>Ga0070765_100001019_pt1 | contig 16738 bp, 11 predicted proteins | sample HubBroMetageWFT5_FD_71516 | JGI IMG/M metagenome (GOLD analysis project Ga0070765, IMG submission 71516) | Warmed and freeze-thawed soil microbial communities from the Hubbard Brook experimental Forest, New Hampshire - Hubbard Brook CCASE Soil... | ecosystem: Environmental > Terrestrial > Soil... | reverse complement strand
CGCAGTCGCTTCCGCGAAAGCGCTTCTTTCGCCCGGCGCTTCTCGCCGGGTTTCATGTAGAAGCTATGCTTCTTTATTTCCTTAATGATGTCTTCCTGTTGCACTTTGCGCTTAAAGCGCCTAAGTGCATTCTCAAGAGACTCACTCTCTTGAATGACTACTTCGGCCAAGGTATTTCACCCCAATTCCGGTTCGGATTGGCTACTTGCAATGCACGTTGTAAAGCTGTGAGCACTGCTCCTGGTTCATTATCGCATGAGGTTGCTGGCTTCTTGTAGTCAATTACCCCTTAACAAGTCAAGCATTCTTTCGACTACCCGCATCGCAGCCCTTGCACGCGTTCTAAGTACGTACTATTACAAATGAATAAATACACTTCATTCGGGCGGCGGCTTAGGCGGCTACCCGATGCACTACGCTTGCCGATACTGGTACACTGGCTTGCTTTCAAACCCTGATTCGGGAGCCGAAACAAATGCCCGATATGCGCGATGTCATTGGAGTTCTTCTCGCGGGTGGTCAGGGTGAACGTCTCTGGCCCCTCACCCGCGATCGTGCCAAACCTGCGGTCCCCTTCGGCGGTCTGTACCGCATCATCGACATCACTCTCTCGAACTGCGTGAACTCCGATCTGCGCCGCGTTTTCGTTCTCACTCAATACAAAGCCCTAAGTCTCAGCCGCCATGTCCGCGCAGGCTGGTCGCCACTCATGGGCTTGGGCGAGTTCATCGAAGTTCTCCCGCCGCAGATGCGTGTTTCACAACAGTGGTATCAGGGCACCGCGGACGCCGTCTATCAGAACATCTATTCCATCGGCAGCGAACGCTCCAAGTACGTTTTCATCCTCTCCGGCGACCACATCTACAAGATGAATTACGCCAAGATGCTTCAGCAGCATGTCGATTCCGGCGCGGACGCCACGGTAGCCACTCTTGAAATTCCCATCGCAGAAGCTGCCAAGCAGTTCGGCGTGATCGAAACCGACAAAGATTGGCGCATCAATGGATTTGAGGAAAAGCCTGCAAACCCGAAGCCGTCGCCCCACAAGGCCACCCACTGCAATGCTTCCATGGGCATCTACATTTTCAACACCCAACTCCTCATCCCCGTTCTGCTCGCCGATTCCGAAGATCCCAAGTCCGCTCACGATTTCGGCAAGGACATTCTTCCGCGCATCATCAATACGCACCGCGTCTTTGCCTACAATTTCGTGGACGAAAACAGCAAGGAGTCCCTCTACTGGCGTGACGTTGGGACCATCGACGCCTATTACGAAGCCAACATGGATATGAACAGCGTGTCCCCGGTTTTCAACTTGTATGACAAGGCGTGGCCATTGCGCACTTGGCAGCAGCAATATCCCCCGGCGAAATTCGTCTTCGCCGATAGCGGCCGCATGGGCATTGCTCTCGATTCCATCGTCGGTGGTGGCTCCATTCTGTCCGGTGGCCGCGTTCAAAACTGCGTCGTTGGCTACGATGTTCGCGTCAACAGCTATTGTGAAGTCACCGCGTCCATCATCTACAACCACGTCAACATCGGCCGTCACTCCCGCATCTGTCGCGCCATCATCGACCGCCACGTCAGCCTGCCCGAACACACCGAAATCGGTTATGACCTCGAAGCCGACCGCAAACGCTTCCACGTTACCCCTTCCGGCATAGTGGTCGTTGTCCGCCAGGAATCCCTAATCGAAGAACCCGAAATCGAATAGCATCGCGTCCCATTTCTCACGGCACGCCCCGATGAAACTTGAGGGTGCCCCATCCTTCCGGCCTTTTGCGAAGGGTGGGCTCTTACGATCGAACGCTGCGACTCTTTTCTCTCGCACTTGTGCCGGCCGATCTTCAGATCGCCTCTTGGGGTTCCACGCCTCTGCTACAATCTCTAATTCAACATCACTCAGGAGACTCAAGACGCATGTCCACGAAAATAGCCCGCATCCACGCCCGCCAGGTCATAGATTCTCGCGGCAATCCTACTGTTGAAGCCGATGTCATCCTTGAGTCCGGGGCCATGGGACGCGCCGCCGTTCCTTCCGGCGCATCCACCGGCGAACACGAAGCCCTCGAACTTCGCGACGCCGACAAATCCAAATATCTCGGCAAAGGAGTCCTGAAAGCCGTCGCCAACGCCAACACCGAAATCGCCAAAACCATCGTCGGCACCGACGCGGCCGACCAGCGCGCCCTCGACCACAAGATGATCACCCTCGATGGCACGCCCACCAAATCCCGCCTCGGTGCCAACGCGATTCTGGCCGTCTCCATGGCCGCTGCCCGCGCCGCCGCCGTCGCCCTCAAACAGCCGCTTTACCAATATCTTTCGCGCTATTCCACAGACAAATCCGCGAACCTGCTTCCCGTCCCCATGATGAACATCCTCAATGGTGGCGCTCACGCGGACAGTTCCGTGGATTTCCAGGAATTCATGGTCATGCCCATCGGAGCGCCAACGTATTCGGAAGCGCTGCGCTGGGGCGTGGAAATCTTCCACGCGCTGAAGACCGCGCTGAAAAAGCACGGCTATTCCACCGCGGTCGGCGATGAGGGAGGTTTCGCGCCCAGCTGCAAATCCAACGAAGAAGCCATTCAGATCGTGCTTGAAGCTATTTCTGCTGCTGGCTATAAACCCGGCGAACAAGTCTCCATCGCTCTCGATCCTGCCTCCAGCGAATTTTTCGACAAGGCAAGCGGCAAGTACATCTTCAAGAAGTCGGACAAATCGCAGCACTCCTCCACCGAAATGGCCGCCTATTGGACCTCCTGGGTCCAAAAATACCCCATCGTGTCCATTGAGGACGGCATGGCCGAAGACGATTGGGCCGGCTGGAAAGCCCTTACCGACAGCGTTGGCCGCAAGAAGTCCAGCGGTTCTTCGCGCTCGATTCAGCTGGTCGGCGACGATCTGTTTGTCACCAACACTGAGCGCCTCTCCCGCGGCATCAACGAGGGCATCGCCAACGCCATTCTCATCAAGCTGAATCAGATCGGCAGCGTCACCGAAACTATCGACGCCATCGAGCTCGCGCGCAAAGCCGGCTACAACTCCATCATTTCGCACCGCTCCGGCGAGACCGAAGACACCTTCATCGCCGACCTCGCCGTCGCCACCGCCGCAGGACAAATCAAAACCGGCTCCGCCTCGCGCACCGACCGCATCGCCAAATACAACCAACTCCTGCGCATCGAAGAAGAACTAGGCTCCGCCGCCCGCTTTAACGGCAAAGCCCCGCTCCAATAAGTCATCGTTCTTTGGATTTTGTTATGGCACCGGGGGGCGGAGCTTTAGCTCCGACATCAAGTGCTCGGCACCAAATGGGCTTTAGCCCCTGAGAAAATGGGTTTCGCATTCTCGGACAATCTATGCCGCCTTCTCTTTCGCCTTCCGCTTCAGGTCGGCAACTACCAACCGAATCTCCTCATAACTTATTTCCTCAGGCAAATGGTCCTTCAACGGCCTCAGCAGGTCCATGCCGCGCTGTTCCGCTAGCTCTCGAATCTTCGTGTAACGCTCAACGCCCACCCACGATACCTCGAACGCTACATCGCCACTCTCCACAAGATTCGCGATAAGCGCCACAACCGTCGAAACCTTTCTTCCTCGAATCTGTGCAATCTCGGCAAAGTTGTTGCCCTGTTTCAGCAGCTCCAGCGTTTCTTGCGACGCGTCATTTGCACGCGCATGCCACTCCTTGCTGGCTCGCTCACCCGTCTGAAAGCGGCGCAACACGTCCAGTATTTCGCCGCCGTATTCGTCGCATTTTGCTTCGCCCATCCCGGAAATCTTGCGTAACTCAACCTGAGTCTTGGGCTGCGCCGAACAAATCTGTTCGAGCGTTGTATCGTGCATCACGATAAATGCGGCTCGTTTCCTTTCCTTCGCTACATTCTTTCTCCATTCTTTCAGCATGTCGCGCAATTCATCGTTGCCGGAGACACTCGCATTCAACTCGTAAGTGCCGGACTCAGCCAACCAGCTACTCCGATCGCGCCGGGCGTTCTTCGTGGGCGCATCCGTCTGGCTAACAGCCGTCAGCCAGGCTGGCGCGCCGGCACAGGAATCGCAAACCTCGCACCGCTGCCATTTGCCCGCTTCCCCAAAGTAAGAGCAAATGTGTTTTTGTCGGCAGTCCAAACTTTTTGTAAATCCCTCGATCTGCGCGAACCGCCGCCGTGCCGCCTCGTACTCCTGTGCGCTAGCGATTTTGCTCATGAAGTATTCGCGCAGCCGCTTGTCTTTCCACTCCCAGAACAAATAGCAATCCGCTGGCAATCCATCGCGTCCCGCGCGTCCCGTTTCCTGGTAGAACTGCTCGATGCTGTCCGGCAATCCCAGTCGCACCACCGCCCGGACGTTTGCCTTGTTGATTCCCAGCCCAAAAGCGATTGTTCCCACCAGTACCCGCACTTCTTCGCTCATCCATTTTTCTTGATTTGTTCGGCGCGCTTCGCCGCTCATTTGTCCGTGATAGTCGACCGCCGCGATTCCTTGCTCGCTCAGTAGATCCACCACTTCGCCGACGCGTGCAATTGTAGGTGCGTAAACGATCACATTTCCATCTCCTGCTCGTTTCACCGCCTGCAACAGAAGTTCGTCCTGCATCCCCCCCTTGCATTCGCGAATCATGTAGCACAGATTTTCGCGCCGAAAACTCAACACTGCCCGCACCGGTTCACGCAATTGCAATTGTTCCACGATGTCGTGGCGTACGCATTGCGTCGCGCTCGCCGTGAATGCGGCAATCGCAACACTCGGGAACAATTCTCGTAGCTTCTTCAGCTGCCGGTATTCCGGGCGAAAATCATGCCCCCACTCGGATATGCAGTGCGCTTCATCGATTGCGAAAAAGGAGACCGGCACCCGCTTCAGCCAGTTCGAAGTTCCATCCATCACGATTCGCTCGGGGGAGACGTACAGTAGCCGATATCCGCCATCCGTTGCCTGCTTGCGGATAACATCACGTTCACTCGTTGGGATGGAACTGTTCAGAAACGCCGCAGGTATTCCCATCTCCTGAAGTTGCGCCACTTGATCCTGCATCAACGCGATCAGTGGCGAAATCACCACCGCCGTCCTCTTCTCATCCAGGACTGCCGGAAGTTGGTAGCACAGCGACTTGCCGCCTCCGGTGGGCATCACAACGCACGCATCGCGTCCTTCCATTAGCGCCTGGACGATCTCCTCCTGTTTTGGACGAAACGCGTCATATCCCCAATACCGCTTCAAGGCATCATGGAAACGACTACTCGTCTCGGTCCTCGCTTCGGTCACTCCGCTGAACCCCATGACACTCCTTTGTCCCGGCCTTCCCGAGAATACCGACCAGCTTCGCTTTATCTTCGCCTTGAGTCAAGTTAAATTTTCCATTAATTACTCTTGGGTTATCCACAGCGAAGGAAAAGCTGTGTAAATGCCCATTCCGGCAAGGCTTCCCGATCCGGCACACTCACTCGCCGGCTCCGATTGCCTTCACTTCTTAGCCTTCTAAGTTTACAAACTCGACAACACTTAACCTTTAGGTTTATTTCCGGCAGGCTTCGCAAGTCCCCCCTCTCCACCTCTGTTACATTTTTCCCAAGCGCTTCCATTTCCCAGGGAAAACAGGTCCCGCCGTTCTCACGAATTTATAGGGCATTGTTCATGAGTCAGCTCGGCCCGAAGTACGAAATCCTCGTCGTGGACGATTCCCCCGTCTATCGCAAACTCGTCGAACAAATTCTCACCAACCAGCCTTTCTCACTCCTTTTCGCCTGCAACGGCCACGAAGCGCTCGAACTCTATCGCAAACATTCTCCCAGCCTGATCATCACCGACTGGATGATGCCGGACCTCTCCGGCCCCGAATTGTGCCAACAGATTCGCGCCGACCGTAGCGAGACCTATACCTATCTCATCGTCATGACCAGCAGCACAGAAAAGGGAAACGTAGTCAAAGCGCTGGAAGCCGGCGCCGACGATTACCTCACCAAGCCATTCGACCCGGGAGAAATGCTGGCCCGCATCGGTGTTGGCCGGCGCATCGTCGATCTCAATCGCGAACTCGCCGTCCAACGCCTCGAACTCGAAGAAGCCGCTCGCACGGATTCTCTGACCGGACTACCCAACCGTCGCGCCATCGAAGATTGGGCTGCCCGGCAACTCCGAGGCTCAGCGCGGCACGGCTTCCCGTTTTGGGTCGTTCTGGGCGACATCGACTGCTTCAAAGCCGTCAACGACAACTTTGGCCACGAAGCTGGCGATATCGTCCTCAAGACCTTCGCCGACCTGCTGAAGAAAAGTACCCGCGCTTCGGACATGTGCGCCCGCCTCGGTGGTGACGAATTCCTTATGGTCCTCACCCACGTTCCGGGGGAAAACATCGAAGCCACCGTAAATCGCTTTCGTGAACAATTCGCCGTCCTGTCTTTCCCGTTCAAAGGAAAAAGCGTCAATGTTACGGCGAGCTTCGGTGTCTTCGGCACTCACGGCAAGGACTACCAGGAATTCGCCACCATCATCCGCAAAGCCGACCAGTTGCTCTACGAAGCCAAGCGCTCCGGCCGCAATCTCGTCCGCGTCGGCTTTCCCTGACCTCTATTTCCCGAAGCCTGCTGGCCTCTCTGCCTCGGGTTATGGTAAGAGTCGTAAAAGGGGTTTTCTTTTGGTGAAAGACTGCCGTCCAAAAATCTGCCTTGTCGGCGCCGGGCCCGTGGGACTCGCTATGGCCAAATCGCTTCGCGAGCACAAGATCCCCTACGATCACATCGAAGCCGATGACGACATCGGCGGCAACTGGTACCACGGCGTCTATCAGACCGTGCACATCATCTCTTCCCGAAAGACCACCGAGTACACCGACTATCCCATGCCGGCCGATTACCCCGATTTTCCGAGTCGCGCCCAGATGCTGGCCTATCTTCACGATTTCGCCGACAAATTCAACCTTCGCCCAAGCATCGAATTCAAAACAAAAGTCGTCATGGCGCTTCCGCAAGCGGACTCCTCGTGGGAAGTCGAATTAGCTGGCGGCGAAAAGCGTCTCTACAAAGGCCTGGTTGTTTGCAACGGCCATCATTGGGACAAGCGGTTCCCAAGCTATCCCGGGGAATTCACCGGCGCCTTTCTCCACTCGAAGGACTACCAAAACCCTTCACAACTCACCGGCAAGCGTGTCCTTGTCATCGGTGGCGGAAATTCGGCCTGCGATATCGCGGCGGAGGCCGCTCGCGTCGGGCAAAGCTCTTCCATCAGCCTTCGGCGCGGCTATTGGTTCCTCCCTAAGACCCTTTTCGGCGTCCCTTTGGTGGATATGATCCGATCCTGGCATCCAGTTTGGGCGCAGCGCCTGTTTCTGAAGCTCGTGCTGCGCGTCGCCGTTGGGAAGTACACGCAATACGGGCTCCCCAATCCCGATCACCGTATCTTCGAAGCGCATCCCACCATCAACAGCGAACTCCTCTACTACGTGAAACAAGGCCGTATTCGTCCGCGTCCCGATGTCGCCCGCTTCGAAGGGAAAACAGTTCATTTTGTGGATGGCACCTCAGAAGACTTCGACGCCGTCGTCTCCGCCACCGGCTACCACGTCAGCTTTCCTTTCCTCCCTCCCGGCCTGGTGCCGGTGAAAGGAAGCGTGGCGCAGCTTTACGCCGGCTGTGTTCTGGCCGAGTATAAGAATCTCTATGTCATCGGTACCTCGCAGGTGCGCTACGGATTTGGTCCCCTCGTAACGCCGGGCGTGGAACTCATGACTCGCATGATCGAAGCGCAAGATCAAATGGAACTTCCCATCGGTCTGGTCCTCAAGGAAAGCGGCGTACGCATCGCGCGAACTCATCTCGTCGATCCTCATGCGGCCATCCGCAACATGCGCCGCGGAATGCGCTTTCTTCCTCTTCTTATTCGCCGGGAGAAAACACTCCGCAAGAAATATCGCCCAGCTCCCGGGGCTCCAGTTTCGTTCAATCCGCAAACCGTAAATCCCAATGTGCAGGTGTACTGATGTCCTTTCTTGGCGAAGGTGTGGCCGTCGTCACCGGTGCGGGTTCGGGCATGGGCCGCTGTCTCGCGCAACAACTCGCAGCAGCAGGTTCTTCCTTGGCGCTCGCGGACGTAAACGAATCTGGCCTGTCGGAAACCGTCGCGCAACTTGGCGCTACCAAAGGAAAGGTCACTAGCCACGTTGTCGATGTCGCAAACGAATCCCGCGTAAAAGCCTTTGCCGCAGAAGTTGAGTCTCAACACGGGCGCTGCACCATGCTCTTCAACAACGCTGGCGTCGCGTTGCTCGGAAATTTTGAAGAACTCTCCGTCGACGATATTCGCTGGCTGATGGACATCAATTTCTGGGGCGTCATCTACGGTGTTACCTATTTCCTTCCTTTACTCAAGAGAGAAAAACGCGCCCACATCGTAAACACCTCCAGCATTTTTGGCCTCGTCGGCGCCGTCGGCCAAAGCGCCTATTGCGCCAGCAAATTTGCCGTTCGCGGCTTCACGGAGTCTCTCCGCCACGAACTCGAAGGCACAAATGTTTTCGTCACCAGCGTTCATCCGGGTGGAATCAAAACGCCGATAGCCAAACACGCCCGCCCCGGCGCTCGCGCCGACGCCAACCTCCACAAAGACAGCATCGCCCGCTTCGATCGTGTCGCCATCACCTCCGCCGAAGCCGCCGCGACGCGGATCCTCCGAGGAGTCGAGAACCGCGAACCGCGCGTCCTCATCGGCTCCGACTGCAAATCGGTGGACATCCTCCAGCGCATCACTCCGGCAGGCTATTGGAAGCGACTCGCCAAACGCATTCAAGATCCGAACGCGACCAAATAGCATTGTGCCCCCGGAATCAGCCGCAAGCTGTATAGCGCACCGGCAAATCTCTGCGTAAAATGACGCCATGGCTGGCGGATGTTGTGTTCACCAGGCTGAGCCTCAAGAGCGTTCGCGGAACTTCCTGCGAGCGCCGCTTGAACTGCCAGAGCTACGACGCGGAGCACAAACACTTGCACACACTCGACTTCACCTGAAAAGAGGCAAACATGGCGACAGCAAAAATAGCCAACATGATTGTGGATACGCTGTCGTCCGTCGGCGTCAAACGCGTATATGGAGTTCCTGGTGACTCGCTCAATGGCATCACCGATGCGATTCGTACTCACAACTCCGTCACATGGGTTCACATGCGCAACGAAGAAGCAGCTGCCTTCGCAGCCGGCGCCGAGGCGCACCTGACTGGCAATCTCGCGGTCTGTGCCGGCAGTTGTGGACCAGGTAACATGCACCTTATCAACGGCCTGTACGATTGTCATCGAAATCGCGTGCCGGTATTGGCGATTGCCGCCCAGATTCCCACCAAGGAAATCGGCAGCAACTATTTCCAGGAGACCAAGCCCGATCACATTTTCAAGGATTGCAGCCACTACTGTGAATTCATTTCGCATCCCAGCCAGATGCCTAGGGTGCTCGACATCGCCATCCGGACTGCGATCGCAAATCGGGGCGTGTCCGTAATCGTGATTTCGGGAGACACCGCCCTCCTCGAAGCCACCTCGCGACGCATCGCGTTGACGCTAGATTCCATGAAGCCGATAGCGTGTCCGGAACCTGCGCTACTGAAACGTGCAGCCGCCATGCTCAACGAAGCGTCAAAGGTCACCATCTTCGGCGGTGCAGGCTGCGCCGGTTCTCATGCGGAACTCCTCGAAATCGCGGGCAAACTAAAGGCTCCGATCGTCCATGCCCTCCGCGGCAAAGAATTCATTGCCTACGACAATCCCTATGACATCGGAATGACCGGACTCCTGGGATTCACATCCGGCCATTATGGAATGGAGCACTGCGACCTGCTGCTCATGCTGGGCACGGACTTTCCTTATCAGCAATTCTTTCCAACGCACGCAAAAATAATTCAGGTTGATTTGCGTGGTGAGCAGATCGGCCGCAGAACTGCCGTCGACCTCGGTCTCGTTGGATCGGTGAAGGAAACACTGCGCGCGCTGTTGCCCCTGCTAGAACAGAAGGCAGACGGAGCTCACTTGGAAGAAGCGCAAGCCCACTACAAAAAAGCCCGCAAAGGGCTGGACGATCTCGCAACCGGTGAGCCCGACAAAATGCCGATTCATCCACAGTACCTCAGCGCGGTCGTGAACCGAATTGCCGCAGAAGACGCAATCTTCACCTGCGATGTGGGAACGCCAACCGTGTGGGCTGCCCGGTACCTCACCATGAATGGCAAGCGCCGCCTGCTGGGTTCTTTCAACCACGGCTCCATGGCGAATGCTTTGCCGCAAGCGATAGGCGCGCAAGTAACATTTCCGGGCCGGCAAGTAATTTCCCTATCAGGCGATGGAGGACTCTCGATGTTGATGGGCGAGCTGCTCACCTTGCAGCAGCTCAAGGCGGCAGTGAAGATAATTGTCTATCAAAACGACGCCCTCAGTTTCGTTGAACTGGAAATGAAGGCTGCGGGCGTGATCAGCTTCGGCACCGATCTTCTCAATCCGAACTTTGCAGCGCTCGCCGAATCTTGTGGCATCTTCGGTCGAAATGTCGAAGATCCAGGAGATCTTGAGGAAACGCTTCGCGCTGCGTTTGCTCATCCTGGTCCTGCCCTTGTTAGCGTCAAGGTTGCGAAGCAGGAGCTCTCCTTCCCACCCACGATTGATTTCGAGCAGGCCAAAGGTTTCGGAATTTACCTGGTCAAGGCCATGCTCAACGGCAGGGGGGATGAAATTCTAGACCTCGCAAAGACAAACCTGAGGGCGCTCCTCTAACGCCACGACTGCCTGCGTTCCTGAACTGAACTTGCTTTGGCATGGCCTTTCGTGGGAAAACCTACAACCGTGCGCAGCGAGACTCGCACTTGATCGACTAGGAGGATGGCAATGGCATTCGTACGCGCCGCAAGGGTAAGCGATTTACGTCCCGGCTCCATCCAAGAGTTCCAGATCGAAGGCACGGCCATAGCCCTCGCCAACGTCGCCGGTAAGATCTACGCCATCAACAACACCTGCCTGCACGAGGGCGGTCCCCTGGGCGAAGGCTTCTTGGAAGGCGCGGTCGTGACCTGCCCCTGGCACGGCTGGCAATTTGACGTCACGAATGGAAAAGACCTCCAGGACCCCTCCGTTGGAGTCGCCTGCTATCCAACCGAGTTGCGAGGCGAGGACATCTTTGTGGATATCGCCGCGAAGCCGTAAAAGAGCACCGATTTTTCGCGTAAATATAACATTCGTAAGTTCTTAAGTGGGCTTTAAGGATTTATTCCACATCTTCGGCGTATTTCACCCTATCCCTCATATTTTGTTTGGTTTTCCTCCCGCCTCCGTGTATATTGCACGCGAATCTGTTGCCGATGGCGACCCCGACACCTCCAACACGTCATTATTGGATCTTCAGCGCGGACCCCCACCACTATCATTGGGACACCCTGTTTGTTAAAGGGAAAGAGATGTGGCACGGTGCCAATGGGAAACCCGACGCCATCCGCGCCCTGAAGCAGGTCAAAAAGGGTGATCGTGTCCTTTGCTATCACTCCGCACCGGAACGCTCTCTCTATTCCATCGCGGAGGTCACGCGCGACCCCTACCCCGACCCCCACGATCGCAAGGAAAAGAACCTGGTCGCGGACCTGCGCGCCTTCGAAAAGCTACCCAAGCCTGTGACTCTGGCCGAAATGCGTTCCAATTCGGCACTTCGCAAAATGAAGCTCCTGAAAAACGTCCGTATGATCATCACTCCCGTTTCGGACTCCGAATATGCAGACCTTCTACGAATGGCTGGTATCGTGGCCACGCCGGGTGTGCCGCTGCCATAACCTTCATGTGTCGCGGCCGCCTTGCTACGTTGAACGGAACGGGGACGGGCGCCTCACCGGGAGGGCACGATTTTAGTCGTGCCGTTGCCAGTGCCCTAAACGGGCTTTAGCCTGAGGGAACTGATTTAGAAGTTGCCGCCGAGACACAAGTTTTCTTGGGAGCCCGGGGCTTTGGCCCCTGAAGAAGTCTTTCGGCTGTTTCCGTCGATGTTGTTGCAGCGGAAGCGATGGGCTTTCCCCGCATTCACAGAACATTTTTCACTATTCCTACGTCAAACTAAGGTGGGCTTGCGAGGGTTTCCAATGAAAGCAATCTGGAGCAGTGGAGCGGCGCGGATAGCTGTGTGCGTGCTCATGTTGGGCGCGGGCGCGGGCTTGGCCAGCGCACAAGACAACGCTCAAAACTTTCCCGTCACAACCAAGACGCTAAAAAATGGCATGCGCATCCTGGTGCAACCGGACCACAGCATCCCCAACGTCGCGATCTATACCTTCTACAAGATCGGCTCCCGCAATGAACGCCCGGGCACCACAGGAATTTCTCATTTTTTCGAGCACATGATGTTCAACGGCGCCAAGAAATATGGGCCCGGCGAGCTCGATAAGGTCATGGAAGCGAACGGCGGCTCCAACAATGCTTACACTACCCGCGACGTCACCGTCTATCAGGACTGGTTTCCTCACTCCGCCACCGAGCTTATCTTTGACATCGAGTCTGATCGCATCCGCGATCTCAGCTTCGATCCAAAGAAAATTGAAAGTGAGCGTGGCGTGGTCGCCAGCGAGCGTCGCACCAGTGTGGACGGCCAAAACGAAGGCGTTCTCGATGAGCAGCTCTGGGCTACAGCTTTTATTGCCCATACCTATCAATGGCCGGTCGTCGGCTGGATGAGCGACATCGAGCACTGGACCATCGACGACCTGAAGCGCCAGTTCTCCATGGGCTACTCTCCCAGCAACGCCACGATGGTCGTCGTTGGCGACGTCACTCCCGAAGAAATATTCGCGCTCTGCGAAAAATATCTCGAGTCCATTCCTTCGCACGATCCTCCCCCGCCAGTCACCACCGTTGAGCCGGAACAAATCGGAGAGCGTCGCCTGGTTATTCGCAAGCCCGCGGAACTTCCCCTGCTGATGATTGCTTACCACGTGCGGCAGACCAACAACCCCGATTTCTATGCCCTGAATCTCTTGCAAACCATCCTTTATCACGGGGAAAGTTCTCGCATGTACCGTCGACTCGTGGACAAGGACCAGATTGCACTGGACGTTAGTCCTTCTCTCGATTCTGGCTTCGATCCCACTATTGTCGTGATCACCGCGCAGCCCAAAGAAGGCATCGCCCCTGAGAAATGCGAGGCCGCCATTTACGAGGAGCTCGATCTGGTCAAGAAAGATCTCGTCAGTGATCAGGAAATGGAGAAGGCCCGCAATATCCGCCTTGCCGAGTTCTATCGCCAGATGCGCACCATCAGCGGGCGCGCCAACACCATCGGCACCTACGATGTCTTCCACGGCGATTACCGCAAGCTTTTCGACGCCGTCAAAAGTTACAACGCCGTGACCAAAGAAGATCTTCAGCGTGTTGCCAGGAAATATTTCAGCGCCAACAATCGCACCGTGGCCACTCTGGTTCCCGACAATTCCGAAACCCCGACGGCGCAGGAACCCAAAAGCCAGGAGCAGGCCAAGCCATGAAGATGCTTAAGTTCCTCCCGGCTTTCCTTCTCTTACTTCCATTCGCCGCAACCGCTTCCGCCCAAAAACTTCAAATTCCTCCCCACGAAAAAGTTGTTCTCAAGAACGGCCTCACCGTCCTACTGCTGGAAAAGCGCGGCGTCCCGATCGTGGATGTGTCCGTCCTCGTCAAGGCGGGAGCCGTCGCCGACCCCGCCGGCCAGGAAGGCCTGGCGTCGATCACCGCCGGTTTGCTGCGCAAGGGTACCAAATCACGCACTGCGCAGCAGTTTGCAGCTGATATCGATTTCATCGGTGGCTCGTTTGATGCCGACGCCGCTTCGGACTATTCCACGGCCGGCGCCGAATTCCTCACCAAAGACATCGCCAAAGGGTTCGACCTGCTCTCCGACGCGCTTCTCCATCCCACATTCCCTCAAGATGAAGTGGATAAACTGCTCGCCCAATCGATTGATAGCGTCAAAGCCGCCAAAGACAGCGCCAATGGGGTTATTTTCGATTACTACCAAGCCTATCTCTATGATGGAAAGGGTTACGGCAGGCCGACCGGCGGTGATGAAGTCTCGCTGAAAAAACTTAAACGCGATTCGATTCTGAACTTTTACGAAACTTATTACACACCAGGAAACACCATCCTCGCCGTCGCCGGTGACTTCAATGCTGCGGAAGTAAAGAAGGAAATCGAAGATACCTTCGGCGCTTGGGTTGCCAAGCCTTCTCCACCAGTGAAATGGGATGCGGTCCCTCCCACAAAGGGCAAGCGGCTCTTGCTCGTCAATAAATCCGACGCGACCCAAACATTTTTTGTCTTCGGTAACATCGAAACGACCGTCACGGATCCTGACCGCGTCGCCATCCGCGTCGTCAACACCGTCTTCGGCTCCCGCTTCACTTCCATGCTCAACGAAGCCTTGCGTGTCGAATCTGGCCTAACCTATGGCGCGGGCTCTTTCTTTCGTCCCGAGAAACTTTCCGGCCCCTTTGCGATTTACAGTTTCACGCGCAACGAAACCACCGAAAAGGCGCTAGATCTCGCTCTCGAAACGCTCAAGAAACTCCACACCGACGGCTTGACTGCCGAACAGCTCGCCTCCGCAAAAAGCTACATCAAGGGCCAGTTTCCTCCCAGCGTGGAAACTTCCGCGCAATTGGCCAACTTAATCGCCACCCACGAATTTTATGGCTTGACCGATGACGAAGTGAACCAGCTCGACGCACGTGTCGACGCCGTCACACCGGAAATCGCCAAGCAGGTCATCGCCAAACACTTTCCTTTGGACAATCTTGTGTTCGTTCTGATTGGCAAACGCTCGGACATCGCGTCCGGAGTCAATAAATTTGCCGAACAGCGGCATTCTAGGGAAATTACCGCGCCAGGCTTCTGGCCGGGGGCCAAATAGCTTCAGCCGAATTGTTTGATCGGGACACGGCTCCCGCGTGCCGTTTTCTAGAATACTTTGGTGAGAGGATGGAAATGAATATGCGTGTACGTCTCTGCTGCGTGTTTGTCCTGATCCTTACGCTGTTCGCGGGCCTTTCGGTTGCCGCGGAGCAATCGCCGCTTCTCGCGACATGGCCCACCATGAATCAGACTCACATTGTTTTCGTCTATGGCGGCTACCTCTGGAGCGTTCCTCGCGAGGGCGGCGAAGCTCGTCAGCTCACCACCGAGGGCCACGAAACCAATCCGATCTTCTCACCCGACGGAAAATGGATTGCCTTCACTGGCCAATATGATGGCAATGCGGATGTCTTCGTCATGCCCGCGGATGGCGGCGAGCCCAAGCGCCTCACGTGGCATCCCGCACCCGATCTCGTCGTCGGCTGGACTCCCGACAGCAAGAAAATTCTCTTCCGGTCCCCGCGTGAATCCTACGCCGATTTCGATCGTATCTACGCCCTCCCCAGGGAAGGCGGCGTTCCTGAAGTTCTTCCCATGTGGCGCGCCGATTCCGGTGCCTTCTCCCCGGACGCTTCCCACTTTGCTTACGTCCCCAATCTAAAATGGCAGGACGCCTGGAAGCGCTATCGCGGCGGGCAGACGACTCCGATCTACGTCATCAACATCAAGGATCTTCAGTTTGACAAAATTCCGCGCGACAATTCCAACGATTTCAATCCCATCTGGATCGGCGACACTGTTTATTTCATCTCCGACCGCAACGGTCCGAACACTATTTTTTCCTACGACACCAAATCAAAAGCGGTCAAGCAACTTATCGAAAACAAAGGCCTCGACGTCAAATCCATCGCCGCTGGCCCGGACGCTATCGTTTACGAAAAATTCGGCGGTATCTACGTTTACGACCTGAAATCCGGCAAGCCCAGCCAGGTGAATATCCACATCGCCGGCGATTTGCCCGCCACGCGCCCTCATTGGGAAAAAGTTGCCGACAAAATTCAGGGCGCCGCAATTTCTCCCACCGGTGCGCGCGCCGTATTTCAAGCCCGCGGCGAAATCCTCAGTGTCCCGGCCGAAAAAGGAGATATCCGTAATCTCACTCGCACTACTGGCATCGCCGAACGCGATCCTTCCTGGTCGCCGGATGGCAAGTGGATTGCTTTCTTCTCCGACGAATCCGGCGAGTACGCGCTGCACCTCGTGGATCAAAGCGGTCTCGGCAAAGTCAAAAAAATTGATCTTGGAAATCCACCCTCTTTTTTCTACAGCCCCACCTGGTCGCCGGACAGCAAGAAAATTGCCTTTACGGACAAGCGCCTCAATCTTTGGTACGTCGACATTGAAAAAGGCGCTCCTGTAAAAGCCACCACCGATTTGTATGACGCGTGGGCCATACAAATGAATCCGCAGTGGTCTCCCGACAGCAAATGGCTCACCTACTCGAAATATCTCCCGAATCACATGCGCGCCATTTACGTCTATTCGTTGGAATCTGCCAAGTCCAGCCAGCTTACCGACGGACTCAGCGATGCCCGTTTCTCCGTTTTCGATAAAAGCGGCAAGTATTTGTTTTTCACCGCCAGCACGGATCTCGGCCTCGGTCTCACCTGGCTCGATCTTTCCGGCTTCCAGCGACCCGTTTCACGCAGTGTTTACGCAATCGTCCTGAAAAAGACTGATCCCAATCCTGTCGAACCGCAAAGCGACGATGAAAAAATCGCGGACAAGGACAAAAAGTCCGACGATAAGGGCAAGGACGCTGACAAAGATAAAGACAAAGATATAGACAAAGATAAAGACAAAGAGAAGGCAAAGGACTCCGATAAAGCGAAAGATGCCGA
>Ga0070765_100001017_pt1 | contig 16746 bp, 18 predicted proteins | sample HubBroMetageWFT5_FD_71516 | JGI IMG/M metagenome (GOLD analysis project Ga0070765, IMG submission 71516) | Warmed and freeze-thawed soil microbial communities from the Hubbard Brook experimental Forest, New Hampshire - Hubbard Brook CCASE Soil... | ecosystem: Environmental > Terrestrial > Soil... | reverse complement strand
GGGAAATGTCTGAGTACAGGTCGAGGGTGTCTTTCATGTGGGCTGCGACCTGGTCCGGGTGCGACATGATGGAGGTGTCGTACTGGAACGGATTGCAGATGTTGCAGTATTCGTCGGCATTCGGCCCATTGGTTCCATAATTGAGCTCGTATGGGTCGTTGACGTAGTTGTTCCATTGATCACCGTAGTACTTCCACGAAATGTTGTTGGCGTTGAGGTCATCGCCGATGCTGGGCGTCGAGGATGGCGGGATGGTAAATGGAGTGTTGGACGGATTCTGGTCGAGGTAGGCGTTCTTACCGTTGCCGAACCAGCCCGGGTTGTAATTGTTCAGCAGATAGTAGTGGCCCGGTTCGCAACGCGGGTCGATGTGGAGGGACTTGAGGTAACTCACGATCGGGCCGACGCCATGCTGCGAGGGATCTGAGCAATCACTGTACGATCCGCCGCCATTGACCGGCGAAACTGTAAAGGGCGGTGGATAGCCGGAGTTGTAGCTATTACCGTAGCCGTCTTCGCTGTACCAGTTGTTGGTGCCGGAGGCGGGATCGGGGTTTTCCACTTCATTGACGGTGCCTTCGTCTGGGTTGGCGCCACCATTATATTTATCGGTAAATACGAGCTTATTGTTTGGTGGTTCGGCGGGATTCCCAAGTGCATCGCTGAACCAGATCGCGTCGCCGTGACCGAACATGATGTGGTTGGCGCCGGTGCCTCCGTTGACGGATTGATGGAAGTTGTCGCTCATGGAGTAGGTGTCGGCGAGGCTCTTGAAGTAGGGAGCATCGCCTTGCTGCACGTTGTAAAAAGCGAGCGAGGTGGACCCTTCACCCGTAGTTTGTGCGTCGGGAACGCTGGACAGGAAATTGGTGGTGAAGCAAGGAAGCGCGCCATCGTTCGAAGAGCAGAGTGGCGGCTGGGTCGCGCCATTCGTGCCGGCACCGACGGTCACCTCAACCCAGGAGAACAACTTGGCGTTACACCCGGAAGGATTGTCCTTGCTGGCGTGGTCCAAGCCGCAATTCAGCTGTTGCCACATCTGATAGAAACGATGGACAGGGCTGGCTGCGTAGTCGTTGTATTGGAAGGTGCTGCCATTCGTGAGCTGGAACGGTCCGGCGGGCAGCGTCTCGACGTTGGTTATGCGGGTGTCGGGGGTATATTTCGTAAGCCCGGTGCCGCCGCTGACAAGAGCCTGATAATACTGCTGGTTGGGCAGGCCGGATTCGGAGAGCTCGGCACACTTGATCGCTGAAATCGCCGGCTTGGTCCCGCAGGGATTCGAACCGGAAAAATAGCCGCCCAAGCCGCTGGGACCGCCGACCAGGGGCGCGGGCAGGTTGTTGTTGGGAAATTGTTGCTTCGGCGGAGAGAGCAGGAAGGTGTCGGTATCAGTCGCCGCCAGCTGTTGAGCCTTGGCGAAGTTGGGACCGGGAATTGCGTTCTTGTTGGCATCCAACTTGATGATGCCTTCGGAAAGCAGGTTATTTACGCTCTCGCCATTTCTCGGCACGTAGGTGGCGAAGACGTGATCGAAGCTACGATTTTCTCCAATGATCACGATAACGTGCTTGATGGGGGTAACCGTCGCAAAGTCGTGCGATTTTTGTGGTTTGGTTGCGGCGTCAGCGAAGGGTGCGCCTATCGTAAACTGGATCATGGCAAGACCGGCCAGTCCAGTGCGCAGATAATGCACGCCTTTTGATGTGATTGATTTGAGAGTCATTTCTCCTCTTCTCCTCTTCGTTGGGTTCGAGCTGCTGGTTAAGGTGGACATAACTTAAGGTCCAGGCGTTTTTCTGGAACCTCGGGCAACGTAAAATCCTTGGCTTGCTAGTTGTGTTGTCAGTGAAGACCGGTTCGCTCTGAACCCTGCCTCACCCGCTCATGGCTCTACGCGAATCAGCCCCATCATTCCTCCGTCTTCGTGCTCTAAAAGGTGACAGTGGTAAACAAAGTCGCCGACGGTGTTCGGATCGCGAAAGTCCATCCGCAATCGGACGCTGGGATACACAAGAGTTTTGCCGTCGTAGTAAGGGACGTTGACGGTATCGCGGAGAAACGGCTCGTTCACCGGCGTACCGCGGTAATTCAGCAACATGAAATGCAGCTGATGAATGTGGAACGCGTGAAGTTCGCTGGACCGGTTTTCGATGATCCAATCTTCGACGGTTCCCTGCTTCGCGATGATGTTCGGGACTCCTGACTTGGGATCGAACTGCACGGGTGTTTGGCCATCTACGGTGAGGTAAAATTCCGTGGCGCTGTTGGGGTCGTTGGCATCGAGAAGCTTCTCGGAAAAGTAGAGTCTTCGAACGCGTACTGGAGCCACGTTTCCCAGCCAAGGCAGCTGCGAAGCAGGAAGCGGCTGCGGCGAGGTGGCAAGTGCAGAGCGCGGCTCGGGTGCATCCTTGGCGGCGGAAATTATGGCGATCGCGCGGTTGGGATCGTTCTCACCGCTCGGTCCGGTATCCACGGTTCGGGTGACGAGAAGTCCCGCGGTGTGTTCGGGAGGCGCTTTCACGATAAATTCCACGCGCGCGCCCGGCGGTACAGCGAGATGAGTCTGCCAGTCCACAAAATCCGAGGGCAATCCGTTTTCGTTGAGGGGAACGCCGTCGATGGCCACAAGGCCGAGCGGTTGAGGCGTGTGGCCGAATAGAAGTTCCAAGTTAAGGTAGGTAATTGCCGACGCGTTGACCACGCGCCAGAGTTGCTGCTCTTCGGGTTTCATCTCGATTACCGCTGGGCGATAGTCCGGATAGGGCACCGGCACAGAATTGATCGAGAGATCCTTTGCCGGCTTGCCGAATCCAGTGCCGGTGTTGGCTGCATCGCCGTCGCGATCAAAGAGCATCTTGGGGACAACCGGCTCCCACTTCGAAGGCGGAGCGTTCGGGTTCAGCAGATCCTGATCGCGGATAATCAAGACCCTTTCCGGCAATCCTGCGACGGCTTTGTCGGACCGCTCGATTCCTTCGACGACGATGGCGCCCGATGCTCCGCCGAGCACCTGCTCTTTGGTAAACCCATGGATGTGCGGGTGGTACCAGTAGAGTCCGGGAGGCTCGTTTTCCGGGATGCGGAATCGATATTCGAATGGCGGCTCGCCGGGCTGAATCGAAGTGTGTAAGACGTCATCCTGATGGCAGACTGGAGGGATGGTCAGGCCGTGGAAATGGAGATTGGTAGATTCCCGCGTCATCAAGTCGCTGGCGCAGGAGTTTCCGCTCTTCTCGAAGTCACCGTGCGCATGTTGGTGGGTAGTGGGAACTGCATCAGGGGCGAAAGATGTCAACTCATTCTTGAGCTTGAGGATGACAAGGTCGCCGGGGTTCACGCGAAGAGTGGGTGACTCTGCGCCGTTGTCATCGAGGTAGCAGTAGCGAGTGGATCCGTCGCTCTGCCTGGCGTTGTGAGCCGTCAGTTCAACTTTCAACACACCGTTGCGGCTCCGCAGATCTTCGGGCTCGGTGACGGTGCTGCCTAGCGAGGGGCGCGGGCAAGCTTCCGCTGCGTTCTGGGCATGGAGGGGTGAATGCGACAGACTCAGGCACAGACATGAGAGCGGGATTATGAGGAGATTCTTGAACATCAGTTTCCAAGACTCGTAATCAGACGGGGCGCGGGACGAGACAGCTGTTAACTCCAAGGTAGTTGGGGCGCCGTTACGGGAAGGTAAAATGAATATGAATTCCCGATGAAAAAAAACCACAAGGGTGAGCATGCGCTTGATCAAATGCGGCGAGGTGGCGGGCGGCTTGTTAGTAGAGTGACAGAGGAGTGTAAAGATGACGTTAAAAAGTTTCCACAGAGTGCTGAATTTTCTACGGTGTTCGCCTTAACGCGACAAGGCTGCGAAGGCTATGGAATAATGCTGCGGTCGTGATCCTGCCTTCCTGGGAGGCACCTGTGGTTGAGAATTCCAACCGAGCCCGCGATCATCTGGCCAACGAGCGCACGTTTCTGGCCTGGGTGCGAACCAGCGTTGCGATTGTGGTGTTTGGATTCGCGATTGGACGGTTTGCGATTGCCATGCGGCAGTTGACGGAGTTTCAGGGACGCGGATCGAAGACCACGGGGTTTTCCGTATGGATGGGGATGAGCGCGATTCTAGCGGGCGTGGCGCTGGTGGTGGCGGGACTCGCGCGCTATCGGAAAACGCGGGCGCAACTGGATGAAGGGAAGTTTGAGCCAGCGGGATTTATCGTGGACTTGGTGGCGATTGTAACGGTGCTGTTTGGAATGGCGCTGGCGGGGTATTTGATTTACGTGCAAAAGAGCTTCGGTTAGGCGCGTTGCGTCTGAAGGGCGCGATTCGTGGTGGTGGAGTCGAGCTTCGCTCGACCGGACAGCCGGGCGGCTGTCGCCAAGTAAGCATCTGCAGCATCGAAGATTTATGGCAAACGATCAGGAAAAAGAAGCGGCGGCGCGGGCAAGCCTGCGGTTCGTGAAGAAGGGTCAAGTGGTCGGGCTGGGGACGGGATCGACCACGGCATACTTCATTCAGTTTCTCGGCGAGCAGGTAAAGAACGGTCTGAAGATCCGCGGCATACCCAGCTCTGAACGTTCGCGGGAGCAGGCTTCCGGTCTGGGCATTCCGCTTGCCACTCTGGATGAGTGCCCGGAGATCGATGTGACCGTGGACGGGGCGGACGAAGTTGATCCGCAATTGCGATTGATCAAAGGCGGGGGTGGGGCGCTGCTGCGGGAAAAGATTGTAGCGTCAGCTACAAAATACTACGTGATTATCACAGACGCCACGAAGAGAGTCCCGGTGCTGGGAAAATTTCCGCTGCCGGTGGAAGTGATCAAGTTCGCGCAGGCGGTGGTGCGCAAAAAGATTGAGGCACTGGGAGCGGCGGTTGATCTGCGGCGGGGAACGGACGGGAATCCGTTCTTGACCGACGAGAATAATCACATTCTGGATTGCCGGTTCGGGCAGATTCCGGATCCGGATGGGCTGGCTCGGCGATTGAGCGATATGCCGGGAGTGGTGGAGCACGGGCTGTTCATTGGCATGGCCAGCGTGGTGCTGGTGGCAAACGGGAGCGAGGTTGTGGAACTACGGCGGCAAGGCTAAGGTCGAAACAGGAACGCACTTACCACAGAGTCACAGTGGCACGAAAAAAACCTCCTCCAGATTTTCTCCGCGACTCGGCGGCGATTAGCTCTTTTCTTAGTCCGAAGAAAAATCGGGGCAATGGAATGGCATCATCTGGGGCACAGGCACCGGGACGGGATCAGCCTTCGCGGCGGCGGTGGCTGCGGTACCGCGTACAGGCGCTCCTTGATGTGACGGTGGTGCGGTCGGGGGTTCCCGATATTTTGCCGGGGCGGTCGGTCAACCTAGGCGAAGGCGGACTGTCGGCAGTGCTGGCGGGAGAATTGTTGCCGGGTGATGCCGTGGGAGTGGAGATACGGCTGCCACTGTCGGCGGATCCATTGCGCACGCGGGCGGTGGTGCGGCATCACGACAAGCTGCGCTTGGGGCTGGAGTTTGTGGGGCTGTCGGCGGAGCAGCGCGTGGCAATTCGCGATTGGGCAGGCACGGCGAAAGCGGAAGTGGAACCGGGAGTGCGGGGAAAGATTCCGCTCGAAGCCGGGAAAGGTTCTGAAAGCGGAGGATCGGGGAGCGCTCAGCTTGCTACCCGCATGGGCCACGACCGGAGATGGATCTTCGTGCTGGCAGTGGCGGCAATTTTCTTACTGGGGGTTTTGTGGTGGCGCTGGAATCGCGGGTGGCAGGATTTGGAGTCAGGTCTGCAAAAAAGTGGAAAGACAATCGAGGCGCCGCAAGTTCAGGCCCACGTCCCGGCGGATGTGATGTTGAAGCTGGTGACGCACCGCGTGGATCCTGATTATCCGGCGGCGGCGCGAGCGGCAAAGCTGCAAGGCGTGATTGTGCTGGACGTAGTCGTGGCGCGCGACGGATCCGTGGTAGATGTGCGGGCGCTGAATGGTCCCGAGGTACTGGCGCAAGCTGCGATGGATGCCATGCGTTGGTGGCGGTTCGAGCCCTACCGGATTGATGGCAAGGCTCTAACAGTGCGGACGACCGTTGCTATGGAGTTCAAGCCGTAGACGCAGATGGCGGCGTGCGGATTCACATGGCTAAGATTACGGCCCGGCACCGCTTTAGCGCGGGGCGGGAAGATTGCTGCTCCAGCAATCAGCGACGATCAACCATGCGCCCAGACGGCGCCATGCTTTCACGTACTTGCCACGGTCGGCGAGGATTGTGCCATCTGGCTGGCGGATGGCGACGGAATAGCGGCCGATTTCCATGGCCAGATCGCCGGAAGCCTCGACGCGGAGGGTTTCCAGGCGCAAGTCCTCATATCCTGAATCGGCGAACTGGCGGAGTAGGCGCTCGACTGCTTTAGGACCGTAGGCTGGGTCGTGATGCGGCGCCATGAATGCGCCGTCCTGAGCGAAGAGAGCGGCTACCTGGTCGTAGTTGCCGGTATTGAAGGAAGTGACGAAATCCTGGCCAAGGTTGCGGAGCAAAGAATCAACACTCAAGAACGGACGAGAGTCCGCCAGGGAACTGGAATAGGGCCGATACATCCACTACCTCCTGGGGGAAGGCTAAGAGCGCTCCGTGGCCGTATGGAAGCCGCTCTTAATGCAGAGGCATTCTAGCGCAAAATGGTCTGTGAATGGAGGAAAGATTTGTGAACAGAGAGAAAAAATTTCCGCTGAGGGAAGAAACCGGCCGAGCCAGGGACAAGACGCGGACGGAAACCTGTTTTCCACTTGTTCTGGCCGCAGCTGACTTGCTGGGTAGACTCCGTCTACAATAGTTGAGGATTTAATTTTCTTTCATGATCAGGAGATGACGATGGAACGCAAGGCTAGCGCAGTGTGGAAGGGTGGATTGAAAGATGGTAAGGGAACGATTTCGGCGCCTGGTGGAGTGTTGAAAGACACGCAATATTCATTTACCTCACGGTTTGAGAACGGGCCGGGGACGAATCCTGAGGAGTTGATTGCGGCGGCGCACGCGGCGTGTTTTTCAATGGCGCTCTCGGCGCAACTGGGCGGAGCGAATCTAACTCCGGAGAGCATCAGCACGAACGTGACGCTGACCATGGAGAAACTGGATTCAGGTTGGACGATTACAGCGAGCCACCTCGATGTAGTGGGGAAGGTTCCGGGAGCGGATGCGGCGGCGTTTCAGAAGTACGCCGAGGCCGCCGAGAAGGGCTGTCCGGTATCGAAGGTGCTGAACGCGAAGATTTCCATGACAGCCAAGTTGGGATAAGCCGGGCTTCGGTTTTCGGGCTTCGGCAAACGAGTGGGCGTTTGACAGGCTGGTAGCGGGCTGCAAAAATGGAAAAGTTGGTCTTCCTGACACGGCGGCCTTGGGGCCGCCGCTGCATTGTAATTCAGATTGCCATCGTGGCGGAATTGGCAGACGCGCATGGTTCAGGTCCATGTACCGGCAACGGTGTGGGGGTTCGAGTCCCTTCGATGGCACCAATAAGAATCAGAGTCCACCTCAGCGCCTGGCTGCGCTCGGCTGGGCAGTCGAGAGCGGCTGTCCCCACATGAGCCTCCGTCTGCAGTGGGCATCTCTCCGCCGGAAGAAGTAAACTCCTTACCATGAAAAATCTGCTGCGGTTGATCGGCTGGAAGAATGTATTAGTATTTGTGTTTTCTCTTGGGCTGGCGGATGTGTGCGCGGCGCAGAAGCTGGCGATCACGATGGATGATCTGCCGCTGAACGGACTGCTTCCGCCGGGAGTTACGCGGGCGGAGACTACAAAGAATGTCCTGGCGATTCTGAAGAAGCAGCACGTGCCCCCGGTGTACGGATTTATCAATGCCAAGAAACTGGAGGGGAACGCGGACGGCGCGGAGGCTTTGAAGTTATGGGCCGCGGCGGAGCCGGTGGGAAATCATACTTACTCGCACATGGATCTGGAGCAGAACACTGCGGAAGCATTTGCGCGGGAGATCGAGGAGAACGAGCCGGCGCTGGAGTTGCTGGCGCGGAAAGCAGGGTCAGGCGATGACTGGCACTGGTTTCGCTATCCGTATTTGCACGAAGGAGACGCGGTGGAGAAGCGGCGCGCGGTGCGAACCTATCTGAAGGCACACGGGTACAGGATCGCGCAGGTGACACTGGACTGGGAAGACTACTTGTGGAACACGGCGTATGCGCGGTGCGCGGCTAAGGGAGATGCGAAGTCGATTGAATGGTTGCGATCGAGCTACCTGAGCACCGCCTCGGAATTCCTTGATTTGGGACGGGCGCAAGCGCAGCTGATTTACGGGCACGAGATCAGCTACGTTCTGCTGATGCACCTCGGAGCGTTCAGCAGCACAATTCTGCCGGATGCGCTGAATCTGCTGAAGAAGAAAGGATTCAAGCTGGTGCCGCTGGAGCAAGCGGAGAGCGACGCGGCGTATGACGGCGATCCAGATGTGGGGTTGCACGATGCGGGAACGCTGCTCGACCAGTGGATGCAAGTGAAGCAGATCAAGTATCCGGAGCACACGGAGAAGCCTTATAAGGAGATTGAGGGCGTCTGCCAGTGATCGCCGTTGCGATTCGTGCGTCATTCCTTCCCGTATAATTCAGGCACTTGTTATGCCTGTTTTTCTTGACCAGATTGTCGACTCTACGCGCCGGAAAGTCTTCGAGACTAAACGCACAGCTGATTTGCGGGATTTGGGGAAGCGGGCGGAACAGCATGTGCCGCGCGGGTTTCGGCGGGCGATCGAGGAAAAGAGCAAGGCCGGCGTGGCGGTGATTGCGGAGTTGAAGAAGGCGTCGCCGTCGAAGGGATTGATCCGGCCGGAGTTTTGCACGGAGGATTTGGCGAAGGAATTGGAGACGGCAGGAGCCGCGGCGCTTTCTGTGTTGACGGATGAGGAGTTTTTTCAGGGCTCGCTAGGAAATTTGCGGATGGCTTCGGGTGTGGTAAAGATTCCTTGTCTGCGCAAGGATTTCATTGTGGACGAATTTCAGTTACTGGAGGCGCGGGCGAATTCGGCGGACGCGGTCCTGCTGATTGTGGCGGCGCTTACCGATGCAGAATTGAACAGGCTGGCGCTGGGTGCGGGTTTGCACGGCCTCGACGTTTTGTGCGAAGTGCATGATGAGGAAGAGTCGCAGCGGGCTCTGGACGCCGGGTGCGATTTGATCGGAGTGAACGCGCGCAATCTGCGGACGTTCGAGGTGGATGCGGAGACGGCGTTCCGGCTGGCGAAGCGGCTTCCAAAGAATGTGGTAAAGGTGGCGGAGAGCGGGATTGGGTCGGGTGAAGATATCGCGCGGCTGCGGGCAGCGGGGTATCAGGCATTCTTGATTGGGGAGTCGCTGATGCGGGCGATTGCGCCGGGTGAGGCGCTGCGGGCCTTGGTCGCGAGTACTGAGTTGCGGGTACCGAGCGGGCGGTGAGCGGAATCTGAAGTTTTTACCTTTTGCGGACAACTGTGCGTATGACTTGGGTGAAAATTTGTGGGATGACGAGTTTGGAGGATGCGCTGACCGCGGTTGAGGCCGGGGCGGATGCGGTGGGATTTGTGTTTTATGCGAAGAGTCCGCGGAACATTAGCGTCGAGGCGGCGCGCGCGATTGTGGGGAAGCTGCCGGAGAGCGTGGAGAAGGTTGGAGTGTTTGTGGGAGAGACCGCAGAAACAGTGCGTAAAATCTCGCAAAATGCCGAGCTAACCATGGCACAGACGTATGCGGATTTCCGCAATCCGCTCTCGCTTCCGACCGATCAATTCTTAGAGGAGGCGTCGTGTCGAGTGATTATGGCACTCCCGGCTAGTCAGTTGCAGCACGAGGAATCCGATAACCCAGATGTCATCGCGGGCTTTCGGGTGTCCAGCAGCTTCCGGGATCGCATTGCGGCGGTCCTTCTTGATTCCGGAACTGCAGGTCGTCCAGGGGGTACGGGCGAGAAGTTTGATTGGCAGACTGTGGTTCCCATCACAGACGTGATGGGTCGTCTTGGCATGAGGCTGATCGTTGCAGGAGGGCTGACACCGAGGAGTGTCGGGGATGCGATGAGAGAACTCACGCCTTGGGGAGTGGACGTGGCTTCGGGCGTCGAGGCAAGGCCTGGGAAAAAAGATTCGGAAAAAGTGCGGGCGTTTGTGAAGGCGGTGCGGGACGCGGATCGGAAGGCTGGTTAGGAATGGCTACAGTTCCGAGAACTATCAAAGTCAAAATCCCCGCCCTCTCGCAAAGAACGCGAGAAGGACGGGGCAGCCTGCGCGCTGCTGTCCCCGCGAGCACTCCTGGGCGGTTTGGGGTTTATGGCGGGCGGTATGTGCCGGAGACTTTGATGGCGGCGCTGGAGGAGTTGGAGCGCGAGTATGAGAAGGCGAAGCGGGATGCGAAGTTTCAGCGGCGGCTGGATGAGCTGTTGCAGACTTATGCTGGGCGTCCTACAGCGCTTTCGTTTGCGCAGCGGCTTACGCAGAAATTGGGTGGGGCGAAGATTTATTTGAAGCGGGAAGATTTGCTGCACACTGGGGCGCACAAGATTAATAACTGTCTCGGACAGGCGTTGCTGGTGGAGCGCATGCGGAAGCGGCGGGTGATTGCGGAGACTGGCGCGGGGCAGCATGGCGTGGCTACAGCTACGGTTTGTGCGCTGCTAGGTTTTGAGTGTGTCGTGTATATGGGGACTGAGGACATGCAGCGGCAGGAGTTAAATGTTTTCCGCATGCGGTTGCTGGGAGCGGAAGTGCGCGGGGTGGAATCGGGGTCGCGGACTTTGAAGGATGCGATTAATGAGGCGATGCGCGATTGGGTCACGAATGTGCGGACTACTCACTATTTGTTGGGCAGCGTGCTGGGGGCGCATCCTTATCCGACGATGGTCCGGGACTTTCATCGGGTGATTGGGCGGGAGGCGCGGGCGCAGATTTTGAAAGCTGAAGGGAAACTTCCGGCAGCAGTGATTGCTTGCGTGGGCGGGGGATCGAATGCGATTGGAATTTTCACCGAGTTCCTCAAAGATGAGAAGGTTCGCTTGATCGGCGTGGAGGCCGGTGGTCGCGGCGAAGGGTTAGGCGAACATGCGGCGCGGTTTCGAGGAGGGTCGCCGGGAGTTTTGCAGGGTACGTATTCTTACGTGTTGCAGGATTCGGCGGGGCAGATTGCGAATACGCATTCGGTTTCGGCGGGGCTGGATTATCCGTCGATTGGGCCGGAGCATGCGGCGTTGAGAGATGCGGGGCGCGCGGAGTATGTTCCAGCTTCGGATGCGGAGGCGCTGGAGGCTACTACTTTGCTGGCGCGGACGGAGGGAATTATTCCGGCGCTGGAGTCGGCGCATGCGGTGGCGGAAGTAGTGAAGCGCGTGCCCAAGATGAAGAAATCGGACGTGGTGCTCGTGAATATTTCCGGGCGAGGCGATAAGGATATTGGGATTTTGCGGGAGAACCTGAGGTTGGATTGAGTCGACGATTTGATTCTTCATGCCTTTATCTTTTTATAAGAAGCCGGCGCTGGTGGTGTATGTGACTTGCGGGGATCCGGACCTTGCGACGACGCGGGCCGTCGTGCTGTCGGCGATTGCGGCCGGGGCGGATGTGATTGAGTTGGGTGTGCCGTTCAGCGATCCGGTGGCGGATGGGCCGGTGATTCAGCGGGCTAGCGAGCGGGCTTTGAAGCATGGCACATGCCTGGCGCAGGTGTTGACGCTGGCGGCTGAGGTGCGGCAGCATGCGCAGTCCACGGGGCTGATTGTGTTTTCGTATTTGAATCCGATCCTGCGGATGGGGATGGAGAAGTTCTGCATGGTGGCGCGGCATGCGGGAGTGGATGGAGTGCTGGTGACGGACTTGCCGGTGGAGGAAGCCGGAGAATATATGCAGGCAATGAAGGCGCATGATCTGGCGCCGGTGTTTCTGGCGGCGCCGACTAGTCCCGACACGCGCGTGCAACGGATTGCGCAGGCATCGCGCGGATTTGTTTATGCTGTTTCGCGAACAGGAGTGACGGGAGTGCGGCAGAAGTTGGCAGACGATGCGCGGAAACTGGTGCGGCGGTTGCGGCGCGTCACCAAGTTGCCGATTGCAGTTGGATTCGGAATTTCGAACGCCGAGCAGTTTGCAGAGGTCGGGAAGTTTGCGGATGCGGTTGTTGTGGGAAGCGCGATTGTGGAGACGATTGAGCGGAATCCGGGACGGGAAGCGGTGGCTGTCGGAGAATTTGTCCGGAAGCTGACGGTCGGTCGGCTCAACCTGGACTGAAGTGTCCGATGCCGCTGGAAACCGGGACGCAGTCAGTAATAGAAACGCCCTTCGACGCCGCTGACGGCGCAAACGTGCAAGGGGGTCCTTCGACTGCGGTTGTGCTTCGCTTTCGCGAAGCGCAATCCTCGCTCAGGATGACAGGGTTGGTTTAAGAACGTCATGGACATCGCAGACTGGCGCAAGAAGATTGATGACCTTGATCGGCGGCTGGTGGAGCTGCTTAGCGAGCGGGCGCAGGCTGCGGTGGAGATTGGGCGGCTGAAGCGGAATACAAACTTGCCGATTTATGAGCCGGAGCGGGAACGGATTGTGTTTGAGCATGTGCAGGAGATGAACCCGGGACCACTGCCGGGGCGGGATCTGGTGCGGATTTTCGAGCGCATCATGGATGTGATGCGGAATATTCAGAAAGAGGGGATTGGGGTGAAGGCCGAGCGCGCGAAGGCTGCTGAGACGGAGTTGGATTCGGATGTGAACGATTGAGAACCGTCGTTGGTCCTCGGTCGCTCGCCGTTGGCCGAGACATGGCGCTGAGGCACTGATGGTTGCGACGGAGATGATTTCGCGGGGTGGCAAGGTCTGTGGTTGCCGATGGAACAGCAGGCTCCTCGCTTCGCTCGGAATGACAAACTGTAACCTGAATGGCCATAGTAGCTAAAAGCTAGAAGCAGGCATTTTCTTATGATTGTTGCAATGCAGGACATGGCGGATGAGGGGCAGATTCAGCAGGTGATTGAGCACCTGGTGAAGATGGGCTTTGAGGTGCACCGGTCAACCGGGGCGCGGCAAACGGTGCTGGGCGCAGTGGGAGCGGGGATTGATTTTGACATCCGCATCCTGGAGTTGCTGCCGGGGGTGCAGGAAGTCCATCGCATCAGTTCGCCTTACAAGCTGGCGGGGAAAAGTTTTCGTCCGGAAGGGACGATCGTCAAGCTGGCCAACGATGTTGACATTGGCGGGAGTGAAGTAGTGGTGATGGCGGGGCCTTGCTCGGTGGAATCGCGGGAACAGCTGTTTTCTACAGCGGAGACAGTGGCAAAAGCGGGTGCCCGCGTGCTGCGAGGCGGAGCGTTCAAGCCGCGGAGTTCTCCTTATTCTTTTCAGGGGCATGGAGAAGATGCGCTGAAGTTGCTGAGGGAAGCGGGAGAGAAATTCAAGCTGCTGGTGATCAGCGAAGTGATGGAGATCTCGCAAATTCCGATGATGCTGCCTTATGTGGACATTCTGCAGCTGGGAGCGCGCAACATGCAGAATTTTAATCTGCTGCGCGAACTGGGGAAAGTGCGCAAGCCGGTGCTGGTGAAGCGTGGAATTGCAGCGACGTTTGAGGAGCTGCTGCTGTCGGCGGAATACATTATGGCGGGCGGTAATTATGAAGTAATTTTGTGCGAGCGTGGGATCCGGACTTTTGAAACTTACACGCGGAATACGATGGATATTTCGGCAATTCCGATCATTCACAAATTGTCGCATTTGCCGATGACGGCTGATCCGTCGCATGGGACGGGGCGGCGCGACAAGGTTGCGCCAATGGCGCGGGCCTCGGTGGCAGCCGGAGCGGACGCGCTGCTGATTGAAGTGCATTGCGATCCGAACAACGCGTGGTCGGATGGAGCGCAGTCGCTGTTTCCAGAGCAGTTTGCGAAATTGATGGATGAGTTGCGGATGATCGCTCCGGCGGTGGGGAGAACCATTGGGTAATTGGGCAATTTTGTAATTTGGTAATTTGAAACGGACTGCGCAGAGAAGTTCAAATTACCAAATTACAAACTTTCCCAATTACTCAATTCTTTTTATGCCGATTCGCCAAATCACGATCGTCGGGACGGGGCTGATTGGCGGATCGTTTGCGTTGGCGCTGCGGAAGCGGAAATTTGCCGGGATGATTGTGGGGTGCGACCGCGAGTCGGCGCTGAAGAAAGCGAAGCAGTGCGGCGCGATTGAAAAGGGATTTGTCGAGCCTGCGGACGCTGTGCGAGGCAGCCAGTTGGTGGTGCTGGCTACGCCGGTGCTGGCGATTGTGGATTTGATTGGACGGCTTGGCCCGAGTCTGCCTGCTTCGACTTTGCTGACGGACGTGGGAAGTACAAAGACGGCAGTCGTCGAACAGGCGCTGAAAGTGTTTGGTAAGAATGCCGGAAAGCGATTTCTGGCGGGGCATCCTATGGCGGGGAAGGAACACTGCGGCGTGGAGTATGCGGATGCTGATTTGTTCCAGAATGCAGTCTGGTTCTTGACCCCTTTGCCGGGACAGAATCTGAATCAGGGAATCTTCGCAGAATTTGCGGGATGGATCGATCAAATTGGGGCACGCATTGCGATGCTGCCAGCGGAGGATCACGACCGACTGTGCGCCTGGATCAGCCACTTGCCGCAGATGATTTCGACGGCTCTCGCGGCGGCGCTGGTGGAGGAATTCGGTGAAGAAGCGCCGCTGCTTCCGGCGGGCGGGCGGGCGCTGCGGGAGATGACGCGGATTTCGGCGAGTCCGTATTCGATGTGGCGGGATATTGCCATCAGCAATAAAAAGAATATTGAGGATGCTCTGTTCAAGGTGGAGCAGCGGTTGGCGCACATCCGAGAGAACCTGGCCACACGCGCGCTGGCGGAAGAGTTTGAACAGGCGCATGGATTGAAGAAGAGTGCGGGGAAGAAAGCGCAGAACGGTGGTCAGTAGAAACGGTGGTCAGTGGTTAGTGGCCAGTGATCAGGTGTCGATCGACACTGACCACTAGCCACTGACCACTGTTTTCTTTAGAATGCGGACGCTATGAATAAGGTTGTGGGCAGCGCGGATGAGGCGATTCGGGATGTGGGCGACGGCTCGGTCATTATGATCGGAGGGTTTGGGCTGTGCGGGATTCCGGAGAATCTGATTCGCGCGCTGGTGCGGAAGGGATCGAAGAATCTGACGACCATCAGCAATAATGCGGGCGTCGACGGGCTGGGCAACGGGATGCTGCTGGCGGCGGGACAGATTCGGCGGCATATTGGAACTTACGTGGGAGAGAACAAACTGCTGGAATCGATGGTGCTCGCGGGCAAGGTGGATCTCGATCTGGTGCCGCAGGGAACGTTTTCGGAGCGCATTCGGGCGGGGGGCGCGGGGATTCCGGCGTTTTTTACTCCTACTGGTGTAGGGACCGTCGTCGCTGAGGGGAAAGAAACGCGCGAGTTCGATGGCCGGACTTATGTGATGGAGTGCTGGCTGAAGGCGGACTTTGCATTCGTGAAGGCGTGGAAGGGTGATCGCATGGGGAATCTGGTTTACCGGAAGACGGCGCGGAATTTTAATCCCATCATGGCTACGGCGGCGAAAGTTACGATTGCGGAAGTGGAGCAGCTGGTTGATGCTGGAGAACTGGATGGGGATTTAGTGCATACGCCTTCGGTTTACGTGAAGCGGATTTTTCAGGGGGAATTGTACGAGAAGAGGATTGAGAAGCGGACGGTAAGGAAGGTCACTACCTAGTACCGACTGCCGAGAGAACTCCCTGTTGAGCTAGCGGTAGAGTTGAGCTGCTGGGGATCCTTCGACTGCGGTTGTACTTCGCTTTCGCGAAGCACAACCTCCGCTCAGGATGACAGAGCGAGAAATAGAGATGAATAAGCCGGGGAAAGATGTCGACAAGCGTGAGCGGATCGTGAAGCGGATCGCTTTGGAACTGCGGGATGGGTTCTATGTGAACCTAGGGATCGGGATGCCTACGCTGATTGCGAATCATGTTCCCCGGGGGATGGAAGTTGTTCTTCAATCCGAGAATGGGATGCTGGGAATCGGGCCCTATCCTATCGAGGGCGAGGAAGATGCCGACTTGATCAACGCAGGCAAAGAGACAGTGAGCGAGATGGCGGGGACTTCGTATTTTTCGAGCGCCGATTCGTTTGCCATGATTCGCGGAGGGCACGTTGATTTGAGCGTTTTGGGAGCGATGGAAGTGGATGAGGCGGGGAACCTGGCGAACTGGATGATCCCAGGGAAAATGGTGAAGGGGATGGGCGGAGCCATGGACCTGGTCGCCGGGGCGCGACGTGTCGTGGTGGCGATGGAGCATGCGACTCGGGAAGGAGCGCCGAAGATTCTGACGAAGTGCACGCTGCCGCTCACCGGGGTGAAGGTGGTGGATACGATTGTTACGGAGATGGCGTACATCCGGGTGACCGAGCGAGGGTTGGTGCTGGAGGAAGTGGCTCCGGGGTTGACGGCGGAGGATGTGCAGCTGGCTACCGAGGCGCGGCTGGTGGTGAGTGATAAGTTGAAGGTGATGGGGAGTTAGCGATGACCCTAGGGGCCAAAGCCTCACCTCATTTTTTCTGAGCGCTTTACGCGGCACTGAAGCGCCGCTCTTCTACGGTGCCCCACAGGTTCGATTAATCCCCCCTGAATCCGAACAAGTTTCCACAAATCCTAGCGGTCGTCGGCTGATCCGCCTAGATGCGGAATGGGGCGGCCAGCAGGCGGAACGGCAGCGTGATGGCCAGGTAGATCACCTCGAGGACTCCGTGGACGGCTACGCC
>Ga0070765_100001016_pt1 | contig 16750 bp, 13 predicted proteins | sample HubBroMetageWFT5_FD_71516 | JGI IMG/M metagenome (GOLD analysis project Ga0070765, IMG submission 71516) | Warmed and freeze-thawed soil microbial communities from the Hubbard Brook experimental Forest, New Hampshire - Hubbard Brook CCASE Soil... | ecosystem: Environmental > Terrestrial > Soil... | reverse complement strand
CTACGCGCCGAACATCAACTCCTACAAGCGCTACGTGCCGGGCAGCTTCGCGCCGACCTCGGTGCGCTGGGGCCCGGACAACCGGACCTGCGCGCTGCGGCTGGTCGGGCACGGCCACTCGCTGCGGGTGGAGAACCGGACGCCCGGCGGCGACGTGAACCCGTACCTGGCCGTGGCGGCGATGATCGCCGCGGGCCTGCACGGCATCGACCACGAGCTGCCGCTCGAGCCGCCGGTCACCGGCAACGCTTATGCCGATACCACGGCGCGGATGCCTTCTACCTTGCGCGACGCCCTCGAGCTCTGGGAGAAGAGCGGGCTGGCGCGGCAGGCGTTTGGCGCGGACGTGGTCGAGCACTACGCCAACTACGCCCGGGTCGAGATGGCTGCCTACGACGCCGCGGTGACCGACTGGGAGCTGCGGCGCGGCTTCGAACGCCTCTGAGGAGGGGCATGTCTGTCTTTACCGTGCTCAACCCTGCCACCGAGGAGCCCGTCACCACGGTGACGCAGCCCTCCTTGGAGGAGACCGACGCGGCGATTGCCCGGGCCGCGGCGGCTTGGCCGGCGTGGCGTGCCGTGGCGCCCGGGGACCGGGCGCGGCTGCTGCGCGCGTTCGCCGCTTTGGTGGATTCGCATCTCGAGGAGCTGGCCGGGCTGGAAGTGGCGGGCTCCGGGCACCCGGTGGGGGCGGCGCGCTGGGAGGCCGGGCAGGTCCGCGACGTGCTGCTGTACTACTCGGCGGCGCCGGAACGGCTGATCGGGAAGCAGATCCCGGTGCCCGGCGGGCTGAACGTCACGTTCTGTGAGCCGGTCGGCGTGGTCGGGCTGATCGTGCCGTGGAACTTCCCGATGCCCATCCTGTCCTGGGGCATGGCGCCCGCGCTGGCGGCCGGCTGCGTGGTGGTGGCCAAGCCCGCGGAGCTCACCCCGCTGACCGCGATGCGGATCGGATCGCTGGCGCTGGAAGCGGGCCTGCCCGAGGGGGTGTTCACCGTGCTACCGGGCAAGGGCAGCGTGGTCGGGCAGCGGCTGGTCGACCACCCGCTGGTACGCAAGATCGTGTTCACCGGGTCGACCGAGGTGGGCCGTTCGATCATGGCCGGGTGCGCGCGCCAGGTGAAGCGGCTCACCCTGGAGCTGGGCGGCAAGAGCGCCAACGTCATCTTCGCCGACGCCGACCTGGAGCGGGCCGCGGCCACCGCGCCCTACGCGGTGTTCGACAACGCCGGGCAGGACTGCTGCGCCCGGTCCAGGATCTTGGTGCAGCGCTCGGTGGTGGACAAGTTCATGGCGTTGTTCGAGCCCGCGGTGCGCGGCGTCGCGGTCGGCGATCCCGCCTCGGCCTCGACCGAGATGGGCCCGCTGATCTCCGCGGCGCACCGGGCGCACGTGGCGTCGTTTGTTCCTTCCGATGCTCCGGTGGCGTTCCGCGGGCACGTGCCGTCCGGGCCCGGGTTCTGGTACCCGCCGACCGTGCTGGCCCCGGTGCGTCCCGATGACCCGGCCTACACCGAGGAGGTGTTCGGCCCGGTGGTGACCGTGACGCCGTTCGACGACGAGGCCGAGGCGATCTCTCTTGCGAACGACAGCCCTTACGGACTGTCCGGCTCGATCTGGACCTCGGATGTGGGCCGGGCCATCCGGGTGGCACGCGCGGTGGAGACCGGCAACCTGTCGGTGAACTCGCACTCCTCGGTGCGGTACTGGACGCCGTTCGGCGGGTTCAAGCAGTCCGGTCTCGGCCGCGAGCTCGGCCCGGACGCGCCCGACGCGTTCACCGAGACCAAGAACGTCTTCATCGCAACGGAGGACTTATGAGCTTGCGGTTGCAGGATCGGGTCGCGGTCATCACGGGGGCGGGCAGCGGGATCGGCCTGGCCGCGGCGCGCCGCTTTGCGGCCGAGGGCGCTCGCGTGGTGGCGGTCGACATCGACGAGGAGGCGGGCAAGGCGGCCGCCGCCGAGGTCCGCGGCGAGTTCGTCGCGGCCGACGTGTCTGTTGAGGATGACGTTGAGCGACTGTATGACTCGGTGGTGGCCCAGCACGGGCGGGTGGACATCGCGTTCCACAACGCGGGCATCTCGCCGCCGGAGGACGACTCCATCCTGGATACCTCGCTCGAGGCCTGGCAGCGGGTCCAGCAGGTCAACCTGACCTCGGTCTACCTGTGCTGCAAGCACGCGATCCCGCACATGCGGCGCCAGGGCAAGGGGTCGATCATCAACACCGCCTCGTTCGTGGCGGTGCTGGGCGCGGCCACCTCGCAGATCTCCTACACGGCGTCCAAGGGCGGCGTGCTCGCCCTGTCGCGTGAGCTCGGCGTGCAGTTCGCCCGCGAGGGGATCCGGGTCAACGCGCTGTGCCCGGGCCCGGTGAACACGCCGCTGCTGCGCGACCTGTTCGCCGCGGATCCGGAACGGGCCGCGCGCCGCCTGGTCCACGTGCCGATGGGCCGGTTCGCCGAGGCCGACGAGATCGCGGCCGCGGTGGCCTTCCTGGCCAGCGACGACGCCTCGTTCATCACCGCCTCGACGTTCCTCGTCGACGGCGGCATCAGCGGCGCCTACGTCACGCCGATCTGAGGGCGGTTTCATGATCATGTACAGTTTCGGGCGCTATTTGCCGCAAACTGTTCACGATCATGAAAAGGGGCTCAGGGGGGCGGGCCCCTCAGGGGGAGCGGAGGGTGCGGAGGCGGATGGTTACGGGCATCGAGCGGAGCTGGGCTAGGACGTCATCGCTGTACTGGCAGCCGATGTCGGTCAGGACGTAGCCGAACTCGTCCCTGGTCCGCAGCAGCTGGCCCTCGACGTTGACGCCGTGCTCGGCCAGGACGCGGTTGATCGAGGCCAGCACGCCGGGGACGTTCTGGTGCAGGTGGACCAGGCGGTGGGCACCGCTGGTCATGCCCAGCGCGATCTCCGGCAGGTTGACGCTGAGCGAGGTCGCGCCGGAGGCCATGTAGTCCGCGAGCTTGCCGGCGACGAACTCGCCGATGTCCTGCTGGGCCTCCTCGGTCGAGCCGCCGATGTGCGGGGTGAGGATGACGTTGGGCAGGCCGCGCAGCTCGGAGACGAACTCGTCGCCCGCGCCCTTGGGCTCCTCGGGGAAGACGTCGATGGCGGCCCCGGCGATGTGCCCGGACTGCAGGTTGCGCCGCAGCGCGGCGTGGTCCACCACGAACCCGCGGGACAGGTTGAGGAACAGCGAGCGGGGCCGCATCGCGGCGAACTCGGCCTCGCCGAAGAACCCGCGGTTGCCGTCGCGCCCGTCCACGTGCAAGGTGACGGTCTCCACCGACTCCAGCAGCTCGGCCAGGGTCGAGCAGCGCCGCGCGTTGCCGATGGCCAGCTTGTCGGCGATGTCGTAGAAGTAGACCGACATGCCGAGGCTCTCGGCCAGCACGGACAGCTGGGTGCCGATGTTGCCGTAGCCCACGATGCCGAGCTTGCGGCCGCGGACTTCGTGGGCGCCCGCCGCGGACTTGTCCCAGCGGCCCGCGTGCATCTGGGTGTTCTTCTCCGGCAGCCGGCGGGCCATCGAGATGATCTCGGCGATGGCCAGCTCGACGACGCTGCGCGTGTTGGAGAACGGCGCGTTGAACACCGCGACCCCATGCCGGCTGGCCGCGGCCACGTCGATCTGGTTGACGCCGATGCAGAACGCGCCGATCGCGACCAGGCCGGGCGCGGCGTCCACGACGCGCGCGGTGACCTGGGTGCCCGACCTGATGCCCAGCAGGCTCACGTCGCGGAGGGCGTCGATGAGCTCGTCCTCGGCCAGCGCGCGGGGCAGCGTCTGGACCTCGTAACCCTCCTTGGCCAGCCGCGCCGACGCGTCGGGATGGATGTTCTCGAGCAGCAGTGCCCTCGTCATAAAGCGCGCGCACACCCTTCGACTTCGACCGATTTACCGGCATTTGCCCAGGTCCCGTACGTGGGCAACGATGAACCCCGTAGCTGTTCCTTTATACCTAACGGACGGGGGTGGCTGCCTCGGCCGCCGGGTCCGCATCGCCGCCCAGGTCGCGGAGCTTGATGTGAACCTCGTCCGCACGCGGGTGCGGCAGGGCGTCGAGGATGGCCGCGGCCTTGAGGAACATGGTGCGGGCCTCGTCGGGCTGGCCCTCGCGCAGCAGCACGTCGCCGAGCCCGGCCAGCGAGTTGCCCTCGCCGAACAGGGCACCGATCTCGCGGTAGGCGTTGATGGCCTGCCGGTAGTGGGTCTTGGCCTGGGCCAGGTCACCCAGGTGCAGGTAGATGAAGCCCAGGCTGTCCAGGGTGTCGGCCGCGCCGCCGCGGTGGCCCGATTCCCGGTGCAGGCTCAGCGCCCGCTGGCAGTGCTTGAGCGCGTCGTCGTACTGGCCCAGGTGGGCGTACAGCCAGCCGACGCCGTTCTCCAGCGTGGCCTGGGTCCACCAGTGCCCGGCCGCCTTGACCATCCGCAGCGCGTCCAGCGCGACGGCCAGCGCCTCGGGGTAGCGCTCCTGCTTCTCCAGCATGCCGCCCAGGCCGTTCAGCACCACGGCCTCGTTGGCCCGGTCGCCGAGTTCGCGGAACAGGTCTAGCGCCTCGCGGAAGTTCGGGTCGGCCGCATCGTAGTCGCCCATCTGGGACTGCGCATGACCCAGCAGGTAGTGCGCGTGCGCGAGGGCGACCGGGTCCTGTAGCCGGCGCGCGGCCTCCAGCGCGGTCCGCTGGCTGGACGCGTAGTTGCGCCACCGCCCGCGGCGGTGGAAGAACGGGCCGAGCGTCCAGGGGATCTGCCAGGCGTGGCGGTCGAAACCGTTGGCGCTGGCGTAGCCGATCAGCGTGTTCAGCACCGGCATCTCGGCGTCGAACCAGGCCATGGCCTGGTCCTTGTCCGTCATGTCGGCGGGCTGCACGCCCGGCTGCGGCGGGGCCAGCCGCAGCGGCGAGCGGAACGGGCTGAACCGCTGCGAGGCCGCCGTCGCCGTGTGCAGGTAGTGGTCGAGGACGCGGTGCATGGCGGCGCTGCGCTCGGGCGCGGCGTCGTGCCGCTCGGCCTGGTCGGCCGCGTACACGCGAAGCAGGTCGTGGAAGGTGAACCGGCCGGTCACGTGCTCGGTGACCATGTGCGTCCGGACCAGCTCGCGCAGCGCGGCCCCTGCCTCGGCCCGGGGGATCCCGGCCAGGCTGGCCGCCGCCGACACCGAGATGTCGGAGCCCGGGTGCAGCCCGAGCAGCCGGAACATCCGCGCGGCGGCCGGGCTGAGCTGGTCGTAGGACCAGGAGAGCACCGCGCGCATGTCGGTGGCCACGTCGCCGTCCTCGAGCGCGTCCAGCCTGCTCCTGGCGTCGCGCAGTTCGGCCGCCAGCTCCGCCAGCGGCCGCCGCGACCGACCCGCACCCCCGGCCCGGCCGACCGCGACCGACAGCGCCAGCGGGAGGCGGGCGCACGCCTCGATGATCTCGTCCGCGGCCCCGGCTTCGGCCGCGACACGGTCCTGGCCGAGCCTGCGGGCCAGCATCTCGTGGGCCTCGGCGTCGCTGAGCACGTCGAGCTCGACCAGCGCGGCCCCCTCCGCGGCCACCAGCCCGGCCATCTGGCTGCGGCTGGTCACCACGACCAGGCAGCCCGGCGAGCCGGGGAGCAGCGGGCGGACCTGCGCCGCGTTGCTCGCGTTGTCGAGCACGATCAGCATCCGCTTGCCGTCCACCAGGCTGCGGTACAGGGCGGCCCGTTCCTGGATGCTGGCCACGATCCGGTGCGGCGGCACGCCGAAGGCGTCGAGGAAGAACCGCAGCGCCTCCCCCGGTTCCATGGGCGGGCTGCCGGGATCGCGGCCGCGCAGGTTGGCGTACAGCTGGCCGTCGGGGAAGCGCTTGGCGACCTGGCGGCCGAAGTGAATGGCCAGCGCGGTCTTGCCCACCCCCGCCGTGCCCGAGACGATGACGACCGGCACCGGATCCTCGGCCCCGGCCCCGGCCGGCCTGGCGGGCGGCAGCATCGCGTGCAGCGCGGCCAGCTCCTCGCGGCGGCCGGAGAAGCCCGGCGCGTCAAGCGGCAGCTGCGCGGGCACCGGAACGAAGCCGGCCGGTACCCCGGGCAGCGACGATCCGTCCGAACCCCGAAGGGCTCGCGGACCGGAGAGGGCACCCTTGGGCAGCGTCCGGTCCGCCGCGCTCTGCGAGGCCTGGGCGTCTCCGTTCCGGTGCGCGACGTTCAGGGCCTGGCCGTCGGCGGCGGGCAGGTCTAGCGCGGGATCGGAGGTCAGCACCTGCTGGTGAATGCGGGACAGCTCGCTACCGGGGTCGATGCCGAGTTCCTCGGCGAGCACGCGCCGCCCGTCCTGGAACACCCGCAGCGCCTCGGCGGGCCGCCCGCTGCGGTACAGCGCGATCATCAGCAGCCCGCGCATCCGCTCCCGCAGCGGATGGTCGGCCACCATGGCGGTCAGGTCGGGCACGACTTCCTCGTGGCGGGCCAGCGCGAGCAGCACGTCCGCCCGTTCCTCGGACGCGGTGGAGCGCTGCTCGGCGAGCCGGACCCGCTCGGTCTCGGCGAACGGACCCGGCACCCCGGCGAACGCGACGCCCCGCCAGAGCCCGAGCGCACTCTCGAGCGCGGTCACGGCGCCCGCCTGGTCGCCGTTCTTGCGCAGCTGCCGGGCCCGGACCAGCTGCTGTTCGAAGGCGACGGCGTCGGGTTGCCCGGGGACCAGGTGCAGCACGTAGCCAGCACCGGAGGAGACCAGCACTCGGCCTGGCCCGCGCAGCGACCTGCCGGGCTCGATGATGCGCCGGAGCCCGGCCACGTAGGTGTAGATGCCGCCCTCGGCGCTGGCGGGCGGGTCCTGCCCCCAGACCGCGTCCACGAGCTCACCCCGCGAGATCACCCGGTTCGCGCGCATGGCGAGGATGCCGAGCACGGCCTGCTGCCTGGGCTGGCCCACGCGCAGCTCATCGTTGCCGTACCATGCTGTTACCGGGCCGAGCACGCCGACGCGCAGCACTATGACTTCGCCGACCTTCCGTTTATGAGCCTGTCGCCCCCCCACCCGGAAGCGCCTTCATCGAACATTACCGGGATTTGCGCGGCTCATCCAGAAAAAATCTAGATCGTCTAGAGAGTCTCGCTCAATAGTTGGGTCCGCGTCACGCCATCGCCGACCGTCATGGCTCGCGGGGGTTCTGGGTTCGGCAGCCCCGTTCGGTAACCCCCGTTCGACTGGCCCTGTTCGACTGGCCCGGTTCGACTGGTGGGGCGGACGAGCTTGGAAGCTGAGCGGGGAGGTCACCAGATGACGGCCAGCGGCCGGGGTTTCCGGGCTGGCGTCGCGCCGCCCGCCCGGGCTTCCCGCCTCATGGTCCCGCCGCACGGGCTCTATCTCCTGGCGCACCCACAAGCCTCCGGGCACGCAGGTGACCCGGAGTCGCCGGCCCTCACGGCACCCCCCTCACTACCTGCCGTGAGGGCCGGCACCCTCGGCGGCCAACCCCGGGCGGGATCGGCTACGCTCTAGCCGTAGCCGGTCGGGGGCGTCTCGCACGAGACGTTTATAGAATCGTCGGGCTATCTTGGCCGTTACGTCATTTTTCCGCGCTTTTCCGCCCGAGCCCGGGCAAACGGGGTGGTAACGGGAGGGCATCTACCGCGGGGCGTGGCGGCGCGGCCTGGGGGCTCATGCTCGAACCGGAGCTTCGTCAGCAGGCGTTGTCCCTCACCGGGTCCGTCCCCAGGGGAACAAAACTCCAGCAAAGGATTCGCGTCAACCTTGCGCGGCCGGGAGGGTCTTCAAGTAAGGTTTGCCTAAGCTAACTTCGGGTTTGACGGATTCACGTCATGAAGCGCCTACGGCTGGGAGGACCGCAGATGCTCGCCACGTTCGTCATCTTTCTTCGTGAGGGCGTCGAAGCGAGCATGATCGTGGCGATCCTGCTGGCCTACCTGAACCGGATCGGCCGCCGGGAGCACTTCCGTGACGTGTTCATCGGAGTCGGGGCCGCGCTGGCGCTGGCGACCGCGGGCGGAGCCATAGCCTACGAGACCATCCGCAGCTACAGCGGCTCGCGCACGCAGGCGATCTTCGAGACCGCCACCTACCTGGTCGCCGCGACCGTGCTGACCTACATGACGTTCTGGATGCGCAACCACGCCCGGTCGCTGTCCAAGGAGCTGCGGACGCGGGCCGAAGCCGCACTCGACGGCCGGGCCAGGTGGGGGCTCGGGCTGCTGGCCTTCCAGGCCGTCGGCCGCGAGGGGCTGGAGACGGTGGTCTTCACCCTGGCCATCATCTTCTCCACCTCCACCGGGGGCGCGCTCCTCGGCGCGGCGATCGGGCTGGTCTGCTCGCTGGGCATCGCGTTCGTGATCTACCGGCTCGGTCACCGGCTGAACCTGGCCCGGTTCTTCACTGTCATCGGCGTGCTGCTGATGGTCTTCGCCGCGGGCCTACTGGCCGACGCCGTGGAGAACATGCAGCAGCTCGGCTGGCTGCCGCTGCTCGACACGCCGATGTGGCACTCGGGCCGGCTGCTGTCGGAGAGCAGCGCGTTCGGCGACGTGCTGCACAGCTTCTTCGGCTACAGCGACGCCCCCACCCCGCTGCAGCTACTGGTCTACGTAGCGTACGTGGCCATCGCCGCGATCGCCTACCTGGGGATCCGGGACCGGGTACGGGCCCGCGCGCAGCGGCCGCATCCCGCCGCTCGCTTACGGTTAGCTCGGGGCGCGCTGACTGTTATCTATGAGTCGCCGGGCCAGGGCGCGCCAGCGTGGTTTAACCGCCTAACATAGAGCGCGGTATCCAGCGGACAAGGCTAGGGCGAAGCGAGCATGGGCAAGGCAAGCAGAACGAAGGTCGATGGCTCCCGCAGGGAGAAGATCGCCGCGCAGCGGGAGGCCCAGCGCCGGGCCGAGCGGCGCAAGCGGATGCTCCTCGCGGGCGGCAGCATCGTCGTCGTGGTGGCGGTCGTGCTGACCTTCGTCATCCTCAAGCTGAACAATAAGCCGTCGGCTTCCTCGGGCGCCTCAAACGGCCCGACCGGCGCCGCGCTCACCGCCGTGGTGGACAAGGTCACTTCGGTGCCCGCGAGCACCCTGGACGCGGTGGGCAACGGCGGCGGTGCGGTCACCGGCAAGCCCGCCACGATCAGCGGGCCGCCCCTGACGGAGAACGGCAAGCCCGAGATGCTTTACATGGGCGCCGAGTACTGTCCGTTCTGCGCGGCCGAGCGCTGGGCGATGATCGTGGCGCTGAGCCGGTTCGGCACGTTCAGCGGGCTAGCCACCATCCATTCCGCCGCGGCGAACGGGGCCGGCACCGCCGAGCCGGACCCGAACACGCCGACCTGGACGTTCCTGAACGCCAGCTACACCAGCCAGTACCTGACCTTCACGCATGTCGAGCTGCAGACCAACATCCCGGATCCGTCCACCGGTACCTACACGACGCTCCAGAAGCCCACCGCGGCTCAGACTGCACTCATCACCAAGTACGGCGGCTCGAACCAGTCGATACCCTTCATCGATTTCGGCAACAAGTACGTGATCTCCGGGGCCAGCTACGACGCCGGGACGCTGGCCGGGCTCAGCTGGAGCACAATCGCGACCGACCTGAGCAACCCGAACAGCACAGTGGCCAAGGCTGTCGACGGGACCGCGAACTACATCACCGCCGCGATCTGCAAGATGACCAACAACCAGCCCCCTAGCGCGTGCACCGCCACCGTGCAGTCGCTGGAAAGCCAGATCTGACCCAAGCCATCGGCTGAGCCCGCGCGTTAGAATCTGACCTCAGGCACAGCAGCCGTGAACCGACCGGAGGCGAAGCTCGGATGACCGCTTCGAAGTCAAGCCGGGCCAGGAACGCCCGCGCCCAGGCAAACGCGGCCAGAAGCCGCACCGTGGCGACCGCCCGGGGGAACGAGAGCGGCCAGGCGGTCAAGGCCGGCAGCGCGGCAGTGAAGGCCAGCAGCGCGGTGGCCGTCAAGACCGGTGCCGCGGTCAAGAGCAACGGCCGCAATGGCGCGGGCCCGACCCGGGCCGTGGCGGCGCGGAACGGCGGGCTGGCTCGCGGTTCGCGGGCGCAGGTGGCCCAGCTCGAGCCCACTGACGACGGCTCGGCGACCCGGTCCGCGGTTCCGCTGTGGATGCAGATCGCGACGTTCCTGCTCGCCCTGGCCGGCCTGGGCGTGTCGATCTACCTGACGATCGCGCACTTCACCGAGGCGCCGCTGGCCGGGTGCTCGGAGAGCGGGCTGGTGAACTGCACCAAGGTCACCACCAGCCCGCAGTCGTACGTGTTCGGCATCCCGGTGGCCGTGCTCGGCCTGGCCTTCTACGTGGCCGCGGTCGGCCTCATGAGCCCGTGGGCCTGGCGGGCGTCCCGGCGCGAGATCCATCTGGCCCGTATGGCGTCGCTGGTGGTCGGCGTCGGTTTCGTGCTCTACCTGCTTTACGCGGAGCTGTTCATTATCGGGAGCATCTGCCTGTACTGCACCAGCGTGCACGTCATCACGTTCGTGCTGTTCGCGCTCACCGCGTTCGCCGCGGCGGCCTGGGGAATCGCGCCCGCGCGGCGGCCCGCCTGACCTTTCCCGCCCGGCTTACCGCCAGCCGAGGACAGCCCGCCGGGACGATCTGACCGGCGGGAGAACCGGCTGGTCATTACATATTCCTCATGTTGCGTTCCGTCCGGGTCCGGCCAGCTCATCAGGGATTACGCTCAAACGAGGCGGGCTTAGAGAGGAGCGGATTCAGTGCCCGGCATGAACTCAGGCCTGAATCCGGCGTCGGGGTTCGGGCCGGGCGGGAGCGTGTGGGTGCTGCTCGCGCCGACGGTGTGGGGGTCCCTGCTCACCGCCTGGCGGCTGGCCAGGGCGGCGTGGGCTAAGGTCCAGGTCATCAACGTGCCCATCGAGTACGGCTCGTCGAGCTAGGAACATCTATGAACTACATCACCGGCCACTGGTCCTTCGACCCGTTCCTCATCCTGGCGATCGTGGTGGCCGGGTGGCACGAGATCGGGCTGTGGCGGCTGGCCCGGCGGTCCCGGCCCGAACGGACCCGCGAGCGGCGGCTGCGGTCGCTGTGGTTCTACGCGGGGCTGGCGGTGCTGCTGATAGCCGTGGAGTCGCCGATCGACTACTGGGCCGACGACTACTTCTTCGTCCACATGATCCAGCACCTGCTGCTGATGTTCGCGGCGCCGTCGCTGATCGTGGCGGGCGCGCCGTGGCAGCCGCTGCTTGACGCGCTGCCTGGCCGGTCCGGGCGCAGCGTGACGCGCGGGGTGCTGGCCGGCGGCTGGTCCAGGCCGCTGCGCGCGGCGGGCGGGTTCTTCCTGCGCCCCTGGGTGGCGGTGGCGCTGTTCAACGCGGTGATGATCCTCTGGCACCTGCCCGGGCCCTACGACCTGGCCGAGAACAACCAGGCCGCGCACATCTGGCTGATGCACGCCAGCTTCTTCGCTGCCGGGGTGCTGTTCTGGTTGCAGTTCATTCCGTCACCGCCGTTCCGGCGGCGGATGCCGTTGCTGTCCCAGGCGGCGGCGCTGCTCGGGACCAACGTCATCATGATCGGCCTCGCGATGGCGCTGAGCATCTTCGCCACCGGCTCGGTGTACTCCGTCTACGGCCACATCCCCGGCGTCACCCTGCCCGCGTTCGCCGACCAGCAGATCGGCGCGGCGGTGCTGTGGATTTGCGGTGATTTCTGGGCCATGCCGTCGATGATCGTGATCGTGCGGCGGATCGTGGCCACCGAGGGGAGCATGGGCGCGGCGCTGGACCGTATCCTGAGCCACGGCTCGTCCCGGGCCGGGCCCAAGGGCTGGGGATCGTGGGGGTCGTCGGGCCGGCCGCGCGCCGGGATGCTGGGCGGCGTGCCCGCTCAGAGGCCGTCGCCGCCGGACGGGGAGTCGTGAACCTGGCGCCGGTGAACCGGCCGGGAGAACTTCCGGGCCACGGGTCCTGTGGAGACGTGCCCGTCGGCCGGGGCGCCTGAGAACTGGCCGTCTGCTGAGCCTGAGCCGTCCGGGGCCCGGCGCCAGCGTGCGCCGTGCGGGGCGGTCCGGCCGGGGGTGGTCGGCCGGGTCGCGCGGTCGTCGGGGGGTCCGGGGGATCCGGGGGATCCGGGGGATCCGGGGGGCACCGTGTCCGATCCCGGCCTGATCACGTCGGTGATCTTGCGCAGGCCGCTGAAGGCCGACGACCGGGCCACCGCGACGACCCCGATGATCAGCGCGGCGATCCCGCTGGCCTCGATAGCGAGCCCGGCCGGGCTGATCTGGATGCTGTCGCCGAACACGACGATGCCGAGCGCGATCCCGGCGATAGGCTCACCCGCGGCGACGGCGGGCAGCGAGGCGTGCAGCGGGGCCGCGCTGAACGCGTTCTGCATCAGCCAGATGCCGACGATGCCCGCGCCGATCAGGGCGTAGGGCGCCCAGGCGCTGAATAGCACTGTGAACGAGCTTCCCTGCATGATCTCCAGGGTCTGCCTGGTCAGCGCGTCCTGGATGCCGAAGACCAGGCCGGCCCCCAGGCCGGTGAGGGTGGCCCGGACCTGGCCCTTCCTGCGGTGCCCGATCTGCACGGCGATGAACGCGACGCCCGCGATGATCGCGGCCGCGTACCAGTGCGAGAACGAGCCGAACGAAAAGCCGATGGGCGTGATCGACCGGCGCACCGACAGCAGGGCCACGCCGCTGCACAGGATGAGGGCGCCGATCACCTCGCCAACCTTTACCGACTGCCGGGACATCGGCACGGCCAGGATCAGCGCCCAGACCAGATAGGTGGTCAGCAGGGGTTCCACGAGGGAGAGTTCAAGGTGGCCGATCGACCAGGCCGCGAGCAGGTAGCCGGCCACCATGCACCCGATGCCAACCAGCCACCTGGGCTTGCGCAGCAGGTCGGTCAGGATCCGCAGGCGCAGGAACCGCGACTCGGGCTCCTGCTCGGCGGCGGACTGCTGCAGGACGAAGCCGATCCCGAGCAGTACGGCAGCGGCCAGGGTGGTCGCGTAGTCGACATCCAGGTCCAGCATGCTCTGTCTTCACTCGGTGCAAAGTGTGCGGGTATTAGAGACAACGTGCACTACTGACGGCTAGTTTCGGGCCCGGCGCGTGACGTGAATGGGGCTGACGTGCTTCGATCGTACGTCAGCCTGCCGCGTGGTCCCGGCGCCGCGCCGCCGGGAAATGATCATCATAGCGGCGCGTTCAACGTGATTGGCTCTCCGTAGTATCTGCGGAGGTTTGCGCTCTCCAGGGTGCGGCCAGGCCAGCCGTACTATCATCAGGTGGTCGGCAGGGATGATTGCCTTGGGAAAGGTGCTGACGTGGGGGACCGGAAACGGATTTCCAGGAAGCGGGCGGTCGGGACCCGCGAGAACATCGTCGCGTACCTTGCGGACGTCCATGAGCTGTTCGACTCCAGCGGCATGGCGGCCACCAAGCTGGCCGCCGAGGTCGGCTACCCGGGGTCGAGCGTGGCCTTCGCGCAGCTTCTGTCGGGCATGGAGCGAGCGGGCCTGATCGAGCGCGAGGTGCGTGGCAAGCGGACGTACCAGATCAGGCTGGGATCGGTGCCGATCACGCGGAAGCAGGGGCGTTCGGCCGAAGGGTTGGCTGGGCATTCGTCCGGGGGCGGCCTGTCGGGCGGCGGGATGTCCGGGGCCGGCCTGTCCGCGGGAGGCCTGTCCGGCGTGGTGGATGCGTCGGCGGAGGAACTGGCGGCCGGGGAAGCCGGGTGGGCAGCGGTGGCGGCGAGCTTCGACTACGACGAGCTGGCGCGGCGGCTGCTGGTCCAGGTGGTCCGGCGGCTGGCCGGGACCGAGGACGCGGAGCCCGGCCCGGGGGCGCTGAGGGAAACGGTGGCCGGGCTGGAGTACGAGCTGGCCAGCGCGTGGACCAAGCAGGGCAAGCTGGCCGAGGAGAACGCCAGGCTGCGGGAGCAGCTCCGGGCCGCGGAGCGTTCCTTGGCGCTGGCCCGGGAGAGCCTGCGCCGGCTGCCCATCACCGAGGACCTCGACAGTGCCGAGGTCAGCCTGCTGCAGCGGCTGCTCGGCCCGGCCGGGGACGCCGCGGACGTGGAGGACGCTCAGTCCGTGGGCGCGTGAGGCGCGATCGGGGCTGGCCCACCGGACTGGCCCACCGGAACGATGTGGCGCCGAGCCGGTTATAGGTGGTTCGACCAAGTCCCACATCGATCCTGTCAACCCAGCGCGTCGACTAACGATGGCGAAGCCACGTATCGAGTGTGACACGCCAGGCCAATGGTAGGGCCTCTATCCGCCCCCGCGCGGTGAGCGGCCATGACAGTCACCCTGGGACCGCTCAATCTCGCGCAGGAGTATCACCCGGACAGGATGAACACGCCGCCCGCAGGCGATGCTATGACTGGCACGTCGGGATCGACGCGGGCATGGCGTCGGCCGGGGTGGAGATGGCATGGAACCCTTGTCGAAGGGCTGCCCGATAGCAGCACGCGTTGACGCATCCAGCTTGATGGTTCCGGCCTGTACGAGCGCCTGGTCTGGTCGGGGCGGGAGCGCTACGGTCTCCGGGAGGCGTGGCGGGTGAAGGATCCCTGGTGCGACTCGCGGCTTCCCGCGAGGGAGTGTCAGGCCTAAAGCTAGGAGGGCGCTGGTGAGTACACCGTCTGATCCCGTTGCGCTGCTGCGGTCCCGGAGTTACATCGCGCTGCTGGTGCTTGCCGTCATCATCGGCGTCCCCATCTCGGCGGCGTCTTACTTCTTTCTTGCGCTTGTCAGCAAGCTGCAGGGCTGGGTCTTCACCGACCTGCCCAAGGGCGTGGGCTTTCACGCCGAGCCGCTGTGGTGGCCGCTCCTGCCGCTGCTGGTGTCCGGGGTGCTGGTCGGCCTCACCATCCGGTACCTGCCCGGCAAGGGCGGCCACTCACCGGCCGACGGGTTCAAGACCGGCGAAGGGCCGCCCGCGCTGCCCGACCTTCCCGGCATCGTGCTCGCGGCACTGGCGACCTTGGGCCTGGGCGTGGTGCTCGGACCCGAGGCGCCGGTGATCGCCCTGGGCGGCGGCCTCGGCGTCCTGGCGGTCCGCCTGGTCAAGCGGGACGCTCCGCCCAGAACCGCCACCGTGGTGGCTGCGGCGGGGAGTTTCGCCGCCGTCAGCACGCTGCTCGGCTCGCCGCTGACCGGGGCGTTCCTGCTGATGGAGGCCACCGGGCTGGGCGGGCCCATGCTGGGGCTCGTGCTGGTCCCTGGCCTGCTGGCCGCGGGCGTCGGCTCGCTGATCTTCATCGGCCTGGACACCTGGACCGGCCTGGGCACCTTTTCACTGGCGATTCCCGGCCTTCCCCACATCGGGCATCCGACCGGCGGCGAGTTCTTGTGGGCGCTGGCGATCGGGCTGATCGCCGTGCCGCTCGGCAGCGCGATCCGGTGGCTCGGGCTGTTCTTGCGGCCGCATGTCGAGCGGCGGCTGCTGCTCGCCACGCCGGTGGTCGCGCTGGCCATCGCCGGACTCGCGATCGCGTACGCTGCGGCCACCGGGAAGGGCTCCGCCGACGTGCTGTTCTCCGGGCAATCCGATCTCGGCCCGCTCATCGCCCACAGCGCCGGCTATACCGTCGGCGCGCTGCTGCTGCTCCTGGCCTTCAAGGGGCTCGCCTACGGGGCGTCGCTGAGCAGCTTCCGCGGCGGCCCGACGTTCCCGGCCATGTTCCTCGGCGCGGCGGGCGGCATCGCGTTGTCGCACCTGCCCGGGCTGCCGCTCATCTACGGCGTCGCCATGGGCATCGGCGCCATGACCACCGTAATGCTCAGGCTGCCGCTCACCTCGGTGTTGCTGGCCACCCTGCTGCTCGGTTCGGACGGCGTGGCCGTGATGCCGCTGGTCATCGTGGCGGTGGTGGTGGCCTACGTGGCCTCGGCCAGGCTCACCCCAGCCCCAGCCCCCGCCGCCAGCACCGCCCCCCACGACGGGAGCCCCGCCACCACCCCGCCAGTCCGCGCGCGGGAAACTGAACCCGGGACTGCGGCATAAGGCATGCCACCCGATGACAGCGCCTCGCCCTGATGAGCGGGTATGTGGCTGGGCGGTGACGGCTCCGGCGGCTCCGGCCGGCGCTGGGCCATGAGCGCCCGGGCAGACCGCAACGACCTATCCCCGGCCCTACGGCGCAGGCTCTTCGGGCTGGGGCTGCTTCGCGCACTGGCAACCACCATCGTGCTGGTGGCGCTGTACTACCTGCTGCCGTTGGACCACATCACGAACGTGCCCCTGACGTTGGCGGCCGGGGTGGTGATCCTGCTGGCCGTCACCGTCTGGCAGGTGCGCGCGATCATCAGGGCCAGGTACCCGGCCCTGGTGGTGTACCCGCCGACCGCGACGCGGCGGCGGCGGCCGGGGTCATCGGCCAGGACGCCCCCGGCCAGGCGGGCGACCCCGGCGGCAGCGTCGTACCGCCGACAGCTTGAGAGCGCCATCTGTATGGACCTGACGTCGGGGCGGGCGCGCCCGGGGCGGTCGGGATTAGGTCTCCGGCGCGTGATGGATGGAGCGGTCACGCAGGTCGGGCAGGTACCGCGCGGCCGTGGCGAAGTCGTTGTCGTCGTGGAGGACCGTGAGGTCATGGTGCGCGGCGGTGGCGCAGATCAGCAGGTCTACGGCGGACAGCGCGCGATGGGCCCCGTGGCGTAGCAGGCGGAATTGCGCGGACTCGATCCACCGCCAGGCGTTCTTCGGGACGCCGGCGTCCGGGTACAGCGTGTCGAACATCCCCGACATCTGCTCGTA
>Ga0070765_100001015_pt1 | contig 16790 bp, 14 predicted proteins | sample HubBroMetageWFT5_FD_71516 | JGI IMG/M metagenome (GOLD analysis project Ga0070765, IMG submission 71516) | Warmed and freeze-thawed soil microbial communities from the Hubbard Brook experimental Forest, New Hampshire - Hubbard Brook CCASE Soil... | ecosystem: Environmental > Terrestrial > Soil... | reverse complement strand
AAGCTTCCCGAAATACCTGTCAGCGAATACGAGCGTTACAAGAAATTCAACAAGGCGATAGCAGACGACCATAGTGCGTACGTGGAGACGTCAAGAGGTGGGACAAACTCTCAAGCCATGGGACTGGATGCCGCGATAGCTAAGATTCGAAGCTTGCCAGACAGCGACAATCCTGCGGCCATGGCTGCAGAGAATGATGCACGTCAGGCTTCAGAACGGGGCGATTTGCCACGTGTGATCACCTCTTTCGAACGTGCTGTCGAGCTTGATCCAAAATTCACACGCGATTGGCTGCTACTTGGAACTCTAGAAATGAATACGCCAAGCCCGGATGCGGGAATAGGAACTCTTCGCAAAGCGGTAGATTCAGACCCGACTCAAATCTTGCCCCTGACCATTCTTGGTTATGCGTTACTTCGGTTGAAGAAATACGATGACGCCGCAGCCACCTTGCGGCAGATTATCAAAATTGCGCCTGGAAATATTGAGGCGGATTGGAATCTCGCTGTTGTTCTATCCGACATGAAGCTCTATTCCGACTCAGCCGTAGCCTACGAAGCGGCCGTTAAACTGGATCCCAGTGAACCTCGCCTCGAAATGGAACTCGGCACTGCTTACCTTAAGGCAGGGGACGAAGTTAAAGCCATGGCGGCATATAAGAGAACCTTGGAGGTGAGCTCCGAGCCAGAAATGTTTAATGCTATCGGCTACGAGCTTGCCGATTCCAACAAACAGCTGCCCCTAGCGCTTGAGTATGCTGAAAAAGCTGTGCGCGAGGAAGAAAGAGTCTCTGCCAAGGTCAGTCTCTCCGAACTGAAGATCGAGGATTTGCGACATACCTACAGTCTCGGTGCGTACTGGGACACGTTGGGGTGGGTTCATTTTCGACTAGGCCACGATGACACGGCGGAGAAATACCTTAAGGCAGGGTGGATCGTTTCTCAAGACCCGGATGAAGCGGACCACCTTGGTCAGGTTTATGAGCGAGAACACAGGCTGGAAGAGGCCGCGCGAATGTATCGACTCGCGTTAGCGTCCCCTGGGCACTCGGACAACGAAAGTACGATACGCGAACATTTAGATCGGTTAACTAGCGGAGAAAAACCCGGTTCTTCCATGAAGGATAGGGGGGATCTTGGCGAGACACGCACGTTCACAATTGAAAGGATCATCAAGGAGACTTCGAACGCGGACTTTTTCTTGCTAATCGGCCCTGGGTCTAAGGTGGAAGACGTAAAATTCATAAGCGGCTCAGAGGAACTAAAGAAGGGAGAGAGTGCCCTACGGAAGATGAACTTGAAGGTGCCTTTCCCCGACGACGGCCCATCTCGTCTCGTCCGACGTGGCATTCTGAGTTGCTATCCCGTTACCGGCTGCAGTTTTGTTCTATACAATGTGGGAGACGTGCACTCGGTAAACTAAGGGCCCCGTGCAACATCCCCCGCTTCCCCTAGCGCCCCACTTCGCGCTATATTCACAAGCCGGTTCATTTCGGAGGCATTCATGGCTACGCTACCTAAGTCTGAAGGCAAAGTCCGCTGTTTTGGCGAGAACATTGAAAGCGATCTGGCTTCACGATTCCTGCGCGTAGTCGAAGTCGCAGCCATTGCTTCCGCGCACACCATGGGCCAGGGCGAGCGCAAGTTGTCTGACCAGGTGGCCACCGAAGCCATGCGCAAGGTCATGGACTCGATTCCCATGCGCGGCACCATCGTGATCGGCGAAGGGGAGCGCGACGAAGCTCCCATGCTCTATATCGGCGAAAAAGTGGGCGCGGCATTTCCCAACGGCATCGAGGTCCCGGAAGTTGACATCGCCGTGGACCCGCTCGAAGGCACGAACCTGTGCGCCACCGGAGCGCCGGGGGCCATCACGGTCCTGGCGGCGTCGGAACGTGGCGGACTGCTCAATGCCCCCGACTGCTACATGGACAAAATCGTAGTCGGGCCTTCCTGCAAGAACGCCGTGGAACTCGATGCTCCCGTGGCCGACAATCTGAAGAACATTGCCAAACGCCTGGGGCGCGACGTCGAAGATCTGGTAGTGATCGTGCTTGACCGTCCCCGCCACGAAAAGCTGATCGCCGACATCCGTGCCGCCGGCGCGCGCATCAGGCTCATCGGCGACGGAGATCTTTCCGCTGGCATCGCCGCAGCCGTCATCGGTACCGGCGTGCACGCGGTTATGGGCTCGGGCGGCGCGCCGGAAGGTGTCATCACCGCCGCCGCCATCCGCTGCCTCAACGGCTATATGCAGGGGCGGCTTATCATTGACAAGCCCGAACTCGAGGAACGCATCGCGAAGATGGGCATCAAGGACAAGAAGCGCATCTACGAAGCTGAAGACCTGGCTCCCGGCCAGCAACTCATCTTTGCTGCCACCGGCGTAACCGACGGCGCCCTCATGCGCGGCGTACGTTTCTTCGGCGAAGGCACGCGAACGTCATCCGTCATCCTGACCCTGCGGACCGGCAAAGTGCGCTTCATTGACAGCATCCACTTGGAGAAAGGGCCGGATGTAAAGGTCAGGTTCGCGTAGAAGCGGGCGTTGGTCGGCAGTCGTTGGTCGTTGGCTCAGGATCGCCGACTAGCCTACCGATTATTCATTTCTTCTCGAGTGTATGGGCCAGACGAACGAACGTGCCGCAGATCGCCCGTGACATTATCAAGATCGCTATGGCGGCTCGCCGACAATGGGGCAGGTTGTCGTAAGACAGCAGCGACCGCCCGACGTAAGCGTCGCGTTCAAAGCGCAGTCTGTTCAACAAGAGTTCGCATTTCTTCTCACTGTAGTTCTTTCGATCACTCTTTTGCATGTCGAATTCCGTCCCCTCCATTCGTCTATTCCTCGAACAGGGAAATAAGGTCTTCAAATCAGATTCCCTGCTCAGGAGGAAGTCTATGAAAATATGTGTTTTAGCAATTGCAACGTTCATGCTGGCGGCATCGCTGGGCGCATCAGCCGCAACCCAAGGAAGCGACGCTGCCGCCTTTGCCCAACTCAAGTCCCTCGCCGGCAACTGGGAAAGCAAGACTGCGAAAGGCGGAACGGCCCATATCCGTTACGAGGTCGTATCAGGTGGCTCAGCCGTGGTCGAGCACTTCGACAGCGACGATCTTGGTCCCGGCAACGCGATGGTCACCGTGTACTATCTTGACGGCGACCGCCTCCAACTCACCCATTACTGTATGGCGCACAACCAGCCTCACATGCAAGCCGAGTCATTTGACAACGCAAGTGGCGAGCTGCGCTTTGCTTTCGTGAACGCCACTGGGCTCAGCGGCCCGGAGGCCGGCCACATGCACAACGCCACTTTCCGTTTCATTGACGCTGAGCACTTCTCCACCGACTGGCAGTTCTACGAAGGTGGAAAACCCAAATTCAACGAAGCCGTCCAATACACTCGGGTACGATAGGAGACCTATGCCAAGCTACATGCTGTTGCTCTATAACGATCCGGCGAACTGGCAGAATATGAGCCCGGAAGACATCCAGAAAGCCATTCAGAAATTCATGGCCTGGGGAGGCAAACTGCGCACCTCCGGTATTCATCTCGCCAGCCACAAACTGGCCGACGATGCCGGTAAAGTCATACGCGGACGCAGTCAGGTCCGGGTGACCGACGGCCCTTACAGCGAGACCAAGGAAGTTCTCGGAGGCTACTACCTCATCAAGGCCGCAAACTACAACGAAGCTGTCGAGCGCAGCCGCGATTGCCCCGCGCTCGAGTACGGAGGCTCGGTCGAAGTGCGCCAAGTCGATCCCATGAGCGAGGCAAACTGAGGAACGGCTGTGAACGACGCAGTCCTTGCTACTCCCGACGTATTGGTTGACCATCTGTTCCGCAATCGCGCGGGGCAGATGGTCGCCTATTTGACCCGGCTGCTGGGTCCCGAGCATATCGACCTCGCCGAAGAAGTAGTTCAGGAAGCGCTGCTTAAGGCGCTGCAAAACTGGCCGTACTCAGGAATCCCCCAGAATCCCGCAGGATGGTTGTTTCGCGTGGCGCGCAACGCCGCCCTGGACGCCATTCGCCACCGCACTCTGGCGGGAGAAAAGAACGTGGAATTCGCGGCTGAGAGGATTCGTGACGTCGAGGCGGCTGTGGGAGATGGCACACATATCGAAGACCAGCTCCGCGACGACGAACTCCGCATGGTGCTAATGTGCTGCCATCCGGCGCTGCCCCGCGATGCGCGCGTCGCATTGAGCCTGAAAACCGTTGGCGGATTCAGCACTCGGGAAATTGCCCGGGCTTTTCTATCTGATGAACCTACCATCGCCCAACGGCTCGTCCGCGCCAAGCGGCAGATTCGCGAGAGTGCCATCGCCTTCGAGCTACCGCTCGGAGATGATCTCGCCCTGCGCCTCGACTCAGCTCTTGAAGTCATCTATCTGATGTTCAATGAAGGTTATGCCGCACAGTCGGGCGAAGGCCTGGTGCGGCAGGATCTTTGCGGAGAGGCGCTGCGGCTTGGCCGCTTGCTGGCCAAGTCTTCAGTGGGAACACCGCAAGCACATGCCCTCGTCGCTTTAATTGCTTTTCAGGCGGCCCGTCTGCCCGCCCGGGTAGATTCCGCCGGAGAGCTGGTGCTACTCGAAGATCAAGACCGCACCCTCTGGGATCAGAAATTAGTTGCGCTGGGCTTCCATCACTTCAGCCAGTGCGCGGAAGGCGCACACATGTCCGCCTACCACGTGCAGGCGGCTATTGCGGCAGTTTACGCCGGCGCTCAACAGTCGACCCACATCGACTGGCCGGCGATCCTAAGCTTGTACGATCGACTGATGGAAATCAGCCCGTCGCCCGTGGTCGCGCTGAACCGGGCGGTCGCGATCGCAAAAGTAGAAGGTCCCCAGGCTGCACTCGCCGCGCTCCGGCCTCTCGCCGAAGATCGCTCCTTACGGAATTACCATTTGCTGCCTGCGGTTCAAGGCCGCCTGCTGTTGAACCTCGGCGACCACGAGGCCGCCGCTGATTGTTTCCGCCAGGCGCTGGAACGACCGTGCTCCGAACCAGAAAAGAGGTTCCTGCAGCGGAAGCTGAGGACCTGTATGTAGGCGCGGGTGTCCTCGCCCCTGCTTCCGTCCCTATTTGAACTCCTGCATCACTTCGGCGGGTACTTTCGGCGTTGCGGGAAAATCCACCGACGTGCCCTGCAACAACGCCGCCGTTTTTTCCGATCGCTTGGTCCCGTCGTGCACCGCGATGGTGTGCGGTTTGGAGGGCTCATAGCCTTCCCATAGCGAAACTCCGGCATAGGCGCCGTCTTTGTGCAGGATGTAATAGGTCATGTCCACGAAACGCAGCTTGTTCATGTCATTGTTGTAATTGCGGACGATGCGCTTCAGCGTGTCCATGCCCGCCTCTTGCGGCGACATTCCGCGACGCATGTTTTCAATAATAGTATGCGCTCCCGCGACCTTGATGTTCTCTTCCCCACTGCCAGTCGCACCCGCTGAGCCTACGTCCTGATCGGTGTGGCAACCCGCCCCGATGATCGGCGAATCGCCCACGCGTCCGGGCAGCTTGTAGGCCAAGCCGCTGGTAGTAGTGCATCCGGAAATCTCTCCCTTGGTGTTTAGCGCTGAGCAGTGAATCGTGCCAGTCGGGGGAAACAGAACTTTGTGCACGGCTTCCTGCCGCAACTCAGGCGCGATTCCAAGATCAGCCGCATGTTCTTCCAGCCGGCGGAAACGCTCCTGCCACAACTCAGACTGTGGCTTGGCGTCAGGTGCCCGCCAGTGCGGATCGGCCAGCCCCGGCCCCCACCAGTCTTGCGTGGAGTGATATTCCTTCCACAGCAGCCAGATTTTACGGGAATGGTCAGTCAGCAGATTCTCCCGTGGGAAGCCCATGGCCACGGCGAACCGTTCCGCACCTTCGCCCACCAGCATCACGTGGCCTGTGTCGGTCATAACTGCTTTCGACACCAGCGAAACATTCTTGATATTCCTCACGCCACCAACCGAGCCCGCGCGCCGCGTCGGTCCGTGCATGCAACAGGCATCCAACTCGACTACGCCCTCTTCGTTGGGCAGACCTCCGAGGCCAACGCTGGTGTCATTGGGATCGTCTTCGGGGCCCTTAACCACCCGCAGCGCCGCATCGAGCGTGTCTCCCCCAGCGGCGAGGAAAGCATAGGCATCGTCAAGATAAGCGAGGCCATTGTGGGCGGAAATGATGATGGGACGTTTGCCGGAGGAAGCCGCCTCGTTCTTCTTCAACTCTTGCCCGCGGCCCTTGGAGTCGAGCAGCCCCAAGGACAGTGAACCTGCTACCGCAGTGCCCAGAAAGTCGCGGCGTGAAATTGTCATCTTGCCTCCGGAGGAATGTCTGGTGAAGCGTGCGTCAGAATATCACGCCGGAGCACTTGGCACGGATCGCCACGGCTGGAGGGGGAATCGACTTCACGAACGACAGAAAGATGAACCGAAGGACATGCGGTTTTACGAAGATTTCAGTGTCAACGGTTCCTTGGTTTATCCTCGCGTCCCGTGGTTAAAGGCTATTGTTCCCAGTTCCCGGCTTCAGGAGGCCACTGACAGGGCATGTCCATTGCTCTGATCCGCGCGGAAACGCAGCAGCGCTGCGATGTTCCCAGCGGAGTCGAACTCGGGATCATCTTTCACGTAAAACAATTCAATGTCCCGCCGGATGGCGATGGGAATAATGGCGTCGCAAACATCTTCCAGTTCCCGCGTTTGGCGTCCACAAGCCGGGCAAAAGTGCACCATGTGGGCGTCGAGATGGCCGCATCCGGTGCATTCTATCGCCGGGTGAGAAAAGCCCTCTGCGACGAGCAGCGTCTGAACTTCGCCAAGCTCCAGCGATCGCAACACGCGCCGCAATCCAGTTACCCCGCGGCTGTTGCTCTTAGCCTGATCGAGAACTTCGCCTACTAACTCATGCCGCCGGCGATCCATCGACTCCCGAAATAACCGGCTAGCATGTTCCTTGATCTGATCATTCGTAATCCTGCTGACATCGGTTGAGAAACGGCCCAGCAGCCTCTCCTTTACATAAGGATGGAGCTGCGCTTCGAGTTGGTGCCAGTTGGTATCGTGGCAGCCAATAATCAGCTTTTCGCAGATTCCCTTCTCCAGAGCTTCGCGCAGGTGTGCGACGACATCTTTGAAGTGATGCAAGGCGTCGTCCTGTATACGGCGCTGGGCGTGCCCACCCTGATAGTTGGCGTGACCATTGCGCTGCTCCTGACGAAGCGCAGGTGAGCGGAACAGTCCTTCACGTTCTTGTAACTCGTCGAGCCGCAGGTCAAAAAACCGTGCCTTCTGACGGTCCACCAGCGCGACCCACAACCAGGGCTGAGCACCCAGAACTTGCGCCAGCGGCTTCATGTGGAACCGGCGGTTCACGAACAATTGGGTTGCCGGCAGTTGCGCGGGCAGATCGAATTCCCGCCAGAACTTCCGGCTGGCGCAGGCGAACACCGCCTTGGCCCGTGCCTGGTTGCCATGCAGGTTTTCAGTCAGGGTCAGAATGCGGTCAAGATCCGCCTTCACTCCGCCATTCTTACCCTGTTTCTCCACCTCACGCAGCGCGCTACGAACAAGATCCTTGACCAGAATGGCCTCTTCGCGGTGGGACTTGTCGAGCGGGGTGTGCGGCTCGAAATAGAAGCTGATGGCACAGCTTTCGTGCCCGTCGCTATGGAATTGCGCCAGCTCGCGGATATCTTCGCGCGTAATCATCACGGCCTCCTGTTCAATTGGTCGCATCCTTTAGGTGCCGGTAGCCCTTAACATTCTGCTGTTCGATCTGTCCCATCGCCCCGCCAGAGGTGCCGATTGACGGAGATGCTCGCGGGCGGTTGCAATGGAAGTACGCACATCATCGGCTTTGCGATCCGTGATGGCAGCAATTTCTTCCACCGAGAACCCCTCCACGGCATGCAAGATGAACGACTCGCGATCCGGGCGCTGGGCGCCGTCGAGCGCGAGCTGCACCAAAGTGATCATTTCATCCGAAGAGGCGATATCTTCGGGCGTAGCGGTACGGCGGTCGGCAATGATGTCTCCTCCGGTCAAGCTTTCGTCGGGTTGATGGAACTGCAATTCAGCTTCGTCACTGGCACGCACGTTTGCCTTGCGCGCGGAATCTTCAAGATGGACGGAATCCGCGCTCTCCGGGCTCCGGCGGCAAAGATCTTCCATTGCTCCCAACGCTAGGCGGTACAGCCAAGGCTCCAACGCCAACCGGTCCGGTTTGTCAGCTCCGTCTCCCAGGGCTCGCGCGATGGCTTCGTCGATGACTTCCTCTTTAGTGACCCAGTCCGCCCAGGTTGCCTCGATGGTTTCGCGGAAATACAATTCCCGTTCTACAAAGCGCTCCAGTCGAATCAGATTCGCGTTGACGAAGGAACGGATATCGTCCCCAGAAATGGAAGGCACGCGAACGGCGGCAAGCGTGTCTTCAAACCGAACCTCGGACTCCGGGCGGAAATCGGCGACCCGGCGACGCGGCCATTTGTGCGAGTTTCGCAGCAGATCTTTGTGCTTTCTGACCTGGTGCAGCAGGTCATCGGCCGCCGCTTTCAAAGCACTGGCGGCCGACTGAGCTGATTTCTGCACCGCCATCTGGCCCGACGGCAGACGCAAGTTCAGCGAGACCGTGGTGCCCTCTCGCGGCGAACTCTGCTCAACCGATCCCTTGAGGTGCACCAACTCCGGACGGAAGACCTGTAGCCGCTTGCGCAGTTTTTCGATCAGGTGATGGATTTCTTTTTCGACGTCCGCAGTGCGGTGGTCTCTATAGCTGAAGTGAACATTCATGCCAGGCCTCGGAACACGGGAGCAGATCCCGCGAAGGTTTCCGGTACCTTACAAGCCGATTCTACACCCGCGGGGAGAGGGTCAAGGGGAGAATTCAAGAGAGTCGGTTTTCAGGACTACAGGATTGGAATCGGGATACTCATTTCCCATTTTCGACCGTTGCCTGGCTTTTGGCCGGCGTCTACACTGCTACCGTAACCGACGTCTCCGTCCGCGTCATCGGACGGTACAGCGTGTCGCGCTCGACCGGTTCCCGCCCAGCTTCGCGAATCAGCCGCATCAACTCTTCCCGGCGCATGCCTTGGGGAGTGGTGGCGCCGGCGTCATGGTATATCTTCTCTTCAATGACCGTCCCGTCAATATCATCCGCGCCAAAGCGCAACGCAATCTGCGCGATCTTCGCCGTCATCATCTGCCAGTAGGCCTTGATGTGTGGAAAGTTGTCCAGCACCAGGCGGCTGACCGCGATCTGCTTGATGTCCGTCATACCGGTGGTTTTCGGCAGGTGCTGTAGAGGCGTGTTGTCGGGATGGAACGCCAGCGGAATAAAAGTTTGAAAGCCACCTGTTTGATCCTGTAGCGCACGCAGTCTCAGCAGATGATCGACCCGATCCTCGTCATTCTCCACGTGTCCATACAACATGGTCGCATTCGACTTCAGCCCCATTTCGTGCGCCAGTTTGGCGGTTTGGAGCCACTGGTCGCCGTCAATCTTGTGATCGCAAATGATGTGCCGTACACGGTCGGCAAAAATCTCCGCGCCACCGCCAGGGAGCGAGTCCACTCCAGCCTCCTTAAGTTGTGCGAGAGTCTCCCTGATTGACAGCTTGGCGCGTTTGGCCAAATAAGCCACTTCCACCATGGTGAACGCCTTCAGATGGACCTGCGGGAAGCGCTGCTTCAGGCCAGAAATCAAATCGAGAAAATACTGAAAGGGCAGATCGGGATGAAGCCCGCCGACGATGTGAAACTCCGTGACGGCCTCGCTATATCCCGAAGCCGCGGTTTCGAACGCCTCTTCCAAGGCCATGGTGTAAGCGCCTGGAGCGTCTTTCTTTTTCCCGAAGGCGCAAAGCCGGCAAGCCGCCACGCAAACATTGGTGGGATTGAGATGACGGTTGACGTTGAAGTAAGTCCTGTCACCGTGCATGCGCTCACGGACGGAATTCGCCATCCAGCCGACGGCGAGAATGTCGCCGGTGCGATAGAGAGCGAGGGCATCGTCGTCGCTTAGACGCTCGCGGGCGATGACCTTCTCATGAATCGGTCGGAGGCGCGCGTCGTCCGTCTGAAAAGGATGAACAGTCGGCATCGCCTCTGATGATACCGCACCATTGCTTTGAAAGTCACAGATCGGCAATGGAGCCGTCAACGCCGCCACAGCAAATCCCCAGCGACAAACAAGAAGAACATCACTGAGATCACACCGTTCGTGGTAAAGAAAGCGGCGTTGAGTTTGGACAGATCGTCCGCAGCAACCAGGGAGTGCTCATACAGCAGAAGTAAAGCCACAGTGACAACGCCTGCAATCGCCAGTCTGCCCAGCCCGAATACCGCAATTACACTGACCAGCAGCAAGAGCATAGCCAGATGAAAGCCTCGCGCAATCCAAAGTGATCTGCCGATACCGAAATAACCAGGGATGGAGTGCAGCCCACTGCGACGATCGAAATCGTAATCCTGGCAGGCATAGAGCACATCGAAGCCCGCGCCCCAGAACGTAACCGCGGCGGTCAGTAACAGAATGCGCGGATCTAGCGATCCCCGTACCGCAATCCACGCCGCCGATGGCGCAATGCCCATGGCGAATCCCAAAACCAAGTGCGACCAACGCGTGAAACGCTTAGTGTAGGAATAAAGCAAGACCACACCCAGCGCCACCGGCGCAAGCAGCAACGAAAGACGGTTGAGCTGGGAGGCGGCAAAAATAAAGACTGCGCAGGAAACAAGAACGAATGTTGCCACAAAGCCGTGGGTGAGCGTGCCGGCGGGCAACGCTCGAGTCTGGGTACGCGGATTGGCTGCGTCAATTGAAGCATCGGCCACGCGATTGAAGGCCATCGCAGCCGACCGGGCTGACACCATGGCGACGACGATCCAAACCAGCGCGTGTGCATTGGGGACACCGTTGGCGGCCAGCATCGCCCCGCACAGCGCGAACGGCAGCACGAAGACGGAGTGCTCCCACTTGATCATCTCCAGAGTGACGCGCAGGTTGTGAATAACGGACACCCTGAAATTGTAAAACAGACCGACGTTCTCGATTTGATGGGGAACGCGGCTGGTTACCATGCTTCGCCGTATCCCTGCTCACCGATAAGCGGCACGAAGCGGCATCCTTCAAGGTTCGTTACCATCGCGCGGCCTTCCCGCTTGCGTACCACCTTCAACTCCTGCGCCTCCGCGGGCCCAACTGGAAGGACCATGCGTCCGCCTTCGCGCAATTGTTCAAGTAGAGGTTGAGGGATTGACGGCGCAGCCGCTGAAACCACAATGGCATCAAAAGGTGCGTGCGCAGCCAAGCCTAGACTGCCATCGCCTACGACCACGGTCACATTGCGGTATTCCAAACCTTCGAGCATCTCCTCTGCCGAATGCGCCAGTGACTTGATTCGCTCCACCGAGTAAACCTGCCGAGCCAGTTCCGCTAGCAGCGCGGTTTGGTAACCCGAGCCTGCGCCGATCTCAAGCACCGTCTCCGGGCCGTCGAGCGCCAGAACCTCCAGCATGAAGGCCACAATGTAGGGCTGCGAGATTGTCTGATCTCCACCGATGGGAAGCGGGTGGTCCTCGTAGGCGCTGTCTCGATATTCGTCAGCGACAAACAAATGACGCGGAACCTTCCCCATGGCGGCCAAGACCCGCTCATCCCGAATGCCGCGAGCGCGCAGTTGTGCGGCCACCATCTTCTGCCGCTGTGCCACAAAGCCGTGGGATCGAATGCCAATCGTCATTGCTAATTTAAAACAATGTGCATCTTACGCCGCACACAATCATCACAGGGCCACGCAACGAGTCGGTGCACTCGTCGCCCGGCGACTCTTCTAGTAGTATGCGAGAACACAGCCTCTTGAATGCAAGGATGAACCCCAGTGAGTGATGAACGATATGCCCCCGGCTGGCCCGGAATCGAGGCGCGCTGGACCTCCAGCGCAAAGAGCGGAGTAGGTACGGCCTTAACCCGCAACAGCAAGATATGGTTTACCACCAGCCACGGCATTCTGAACGAAGTTTACTATCCGCGGGTGGATCAAGCGTGCACCCGCGATCTGGGGCTGATCGTCACCGACGGCAGCCGTTTTTTCTCCGAAGAAAAGCGTCATTGCCGGTGCTCGATTGCCCCAATCACTCCCGGGGTTCCTCTCTATCACCTCACCAACACGGAATTGCAGGGCCGCTACACAATCGAAAAAGAGGTCTTCACCGATCCCTTCCGCAACGTGGTCTTGCAGAAGATTCGTTTTGTTCCTCAACAGGGCAAGCTCAAAGACTACCGGCTCTACGCTCTACTCTCTCCCCATCTCGCAAATCATGGAGCCGGTAACACCGGCTGGGTCGGAGATTACAAGGGTGTTCCCATGTTGTTCGCAACCCGCGAGGACACCGCGCTGGCTTTTGGCTGCTCCACGCCTTGGCGGAAAATGTCGGTGGGCTTTGTCGGCTACTCGGACGGATGGCAGGACCTTTCTCAAAACTATCAATTGACCTGGGACTACACCCGTGCGGAGAACGGCAACCTGGGCCTGACCGGCGAGATTGACCTCACCGCTTGCAATGGAGAATTCGTCCTGGCGCTGGGCTTTGGCGGAATGGCGACGGAAGCCGGACAACAAGTGCGATCAAGCTTGCTGGAGCCTCTAGAGGCACTGCGCGATCGCTATGTGATGAACTGGAAGAGTTGGCAGGACACACTGCTGCCGTTGGACCAACCTCAGCGCGAACATGATCTTTACCGCGGCAGTGCGGCCGCACTGCGCACCCACGAATCCAAGGACTTTCTGGGAGGTGTCATCGCCAGCCTCTCCATTCCGTGGGGCTTCAACAAGGGCGATGAAGATCTCGGCGGCTACCACCTGGTCTGGCCCCGTGATCTGGTAGAAACTGCTTTCGGATTTCTGGCCGCGGGAGCGATGTCCGATGCTATTCGCGTCTTGCAATACCTCGAGTCCACCCAAGAAGCCGACGGGCACTGGGCGCAGAATCTGTGGCTCGATGGCCGTCCTTACTGGATGGGCGTTCAGATGGATGAAGCTGCCTTTCCCATCCTGTTGGTGGATACCCTGCGACGGGAGCTTCACGTGCCCGCCGGCGAGTTGAAACGCTGGTGGATGATGGTCTATCGCGCGGCTGCGTTCATCTTGCGCAACGGCCCGGTCACTCAACAGGATCGTTGGGAGGAGGACGGAGGTTATTCTCCCTTCACCCTGGCAGTGGAGATTTCAGGATTGCTCGCCGCCGCCGATTTCGCCGACGCGGTAAAAGAAAAAAAGATCGCTGGCTATCTGCGCGACGCCGCCGACGCTTGGAACGACAATATCGAACGCTGGACTTATGTCACCGGAACCGATCTGGCGCGCCAGGTCGGGGTCGAAGGCTACTACGTACGCATCGCGCCGCAGGACTCGAACGGAGCGGCATCGCCGCTGCAAGGCTTTGTGCCCATCAAGAATCGGCCTCCGGGGCAGACTGACGCCCCCGCCTCGCAAATCGTTAGCCCGGATGCCCTGGCGCTGGTGCGCTTCGGGCTTCGCGCTCCAGACGATCCTCGCATTCTGAATACGATCAAGGTGGTCGACGCACTCCTGCGTGTAAAGCTACCGCAGGGACCATGCTGGTATCGCTACAACGGCGATGGGTACGGCGAGCACGAAGATGGTTCCCCTTTTGACGGTACCGGCATCGGCCGGCCCTGGCCTCTTCTAGCCGGAGAGCGCGCTCATTACGAACTGGCTGCTGGCAATCGTCAAGCCGCGGAAGAACTCCTGGCAGTGATGGAGGGCTCGGTCGCTGGCGGTCACCTGCTGCCCGAGCAGGTTTGGGATGCCCCCGACCTGCCGGAGGCGGAATTGTTTACTGGCAAAGGCACGGGCTCAGCTTGCCCGCTGGTGTGGGCGCATTCGGAGTACATCAAGTTGCGGCGCTCGTTGCGCGACGGCAAAATCTTCGATCAACCGCCGCAGCCGGTACACCGCTACCAGGTGGAGAAAAGGAAATCCGCATATTGGGGATGGCGCTTCAACAATAAAAGCAAATGTCTGCGGCTAGGAAAGAAACTGCGGCTCGTCCTGCCCGCACCGGCAACCGTGCATTGGAGCTTTGATGGTTGGAAGACCGCGCACGATATCGACACCGATGACACGGGATTAGGCGCCTGCGTCGCGGACTTGCCCTCCGACCAATTGCCGACGGGGCGAGAGATCGTCTTCACCTTCTATTGGCTGCAGGAACAACACTGGGAGGGAACAGACTTCACAGTGGTCGTTGAAGATCGGTGAACTGCTGAACGGCGCGCACCGCAACTATCCGGTATATACCAACTCCACCACCGTGCAGTCATCGCTAAGGGGTGTGCCGCAACAAAAATCCGAGATGGCGGCAAAAATGTCTTCCAGGCCGCCGACCGTGGCGGCCACTTCGAGCCGCGAATCCTCAAAGAAGTCTCCCTTGGCGTTTTCCGCTTCGGTGACGCCGTCGGTGACTAGCACCAGGCGATCACCCGGCCTCAACTGGTAGTGCGCGCTTTCGTACTTGGCATCCGGCAGCAAACCGACGGGAAGATTGGCATCAGAAGGACGCTCGACTTTCCCCCCGGAAACGACCAACGGCGGAATGTGGCCACAGTTCACATACTCCAACTGGCCGGCGTCGCTGATGCAGGCGATCAGAACCGTGGCATACTTTTCGCCGATATGCTTCGCCGTAAAGAAGCGGTTGACGGCGGTTACGATGTCGGTCAACGGCATACCCGCCGTGAGTTGCGAATAGATCATCCCTTGCAGAGTGGACGCCAGCAAAGCCGCTGACACTCCCTTTCCGCTGACGTCGGCCAACACCACCGTCAACCCAGCGTCGGTGTGCACCGCGTCGAAGAAGTCGCCGCCGATCTCTTTGCAGGAAAGGTTTCTTCCGCTCAGCCGCGCGAACGGAACTTCGGGGATGGTCACCGCCATGAGGCGCTGCTGAATGGAGGCTGCAATTGACAACTCCTGTTGATAGCGTCGAGACGACTCTTCCGCCTGCACCAGTCGGGCATTCTCAATGAGCGAAGCCGCCTCGGTCGCGATAGCATGCAAAATGTCGTTGCTGACGCCGGAGATGTCCCGGGAAGCGAAGCGCGAGTCAACGTACAACGCCCCCATAGCCTCGGCTGCAACCGCAGGCGCGGGAGAATCAGTGTCACGCGTGGTCTGCACCTGCGGCTTACGCAGCGGAACACAGATCACGGTGCGCAGATCGTATGCCACAATGCTCTTGCGCCCGGTCAGATCGAGCGACCGGCTGGTGTCAGTGAGCACGAACTCCGAATTCGACTTCAGCGCATCTTCCAGAATGGAGTGAGAAATGGTTGTGTCTTCCAGCAGCGGTTCGCTCTTGGAGTTGCGCCCGGCGGCCAGCCGCAACTCGCCCTGCTCGTTCTTCATGAACACATAAGCGCGCTCGGCACGGGTCAGCTTGAGAGTCACGTCGAGCAGCGTCATTAGGATTTCATCGAGCACACCCACCGTATTCAGTTTGCGGGCAGCCTCTAGAAACAGAATCAACTTTTCCAGATCGGTGGTCTCATCCGAGATGTGCATCCCGGAAATCTGGCTAAGGAATTCACGGGCGGAGTTGGTGGTCCCATGCAGGGGATTGAAAATGACGTAGGCGACCTCGCGAACTCCGAACTCCAGGCGGTCGTTGCGCTCCAGATTCTTTTGCTGGATGCGCTCACCGTTGACAAAGGTTCCGTGTTTGCTGCCCTGGTCAACTACGCTGAATTGTCCGTTCTCCGAAACAATCAGGGCGTGGTCGCGCGACACGCGCGGGTCGGCGATCACCAGATCTTTGTCCACTTTGCGTCCCACACTGAACGGACTGTGGTCAAGATTGATGATGCGTTGCTCGTTCCCCTGCACGAACACGAGCGTCGGGAACACACCCGAACTCGACTCCGGCGGAGGATTGACGATGGTCTGAAAGCTCATGCGCGCCCGGACACTCCTCGACCCACGAGAAGTACTATGAGAATAATGCCAGCATCGAAGCGCGGTGGGAAGGGGAGAGTGCGATTTTGTTCAATCCCGCCGCCAAAAGACCAGAAAAACCGCCAATAGCCGTTCACTTGCGGCTGCGATCAAAGGACGCCAGAGCCTCTTGCTCCGTATCGTAGACTTCGAACACGGTCACCAGCTTGGTAATCTGGAGCACATCCCGCAGACGCTGGCCCACTCCCGTCAGCTTGATATCCGCGCCCCCGGCGCGCGCCGACGAGTACACGCCCACCAGCGTACCCAAACCGCTGCTGTCGATATAGTCGACCCCGGCGAGATTCAGCACTATCTGGCGTGACGATGCTAGCACTTTTTTAAGCGTCTCTCGCAACCCAGCGGCTTCTTCTCCTAGCACAATACGGCCATGGCAGGTGACCACGCTGATCCCATTCACTTCCCGCGTTTCAACCTTGAGGCTCATCTCATCCTCCGACTACTCTGCACAATGATTGGTTTGAGAAGCCTAACGCGGGTGCCGGGGGAATGCAAGGCGAGCACCTCGCCCGGCATACACTAAGTCGATTCGGCAACATCCGCAAAGCTGCACCCCAACAACGCCAGCACCGCGATGGGGACAGCCACATTTGTATAAAGCGGCAAGGCCCACGCTCTTTGAATGGATTCCGCAGGTAAAAAGACGGATGCCGCCAAGAGCGCCAACGCCGCGAGCCATGGCCAGAACAACGTCAATCCGCAAATCGCGACCAACCCGCGCTCGATCCGGCCCCTGCTCCACAACTCCCG
>Ga0070765_100001014_pt1 | contig 16792 bp, 18 predicted proteins | sample HubBroMetageWFT5_FD_71516 | JGI IMG/M metagenome (GOLD analysis project Ga0070765, IMG submission 71516) | Warmed and freeze-thawed soil microbial communities from the Hubbard Brook experimental Forest, New Hampshire - Hubbard Brook CCASE Soil... | ecosystem: Environmental > Terrestrial > Soil... | reverse complement strand
TTCGAGTTCGCCGACTAGCGCCGCTGGATCCACCACCGTCCCGGGCCCGATAACAACTTTCTTGCCCGGCCGCAGTATTCCACTCGGGATCAGCTGCAGCACATACCGGCGATTGTCAAAGATCACTGTGTGCCCGGCGTTGTGCCCGCCGGCGTAGCGCGCTATGTAGTCGAAAGACGAAGCCAGGTAATCGACAACTTTACCTTTCCCCTCGTCGCCCCACTGCGCGCCGACGACGGCAATCGCTTTGGTTTTCGTTTCTCCCGCCACTCTGAGTTCCCCGCAATCCAACAGGCCGCACTCTGCCCGCTGCTCGCAAAACTTGAAACATTACAGGAAGGCACGCCCGACACTCGCTTATCCAATCGTACGCCGCACCCCATCCGAAGGCAAGCTCTCAGCACGCATCTGGCGCGCCTCAATTCTCAATCGGATTCGACGACATGCTCATAGTGGCCGTGCTTCCAATAATAGATGCTGCCACCTTTGCCGAAGGTTTCGAAGTAAATGGCTTCCGACTTGAGCTTGAACGTTGCGAATTTCTCTTCGTCGAACTGCAAACCAGGGTCCGCTCGAAACACCGCTGAATCATTCATAGAATATGTATCGCTTTGGTCGAGGACAACCGCGGAATAGTTCCCTTTGCCGGACGCTTTACTGACCACAGCCAACCGGTAACCCGGCTTGCCTTTCGAGCGAGGGACCAGCAGCAGGCCGTAGGACAAATCACTTTTGCCCTCGAAATGTCCCGCGACGATTCCCGGGCACTCGTTCGGCCGCTTCGCCATCCACGCCTTTTGGTAATCTGCGTCCAGATCAGCGAAGGTCTCCACACGCCAGTCCGCGTACTGACCCGCGAGAACCGCGCGCACACCCTCAGGCAGCGCAGCATCTGCACAAACATTCTGCGCCGTTTGCGCCGGGGCGTACGATATCGCAATCAGCGCGAGCGCCGCGCATAGGAGGAATCGCTGCATACCAAGTCAGTTTAGCGGATTTTGCTGCGGCGGAAACATTCGACTGCGTGGTCGTTGACCATCCCGGTAGCCTGCATGAACGCGTAGCAAATCGTCGAACCCACGAAACGAAATCCTCGCTCCTTCAAATCCTTGCTCATGGCATTGGATTCCGGGGTGCTCGCCGGAAGTTTGTCTGACGCGCTCCAGGAATTCTCTCGCGGCTCACCGCCCACAAATTGCCAGATATATTTGTCAAACGAGCCAAACTCTTTTCGCACGGCCAGAAATGCCTGCGCGTTCGAGATTGTTGCGGCGATCTTCAGCCGGTTGCGGACGATGCCCGCGTTGGCGAGTAGCTCGCGCACTTTCCTGCGGTCGTATTTTGCAATTTTTGTGGGATTAAAACGGTCGAACGCCTTGCGGTAATTCGCGCGCTTGTTGAGGATTGTCTCCCAGCTCAGCCCAGCCTGCGCGCCCTCCAGAGTCAAAAATTCAAAGAGCGTTCGATCGTTGTGAAGCGGCGTACCCCATTCCGTGTCGTGATACTTCGCCATCGCCGGGCTTTGCGCCCAACGACACCGGCGCACCGGCGCCGACGATGGTTTCGCGTTGCCACTCATTTCAATTCAGCCCGGCGGGGCGCCTAGGAAATATGACGCTGGATAATTTTCTCGATCTGCTCTTTGGGCACCGCGCCGACAATTTGATCGGCTACCTGTCCGCCCTTGAAGACCAACAGCGTGGGGATGCCGCGAATGTTGAATTTTCCGGCGGCATTGATATTTTCATCCACGTTCAACTTTACTACTTTCAGCTTGCCCGCGTGCTCGCGCGCCAATTCTTCCACCGTGGGCGAGAGCTGGTGGCATGGTCGGCACCAATCTGCCCAGAAATCCACCATCACCGGCTGCGTTTTGCTGGCATCAATCACGTCCGCCTGAAAATTCGCATCGTTGACCGCTTGAATGTTGTTATTGTCTGCCATGTTTTTCCCTTGTTGCGCACGCCCGGCAGCCCAGCCCGGTCGTTCGCGCTATCTTTTAGATGTTCCAACCGTCTTCGGGATTCGAGACCGTTTAGCTGCTTCATACAGCGTGACATACGCCGCCGCAGAAGTCTTCCACGAAAAATCCTTGGCCATGCCGTTCGTCTGAACAGTGTGCCACAACTTGGGGTCCCGAAACGTCTTCAACGCGACCCGAATGCAATCGAGCAGCGCTTGCCCGTCGTAGGCCTCGAACTTGAAGCCCGTGCCATTTCGTGCCTTCGCGTCGAAATTCTGAATCGAGTCGTCGAGCCCCCCTGTGGCGCGCACAATCGGAACCGTCCCATAGCGCAGGCTGTACATTTGATTGAGACCGCTTGGCTCGTAACGTGAGGGCATTAGAAACATGTCCGCGCCCGCCTCGATTTTGTGAGCCACCGCATTGTCATATCCAATTTTCACGGCAACTCGTCCTGGATTCTGATCTGCGAGCCGTTTGAAGAGCTTTTCGTATTCCGGCGCGCCGGTTCCCAGAGCTACAATGGCCAGATTTTCCTTCATCAACTCGCCGGATATCTCCGCAATCAGGTCGAAGCCTTTCTGATCCGCGAAGCGCGAGACGATGCCGATAATCGGCCGGTCGAGATTCTCCTCGGGCATCTTGAAGATTTCCAGCAAATTCTTTTTGCACGCCTTCTTGCCGTCCAGGTTATGTGCTGAATAATTCTGCGCGATGAACGTGTCTGACTCGGGACTCCACGTCGCGTAATCCACTCCATTCAGTATGCCGACGAGGCGGTCCGCGCGCCCGCGGATCACGCCTTCGAGGCCCGCGCCAAATTCCGGCGTCTGAATCTCCTTGGCGTAGCGGCGGCTCACGGTGGTCAAGTAATCCGAATACAGGAGTCCGCCCTTCATGAAATTCACCTTGCCATAAAATTCCAGCGTGTCCATCGTGTACAAATTGTCCGGCAAGCCAATGCTGCGCATCGTCGCCTGCGGAAAATTTCCCTGGTACGCCAGATTGTGAATCGTGAAAACTACGGGCAGGGATCGCACCACGGGATCCGTCGCGTGCTGCGTCCGCAGCAGGACGGGCACGAGCGCCGATTGCCAGTCGTGGCAATGAATCACGTCCGGCAACCAGACGCGCTTCACCAGCTCGATCGCCACACGCGAAAATTCGGCGAACCGCTCTGCGTTGTCGGGATATTCGCCGGATTTGTCGCCGTAGAAATGTTCGCGGTCGAAATATTCCGCGTCGTCCACAAAATAATAGCGAACGTTCCCTACAGCCTTGCTTTCTGCAATTGCGGGAAATCGCAGCTTGTCTCCAAGCGCCACGGTCACGCTGGAAACGAGCGTCGAGGTGATCTTGTTGCCGCGGTAACGCGGCAACAGCACGGCTACCTCATGCCCCAATTCCACCAGCGCTTTCGGCAGCGCTTCGACCACGTCGGCAAGGCCGCCGGACTTCGAATACGGCAGCCCTTCGGAAGATACAAACAGGATTTTCATGACGCCTCAGACGAACGCAAAACGGTAGCGAAACGAATGCGCTTCGTCAAGCCCGCGCGGCAGGGCGGTTGCGTCGAATGTGAGTCAATCCGGCTGTTTCGGAGGGGCAACTGCGGAAGTTGCCTCCACGTGGTACCTCTTGTAATCGGAGTAGCGCGTCACGTCAGTGACGCGAAATCCCTTGACCAGAAGGACGCGAACGCCTATATGCGCTTCTTCGTACGTAGGGAGCCACACTTCGTTGTTGATAAACTCCTGCTCGAAGACGAATCCGGTTCCCTTCTGGATATTTGCGAGCAAGCCGCCGGCAATTTTCGCGTCGCCTACAAAATAGGCTTCCAGTCGCGCTACGGAGTGGGCCTTTTCGTCAACCCAGATGGCGCCGGCAAGTTTCTGCACGATTTTTTCCGCGAGGTTTTTCGGCTTGTATTCGGGATTGCCCTCGAAGTCAAACACGAGCACGTCCTGTCCCCGGAAGCGTTCGCGGCGGGGGTTCACGAACTCGCAAGCGCGAAGAAATATTTCGATGCCGACATCCCCGTCGCCTTCGTCTTTGTCCTTCTTGCCCTCTTCCTTTTCCTTCTCTTCTTTCGAATCGTTCTTTTCCTGCCGCTTTTGAATTTCCGCCACGCGCTTATTCGCGTCGTCGGCCTCTTTCTGCTTCTCCTCGGGAGTCAAATCCTTGCCGTCTTTTTTCACCACCTGCGAGATTTCGTCGCCGTCCATATAAAAGAAGGTTGATTCGGTGACGGTGTGCTTTTTGACTTTGCCATCCGACTCGTATTCGGTTTCATCCTCGGTTGTCGTTCCAGCGTAGTTTTCCCTGATTTTATCTATGGCCTTCTGATTGTCGTCGAGTTCCTTGAAGAGAGCCTTCAAGTCCGGCAGCTTGATTTGCGATTTCAGCGGAAGATCGAACACGCGCTCACCAATCGGTCCGTTGACCGTGGCGCCCTTCAACGCAATCGTGTAAGCATCCCCGCCTCGACGCAATTCGATTTGGTGCGCGATCTCGATGCCGCTGTCGCGGCGGTAGTCGCTGTAGTAAATTTCCTCCGTGATCCCGCCCACCGGGAAGGATTCCTTCAGCGGCAGGTGCGTCTGCGAGTCGAAGAAAAGCTCATGCTTTACGCCTGTTGCGCTGGTCAATTCCACATGCAGCGCGTCGCGGTCACGAACCCTCTCCTGGCCGATAAACGCGGCGGCTACTTTATTTTTTTTCAGGTTCAGGAGCCGCAGGTTCGCGAACTGCGCTTCCGCCTGCATGTCCACGGATTCCTGTCCGAACATCGTGACGGGACTTCCGGAAGAATCTTCGCGCCACGCCGATTTGCCGTTGTAGGATTCGATGACGCTCTTCCCGCCTAGGATCAGTTCCGTGTAATAGCGATTGGGCAGCTTGGTATCGAAGGTGTAGGTGCCCGAGTTCGCGTCGCCAACTCCCGCCACGGTACCCTCAATCGAAAGCGTCTGCACGCGCGAGAGAGCGCGCGCGCCGCCGGCAGCCTTTAAATAGGCGTCAATGATTTTGCCCGCGTCCGGGGTTTGCGCCTGACCGGGCGCGGGTGCACAGACGCACGCGAGGAACACGCAGAAAGCCACGAGGCGAATTCCGGCCGTCATAAGGTCATAGAGATATACGAAAAAGGGCAGCTTGTAGTTGCAAAGACTTTTCAGAGATGGCCACAATGCAAGACTCGGCGCAGGATGAAGAAGAAGCGAAGATTCAAATAAAAATCGCATATTTATGGATCCACGTTCCCAGGACTGCGGCTGCCGGGTTGCCACCTCCGGTATGACTCACTAACCTTCGGTAATTTGCCGGGCTACGGGTCGCATTGCTACACTTTTGCACGGCATGGCTCGGCAGAGACTCGGACAACATTTCCTTGGCGATCCGGCGTGGCAGCGGAAGATATATCAGACGCTTCCGCGCGGCGGCGAAGACGTCTGGATTGAGATTGGGCCGGGCCACGGCGAGATGACGCAGCTGCTCGCCGGGGACGCGCGGCGCGTGATCGCGGTGGAGGCGGATGCGCGGCTGGCGGAGGGACTTCGCGAGCGAGCGGCGCGCGAGTGGACAAATGTTGAGATTGTTGCAGGAGATGTTCTTCGAGTTGACCTGGCCAAGTTGACGGATGGAAAATTTCGCGTTTATGGCAATCTGCCCTATTACATCACCTCACCGATCCTGCATCGGCTATTCGATTGCGCGGACCGCATCGCTTCGATCCACATCGTGATTCAGCGGGAAGTGGCTGAGCGGATCGTGGCTCTTCCAGGCGGACATGAGCATGGGTATCTCTCCGCGGCGTGCCAGTTTTATACGAAACCGGAAATTGCCTTAAGAATTCCACCGGGGGCGTTTCGTCCGCCGCCGAAGGTGAAGTCGGCGCTGGTGCGAATGACGTTGCCCGGCGAGCGCGCCGGACTCCGGGTCGCTGATGAAAAGGGCTTTCTCGGATTTGTGCAGACTTGTTTTGGGATGAAGCGGAAAACGCTGAGGAATAATTTGCTGGCATTGGCCAGGGATGGCGCGATTCACGACGCGCTGGCGAAAATCGGGTTGCGTCCAGATGCGCGGGCGGAACAGGTGACGCTCGCGCAATTCGCGGCGCTATTTCACCAACTGGCGAGGTAGATAGGAGTTTGTTGGTGAGGGTTGCGGCGATTTACGACATTCATGGCAACCTTCCGGCGCTCGAAGCCGTTCTCGACGAAATCCGGCTCGCAGGCGTGGATCAAATTGTCGTGGGAGGCGATCTGCTTCCTGGCCCCATGCCGCGCGAGACGATCGACTGTCTGCGCGAGATCAAAATTCCCGCACACTTCATATATGGCAATGGCGATCGGGAGACGCTGGAACGAATGAAGAGCGTGGAGACGGAGTGGTATCGCCGCTCGCCAGAGCCGTGGCGGGAACCCGTGCGTTGGAATGCTGAGCAGCTTGGCGCCAATGATGAGAAATTGCTTGCGAGTTGGCCGGCAATGGTGCGCTTGCAGATACCTGGAATCGGCGGAGTACTCTTTTGCCACGCCACGCCACGAAATGACACTGAAATTTTCACGCGCGTCACACCCGAAGATTGCCTCTTGCCGATATTCACAGGCGTCAATGCGGACATCGTGGTTTGCGGACATACGCATATGCAATTTGACCGCACGGTTGGCATGACGCGCGTTCTGAATGCGGGGAGCGTGGGGATGCCGTTTGGGGAGCCGGGCGCCTACTGGCTCTTGCTCGGTACAGATGCCGAGTTGCGGCGCACAGACTATGACCTGGCGAAAGCGGCGGAACGGATTCGAGGGACCTGTTATCCGCAGGCGGACGAATTTGCGGCCCGAAACGTTTTGAATCCGCCCTCCGAGACGCAAATGCTCCAGGCTTTCAGCCGCGTGGAATTGAAATAACACCGGGCAAAGCGAGGACCAAACTTCACCGCAGACGCGCAGCGCACGCAGGGAAGCAGGAGAGACCTAGACGGGCGGAGCAACACTTGGAGTGCCCAGGAAGCTATTTCTTCGTGGCCTGCGCATCTTCGAGAACAGCGCGGAGACGGTCGGGGAAATCCGTCATAATGCCGTCCACACCAGCCGCGGCCAATTCGCGCATTTCTTCGGCTTTGTTGACGGTCCAGGTGGCGACGTGTAAGTCGGCGGCGTGAGCCTCTGCCACCAGCTCGGGCGTCACCAGCGAGGCTCGTGGGCAAATCTGGCGCGCGCCCACGCTGACCGCGGTCTTAACGGGATCCCGCTTGGCGTCCTCGAATAGCAAGCCAATCATGATGGCCGGATCGAGCTGGCGCAAAGCCGCCACGGTGGATGGGTCAAAGGAAATCAGAATGGTTCGGGCGGCGTTTTCGGATGTGTGCAGGGCGGCGACCAGCGCATGATGCATTCCCCAGGCCGCGTTGTATTTCACTTCCAAGTAGAAGACAACGTCGTGCTCACGCGAGAACGCTAGAATTTCTTCGAGCGTCGGAATGCGTTCACCCATGAACTGGCGATCGAACCAGTGGCCGGCATCGAGTTCGCGGAGCTCGGCAAGCGAGTGGTCGTGAACGGATCCGCGACCGTTGGTGGTGCGTTCGAGCGTGGAATCATGGATGGCCACGAAACGCGCATCCCGGGTGAGGTGCAGATCGGTTTCGATAAAAGTCGCGCCGAGTTCGACCGCGCGACGGAACGCGGCCATGGTGTTTTCGGGCGCCCCGCCTGAAGCACCGCGATGTGCAATTACCCAAGGATTTCGCATTTCGTTCGTTATCGTAACAGACTCGGCGAGGCGGATTGGCGGGGTAGAGCGGCAGGCGTCCTCAAAGACGCAACCAGACGGCCACGGTGTAAATCGCTCGGCTGGCCTTCAACAAAGCCTTTGAATCGCCTTAAGTTGGGGAGGGTACCGGAACTACTGAGCCGCTGCAAACCGTTTCTCTTTTGTGACACCGCGTTGCCAGGGTTAGACAATTGCGCGGTGCGTTCGGCAAGATCTGTCCACCCACGCCAAAAAAGTGAAGGAAAAACGCGTTCATCCCTCTTCTTTGCTTGCACATACCATTTCCTTCGGTGTAGAAAGACGGCGCCGCCTTTGGTAGGCCGATTGCCACTGCACTTGCGTCTCTCTTAGAGGATTCGCAAATGGAACGCAATGGCAGTGGTGTAATTCAGGCGATGCTCAAGCGCCTGGCGGAAGAAGAAGCGAAGGAACAGTTGGAGCGGGGACGGGCAAAGGGGTCTGTCGAAACAGCGGAGCCAGCCAGGGCGTTGGCGGCTTCGCGCTAAGGAATGTTTCGACGGCAGCGGCCTCAGCTTGGGAGGAAACGTGGCGCTGTTCGTTCTGCTGATCGTGGGAGTGGTAGTCGCGCAAACGTGGATGGACTGGCGCGACGCGCGTAAGGATTGGGTCGTCCCGGAATGGGCGAAGGGCGCGGCCTTGGCGGGTGTTGTGGCCATTTGCCTCACGGAGGCCACTTCGTTTGCATCGGTTTGGATGCGCGATTCGGCCGGGCAATGGAGCGCGGGAATTTCGTCACCGCTTTTCTGGCCTGAGGCCGGATTCCTGCTTTGCGCGATGGGCATCATCATCGCCGGCGCGCGCAAGAAAAAGATCAAGTTGATGCTGGTGCTTTCCGGAGTTTTGATGGCGGCCTTCTGGCTTGGGATGGCTTTATCCTCGTAGGACGAAATTCCGCACGGAAGTACCGCGGGACGGGCCCTTTCCCGAGGGACTTGTATTCCAGCATGGCAGCTGCATCCATCGGACGAAAAATTTCCGCTGTGTCGTATTTCTCCAGAGATTACCGGAACGTTTGCCGCCCGGCTGAGTTGCATGTCAACAAGGCCAGCGGAGCAATAAAGCGGCTGTTTGACAACCACAGTGAAACCTCTCAAAACCCACAACCCATAAGGAAGTTACCGGCCCATGTACAGAATTACGTCCAAGAGCATCTTTGCGGTTCCCCTTTTCCTGCTGTTGATCTGCGTGCCGGCAGGGGCACAAGCAATCACACAGCAAGGCCCATCGGCTTCAGACCTCCCCGACAAGCCTGAAATTAAGGCGCCAACTCCAACGGCTTTTCATGACCAGAATCGCTCCTCCATTCCCCCCAGGAAGGTTGCGGATAAGAAATTTTGGGTCCTCGCAGGATTCGAGGTGGGAGCGACCGTGGCGGACTTCGAGACGACCCAGTGGGCGCAGCGTGTACGGCCTGATGGCGGTGAGTTGAATCCGCTGTACGGGAAGCATCCCGGGCGGGCCCGGATGTACGGCATCGGAGTCTCGATTACCGGCGTGCAAATCCTGATGCAGTTCAAGTCCAAACAAAAAGCCCAGGCCAGCGGGAAGTCGGGGAAGGCCTGGATTGTGGGTGCACTGCTCAATACGGGCGTGCACACGTTCCTGGCGGTCCACAATGGGCAGATTGCCGGGCGGGGCCCCGGGGACTGCCTAAACGGGGCGTATTGCCGATAATTGAATCAATCCACGCCATACACTCAAGATCTGCCACAGACTTGGCCGGTAAGGGCAACCGCAAGCCTCCGCTGGGGGGCGTTCGCCGGTAGCCAGCCGCCGTTCGCCGATTAACCCGAGACGTCCTAAGGCTTTCCCCCTATTCTCCATGCATGGACAGCAACAAAGTTCATCCAGGAGAAACGAGCATGACGAAAGTGGAGAGGCAATCATCGTTTGAAGCACCCGTATCCGGTGCGGGAATCCTGATGACGGGCGCAGGGCTTCTGATTCTCCTGGGAATTGTGTTTCAATTGGCCGAGCTGGGATATGGCCACTTCGATATGAAGAATCTGTGGCTATTTTCCGTACTCTTCTCCAATGTGTGGAACGCCGTGGCGGCACACCTGAACGTCCCCGCGCTCGAGGAGATGCTGCGTTACTGGCCGCTCTTGCTAGTCAGCACCGGATTGGCGATGCTGATGGCGCTGAGAAACGGGAATCGCGCGGTCGCGGCTTCGGATTCGAGGAAGAGGAACACCTATGGCGGATGACCTCAAACCATCGCCGAAACGGGCGAACGCGCATTTCTTGGGTTCGTCGAGAGGCATCGCTCCAGGACTGTTTGTCGTCGCGATTGGAGTGGTGTTTCTACTCGACCAAGAGGGCGTCGTTTCCGCGGACTACATGTTCGGTTTCTTCTGGCCCGCGCTTTTCATTTTCTTCGGAATAGAGGCAATGGCATGCCGCGAAGGCGGGCTCAGGAGAACTTTTGGAATCGTCCTGACAGCGGTCGGCGTGCTTATCCTCCTCTCAAAAATTGGCATCCTTCGCTTTCACATCGGGTTCGAATTGCTCTGGCCGATCATGCTCATCTGGCTGGGGGTGTGGATCATCCTCAGGTCGCTCAGCTCCGGAGGAGGGCAGCGGCCGGGATTTGAATGGCTTGGATCATGGTTTACGCACTTTCACCAGGGCGCGGCAGACCCGACGGAATCGCAATTCGATCTCCTTGCCGTGTTCGGTGGAGTGAAGCGCCGGATAACTTCCCAAGTGTTCAGGGGAGGCAGCGTGATGACGTTCTGCGGCGGCTTCCAGATTGATTTGACGCGCGCGGAGATTGAAGGCGATTCCGCAACCATAAGCGCAAGTTGCTGCATGGGCGGCGGAGAAATCCGAGTGCCAGATTCATGGATCGTCGACATTCAGGGGCTGCCGCTTTTCGGCGGATTCGTGGATGAAACTCACCAGGTGCTGCACTCGGACGCCACGAAGTCCAAGCGCCTATTCGTAAGAGGAACGGCGCTTATGGGCGGGGTAGTCATCAAGAACTGAAATTGCTGACGCGAGAACATGCACCCAATTCTCACTCAACTTCGGCGGCTCACACTCTATCTGTTTGCGTGGATTCCCATCGCCGGGATGCTGGCCTATCTTCTCGCCATGCCGGGCGCGATCACGTGGCGCGAAGCGGTGGTGCTGGCGGTGCCGCTTTGCCTTTTGTATGCGTTTCTCTGCCTCTCTGCCTGGTATCCCTGCCGTGTGACTCCGATCGAGCGATCGAGCCTTTCCAGGCTGGTTTCCACGCATTTGGCAACGGCGCTGCTGGCAACGGGATTGTGGGTGATGGCCGCGAAGACGCTGGCCACCGAACTTTCTCAATCAGCACCATACCGGGGTCTAGACAAACGGTTCGCTACAGAAATTCCGTTGCTGGTCGGAACGGGCGTTCTGCTGTACCTGCTGTCCATCTCGCTTTACTACGTCCTTCTGGCTTTGCAGGCGTCGCAGGAAGCTGAGGCTCGGGTGATGAAGGCCAGCGTGCTGGCTCGCGAAGCCGAACTGCGCGCGTTGAAAGCGCAGGTGAATCCGCATTTCCTCTTCAATAGCTTGAATTCAATCAGCGCGCTGACGAGCTCTGACGCAGCGAAAGCGCGAGAGATGTGCATTCTGCTTGGCGACTTTCTGCGCCGCACATTGGGCCTGGGCGAGAAGGCCGCCATTCCGCTGGAAGAAGAAATGTCTCTGATTCGCGCCTTTCTCTCCGTGGAGAAAATTCGCTTCGGGCCGCGCATCAGACTTGAGGAAAATATCGAGAAGGAAGCGATGGACGTGCAGGTGCCGCCGCTGCTGCTGCAGCCGCTGGTGGAAAACGCAATCGTTCACGGCATCGCAAACTTGATCGAAGGTGGCTGGATTCGATTGGATGTGCAGTGCCGGAATGGCGACTTGGCGATCGTGGTCGAGAATACTTACGATCGAGAGGCTCCCGCGCGGCGCAGGAACGGCGTCGGTCTGGCCAATGTGCGCCAGCGGTTGGAGGCAAGGTTTGGAAATCGCGCCACGTTTGGAGTGAAGACCGAGGGCGACCATTTCCGCGTTTCCATCACGCTTCCGGCGGAAAGGGAGGCACGAACGGCGTGAACACAGCACCAAGAAAGAAAATTCAGGCTGTTATTGTGGACGACGAAGAGCTGGCGCGTCAGGTGCTGCGCGAATTCCTTTCCGCGCATGCCGATGTCGAGATCGCGGGTGAGTGCGCGAATGGTTTCGAAGCAGTGAAGACCTTCACGGAACGGAAGCCGGATCTCGTCTTTCTCGATATTCAGATGCCGAAGCTGGACGGATTCGAGGTGCTGGAGCTGATCGGCAATGAAGCCGCGGTGATTTTTGTGACCGCATATGACAATTACGCGATTCGCGCATTTGAAGTGCACGCTGTGGACTACCTGCTGAAGCCCATCAGCGTCGAACGCTTCGAGGCTGCGTTGGCTCGCGCAAAGGAGCGCATGGGTGGTAAGACGCCTCAAGCACCGCTGCTCCCCGCGGAACTCGCGGCGTCGGCCCGGCCTCCTTCGCAGTACTCAGACCGTATTCCAGTTCGCGATGGCGCGCGCGTGTTTATTGTGCCGGTGGCAAAGCTCGATTACGCCGAGGCACAGGATGATTATGTGGCGTTGGCTTCCGAAGGCAAAAAACACTTGAAGCAGCAGACGATTGCAAGCCTCGAAGCAGCACTCGATCCCTCACGATTCCTGCGCATCCATCGCTCATTCATCGTGAATCTGGAACGCGTGGCGCGGATTGAGCCCTACGGCAAGGATAGCCACGTGGCCGTGCTTGCAAATGGCATACAGCTCCCCGTCAGCCGCACCGGCTACGCGCGGCTGCGCGCTTACCTCGATCGATAATTTCAGAGCCCTCCTCGAGTACCATCAAACGCAGTACAAAGCGGCTGGGCGTCCTATACCGCTCTTATCGTAGGTTGTTTACCATGTGCTTATTGCAGGACGATTGCGTTCGTAGTAGTGTGCCCGAATGCCCCAACACGACAGGCGAAGATCCGCCCGGCGGGGCATCAAGAGTGGAAAAAGGAGAGGTCGTAAAATGGCATCCGCGGCGGACGCGAAAATGCACAATGCAGCTGGAAAAGAAGCACCGGAAGGCGCGAACGTAGACAAAATACGCGATATTTTATTCGGCTCGCAGATGCGCGATTACGAGAAGCGCTTCACGCGGCTCGAAGATAACGTCACCAAAGCGATCGAAAATCTCCGCGAGGACATGACCAAGCGCCTCGATACCCTGGGCGGCTTTGTGCGACAGGAAGTGGACTCGCTGAGCCAGCGCATCAAGAGCGAAAAGGCCGAGCGCAGCGAAGGCTTGAAGGAAACCGCGCGCGAAATCAAGGACGCCGCGAAAATCCTGGAAAAGAAACTCTCGCAACTCGAAGAGCAGATGTCCGACGGGCAGGGCGAGCTGCGCGCCAAGCTGCTCGAACACTCGAAAGCCATCTCCGCGGATATTGACAAGCTGCGGCGCGAAACAGCTGCGGCGTTGAACCGCGAAGTGGAAGTCCTGCGCGATGAAAAGACCGATCGCGCCGGGCTGGCCGACCTTTTCAGCGAATTTTCGTTGCGCTTGAAGAACAAACTGGAGCTGCCCGAAGAGTAGGCGGCGGCCAGAGACAGCTTCGATAGAATCCCGCGCGGCTTCGACGGGCGCGCGGGGAAGAGACACTTTCCTTTCAACATGCCCGAGCAAGCGCAACGCCGTGCCCCCATGGGGGAATCGCCTCAAAAACCGCCAGAGGATGACCACGCGCTGGAAGAATTGCGCCATTTGATTGTCGCGCCGGAGCAGGAGGGCATTGCGGAAATCCGGGAGCGCATGGATAACCGCGAACGCCGCGCCGAAGACGTCAGCTCCGTGGTGGCGGAGGCGATCCAGATGCGCCGCGACCAGGGCGACGACCGCGCACTCGCCGAAGCGCTCGCTCCTACCATTCAGGAAACTCTGCGGGAGTCCGTCCGCCGCGATCCGCACGTGTTGGCCGATGCGCTCTTCCCCGTGATGGGGCCCGCCATACGCAGATCCATTACCGAGACGCTTCGTTCGATGCTCGAATCGTTTAACGAAGCGCTGGAACACAGCCTCTCCGCCCGCGGGATTCAGTGGCGCATCGAGTCGTTCCGCACCGGAAGGCCTTTTGCGGAAATCGTGTTGATGCATAGTTTGCTCTACCGGGCCGAACAGATTTTCCTGATTCACCGCGAGACAGGCCTGGTATTGAGCCACGTGGTGGCGCCCGCTGTAGCGATTCAGGATCCCTCAATGGTTGCGGGTATGCTTTCCGCGATCCAGCAGTTCGTGAAGGATTCATTTGATTCGAAGCGCGGCGACACGCTGGGAAGTATGGACGTCGGCGACCTCCACGTTTGGATTGAAGAGGGGCCGGACACCGTGATCGCCGGGGTAATCCGCGGGCACGCGCCTGCCAGTTACCGGCTGGCGCTGAAAGAGGCGCTGGAATCGATTCAGCAGCGCTACGCATCCGCGTTGGACAATTTTCAGGGTGATTCGGGCCCCTTTCGCGCGGCAGGCGAGCAACTGACGCATTTGCTCGAGGCGCAATACAAAGAAAAAGAGAGCAAGCGGAAAGCGCCGCGTGCAGCGATTGCCGCAGGCGCGTTGGTGCTGGCTGTGGTTGTGGCCTTACTGATCGTTTGGGGCTACACGCGGAGTGAATGGGAAAAATTCGCGGATTCATTGCGGCAGCAGCCGGGACTCGTAGTCACTTCTGCGGCGAAATCGGGAGGGAAATTCCGGGTTGAGGGATTCCGCGACCCGTTTGCCGCGGACCCGAATGAATTGCTTGCGCAAGCGGGGCTGAACGCGCGCAAAGCGGATCTGGAATTCAAGCCGTTTTACTCGATGGACGACGCCATGGTGACGAAGCGCGCCGCAAACTTGCTTGTACCCCCGGCTGGCGTACAACTTTCGGCGAGCGCCGGGACGTTGCACGCGTCCGGCAGCGCGCCCCTCAAGTGGATCGCGCATTTTGAAGACCGCGCGCTGTGGGTTCCCGGCGTCGCGGCGATTGACACATCAAAATTGCAGGATGCGGATACGTCCGCGCTGGAATCGATGGTGCTCACCTTCCCCGTTGGCTCGGCAGAGATTGAACCCGGGCAGGAAAGTTCCCTCTTTCAAGCGGCAAGCAAGATACGACTGATTTTGTCGCAGGCTTCAAACGGAAACGAAATTCCTGGCATCGAAATTGTGGGCCATACAGACACAACCGGGGCCGAAGGCACGAATCTTCTGCTGAGCGATCAGCGCGCGGACCACGTGCGCGGCATCCTGTTGCGCGCCGGGATACAACCGGCGAACCTGCGGCCGCGTGGAGTCGGCACATCAATGCCCCTGCGGAGCGAAGCCACCGACGCGGATCGTCACTTGAACCGCAGCGTCACTTTCAAAGTCATTTTCTCTCCTGCTGCTCCGGGAAACTGAGCGGGCCTCGCGATGCTCTCGAAGAAAGTCTGCATGCTCGGTTCCTTCTCCGTAGGTAAATCAAGTTTGGTACGCCGCTTCATCGAAAGCATTTTCTCCGAGGCTTACCATACAACGATCGGCGTAAAGGTGGATAAGAAAGTGGTGCGCGTGGGGGAAGAAGATGTGACCCTGGTTCTATGGGACATTCACGGCGATGACGTGTTTCAGCGGCTCCAGCTTTCGTATTTGCGCGGCATGTCTGGCTACCTGCTGGTGGTGGACGGCACGCGAAAACAGACCCTTGAAGACGCGCTGGCCGTGAATGACCGGGTCGTGACAGAACTGGGCAAAATTCCCGCCGTGCTGGTGCTGAACAAGTGCGACCTGATCGCCGATTGGGAAGTTGACTCTGACCGTGAGGCGAAGCTGAAAGAGGATGGCTGGACCGTGTTTCATACCAGCGCGAAGACGGGCGATTCCGTAGACCACGCTTTCTCGCATCTGGCGCATGCGATGCTCGGAAAATAAAATGTCCGAAAAACCAATCTTCGAGAGTTTTCTCGCAAGCCAGGGCTACGCGCTTTTTGAATTTCTGGGCGATGGAAGTTTTAGGGCTATTGGCACCTGTCCAGATTGGTGCGCGCGGATATGGGGCGCGCAAGCTGGAAAAGCTGGCGGCCTGCGACTGGGCGAAGCATCGCCCTATCTCGATAATTTCCTCGTGGATGCTGCGGCGTTTTGGATCTCGCACAAAGAAGGCAACCTGCAATCGGGCAACTGGATCGAGCACGTGCCCGGGCCAGGGTCTGACGGGGAGGAAATTCCACTCGAAGCCTCCGCCGTTGCGCTGGAGGGCAAATCGCTGCTGATTGTTCGCAACCTTTCCGGCACGTTCGCCGAACAACAGCAGCTCTACCAAACCGCGCGCGATTCCCTGCTCGAACACGAGCGCCTGATCCGCGAAATCCAGAAAAAAGAAATCCTGCTGCACTGCATCATCCACGATTTGACACAGCCGCTCACTGCCATGACCGGCTGCTTCGACCTGCTCTCCGCCGAGGTGTTGCCTGATCGCGTGGCCGGATTCGTCCTTACCGGCCGGCGTGAATCACAGCGCCAGGAACAAATGATTCGCGGAATTCTCGAGGCGTTTTCCGCGGACTTATCGGGCCAGCAAGCCCCGGGCGGCAAGCCTGCAGAAATGCCAGACGTTGCGGCGTGCGCCGCGCAGGCCGTGCACGATTTTTCCGCGGCGTTCAGCGCGCGGGGCCTGCAGTTGCGCCTCGCCCCGAAGCTCGACCTCTCGCGCAAATGGAAAGTAATTGGCGACGCGCCGCGCATCCAGCGAATTTTCGGCAACCTGCTCGAAAATGCGCTGCGCTACACGCCCCGCGGAAAAAGCGTCACTGTCGGCGTCGAGGACCAAGGCGCGTCCGTGCTCGCGTTCGTGGACGATGAAGGGCCGGGGCTTCCGCCCGCTGACGTAAAGGGCTCGTCCGCCGGAAAACTTTTCGCGCTCTTTGCGAAGGGGAAAGACCGCCCGGGCAAGGCGGGCCTGGGGCTTTACTTTTGCAAGGTTACCGTCGAGCGCTGGGGCGGGAC
>Ga0070765_100001012_pt1 | contig 16799 bp, 11 predicted proteins | sample HubBroMetageWFT5_FD_71516 | JGI IMG/M metagenome (GOLD analysis project Ga0070765, IMG submission 71516) | Warmed and freeze-thawed soil microbial communities from the Hubbard Brook experimental Forest, New Hampshire - Hubbard Brook CCASE Soil... | ecosystem: Environmental > Terrestrial > Soil... | reverse complement strand
CATCACGCCACTGAAAGATCGCATCGGCTCCGAGATTCGCACTCATTATCCGGCCACCGTCGCCGAAGGCATGTCCATCACCTCGCAGGAATCCTGGACGGCTCGCGACGGCAAGCGCCGCGTGGCCGTGCCCGATTACATCCGCGAGGTCGTTGAGGAAGTGGCGTTCCAGGCGCGCGAAGACAAGCGCGTAGACCGCCGCTCCGGCGTCAGCCAGCGCTTGCCAATCAGCACGCTCGAGAATGTCCTGAGCAGCGCCGAGCAAAGAGCCATCCGCAATCGCGATTCCTCTATCGTGGCGCGCGTTTCAGACATCTATTCCGCCATCCCCTCGATGACGGGCAAGTTCGAGCTCGAATATGAAGGCGAGCTGCGCGGAGCTGAAAATATCGCCCGCGAATTGATTCGAGCCGCCGCCGGCAAGACCTTCTCCAAATATTTCGCGAACGCGAATTTTCAAGCGGTCGTGCAATGGTTCGAAATCGGCGGCGAGCTGAAGATTCCGGCGCATGCCTCAAGCGCTGAGCTCCTCGGCCAGCTCAAGAAAATTCAGGGGCTCTTCGAACATCTCGAAACGCTGGGCGTCCGGGCCAAGGACGACGCCGCAATCCAGTCCAGCGCCGCGGAATTCATTCTCGAGGGGCTTTGGGCGCACAAGCGCATCAATCGCAGCGAGGAGCGCGGATTCTTCGCCGAAGCGCGCAAAGGCCCCGAACCTCGCGATCCCCGCGAAAATCCGGGCCGCGCCCCGCGCCGCCAATTCAACTGACGCGCGCGCTCTCGGCATTGCAGAGCGTTCAACGGCCATGAAATACACAAAATATTCGCGATACACGCCTGGCGCTGCGGACGACGTTGATCTCCAGGAGCTGCTCAACCGCCTCTCCGATTATTTTCTTCAGAGCGGCTTCGATTCGCAGTACGGCATGTGGGAAATGGATCCCGAAAAATCGCGCGAGCATTATATGAACGAGCTCCGCGAAGCCATCCTCCGCGCGCTGCAGGAGGGCGACCTCGTTTCGCCCGAGCTGCTCGAAAAAATCCGCGATAATCCGGACTTTGCCGAAAACCCTGAACTTCGCGACATGATCGATCGCCTCGTCCAGCGCATGGAGGAGGAAGGCTACATTTCGCCGCAGCAGGGCGGCCGCGTCACTCCGCCCCCATCGCAAACTCCCGGAGGCCAGGCGGGCAGCGGCGACGCGCCCAACGTGGAAGCTCGGTTCGAAATCACGGACAAGGCGCTCGATTTTCTTGGCTTCAAAACTCTGAAAGACCTGCTCGCATCGCTCGGCAAATCCAGCTTCGGCCGGCATGACACGCGCGACATGGCCACTGGAGTCGAATCCGGCGGCTCATCGAAGCCTTACGAGTTTGGAGATACGCTGAATATGGACATCAGCGGCACGCTCTTCAACGCCGTGCAGCGCAATGGTGCGGGCATTCCCATCGAACTCGATTATCCCGACCTGATGGTTCACCAGTGCGAATACAAAAGTTCCTGCGCCACCGTGCTCATGCTCGATTGCAGCCACAGCATGATACTTTACGGCGAAGACCGCTTCACACCCGCCAAGCGCGTGGCGCTCGCGCTCTCGCATCTGATTCGCACGCAATATCCCGGGGATTCGCTGCACTGCGTGCTGTTCCACGATAGTGCTGAGGAAATCCCTCTTGGCAAGCTCGCGCGCGTGCAGGTGGGCCCGTATTACACGAACACGCGCGAAGGCCTGCGCATGGCGCAACGCATCCTGGCCCGCCAGAAAAAAGATATGCGGCAAATCGTGATGATCACGGATGGAAAACCTTCGGCGCTCACGCTCGAGGACGGCCGCATTTATAAAAATGCCTACGGCCTCGACCCGCTCGTCGTCACGCAAACCCTCGAGGAAGTCGCCAAGTGCAAGCGCGCCGGAATCCTGATCAACACCTTCATGCTGGCAAGCGATTACAGCCTGGTCCACTTCGTGCAGAAAGTTACGGAGCTATGCCGCGGAAAGGCCTATTTCACCACGCCCTACACACTCGGCCAGTACCTGCTGATGGATTACGTCAACAAGAAGAACCGCAACATCCACTAGAAATCATCCGGGCGTCATCTCCATCGCGCGTCGAAATTTATTTCGATGCCGCCGCCGCGCGCTCCATGATATCCGCCGCTACCTTCCGCATCTCCTCATGTACGCGTCCATTCGAGGCAAGAACGCTTTTGTCGCCGGGCCGATATGGCAGCCCGTCAAGATCCGTCACCGTTCCGCCCGCCTCGCGCACCATTAAAATCCCAGCTGCCGTGTCCCAGGAGTGCAGCCCGAATTCCCAAAATCCCTCGAATCGGCCGCTAGCCACCGAGCACAAATCGAGCGCGGCGGACCCATCGCGCCGCACGCCGTGAGATCGCAGCGTAAACTCCCAATAATATTGAATGTTCACGCTGTGGTTCCTCAGATGCGTCGGAAATCCAGTGGCCACAAGGCTGGTGGAAAGTTTTTCGATGGGCGAAACGTGGATGCGCTTTTGGCCCAGGTACGCGCCCTCGCCGCGCGCCGCCGTAAAAAGTTCGTCGCTGATCGGATTGTACACAACGCCCACCAGCGGCTCTCCATCCTCAACCAGCCCAATTGAAACCGCAAAACACGGATAACCGTGCGCGAAATTCGTGGTTCCATCCAGGGGGTCCACATGCCAGCAATATTTCGCGCCCGCAGCCGCGCCGCCGCTTCCCTCCTCCGCCACAATCGCATGCTGCGGAAAATGACTGCGCAATCGCGCAACGATTGCGGCTTCGGAACGCCGGTCGGATTCGGTGACGATGTCCACTTCGCCCTTGTACGAAATTTTCTTCGGCCGGTCGAATTCCGCGCGCAGGATCGCTCCCGCCTCGCGCGCCGTTTCCACAGCAACTTCAAGAAATGAATTCATCTATTTGGACGCCCCCGCGGCGAAATAATTTTTCCTGTAGCGGACCAGGTCTCCACTCTTCACTTTCACCTCCACCGTCCGGTAGCTTCCCGGCGGCGGATTCGGAGTGGCATAGTAACCCAGCAGGTATTGCGTGCGCAGCTCGCGATCGATCCGGTCAAACATCGCCTCGATCTGCTCGAACTCATCCAGAATGAAAAGCGCGCCTCCCGTGCTGTCCGTAATCGTAATCAATGCGTGCTCTCCCGCCGTGTTGCGTCCGCTTTCGCTCTTGATCGGCCGAATCACAATCGAATAAAGCAGCGCTTCCGAAGCGATGGCCGCTCGGCGGCACTCATCGAATTTCGTGATGCTTGTCGTTTCGCCCGCGTCCGTCACCAGCACGATCGCACGGCGCCGCTGTTGCGGCCGTCGCCGCAGAGCATTCGCGCCCAACGCGACCGCGTCGTACATCGAAGTGCCCGCGCCCGGCACGATTTTGCGTACCGCCTCTTGCAGCTTCGGCACATTATCGGAAAAATCCGCCAGCTCCAGCACAGTCTCGTCAAATTGAAAGACGGCCAGGTGATCCCCCGGGCGCACCACCTGCCGGATAAAATGCGCCGCCGCCTCCGCTTCGAACTTCACATCTTTATAAGTGCTCGCGCTCGCGTCCACCATCAGGACCAAATCCAGAGGACGATTCGTCTCCGCTTCGAAGCGCTCGATTTTCTGCGGCACGCCGTTTTCCGAAAGGTCAAACGCGTCCTGCGTCAGGTCCGGCACCGGCCGCCCTTTGGCGTCAATCACGCTCGCCAGCACTTCCACCAGATTCGTCTGCACTCGGATCGCGCCGCGCGGCTCCTGTTGCTGTGCGCCCATCGGCACTTCAGCCAGAGCGCATGCAAAAATCGCGCTTGCCGCGAGGGCGCACAGAAAAGGCGTGTGCCTGGTCATCTATGTGTAGATTCATCCGGGCGGGAAATGGCTTCCTGCGAGGGTTGCTCGCCTTCGGCCCAAACGGCGCCGCCGGCGAAATATTCCTTCTTCCAGATGGGAACGGTGCGCTTGAGCGTGTCAATGCCGTAGCGGCAGGCCTCGAATGCGGCGGCACGGTGCGCCGAGCTGACCGCTATCAGCACGCTGGTCTCGCCAATTTCCAGCCGCCCCAGCCGGTGAACGATCGCCACGCGATGAACCGAAAATTTCTCGCGCATGTGCGCGCCAATCTCGCGCAACTTCCTGAGCGCCATGGACTCATACGCCTCATATTCGAGATAGAGCGTCCGGCGGCCCTTGAAATTGTTTCGCACGAAGCCATCGAACACTACCAGCGCGCCATCCTCGGGTGCCTTCAGCCCCTCGACGATCTCAGGCGTGTGAATCGCTTCGCGTACCAGCTGAAAAATATCGCCGGAAACGGCCGTCTGCTGCCCTCCGCTCACCGGCGGCAGGAATGCGACTTCATCGCCGCTTTCGAGCGGCGCGCGCCACGCCGCGTATTCCTGGTTCACTGACGCCGCAACGGATGCGCGGAATTCCGCCAGCTTCGGAAACCGCCGCCCGTAGCGCTCGAACAAATCTTCCACGCGCGCGCCATCCGACAGTTCGGCGTCTTCCTGCGCCACGCCCACAATATCCTTGAGCTGCCCGAAAAACAGTACACGTACTCGCATCGCCCTCATTCTAGCGCGCACCCGCCGGAACAAGAAGCGCGCTGAAAAACCCTTTGAAGGGGCGCGCGTTAATAGATAGAATCCCTGTAATCGGTTGTGCATCCGGAATGAACGATGCACTCGGGCGCCGCGGCCCAGCAACCGGTTCGAAGGACGCAGCGATGCAAGTCATCTCCTAATTCGCTTCACCGAATACAAGCAGCTCGCGGCATTCCCCTTTTTGTTTACGATTGATGATTTCTATCCGCTTCCCCCGCGCGTTTAGCCAAACTGAACCCGGCGAAGCAGAAAGCGATAGCGTCCAGTGGACGTGCCCGTGGAAGTGAATGTTTCAACCACGCCCCAGCCGACTCTGTGGGCCTCCGTCCGCGAAGCGGTTCGCGGCTCGCATCAGGATTTCACCAAGGGCAATCTGAATCGCGCCATTTTGCTTCTCGCGATTCCCATGGTCCTGGAATTGGTGCTCGAGTCCACGTTTGCTGTGGTAGACGTCTTCTGGGTCGGGCGCCTCGGCTCAAACGCCGTCGCTACTGTCGGCTTGACGGAATCGTTGCTCACCCTCGTGTTCGCTGTGGGATTGGGGCTCAGCCTTTCCACCACAGCGATGGTCGCCCGCCGCATCGGGGAAAAAGATCCTGAGGGCGCGGCAGTGGCAGGCATGCAAGCCATCGTGCTGGGGCTTGCCGTATCTGTGATGATCGGCATCCCGTGCCTGATCTATGCGCCCGAGCTGCTGCGCCTGATGGGCGCTTCGCCGGAAATCGTCTCCACCGGCGGTGACTACGCCAGAATTGCACTCGGCGGCAGCGGCGTGCTCCTCATGCTATTCCTCAACAACGCCATCTTTCGCGGCGCGGGTGATGCCGCGATTGCCATGCGCCTGCTGTGGGTTTCGAACATCATCAATCTCGCGCTCGATCCCTGCCTGATTTTCGGCTGGGGACCCTTTCCGAAACTCGGCGTGACTGGCGCCGCGCTCGCCACCTTCACCGGCCGCGGCATCGGCGTGCTGTATCAATTTTACCGGCTGATGCGCGGCACCGAACGCATCCGCATCCTGCGCCGGCAGATTCGCGTGAATTGGGGAGTGCTGGTCAAATTGTTTCGCGTGTCGCTCACCGGAATTCTGCAGTTCGCAATCGCGCACACCAGCTGGATTGGTCTTGTGCGCATCGTAAGCACATTCGGCGCCACTGCCGTGGCCGGATACACCATTGCGATTCGTGTCGTCATCTTCCTCCTCATGCCCTCCTGGGGGCTGAGCAACGCGGCGGCCACGCTCGTCGGGCAAAACCTCGGCGCAAAACAACCCGAGCGCGCGGAGACTTCCGTCTGGCGTACCGGCCTTTACAACATGCTGTTCCTCGGATCGCTCGGCATACTCATGGTCTTCATTGCCGAACCTGTGGTGCGCCTGTTCACGCAGGATCCGGCGGTGGTTCCGCTGGCCGCTTCCTGCCTGCGCATCATCAGCTACGGCAACATCGGCTACGCCTACGGCATGGTCATGTTGCAGGCGTTCAACGGTGCGGGAGACACGGTCACGCCAACCATCGTCTATTTCTTCGGCTTCTGGCTTTTTGAAATCCCGCTCGCCTACTGGCTGGCGATTCGCCAGGGCATGCATTCGAATGGCGTCTTCTGGTCCATCGTCGTGGCGGAGGGAGCCATCGCGGCCGCGGGCGTCGTGCTCTTCCGCCGCGGAAAATGGAAGCAGCAGCGAATTTAGCGCGCCCTGCCCCCATAAGAAATGTTTATGTTCCCGGAAACAATTCGAAATTGGACTTATGCCGCCCATCTTGGCTTAATCGTCCCTGGACTGGCGCGGCCGGGATTGATCCCCGGTACAGGGATTAAATCTTCCTGTATGTCATTGGAAACAAAGGCTGTAACAATTTCTAATCCGCAGTAAACGGGGATTAAGATGTTTTCTCGCAATTTGCTTTTTGAGCGCCGGAGGGGGTGCTCCCATGGATGAATCGAAACCAAAGTTGATTGGCGCGCGGATTTTGTGGGAGTGCCTGGAGCGCGAAGGCGTGAGGACCGTGTTCGGTTATCCGGGCGGCGCGATCCTGCCGGCTTACGACGCGCTGAAGCACAGCTCGATCCATCACATTCTCGTGCGCCACGAACAAGGCGCCACGCACATGGCCGATGGCTATGCGCGCGCGACCGGCGAAGTGGGCGTCGCGATCGCAACCTCAGGGCCCGGCGCGACAAACATGGTGACCGGCATCGCCACCGCGATGATGGATTCTTCGCCGATCGTCTGCATCACCGGGCAGGTGGGAAGCAAACTCCTCGGCTCGGACGCGTTTCAGGAAACCGACATCACCGGCGTGACGCTGCCCATCACAAAGCACAATTATCTGGTGACGCACGCGAGTGAGATTGCGCCCGCGGTGCGCGAAGCTTTCTACATCGCCAAGTCCGGGCGGCCGGGGCCGGTGCTGATTGATATCACGAAGGACGCGCAACAGACCGCCTGCGAATTCGATTGGGATGCGGCGGCGCCGAAGCTGCGCGGATACCGGCCGGACCTTTCTCCCGCACAGAGCGAATACGAAAAAGCCATCGAGCTGATTCGCGCTGCAAAGCGCCCGCTGATTCTGGCGGGACACGGGATTTCCATCTCGGGTGCGGAGAAGGAAGTGCTGGCATTCGCGGAGCGCACTTCGATTCCGATGGCGCTCACGCTGCTGGGCCTGGGCTCTCTTCCCGCCTCGCACATCCTGAACCTGGGCATGATGGGAATGCACGGCGAGGCGTGGGTGAACACCACGATTCAGGAAGCGGACCTGTTGCTCGCGTTTGGGATGAGGTTCGACGATCGCGTGACCGGCAACCTGAAGACATATGCGCCGAACGCCAAGAAAATTCACGTGGATATCGATCCGGCGGAGATCAACAAGAACGTAAAAGTTGATGTGGCGCTGGTGGGCGACCTGCGCAACATTTTGCAGGAGCTGACGCCGCGCGTGGAAACCACGAACCGAAACGAATGGCTCGGAACGATCCGGAGAATGAAGGGCGACGCGGCCGTTCGCGACATTCAGAACCTGCCGGACAACGGGCATCTCTACGCCGCACATGTGATCAACGATTTGTGGCACGAAACGCGCAGCGGAAACGCGATTATCGTCACGGACGTGGGCCAGCACCAGATGTGGGAAGCGCAATATTACAAGCACGAGCACCCGCGGTCCCTGGTGACTTCGGGCGGCCTGGGGACGATGGGGTTTGCGTTGCCGGCGGGAGTGGGCGCGAAGGTGGCGCGGCCGGATGCGGACGTCTGGGTGGTGGCGGGTGACGGCGGATTCCAGATGACTATGGCTGAACTCGCAACCATCGTGCAGGAAAAGCTGAAAGTGAATATCGCCATTATCAACAACGGCTATCTCGGAATGGTCCGGCAATGGCAGGAATTTTTCTACGACCGGAATTACGAAGCCACGCCGCTGCTGAGCCCTGACTTCGCGAAGTTGGCGGAGGCTTATGGAATCAAAAGCATTGTCGTAAGCAAGCGCAGCGAAGTGGTTCCGGCGGTGCGTGCCGCGCAGGCGCACGATGGACCTGTGCTGATTGATTTCCAGGTGGAGCAGGAAGATACCGTGTACCCAATGGTGGCGGCGGGCGCGGGACTTCACGAAATGATCCGGCGGCCGAGCCCGATCGTGGAGACGGCGACCGATGAGTAATGAAAAAGTGCAGCACACGTTTGTCGTGTACGTGGAGAACAAACCCGGTGTGCTTTCGCGCGTTGTTTCTCTTTTCCGGCGGCGCGCGTTCAACATTGATTCTCTCACCGTGGGCCGAACGGAAAAGCCGGAAGTCTCGCGCATGACGATTGTGGTGGATGCGGACGAAGACCAGGCGCGGCGGATTGTGGCCAACGTCTACAAGCTGGTGAATGTGCTGCTCGTGGACGACGTGACGAACCAGAACCCCATCGTGCGCGACCTGGCGCTAATCAAAATCGGCGCTACGCATGACGCGCGGCCGCACGCCCTGGAACTGGCGAGCGTGTTCCGCGCGCGCGTGATTGACGTGGCGCCCGATGCCCTCACGATCGAGATCACGGGCACAGAGGACAAGATTGACGGGCTGCTCGAAGTGCTGCGGCCGTTTGGATTGCTGGAAGTGGTCCGCACGGGCCAGGTGGCCATGCGGCGCGGGGCGAAGGCGGCGGTGGTGACCGCGGTCGCCGATGTGGCGCATCACTCCGACGGCGAGATTGATTCGTATTCCGTGTAGCTTCTCACGTTTCATTTCCTCACTCATTCTTGATCGCAATGCCGTCGTGTTAATTTCGCGCGCCGGGCGCGGAATGGGAACCCGGCGTCCGTCGAGCGAGCAGCGATTTCACTGCGAGATCGAGTTTTGCTTCGTCCTCCGCTTCCTGATCCACTCGGGTTCGCATCGCGTCAAAGACAGGCAGGCGCGACAAATCCGGATATTTTTCGCGATCCCCGCGCACGGAGAACCAGATGATGCGATTCAGCGCCTGTGGGTCGGCGAGATCGGGCGCGTCGAAATTCTGCTGTTCGCTGCGGTGAATCCAAAGCGCCGTTTCCTTGTCGTGCGTCGGCTGAACGATCAGATTGTCGAGCGCCACATCCGGCAGCGCCGCCATGTATGGAGTCAAATCAGGCTTCGCCTGAAAAACATCCATCGGCGTGGCCGAAGCGTCGATCTGGTTCATCGGCGGCAAACCGATCAGCAACTCCATCGTTCGAATCAAGCTTGCGGTGCTGTGATAATGGTGAACGAGCGCGCCCGGGCGATTGTAAGCGCTGATGACGAGCGAGGGCGAGCGGTGCGCGTCCACGTGATCGGGGCCATCCTGCGCGTCGTCTTCGAGAACAAAGATGGCGGTGTCCTTCCAATAGGGGCTCGAGGAAACTTCCTGCACGAGCAGGCCGAGCGCGAAGTCATTGTCGGCCACGTAAAACTGGGGAGGCGGCATGTGGGCATGCATGCCGTTCGTGTGATCGTTGGGGAGATAGACGATATTGAATGTGGGAAACGAATCGGGCCCGCCTTTTTTCTGCGCGGCAACGTAGGCGCGGAATTCGTCGAGCCATGCTGATATGCGAGAGTAGCCGCGGAATTTCGGATCGGTATTTGTGGATGAAATAAGAGCGGCGGACGCCACGCCGGATTCCTTCGCGGCGCGATAGGAATCGGCGGTCATGGAATCGGGAGTGTAGAGATCGAACTCGCGATGGCTGGCGCTGATGTGGCCTTCGAGCGCCTTTTTCAACGGAAACGATACGATGGTGGGCGTGAGGTCGGGATACTCGCGATCCTTGTCCGCGTTGAACGAATCCATCTGCGCCTGCGAGATGCTCGCTACCCCCTCGCCATTGCTGCGATAGGAAATTCCCGCCCGCGCTGCGTCGTCCCACAGGTAGAGCGTTTCAGGTTCGCCGACGTCGTGGCCGCCATTCAAATAGGGAATGTAGCGCCGCATCAGCCGCGTGAGATCTTCAGGCGTCGCTGGCAGCGGCAAGCTGGGGGGAAGGTCCTTGCTCGGCCAAATATCCGGGCCGCGATTGGTGCCCTGAAAATCGTACGACCCGCCCCGCCCGGAATAATTCCAGCGGAAGGCTTTGTCGACGAAGTCAGTTGAGAAAGCAGCGTCAGCCCAGTTGTGGCCGTCGGGGCTGGCCTCCGAGTTGACGAAAAACCGGTCAAGCAAGCCGAATCGCTGCGCAAGAGCGTGCGCGTTGGGCGTGATGTTTTGCGGCGGCCCGTCGCCGTGGCGCGAGGCTTCGCCTGCGCCAAAGATGGCGAGGTCAGCGTCGCCATCGGCGGGGGTGCCATCTCCGGATTTTTGCACGTCGCCGAAAACTTCGTCGTAGGTGCGGTTCTCGCGAATGATGTAGATGACGTGATGGATGGGTGAGGGGCCTGCGAAGAGGTGCACGTCCGGCGCGCCGAGCAGCCCGTCGTTGCGCATCACCTGGCTCGTGTATTCGACCAGCGCGTGGGCGTCAGGTTCTGCAACCTGCGAAATCGTTCCGGCAATCAGCGCGCCGTCGTATTCGCCGCCAAGGTGCTCGCGCCCTTTGCCGCCGGGAAAGCGATCGTTCGCCATGTTGGGCGCGCGGCCGGAATCATTCGCGATGAGCGAGGAGTTTTCAAAGCCAGTTCCCTTCCCGTTAGCAATAAAGAGCGAACCGTTTGCAACGGCGACTGCCGAGGGATATTGCCCGGTGGGAATGAAGCCGCTCACAGTGCTGCGGTATGCGCGACGGCTTTCGGGAATTTTGGCGTCATCGTCGTCGCCGTCGTCGTCTTTTTTCTTCGACGCGGAAATTCCCTGTGCAGCAGGAGAAAGTTTGACGACGGCGACGGCGTTGCTGTGCGCGTTGGCAACATAGAGCGTGGCGCCGTCCGGCGAAAGTGCCAGACCTTCAGGTGAGCCGCCGGGGAGAGCATTTTCGGCCAGGCGCACCGATATCGTTTCAACGACGACGTTCGAGCGTGGATCGAGGACGGAGACGGAATCGGCATCGGAATTGGCGACGTAAAGGCGCGTGCGCGCGGAATTGAAAAGCATGACCGTAGGGTGGTGGCCAACCGGCACTAACATGGCCGTCCTCTGCGGATGGGCTACATCCACCACGGCGAGGGAAGCCGTGGCCCAACACGAAACGAAAACCTTTTTGGTCTCGCGCGAACCCGGCGCGGACCATGCAGCGACGCCGTAAGGATAGACAAAATGACCGGCATGGCCATCACTCAGATTCACGCGGGTGAGATGACGGTCGCCGTGCAAATGCTGGATGATGCCCAGGCTGTCGTCGAGGTCATTGGCGACGAAAAGCGAATCGGCATCGGCGCTGAGCGCAATTCCCAGCGGGTAGACGGGCTCTTTATTGTCGTTGTAGCGAGTAGTGGGCGCGACGGCGGAGAACTCCGAGACGGAAATAAATGGAGCGGTGATTTTCGTCGCAGGGCCATCCGAAGGGGGCGAAATCGGTTCGGGTGTATTCGGCAGGAAGGAGAAGACCCAGATTTTATTTTCGAAACCGCCGGAAACGTAAAGCGCGTAGGCCCCCGAAGAATCGGGATCCGGCGAGAATGCGGCGCCAACTTGAACGCTTTGCGGCCCGGGGAAATAAACATTTTGAATTACCACGGGAGCAGGCCGAGCGTTCAGATCGAGAACGCCCAGGGATTGCTGTTCGGGATTCGTGGCCGCGCTGAACTGGATGCCATAGCCGCTATTGACGCTGATGAGGTAGCGGCCGCCGCCGTCTTTTGCGCCGTGGTCGGGGCTGCGAACAAAAGCAACCGGAAGCGAGCCGATGGCGGGATGCCCCGTGCCAGTGTCCATGACGACCGAGCCGGCGGGAGTGATGGGCCTCCCTTCGGAAGCGGGCTCGCGCGATACGGATTGCGATTGGGAAAATGCCAGCGAAGCCGCGCATGCCACGACAGCGAGAAGGATCAGCAAAGACCGCAGTCCAATACCTTGACGAATGCGTGGCTTCAAATGGCACCCCCGGAAGATGAAACTTCGCGCCATGAATTTATAACCTGACGAGGGGCGAGAGCCGAAGCAATTATTCGAGGACTAGCGGCTGGCAGCAGATGCTGAAGTGCGCGATTGCCGCGCGAGACGCGTGATTTCATCCAGGCGAGCGGCGGCGCGCCGCAGCGCTGCGGCAAGCGATTCCGATTCCATCCGGAGCGCGACGGGGTCGTTGCGATCTATTGCTTCGGTGACTCCGGGGAGCAATTCCGCTTCATAGCCGGCATAACTTCCCGGCGCAAAGATGGTGTGCTTGTACCACGCCCTTCCTGCGAGCCCTTCGGGGGCGAGCAAGGCCTGATCGACACTTGCGAGAGCGCGGTTGAGTTCCCTGGCATTCGGGGGAGCGGCCGCCTGAGACGAAATTTCGCGAAGCGCGAGTGAAGCGCGGACGGCGGCTTCCGTAAATTCTACGGCGGCGTCGGAAACAGGCCGCACGATTGCGGAGTATTCCGCTTTCCACGCGGGACGTCCGGGAAGCGCAGCTTCCGCACGCGCAATCTGCGAAGTGTACGCCGGATAGTCGAAGGGAAGAATGTCCGCTTCATCGAGACGGAGAACAATCGTCCCCAGGATACGCGCAAGCGCGGCGTGATAGGTGAACGAGGGATCTCCAAAATGTTTCATCCAGTAGAAATCGTCGTAGAGCGAATGGTAAACGCCGTATTCGCCCGTAAAACCGATATCCGCGACGGGAATTCCGGCGAAATCAAGGAAGGGACAGAAATCTGAACCCGCGCCGGGAGAGCTGAGCGGGACTTCGCCGGGCGTTTCAGGCTTCGCCAACTGGCGCGCCGTGCCGGATTTATCGTCCTGCATGTGCGCGGAGTTTTCGCGCCAGGCGTCGTAGACGCTGCGCTTGGTTTCCGGGTCCTGGACTTCGCGAGTCGCGTCACGTATGAGGTCGCGAAGTTGAGGCGTGGAAGTGGCGGCAAAGTTGGGGCCGGTGGCGCCGACATCGGTATTGATGTAAGCGACGGCCTTCGACTGCAACTCGGCGCGATTCGCCACCACCCACTCGGTGGAACCGATCAGGCCGGGCTCTTCGGCGTCCCAGGCGCAGAACACGATGGTGCGCCGCGGCCTCCAACCGGTGCGGGCGAGTTCACCGAGCGAACGCGCCGTTTCGAGCATCGCGGAGGTCCCGCTGCCGGGATCGGCGGCGCCGAAAACCCAAGCATCGTGATGATTGCCGAAGAGAACCCACTCATCGTCATTCGCGCCGTGAAGTTTGGCGATCACGTCATAGACGGGGCGCTGCGCGTAATCAATGGTCAGTTTCATGTGAACTTGCGCTGCGCCCGGGCCGGTATGGTAGGTGAGAGGCAATCCGCCTTGCCAGCCGGCGGGAACATGCTGCCCTCCGAGATTTCTGAGGATTACGCCGGCGTCCTGCGCGTTGATGGGCATCGTGGGAATGTGGGGCAGGTTGGCGGCATCGGCGGGCTGCAGGCGGCTTGCATCAGGCGTTGCTGGAACTCCGGGTGTGAGCGGATCGCCAGGATAAATCTGCGTGTAAAGAACTGAGCCACGCTGGATGCCGCTCATGGGGCGCCAAGGACCGCGAGGAAAAGTGTCGCCGGCAACATAGCCGTCTTCATCCGGGTCGGAATAGAGGATGAGGGCAGCGGCTTTATGTTCTTCGGCCAGTTTCGTCTTGATGCCGCGATAGACGCGCGCATAACGGGCGAGGACGATTTTTCCTTCGACGCTTACGCCGAGCGATTCGAGCGCCTGGTAATCATCCGGAGTGCCGTAGTTGACGTAGACGACAGGGGCGGTGATTTCGCCGGAGGGTGAATAGGCATTGAATGGCATGACGGCGCGCGGGTCGCTGGTGTCTGGATCGGCGGCAAAGGATTCTTCGGGTGTGGCGAGCTGTTTCTTTTCGGGTGAGACGAGTTCGAGGCGAATTTCGCGCGGCTGCGGGAGCCATGCGCTGTAGGTGACAATTTCCGCGTCGAAACCGAAGCTGCGATATTGCTCAAGCAGCCATTCGGCGGTGCGATGACTGGCTTCCGTGCCGGACATGTGGGGTTCGCTGGTGAGATGGCGCAGATTGCTTTCGGCGCGGGCGGGGTCCGGAAAGGATTGAAATTTTTGTTCGAGCTCGCGTTCGGCGGCCACGCGAGCGTGGGCAAAACCCGTGATGCCATTGTCGGTTTGCGCGCTGCCGGATATCGCAACCACGGAAAAGAATAGCGATGCAAACAGACACGCAGCCGCACACCTTCGCGAGAAAGGATTCACGAACGCCCCATGGTGACAGCCAGGATTTTACACTAAGAGCAGGGTTTGGCGCGGGGGCGAAGGCGGAGAAGGCTGAGACTGAAAATTCGGCGCGGGTGACGAGGGTGAACGCACTGAATTTAGCGTCGGCGCGAGCGATTGCTTGACGCGAGTGGTTGCGCGGCATACGGTTGAGAGCCGCATGGATGGTGTGGGACGCGTCGTGAAGACGGGCTGGATCATGAGGAAATGAAAATACTGATCTCGGGCGCTTCGGGGCTGGTGGGAGCGGCTCTGACAAAAATGTTTCGCGCAGAGGGACATGCGGTGGCGCATTTTGTGCGGCCCGGAGGCGCAGTCGCGCCTGGAGACATTGCGTGGGACCCGGCAACCGCGAACGTAGATGTGGCTGCGATGGAGGGCGCGGACGCAGTGATTCACTTGAGCGGCGCAAGCATCGGGGATGGACGGTGGTCGGCGGCGCGGAAGGCGATTTTGCGCAGCAGCCGCGTGGACTCGACGAGATTGCTGGTGGATGCATTGGGCAAGATGCGGCGGAAGCCGCGCGTTTTTCTGTGCGCCTCGGCGATTGGATTTTACGGGAATCGCGGCGAGGAAATTCTGACGGAGGAAAGCGAGCGCGGAATCGGTTTTTTACCGCTGGTGGCGCGGGATTGGGAGGCGGAGGCCTTGCGCGCGGAGACCAGCGGGATTCGCACGGTGCGGATGCGATTTGGCGTGATTCTCGCGGCGGAGGGCGGGGCGCTGCCGCAGATGATCGTGCCGTTTAAGTTTGGAGTGGGCGGGAGGCTGGGGAGCGGGAGGCAATGGATGTCGTGGATTGCGCTGGAGGATGTGGCGGGCGTGATTCGCGCGATGGCCGGGGATGAGCGGTTCAGCGGCGCGGTGAATTTGGTGGCGCCGAACCCGGTGCAAAATGACGAATTTACTCGCGTGTTGGCGCGTGTGCTGCGGCGGCCGGCAATTTTTCCTGCGCCTGCGTTCGCGCTGCGATTGGCGTTGGGTGAGATGGCGGATGCGTTGCTGCTGACGAGCCAGCGCGTGTTGCCTGCGCGGCTGGTTGCGGCGGCGTACCCCTTTCGATATGCGGATTTGCTGGACGCGCTGAATGGAATTCTTGCCAAGAAATAACAGTAAAAATAAAAAGGCGCCCGCCGGGTGACGAGCGCCTTCGAATCTGATGCGCGCGACGCTTATTAATTCAAAACGTTTAGGCTAACTTCTACCTTCAAGATGTGACCCGTGACCGGGTCGACTGCGGAAGTGCCCTCCATCGTGTGACCATCTCGCATGACAACGATGAAACTATCTTTAAATGATCGGAGGAGCGGCTGTGCTGTGGGACTCTCATTCCCAGGCTTCCACTCCGATTCTTCGCCGTTCGCGCCCGGCATTGAAATCGAGGTGCGTTCGACGGTGAAGTCGAGGTTGTATTGACCTTCCTCGAGACGCTGCGCGCTGCAGTCGATGTTCGTGCCCACGTCCTCGTAAGTGAACTGAGCATTCGCACCCTCGGTAACGGGCGTGCGCAGGCGAACGCGCACTCCAAAGCGGAGATGCGCGCTGTGCTCGTGGGAACGAGGAGGCGCGATCGTGTAGATGGTGTAAGGAAGGCTGCTCACCTTTCTGGTGCCGTCCGTCTCTGTAATGAGAACCTGAATCTTTAAAGGGACGTCCGAAGGCTGGGTATTCTTGACGGTGACAGATTCCTTGCCTTTTTCCTTATCCTTGTCACCTTTGGCCTCAACGTCTTGCCCGAAAGCGGCGGGCAATGCCAGCAGAAAAATGAGTGTGGCGAGCAAAATCTGTTTTCGTTTCATTGAACAGAGTCTCCTGAATAACGTCGGTAGCGGCTTCATATAGGCAAGACGCCACGACGAGGAAATTCGTTCAGTGGCGGCTGGAATTATCGGCAGCGGGAGCTGCGGGAGTTTCAGTCTGTGGTACGTCGAGCGGGGCGATTTCAATTGGAGCAACATCAAGCAGCTTTTCGAGCGGTTGGTCCGCGGCGAGTAACCCTGCGCCATCCATTCGGCCCTCGCGGACTGCATCGCTGAATTGCTCGACTGCGGCAAACTGGCCGGGCTCTACTAAAACTAAAGGTTCGTGCGCGGGCGGATTGCGAGCGGAGACATGGCGAACGAAGCCTGGTCTAAATCCTGGAGCAACAGAAGCGGGAAGAGTAGGAATGTTAGCGGCGGCCGCTTGTAATGGGCTCTCAGGGATTGCATTTGCAATATGATTTGGGTTGCTGCGGCTGGGAGATCGCATCATCAAAACCAAAATCACCGAAGCCAAGGCAAGCGCACCAGCCGCAACGGGTATCCACGCAATTTGACGAAAGCGCGCGGGGGCGGGCTCGGCAGCGAGACGGGCGCGCAGGCGCGTCGCGAAATGTGGCGAAGGATTGGCTGACACGAGCGAGGCAACGC
>Ga0070765_100001011_pt1 | contig 16801 bp, 9 predicted proteins | sample HubBroMetageWFT5_FD_71516 | JGI IMG/M metagenome (GOLD analysis project Ga0070765, IMG submission 71516) | Warmed and freeze-thawed soil microbial communities from the Hubbard Brook experimental Forest, New Hampshire - Hubbard Brook CCASE Soil... | ecosystem: Environmental > Terrestrial > Soil... | reverse complement strand
CGCTTCGTACTTCGCCACTTGACAACGGGGAAGTGAAATCGCGACCCACACTGTGATAGCCTTCCTGCCAACAGGCGGTGCGCCGTGTCTCTTCCTCCCGCGCCAGTTCGAATTGTGCACTTTGGTGTTTTCGAGGCGGATTTTCAGGCAGGAGAACTACGCAAGGCCGGCATCAGAGTGAAGCTGCACGACCAATCCTTGCAGATCTTGGCCATGCTCCTGGAGCACCCCGGAGCGTTGGTCACCCGAGAGGAAATCAAAAATAAGCTCTGGCCCCGCGACACATTTGTGGATTTCGACCATGGCCTGAACAACGCGGTAAATCGGTTGCGGACTGCAATAGGTGACGCGGCCGATTCGCCACGCTGGATCGAGACCCTGCCCCGCAGGGGGTACCGCTTCATCGGCCCAGCAAATCAAGCAGAGCGATCGAGCGCAGACATCGTCGTTTCTGACGTTCCGCTCGGTGAAGATGTACGGATGGACCCCGCAACCGCTAGCAGGGCGGAGCAAGTGAAATTTCTCGAGCGACGAAACTACCGGTGGTTGCTCTGGGTGGCTCCTGTCGCGACGGTTCTCGCCCTGCTTGCCCCGTTTGGGCTAAAGAAGCCATCCGACGTTCCCTCGAGCAGATCATTTGTGTTACCGCCCGAGGGTACCACTCTAAACCTTATCGGCGACGACGGCGGATCGGTCGCTTTGAGCGCCGATGGGACCCGGCTTGCGTTTGTTGCGGTGAACGCAAAAGGGTCCTCTCGGATATGGGTGCGTTCATTGGGAAAATTGAAAGCTGAGGAAATCGCCGGAACAGAAGGTGCGACGTTCCCATTCTGGTCACCCAGCGGGCGTTCTCTTGGCTTCTTTGCCGATGCAAAGCTCAAAACGATAGGTTTAGATGGAGGATCGGCCGTTGCGCTCTGTGACGCGCCATTCGGCCGGGGAGGAAGTTGGAGCCGCAGGGGACTCATCATTTTCGCTCCGGACTCGCATACGAGCATTTACAAGATTTCGGACTCGGGAGGAACGCCCAGTCCAGTAACCAAGATTGACGCTGCGATCCACACAACGCATCGGTGGCCCAGGTTCCTCCCCGACGGCCTTCACTTCACCTATCTCGCCGCCAACCACTTTCGTGACGGGAGCCACAACGGTGTTTATCTAGGCTCAATCGAAGGTGGAGAAAGCAAGCTTCTTATTGCGAGCGATGCCGACGCAACATACGCATCGGGATACCTTTTTTTCCTCCGCAACAACGTACTGATGGCACAAAAGTTCGACCCCGAGCGTGGCCAACTGTACGGCCAGCCACGACCGACGGTGGAGAGAGTTCTATATGATCCCTCGATTTGGAAGGCTGTGTTCGATTCCTCGGAGAATGGCGTCATGGCCTACCTGTTGGGCGATTCTGTGGCCGGAACTCAGCTCAGCTGGTTTGACCGCGCTGGAAATAAACTCAGCGATGTTGGAGAACCAAACTTTCAGTATGAGCCTCGGCTGTCGCCCAACGGCCAACGATTGGCGGTCGGAATTGGCGATGGCGGTTATAGTCACGTTTGGGTTTACGAACTCGGGCGCGGGAGCCGTATGCAGGTCACGTTCGGAATGTACGATAACGGATCGGCGACTTGGTCGCCCGATGGTTCCCAGCTATTGATCGCCGCGAAACGAAAACACTACAGTATTTACAGAGTGGACTCGAGCGGAGCCATGCCCGAGCAACTCTTGCTCGACACCGGAAGCGATACCTGGCCGCTTGACTTGTCGCCTGATGGTCGTTTCCTATTGTTCGGTCAAGGGATAAATATTGGCAGGGTTCGAAGTACATTGTGGATCTACAAGATGAGTGGTGATAGCTCGCCGTCTCGGTTGCTACAAGGGGACGCGCTCGAATCCGAAGGACAGTTTTCACCGGACGGACGCTGGATTGCCTACACGTGCAATCAGTCTGGAAGGGATGAAGTTTACGTCATTCCTTTTCGCGCGACCTCCGGATCGCCGGAAGGCGGCTACAACGCAGGCACCGAGAGAGTGCAAGTCTCTCTTTCCGGCGGCCATAGGCCGAGATGGCGCCGTGATGGCAGGGAGATCTGCTATATGGCTACTGATAATGCCATTATGGCTGTTCCTGTTGTCAGCCGGGGTCCCAGGTTCGAGGTCGGAACAGCACATCCTCTATTTCGAGCTAACCCCGGTTTTACAATTTTCCCGTATGACGTCTCGCCGAGCGGAAATAAGTTCATTATCATAACCGCCGCAAAGGAAAAAACTGAACCGATCACGCTGGTGGAAAACTGGCCGTCTGATTTTCGATAAGTAAGCCGCGATTTCTCGCGGGCCCACTTTAGCAGAGACCGGAAATGCAGCGACTTCGTCAAATGCGCGATCGTAGGTGTAGTTGACTTGAACGATTCCCTGACCTCCTGTTACTCGTCTGTGTCCCCGAAAGCCGAACGCCATCCCGAATAGCTCGGCGTGTAGGGTGCAGGTTGATGCAGCCTCTCGAAGGGCTTCCGGTGGAAATTCTCTATACGTGGAGCCTCTGAAAACCACTAGCCACTGCCGTTAGTGCTGTCGTCACTGCCGCCCTCAAAGCCCTTGAAGATAAAATAAGAGACTTGGCAAAGGAGGTTTGCGGACAAGAGGCTGCGGCTGAAGCTCTTCAACAAACAATCGAAAAGGGAGATTCATACGAAGACCAGGTCGTCGAGGAAATCAGAGCTTGGGCAGTCGGACTTGGCCTGCAGGTCCGCCACGTCGGAAAGGACAACCAGCCCGGAGATGTGTTGATTGCCCCGGTCGTTAGCTCGACGGTTTCATGCTCACTGACTATCGTTGTCGAGGCGCGGGACCGGCAATCACCAGTTGGACGCAAAGGCTATTTCCGATATTCTCGCGAAGGCCATGTCCGAGCGGAGCGCGAACGCGGGTATCTACGTAAGCAAGCAATCGGATCGGCTCGGCAAAGAAATTGGAGATTGGGCCGAAGGCGCAATGAATCGCGGCCCATTCGTGGCACGTACCCACAATAATCTGTTCACTGCACTGCGCTTTCTGATGGGACGAAGCGAAGGAAGTAGCCTGCGGAGGAAGGTGTTTAACAGGGCCATCCGGCCCCAGCCGCCGCGTCACCACGCAGCTATAAAAAGAAGCGTGGCGTGGGCCTCCTGCGTGCGAGCGTTTCTGGCTCCGCACAGATTTCCCAAACCCTAGTTTTTCGTTCTCTTTCATGTTTTTCCCGCGCGACGTAGAATGCCTGACAGTTTCCGCAAGTTCCGAAATTGGAGATACGGCCATGAAGGGAACCATGATGCAGTTCCCGCTCACGCTCGCTCCTCTGCTGGAACGGGCCGGAAAACTGTTCCCCACTGCTGAAATTGTTTCCAGCCGGCCCGACAACTCGATCCACCGATATACTTACCGTGAAATGCATCAGCGAGCCCGCGCACTGGCAGCGGCGTTGCAGGCTCTGGGGCTGCGCTGTGGCGACCGTGTCGCCACTCTGATGTGGAATCACCACGTTCATCTCGAAACCTATTTCGGTGTCCCGAGTGTTGGAGGCGTGCTGCACACTCTGAATCTGCGGCTGCACGCTGATGAATTGGCCCACATCGTCAATCACGCCGATGACCGTTGGCTGATCGTGGATGATGTGCTACTTCCCCTGTATGAAAAAATTCGAGACAAGGTGCGCATCCAGCGCGTCTATGTCGTGCCCTTCAGCGGCAACCCGGTGCCTGCCGTGTACGAAGACTACGAGTCTCTCCTGGAAAGCAGCAGCGGCAATCCGATTTATCCCGACCTCGACGAACATGATGCTGCCGGCATGTGCTATACCTCGGGCACTACCGGAAAACCAAAAAGCGTAGCCTATTCACACCGCGCCATTGCGCTCCACTCTTACTCCATCTCGTTGCCCGATAACTTCTCGATTTCGCGTTGCGATTGCCTGCTGCCAGCCATGTCCATGTTTCACGCCAATGCCTGGGGACTGCCATACGCAGCGGTCATGAATGGCAGCAAACTGGTGCTGCCGGGACCGAACCTCCAGGCCGAGCGCCTGCTTGATCTGCTCTCGGCTGAGCAAGTCACGCTGACTGGAGGTGTACCTACGATCTGGCTGGGCGTGATTGATGCTCTCGAACGACAGCAACAGCGGTGGCAGCTTGCGCCCGGTTTGCGGGTGGTCGTAGCGGGATCGGCGGCTCCGGAAAGTCTTTTCCGGCGGTTCGAGAAGTTCGGGGTGCGTGTGATCCACGCATGGGGCATGACCGAGACCACTCCCATCGTGACCGTATCCACCTTAAAACCCCATATGGAGAACTGGCCAGATGACCGCAGATTTCAAATATGCGCGCGTCAGGGGTTGCCTTCTCCGTTCACCGAGATTCGCGCGATCGGCAATCACGGCGAAGTTCCGTGGGACGGCCAAACTCCGGGCGAATTGGAAGTCCGGGGCCCATTCATCGCCGCTAGTTACTACAACCTTCCGGAAGAACCCGCCGGGTGGTCCGAAGACGGTTGGCTGCGGACTGGTGATGTGGTCACTATCGATACGGAAGGCTACATGAAGATCACCGACCGCACCAAGGACCTCATTAAGTCCGGCGGAGAGTGGATCAGTTCGGTGGACCTGGAGAACGCGCTCGTCGGCCATCCAGCGGTAAGGGAGGCCGCAGTCGTGGCTGTCCCTCATGCCAAGTGGATAGAACGGCCGCTAGCCGTAGTCGTTGTCAAGGAAGATGCCAAAGTAACTCCCGACGAACTGCGCTGTTTTCTTGCTGAGAGGTTCGCCAAATGGCAATTGCCCGACGCCATCATCTTCGCACCGGAATTGCCTCACACTTCGACCGGCAAACTCCTCAAGTCCCAACTTCGGAAGCAGTTCAAGGACTGGTCCTGGCCATCGGCGAAAGCCGCGCGGGACCACAACCATTAAGAAGTCCAGCGCAACACTCCAGGGCGCGCCCGTAGAAAACGCCCATTCATGAAAGCGGGTGGGTCGGTCCGAAACTATTTGGCCGCATGGTTCGCGAAGCGTAGATCTGAAGCCCACGTCCGTCTGCCGGTTCCTCCCGGCTTCGTAAGGACTGCCCCACTGGCACCGAGCGAAAATCGAGCATCCGATACCGGCTTCACATTCCGGTAATCCGCGGAGACAATGTTTACCGACGCGGTGAGCCTCTGGATTGCAGTTTGCGGGTGCAGATATTGTGCCAACCGGATCCCGTTGGTCGCAGAACGATCGAAAGGGGATCGCGCTTCAGCTTGCTGGTACATATAGACGGGGTCGGTTGATGCGCCACCGAGGATGTAGCGCCGATCGCCGACCGCCGACCGCGTTGAAGCACCACTCCTTCACGTTGCCCGCCATATCATAGGTGCCAAATGGTCCGAGCCCCGGATAGCTGCCGACCGATGCCGGACCTTTTGCGGAAAAATTGCTTGATTGCAGAATGTCGGAGAATATTCCAACTGGAGTGGCTCCGTAACAGTGATACACAGTCGGGAGACTCATGCCGGCGAATTCCGCATAAGCCGCGGCTTCATACCAACTCACCCCGCTTACTGGATAGTCGTCTTGGCCCGAAGGGTAGCCGCCGAGTTCCCCGGTGGAAGGTCCAGCGCGATCGGTCTTGTCGCGGAACAGATTCATTGCCTGTTCGAAGCTGAGAGTGCGCCCATCCTTGACAAAAGGAAATTTCCAAGGGTTCGTGTTACGGTAGCCGCCGGCATCAACGAATTTCTTGAAGTCGCGGTTGGTCGCCTCGTATTTGCCGATAAGGAAATCATCGAGTTGCACGGTCGGATTTCCGGGGCGGTCGACACTGCCTGATGGGACGTGCACCATGCCAGGCGGCAGACCTCCGATTGGATCAAGGACAACGTCAATTCCGCCATGTTCATTCGTGGCTTCTACGGGCTCATACACGGCATAAGTTCGGGGTGCGGGAGCTGACGGAAAATGCCCCGGCCACCGAAGTTTGGAACAGATGAGGGAACGAAGCGATTCGCACAGATTTCCTAAAGAGACGAACATAATCATAATGACGATGGGCGACATGCAATCGCGACTCAACCGGGTCACCACGCCGCGCACTGATCGCAGCGTTCAGCGTTTCTGGAGCTCTGCAGAAAAGCCGCGCCCTAGCGAATGTCATTAGGAATCCGCCACATTTTCTTGAAGAGAGTTTCCTTGTTGTTATAATGCGCAATCAAAAAGGCTAAGTCGGCAGTTCAATCGGGTGTGTTCTATGAATCCTTTCGATTCTTCGCTCCCAATACCGAAGGAACTTCAGACCAGATTCCTTTGCCCTTTTTTCTTTCAAAGAGACAGGGTGCGCGAGGCAGGTGAGGAGCTTCAAGGAATTTCGATTGCGGGGCGGGGTGGAAAACTGCTGAAGATCTGGGAAGCCGCCCAACCCCACGATCTCTACCTCGAAGAACTCCTGATGCACGTGCGAGACTATCTGTTCCGAAGCTTCGACGAAGGAGAGTGCGGCTATTTCCAACTCGCCGAACAAGTCAGCAATGCATTCTTTAACAAATTGGAACTTGAGATTTCCGGTGGCCAGAACATCCCTTTGCGGCTTGTACCCAAAGTCCGCGCTGAACTGTTTTTATTTCGTGTGGGTGTCGGGATCTTCTCGCTTGCCTTGGCGCCGCGACGCGATGGGTTGACATGTCACGAGATGCTGAGGCTGAACTACGGCCTTTCGCAGCTTCGAGAGCAGGTCGCTAGCCGCTTGTGCGTCACACGCATCACAGATCGAAGCCCGGCTCAAAATCGGGGCACGCAGCAAGACTGCAGCGTGCCAATCGAGGAGCACACCGATATTTCGTTATTAGATCAATTCCTCGGCCGGAGAGAGGATACGTTCGCTCTGGGTGAGCTGGTGGCAAAGCTGCTGCAACCCATGAAGAAATTTTCGATGGAAAGACATCTCAGACACGGCGGTAGAGAGGCGGCCGATGGTGCACAGGGGTTCTTCGGAGATTCAGTTGAGCTAGCGCAGCAGCAACTCTCTGTTTATAGCTCGGTGCAATTCGGTGTGGACGTGGATTTTGAGGTTCCTGACATTGTCGCAACCCTCTCTGCCTTTCTATCGAAACTTGCACAAGTGGAAGAGCCCGAGCACGCCGGTGCGCCGCGAAATATCCTGGGGATCCCAAATGATGTCCTGAACCGAAAACACTGGGCGGCGGTCGGCTTGCTTGGCGCGGCGCACATCGTTGCCGACCAACAGGCTCCCGAACATTCATTCAATTCAGCGCGGCTGGGCCGGGCGTTCATTAAATATTTCATTCCCTATTTGCTGGCCTCGCATCAACGTCTGGCACTGCAGGGCATTATTCACGACGCTGACCGTGCAACGTTTGCCGGGGCCGGGTCGAAACCAAGCCACCGTCATGAATTGCGACAGTGTCTGCTCGAGTTTGCGCTTAGGGGGTACTTCACCCAGGTTAGCAGTCGAGACGCGCTGCATCGTTACTATCATATCTCTCAGGACGGACTCGAGGTCCGCAATATCCTGGAAGACACGCGCCGCGCAGTTGGCGACATCGAAGCCAAGGAAACAGCGAAACTAATGACGGAGCACCTCGGGGCAATCCGCGGCGTTCAGGAAAAAGTAGAAGTGCTGGAATTCGCCGTGATCGCCGCAAGCGTTTGGGCCGTCCTAGAGAGTCTCACTCCAGGTCTACGTGAGTGGGAACCTCAACTACCCTGGCACTTCATCGCATTTGTGGCTGCCATAGCGTGTTCCTTTTTGCTGCGCGCGGTCATTGACCTATGGAACAAGCACAATCTGGGGCATTAAGCCGCACATCTATTTGGCCAGCTCGACCGAGCCCCGCTCGACTATCTCGTTTCCTCTCGGCTGTGTGCCGACGCGTTAACCATTCAGGGCGACACCGCGAGCTAACGCGAGCTGTAAAATTCATTCTGCCGCATGAAAAACAGCCATCGCCTTCTACCTGTGTTCTGGAGTAAATTCCTCCGGAGTCAGAGATGAACAGGGCCTCCATATCGGCTGAGCTGCCTTTTCCAATCGCTTTCATGCACCGTCTGATCGAAACGGAGCCTGATTATTCCTCCAGCTACCAGCGCATGCTCGATTGTTATGAAACACTCATCCGTTACTGCGCGATGGTTCAGATCAGCGACTATTTTTCGGTCGGTTTTCCCAATGCGGATCTCAACCGAATTCTGCTGGGCCGGCTACAAAGAAATCTCGCACTAGGGCATTGGATCGAGCTTGTTCGTCAAATCACCTCGCTGCAGAGGAGCGGAACAATTAAAGCTTTCATACCAGAGATGGCCCAATTTTACTTTCGTCCAGGCGGCGAAACTCTAACATTAGAGGCGGAAATCTTTGATTCGAAGCTGGTTGCAATCCGAAACAACTGGGCCCATCCCCGAGAGACGCGTTCGACGGAGAACATCGAGCAAAAACTCGAAGAGCATCGAGTGCTACTCGACACTGTGCTGGCAAAGCTCGCTTTTCTGGAAAGGTACACACTCTACGTTCCAATAAGAGGTCCGAGGCCGGGCGTAATCAAAGACGCATTTGTGCTCATGGGACCAAATGAGCGTCTGCGCGTGGCGCGTGACTTGAATCTGCAACTTTGTTCGCCAGTTCGGGAGCATCTCGAATACGAAATGACCGCATTCTTGGTCTCAGAAGCCGATCACTCGCAGCAGCTATTGCTCTATCCTCTCTCGGTTTTCGCTAACCGAGGCGGTGCCGAGGATTTGTTTCTACTGGAGGCCTGCGAGTCGCACAAAGAAATCTTGAGCGGTTTGTCTTACCGAGGCGTGCGCATCGGCCAGAAACCGCTGGACATTCGGCCGGGCTCCGAATATACGCACGTGATAGACCGGTTTCGATCGCTCCTAACCGGCCTGGGGGCGGGCCAAAAAGATTCCGCTCCGCATACAGTGCCCGCTGGCGAAGATAGTTCGAGTCCTGACTTCGCTGTTCAGGACCAAATCATTGAAGAGCAGACACGAACGTTCGTCGGCCGGGTGTACGCACAGAATGCGCTGGAGGAATTCGTTGCCAAACGGCCGTGCGGGTATTTCATCGTGCGTGGAGGTCCAGGACAGGGTAAGACGGCCTTCCTTTGCCAACTAGTCCAGAAGAATGGATTTATTCGCCATCTGATAAATCGTACCGGAGGGCGCGCCGATCCGCGCCTGATATTGCGATCGCTCGTGTCTCAGATAGCTCCACGTACCCATCGTCATGTTACCGTTCCGGAGTCAATTCCAGATCTAATGAAGCTTTGGGAAGAGCTTTTGGCCCTGGCTTCACGGAAAAGCCCGGTCGTAGTTGCAATCGACGGCCTCGACGAATTGCCCGGGCGGGGAATCGAAGATATTCCCTATTTAATTACCGAGGGCCTTCCTAAGGGTGCGTACATAGTGGTTACCTTGCGTCCCGGCGAACTCATGGATCGCCTTGAAGATTACATTTCGGGGCTCTCCTACCAAATCTATGATCTTGGTCCACTTGAACTTTCCGAGATGCGGGAAATTCTGCGGGCACGCGCGCCGCAGATTACCGAAGCCGAGTTGGAGCGTATCGCCGAAGCTTCACAAGGAAACCCACTCTATCTGCGCGCCGTGGTGGACGAGCTCCAAGGTAATGCGAATTTCAACCTTCACGACTTACCCTCCACCCTAGAGGGATTCTTTCGCCGCGCGACCACACATCTCCGGAAGGTCAAGAACGAGAAACTCCGAGAGGTGATTGGTTTGCTCGCGGTGACACGCAAACCACTGTCCCTGCGTGAACTCCATCAAATCATTGGTGCGACGCAGCGAGAGACTTATGAGGAAGGAATTCTCCCGGTCAGGTCATTCCTGCTCGAGATGGATGGCGCGTATTCCTTCTACCACGCATGGTTTCATGAGTTCGTCACGCGCAAATTACTCTATGAAGACGAATTGCGCGAGTCTCATCGCAAACTGGGAGAGTGGCTGCAGGGTGGCGAAAGTCGAACATTCGATTACCGCTGGGCCTCACTGGCCTATCATTTGTTCCAGTCCGGCGATCATGGCAGATTGATCGAGGTGATCAACACTGAATTCCTGGCGGAAAAAGTACGGCGATTTGGATATGCGGTTCTCGAAGATGTCGAGCTATTGGCCCGTTCGTTTCTCGAGGCAGGTGACCCGGCCTCGGTTGAGCGCTGCGTAGCCATCGTCGAAAAACTACGAACAATAGTGGGCGGCGACATTATCGACGATGCAACCAGAGCATTGCGGCCTTTTCGGCCTGGGCCAGCTTCGTTCCGCACTCGCCTCATTGCACCTGAAATCCGGACGATTCCAGGTCTCGACGTATATATTGGCGCTCTACCTAGGACCGACGTGTCAGCAGACTTCTTCGAGGTTGTTCCCGTTGGCGAACAACAGTTGGTTATAGGTATAGGCGACGCACCCGGCGCCGGCCTCAAAAGTGCATTCGTCGCGCGATTTCTTGGTAATTTATTACATCAATTGGTTCAGAAATCGTCGACGATTCACGTAGGAGAAATACTCTCGAAACTGAATTCAACGATCGGCACGAATCAATATTTTGAAAGAATCTCCATGCAGTGCGTCAACCTAGACCCAGGGCAAGGAATTTTTCACATCGCTAACGCGGGCCACCCTGATCCAATCCTCTACTCCGCTCGTCGTGGCAAGTGCGACATCCTGCCTTTGTCTGGGGATCTGCTTCACGATCCTTTCGAACTGGAGGCGCAAGCGAGCGTTTATGAGGAATACGCTGCGGAGATCACGCCCGGAGATATTCTAGTATTGCTTACCGATGGTTTGACAGAAGCACATCGGCTGGATGGTAACCAATACGGCCACCGATTTACGAAAATCATAGAGTACAACGCTGGGCGAGGTTCAAAGGCCATCGGAGAGGCCATCCTGGACGATTGGCGTGTGCACCCGCGCGATGAAGACTATGCGGACGACGTGACCGTTGTCGTGATTACAGTTAATGCGTTCGACCGCCAGAATACCTCAAAGCGGCGCTAGGCTGTGGAAGTAGCCGATGCGACTCAGACATGCTTCGGCGTGTGGATATGGCCGTGTCGCAGAAATGGGAAACTTTCAAGTTGATATGCCGTGAACGTCGGAGAAACAAGTGCAGATCAACGTTCGAAAAGTCGCTGGGGTCAACATACTCGACATAACTGGATCATTAACTCTAGGTGAACCTCTAAGCATGCTACGCGAGACGATTCGCAGACTCGTAGACTCCGGTGAGAAAAAACTATTGCTGAATCTTGTCGATATGCCGTATGTCGACAGCGGTGGGGTAGGGACGCTCCTGTCCTGTTGGCATAGCGCTTACGCAACTGGTGGGGTACTAAAAATGTATCGCCCCGCCGGGAAACCAAGGGCAGTTCTCCAGATGATCAGGATGGGTCCGCTTGTGCTAAGTAAAGGAGACTCGGAGAGAGAAGCGATCGACGAGGTCAACGCGATATTTGACGTTAAACTACGGTGTTCGTGTCCACTTCATGGATGCAACGGTTGGGCACCTGTGCAATCCTTAGACGAAACAGAATTCAGGTGTGTCAGTTGCAAATCCGAGTTTACAATTGCTAACCCCGTGGGCTCTGAAAAACAAGCCTCCGTCAAAATCGTTTGGCTCCTGAAACACTATCTTCAAGACGGTCTAGAAACGAACGTCTCGCTATTATTCAGCCCGCCATTCATGATCGAACTTGTCGGGCGGCTCGAATTGTTCTCCTTTAATTTTCTGAAGAAGGCGTGGCTTGGGATTCGACCTCCACGAAGGGCGATCTTTGACCTAAGTCAAACGACTCACGTCAGCGACAAAGGCCGGCAGGCATTGCTCGATCTGCTCTCCAACACCGGTGGGGATAAGGCCGCCATTTTGATGGAAGGCTGCAGCGGGCATAGCATTGAGGCATTTCCGCCAGCATCGCCCATCCACGAAAAGAAAGCCGCAGCTGTTGCATCGCTCGGTGACATTTCCAGCATGCCTCCTTGGATTGTTGTAATAAACCCGATTGAGCCTAATAAGAGAATATTGCTTTAGGAAAATAAGAATTGAGATTAGGTCGTTCGATCGATCTCCGCGTCACCTGCGCGTCACAAACGTTGCAGCGGCGGGCAATCCGTGCTTCGAGACCCGTCTCAGGCGCGGGCTTGGCGCAGTTTGGCCAGGGGGAGCAACGGATTGACCAGGCACTGCATACCCGCGCCTCCCTGACCGAGTGCACCCCTCAACAATTACTTGCACAGACCAGGAGGACCCGCCACGCGTGGACCCGAAGGGTCCCATTCGCACGCAAACACGAGGTCGACCGGTAGTTTCCCGAAAAACTGCAATCACGGCGAAGTACTCCGTCGACCGCAGAGGAAGAGTCACGAGGCGCTAAATGGCCGAGTTGCCATTAATACGGTGGCGTGGTGGAAACATGGAGTACCACTCTCTACTTAAACGTTCAAGTGAGTGTTGACCAGCCGCGTACGTTCGCCAAAGCTAATTCTTTGGTGCTCCGAGGCCAGGAATGTGATACCGGCGCATCGTTTGTGTGCGCCATGCCGCCGCATTCTCCATAGGAGTCAGATGACCTTGGGGCGTTGTGCCGTTGACGAGCGCTGAGCCGCGCGGCGCCGCGGGGCTCGTGGTTTCAGCGCTGTCTTCGCAGCCTTCCTCCTCATCCCGTTCGCACGGAACTAGCAGGACCAGGTGTCCGAGGTCCGCGTCGTCGTTAGGGGTAAAACCAAGCGGCGCTGCTTTGGCAAGGATTTCCCCGCGATCATTGATGTTAAACGCGTTGGTCAATTGAAAGCCGGAGCCAGGTGCAATGAGAGTGTTCAGATCGAGCATGGGTCCACCCTCCTCCCACACGAATGCGTGCAGAAAGTTGCGGCAATCCGAAGACCCACCAACGAGCTGTCCGCGGGAGTTCAGGCCACGGCCGCGGCTGCAGGGATCACCGGGCAGAGTGCCGAGATCATGGATCTTACCGTTCCTCCAAAGAACGGCATCGTGGGTTTGATTGCCTGTAGGGCCAGCAAGATCAGCCGAGCCGACAACATCCCCGGCTTCGTTCAGCCAGATCGCTTCAGAGTTATCGCCGCCAAGAGTGCCCAGGTCCTTGATCACGCCGTCTTCCCAAAAGAACGCATGGCAGCCGGGGCCGCCCGAATTGAACACGGGGAAGTCGCAGGCGGCTGGGTTTGCTGCCAGGCTAGACATGCCGATGACCTGATGGCGATGATTTGCGCATTGCGCAAAGCCATTGGTGCCGCCCAGCGTACCGAGGTCAATCATCTTTCCTTTGTGCCAGAGGAAGGGGTCAGTGTCAGGGAGGCCGGTACTGGAGTTTACCGTTGTCGTGGTGGTAGAGCCTCCGACGACCAAGTCCTCCGGCTGGTTGCTGCAGCTAGCCCCAGGGAAAGCATTGGCTCCGCCCAAGGTTCCGATATCCAATTTCTCCCCGTTCTGCCAGATGAAAGTGTGCGTCGGGAACCCAAAGAATCCAACGGGGTCGGTGTTGGTATTGATGGTGGAAAATCCTATGACCTGGCCCGCATCATTGACATAAATTCCCAAACTTTCCGTTCCGGAATCGAGGGTTCCCAGGTCGATGATCTGACCATGCTTCCAGAGCACAGCGTGAAACTCCGGGATCCCGACGACAGGATCAATGGTGGCGCTTTGTGACTGGCCGGTGCTCCAACCACGTGAATTGATGGAGCCCGCAGCGCTGTTGTTGTTCACGGGGAGTGCACCGAGATCTGTGATCACGCCGTCTTTCCATTGAGAGGCATGCGCCTGGAAGCAATCCGGGACATAACAAAAAAATGTCGCGTTCGGATCGGGAAGATCTGTGTCCGCGTACGAAGCCACGACGCCAGAGTTGTTGAGCAGGCTGAAACCGTCGCCATTGACCGAACCGTAGCTGTGCGGCCCGCCAAACGTGCCAAGATCGATGAGCTTGTAATGATGGTGTTTGTTGTCCTGCGCGGCGAGTTGACGTGGTCTCGCCAGCGCAACTACTAAGGTGACCACGGCGCATAGGTTTAAGGCGATGAGCTGTTTCCGGTGCGAAGAATTCATGGTGAGTTCTCCTTGAGTCTGGGCACGTTCAAAACTGCTGCTGTGGACCTTGCGAACAAGAGTGCCATCAAGCTTTGCGAGAGGCTTGCCGATATCCGGGGTTAAGTCAACCGGCCAAATGCCGGACTCTGACTGTACACATAACCCTTTTTTGCGTCATAGGATAGCGGCGCTCCTGAACTTCATATTGAGGTAGCGTACAAATGTGGTAAGCTTTCGGGCACTTTCGGTGGAGAAGTCGCACCGTGGATTCTCCTTCCAATCGGTGCCAGGTTATGAACTTCGGCCTCTTCGAGGCCGACCTTTCTTCAAGAGAGCTACGCAAGCGCGGTCACAGAATTCATTTGCAAGATCAGCCTTTCCAGCTCCTGTCGCTGCTGCTCGAACGACCCGGAGAAGTAGTAACTCGGGAAGAAGTCCGAAAGAAGTTATGGTCTGACGGCACGTACGTCGACTTCGACGAAGGTCTGGACACTGCGCTGAAAAAGTTGCGCTTCGCGCTAGGGGATTCTGCCCAAAATCCCACGTTCATTGAGACCATACCCCGGCGCGGGTACCGCTTCGTCGCTCCGGTCAGCAGGAACGGTCTAGCGACTTATGCGCTCCCGGGCAGCTCCGCAGAGACTCTCGCGGATGGCCCGCCGAACACCATCGTTCTCGGAGGTCACCACGCCCCGCCGGAAGGTGCTAGGGTTGCGCCCCGAACGGCTGCGCTTCTCAAGTACGCCCTCACCGTCACGGTCGTCATCGCAGCCTTAGCGGTTTTCCATTATTACAAGCGGTCCTCTCCCGCTAGCCCTCTCAACCTTCAAACTCTGGAAATTACGAGACTAACGGACAACGGCATGGTTTCCGGCGTGGCCATTTCTCCGGACGGACGCTTCGCCGTATACGCCAAACGTGATGGTGAAAAAGAGGGTTTGTGGATACGCCAGGTCGTCACGCGCAGCGACGTGCAAATCCTGCCGCCCGATACCAATGGTTTCCACGGGCTGACGTTTTCGCCCGACGGCGACTACATCTATTTCGTTCGTTCTGACAAGAACGACGCTTATTTTAAGTACTTATACTCGATACCGGCCTTGGGAGGAACGGTGCGGAAATTGATTACGGATGTGGATTCTCCCGTTAGCTTCTCCCCCGATGGCCGGCAATTCGTATACGAGCACTGCGCTCAACCAACGAACGATATCGAGATAAAAATTGCCTACGCTGACGGAAGCGGCGATCACGTGCTCGCCGTCGTACACAACGGAAGCGGTTTTATGTTCCAGCCAGGCCCCAACTGGTCGCCCGATGGAAAAACCATTGCCGTCCCGGTGCTGCTCCTAGAGAAGCCGCAGCGATGGGTTCTGTATTCCGTTTCGACCACGACTGGCGGCTTGCGGGAGCTTTATTCCAGTAGCGATGCGATCGGCCGGCCGGTCTGGATTTCGGGTGGGCGGGATTTGTTGATGCCCCATTCCGATCCGGAACTCCATCGAACGCAACTCTGGACCGTTTCGCTCGCTCTTGGTGAGACGCATCCTTTCACAAACGATCTTACGGATTACGGCCTTGATCTGGATCTAACACGTGACGGGCGAAGCGCAGCAGCCATCGCTACCAAAACCGTCTCGCACGTCTGGTCGGCTCCTGTGACGAACCTCTCGGCTGCTGTGCAAGTTACGACCGGTGATTTCCCGCTTTTGGAGGTTACGGAGACTTCGGATGGCAAGCTGCTTGCAACGGGACGCGATGGTGCACTTTGGATGATGAACGCTGATGGCAGCCAACTCGCACACTTCAGCAATGTCCGCAACGCAAATGCGGTGACACCGTGCGGTCATTTCATACTTTTCGCATCAGAGGAGCTCGGCATCGTCAGTCTCATCCGAGTGGATAGCTCTGGCATGCAACCGGCCACAATCGCAACCGCTAACCTGTGCTGTCCTGTATGTTCACGGGATGGCAACTCCGCCTTGTATGTAAGCATCGCGCAGCCACAGAAAATTTGGCAGGTACCGATTACGGGTGGAGCTCCTGCGGAAGTCGCCGAAGTTTTGGGCAGTCAGCTAGTGGGCCGGTTGACAATCTCTCCGGACGGGAAACTCCTAGCCTATCCTTACACGCAATACGGCCATGTTCCCTCCGAGGGCCGCAGTGTGGCTGTGGTCCCGATCGACGGAGGTCCACCTGTAAAGAATTTCAAAATATCGCAGGACGCCGACACCCTGCAATGGCGCTGGTCTCCTGATGGGAAGAGCTTGCATTACGTACAGACAGCGGACGGGGCCGCGAACATTTGGGAACAGCCGCTGGCGGGAGGCCAGCCAAAGCAGTTGACGAAATTCACTTCAGGCGAAATCTTCGACTTCAATTGGACTTCCGATGGAAAACAATTGTTGCTGACTCGCGGCGAAAGGACGAGCGACGTCGTACTGCTTAAAAGTCACCCCTAACGAGCGTCTGCAGAACCATCTTCTGCATCCTGACCAGGCCTCTCGTGGTGAATCGTACCTTCCCCCCCAACTCTTCAGCCTCCTAACATCAACCGGTGCTCGGGACCTGTGAGCGGCCTGAGACATAGGTAACACATCGTACCGGACACATGGGTGTCACCTTGAACTGAACCCCAAAAGTGAGACACGGAGGCTGGCAAGAAATGGGTGACAGTTATCGGCCATAATGGGAAAGGCCGATGAAGAAGAAAACGA
>Ga0070765_100001008_pt1 | contig 16821 bp, 13 predicted proteins | sample HubBroMetageWFT5_FD_71516 | JGI IMG/M metagenome (GOLD analysis project Ga0070765, IMG submission 71516) | Warmed and freeze-thawed soil microbial communities from the Hubbard Brook experimental Forest, New Hampshire - Hubbard Brook CCASE Soil... | ecosystem: Environmental > Terrestrial > Soil... | reverse complement strand
ACTCGTTTCCCGGGTCCCCAATAAGCAAACGCTGTTCATTGCCGCAGTTTTACTGGCAGCTTTTTCTCCAGCGATAGTTGCCATCGCCGGCGGACAGGGCGCCGGAGACCTGCAGCAGAAGCTCGCCGCAGTGAAGCAGTCGGCCGCAGAAAATCAGCAGAAACTTCACAAGTATCAGTGGACAGAAACAACGCAGCTCAATCTGAAGGGCGACGATAAGCCTCCATCGGAAAATCTGTGCCAATACGGACCGGATGGGAAGGTTCAGAAGACTCCGATCGGTCCCCCGCCGGAAGCCCCAAGTGGCGGAAGAATGAAGCAGAGAGTAATTGCGAAAAAGAAAGAAGAGATGAAGGACTACATGGGACAGGTGAAGACTTTGCTCGCCCTGTACGTTCCTCCCGATCCGCAGCGCATGCAAGCAGCCTTCCAGGCCGGCAAAGTTTCCCTGCAACCGGACCCCGATGCGGGCGTGACCAAGCTCGTATTCAAAGACTACGCGTTGCCTGGCGACCAGATGACGATTTCATTCAGCACTGCAGCTAAGAAAATCAGCACTCTAAACGTGAACACGTACATGGACGATCCAAAGGACGTAGTCACGCTGGCAGTCCAATTTGCCAGCCTGCCTGACGGCGCCAACTACGCCCAGCGCACAGTGCTCGACGCTACAGCCAAGAGTCTGAAAGTCACAACGACAAACGCCAACTACCAGCCTCTCGGACAATAGCACCGGCTAGACTGAACCCGCGCTAAGCAGGTTCCGCCGTTACACGCAACTTGCCGCATGGCTGGCATCTTTCCAGCGCGCCGATCATTGCCGGGAATTGGGAAGTCTCGCAGCACATGCAGGCGTCGGCTGCACCGTGCCTATCGGCTTTCAGCCGGTGGATCAACTTTTCTTTTTCCTAAAATACAGCAGAAACCGTAGTAGACCTACCCTCCGGACGGAAGAGCGTCACAACAAGGCCCATTTCGCGGCAGATATCCCGTTAGTCCCCTACACAAACGAACGCGGTACGTTACAGGAATACCGGGATGGGGCAATGCGCCACAACAAATTAGATTCGTTGGTGTATGGGCACCCTGACAATCCCGGGTCTTCAGAGGTCAAAAGGCGAACTGCGAATTACTTCTGATCAGTTTCGAAGTAATCTCCGCCACCGACTCGAATCGGCTTCTGACCGAGTCTTACTGCGCGTCTTGCTCTCCGGCCGCAAAAGCGATTTAGTGGAATTGACCGGCCCAGAGATCTGTGCGCGGAGTATCGAACTCGCACGGAATTATTGCCAGGCGCCGCCATCCGGAGTGGTGCTTTTACTGCTGCCGCACTCCACAGAGTTGTTTCTCCTTCATCTGGGATTGATTCTAATAGGTCGTTTGCCGGCGATCCTACCTTGGCCAACCAATCGCATTGATCCCGAGAAATATCAGCACAACATAATGCACCAATTGCAGAGCCTTCCCGCCGCACAGTTGTTGACGCTGCCCAGGCTTGCGCGAAATCTGGATCCTGGCCTGCCATTTGTAGTCACCGAGTGTCCAGTTAACGAATACGAGCGATTTGAATCCGTATTCTCGATAAACCTGGACGTTCCCCGAGCGGAGAAGCAAGACTCGTGTCACTTTGAAGCTGGCGCGCCTGAAGACGCGTTGTTTCTACAATTTTCGGGCGGAACGACCGGTGACCAGAAATGTGTGGTGGTAACAGCACCGATGCTTGTGAAGCAACTAGAAGGGCTGAGCAAGGCGCTGCAATTCAATCGCGACGACGTCGTGGCAAGCTGGCTGCCCCTGTACCATGATATGGGTCTAATCGCTTGTTTCTGGTTGCCTCTCTGGAACGAGGCAGCTTCGATTCAGGTTGCCGCGACCGAGTGGTTAGTGGATCCCGGGATACTTTTCAACTTCATGAGCAAATATCGAGCTACGTTCTGTTGGCTCCCCAACTTTGCATTCGATTTCCTCGCTACGCAGAAACAGAAAGTAGATCGCACGCTGAATCTGGGACATGTTCGCGCATGGATCAATTGCAGCGAACCGGTGAGAGCTCACTCTTTCCAAGCTTTTACGGAAGCCTTCTCTGCAATTGGAGTGCAATCTCATCAGTGTCATGCTTCATACGCGATGGCGGAAAATGTCTTCGCCGTAACCCAGACCCCACTGGGCAGCGCGCCGGCTACCTTCAGCCGCTTATCCGTCGAAGGAGCATCACTTGATCAGAACCAGACTTCCTACCGTCTGCTGAACGAGCGTTATATTTCTAGCGGTCAGAGCTTGGATGATACGGCTTTTCGCGTAAGACGAGCCAATGGCGACCTGTGCGGCGACGCGGTGGCGGGGGCGATAGAAATCCGCGGTGACAGCGTGTTTTGCGGTTACTGGGGCAAAGACGGATTTCAAACGCAATCGCTGACGGCTGATGGATGGTACGCCACCGGCGACTATGGTTTCACGCACGGCGATGATCTGTACGTGATCGGACGTATTAAAGACATCATCATAACCAATGGCGTAAACGTTTTTCCGGAAGATATCGAATCGCTGGTGCATACGGTGAAAGGCATTTATCCAGGCCGCGTGGTGGCTTTCGGTGTGGACGACGCAACGCGTGGTACGGAAAGCGTGGCGGTGGTGGCGGAAATGCGCGGGGAGTTCAACAGTTCATCTGCTGCGCCAATCGAACTTCAGATTCGGCGGCTGATTTCTTCGGTTCTCGGGATTGGTCTCCGGTACGTTCGTGTCACGCCGGAGCGGTGGATCGTGAAGAGTACATCTGGAAAAATCTCTCGCCGCGAAACTCGCTTACGATTCTTGCGTGAATCGCTGCCGACGAGAGCGTGAACAGCAGGGCTTGACAGAAACGTCGTCCGTATAAAGTTTGCGGCGCCAGGCGCTCAAAAGCAGGCATGTTAAAAAGCTAAGTAAATACAGCAAAGTGTGCATTTACGAACAGACTTGCCTTAGAGGCGCTGCTAGCATCGGTCCATGTTTGAACCATTTGATATCTTCCGCATCACAGACGGGCACCCGATCTGGGTAAACTCGGCACCCGCTCTCGCAACTGCACAATCGCAAGTTGACAAACTCGGCGCAGTACAGCCGGGGGAGTATATGATTTTCTGCCATCGCACGCGCGAAAAAATCTCCGTGCGGGCTGCTGTGGCGAAATTGACCGACCATATCCTTCGCGCAGCCTAGTCTGACAAGAGAGTAGTCAGCATCGAGAACTAGGATCGATAATAGCAGGGCAAAGTAGAGCCGCCGCGAAGGGCAGAGACGCGCGGCGCCGCGCGAGGTTCCGGGTTCGGTTTAAGGATCGTTCGCTACGCGACTTGCGGATTACGCCGTTGCGGGTTTGGATTGGCCGAAAGATTTCACGGCAGCCGCTTCGTCGGTTGTGATGTCGAAGACGGTATACAGCCTGGTAATTTGCATCACGTCGATCACTTTATTCGTGAGGTTGAGCAGTTTCAGTTCTCCCCCCTGCTTCCGCACGCTCGCCGCGGCGCTCACCAGAGAACCCAAGCCCGCGCTGTCGATGTAATGGACATCCGCAAAGTTTAGCAAAATCTGTCTGTGTCCCTGAGCTAACAGGTCGCGGATCAGGTCGCGTATCGCTGCACTTTCATCTCCAAGTTGAATGCGGCCGCTGACGTCCACGACGGTGACGCTGCCTGCTTGTCGAATGCTTGTGGTCATATCCATTGCCTGCCTCCTCCAAAATTCTGATGCCGGAAGCATTGCGCCTTGCAGCAGAACGCGCTACGCAGCTCAGTGTTCGGGAAGCCACTTTAGCGCAAATCGGGGTGCAGCGGGGGATAATCGACGGTGCGCCCAGACCGCCAGGAGGGGAGCGGGCCGTGGACGCACCTGGACGTGAGGACGCCCTTTTTGGATATACTTTCCTTTCCATCCTAAGAGATTACCGTGCAAACCTGGCGACGTCTCCAAACACGAACGATGCTTTTCTTTGTTGCGTCTTGCCTTTCCCCGGATTTGGGTCTCTCAGGCGCCAAGCTGATGCCAGTTTCGCGCGAGGGACTTTGTGTTACGGAAGGCGCGATTGAAGACTTGCCCGGCCAGAAATTATCTGTGAGCGTGCCGAAAATGCGCGCTTATGTGAACGTAATGACGCCACAAGATGTGGAAGCGCGCTTCACCTATCTGGGCTCAACTGGAAATGAAGCGCGGCTTGGCTCGGGGGAGCTGCGCCGGCAGTTTGGACTCAAGCTCCACGCGCAGGATGCCTGCAACCTGGTTTACGCAATGTGGCGCATCGAACCGGAATCGAAGCTGGTGGTTTCCGTCAAGAGTAACCCTGGGCAGCATAACAGCGCAGAGTGCGGTAATCGCGGATATCGGAACATCAAGCCGCGCCGAAGTATACCCGCGCCTGTTCTGCATTCAGGCGACACGCACTATTTGCGGGCGCAAATGAACGGGGAAGAGTTGAAAGTGTTTGTGGACAATTCGTTGGTGTGGGAAGGCGCCGTTGGGCGAGATGCAGTAGCCCTCAATGGACCTGTCGGCATTCGTTCGGATAATGCGCGCCTGCAGATTGAACTTCGCGCCGAGTTGCCCACCGGTCTGCAACGTGGACACGGCCCGGCATGCCGATCCGGCGCTGGAGAGTCTGAATAGCTCGTCACTGTCGATGGTTTTGGATCAGGTTGCTGTGGCGCGGCGCGCTTGCGGTTTCTGCGAATTGCGGTTTCTTGCTTTCCTTTCGTGCGCCCACCCGCCGAGACTCAGCGCAACGGTCATGCAAGCGTCCCGCAATTCATCCGCAAGGTCGCGGTCCACCATGGCGCGAGCTACGACCATGCCCCCTACGCACAATGCAGCCGTGGCCTGGGCAGCGATGCGGCGATGGCGGCCCTTTTCCGCTGAGCTGCGCTCCAGAACGTCGACCATTGCCCGAAAAACCTTCTCGAACGCGCGCTTCACGCTGTCGCCGTTTCGCGCAACGTCCGTTGGCAGCGCGACCATCGGGCAGGAGTTTTGTACATCCTCAAAATGCTGGCGCGACAAATATGCGCGGACGACTTGCGGACCAACATCGCCAGCAGACAAGTCCACTTCCACGGCTTCCCAGCAGCTTTTCCATTCAGGATCCGTGAAAAAGCATCCCAATACTTCGGCGTAAAGATCGCTCTTGCTTTGGAAGTAGCTATAGAACCCGCCGTGGGTAAGGGCGGCTCCGGCCATGATCTGCGAGATGGAGACATTGTCGAACCCATGCTTGTTGAATAACCTGCGTGCGCTGGCGATGATTTTCTTTCTTACTTCCGTGCGGTGACCGGCGGGGTAGGGCATCGTCTCCTCCTTGTTCAACGGGGTGGAGTATCTCCCGAGAAAGTATCTATCTCCACGAAAATATGTTCTTGAACATATTATGCGTCCGTGGTTCCATGCGATGACAGCTAGCATGGAAAATCCCGGAGAGACCAATGATCAGCCACAGAAACAAGCCCTGCCCTCTGGTCACAACTACCTCGCGCCGCCAGTTGATTGCCAATGCGACGATGGCGCTTGGCGGTTTGGCGACGGCATCGCGGGTCTCGGGCAAGCCCCAGCAACCGGCCATGAAAGAAACCCCCAGCACCGCGGCCAACCAGGCGCGCACTTCGCTCCATCAGGAAATTGAGTTGAAGGCAACTCCACAGCGCGTGTACGAGATTCTGCTGGATTCGAAGCAGTTCGCCGCATTCGCGGGGATGCCGGCAGAGATCGATCCCAAACCTGGCGGCGCCGTGTCTATGTTTGGCGGAATGATCGTTGGCAGAAATGTCGAACTGGTCCCAAACCAGCGAATCGTGCAAGCCTGGCGCTCAGCCGGTTGGGACCCGGGCGTCTATTCTGTGGTGAGGTTCGAATTGAAAGCCGGTGGACCGGGAACCATTCTTGTTCTGGATCACACAGGCTTTCCGCAAGGCGCCTTCGACCACCTCGACCCCGGCTGGTACATGCGCTATTGGGACCCGCTCAAGAAATATCTCGGCCAAGCAAAATAAGCGCGCCACATCGCAGCTTCATTCAATAAGAGGACGTTGCATTGAATGCGTTCAGTGCGTTGTCGCGTAAATCCGCGTCGGAGCCCGTATCCAGCAACGCAGACGCGTCTTCGTGCGGACAGATCTGCTTCAGAGCCTCGACCAGACTTGCCATGCGCTCAGTGATTAGTTGGACGTGAGAATCCGCGAGTTCGGAATAAACGACGGAATGCATCTCATTGAAAAGAGCGTTGCGGGCATTGCGCAGCAAGCGGTCTGAAGGCCGATTGGGGTTGGAAGCAATGAGGCGGCAAAAAGTAAGCCCCAGTTCCAGTTCCGCGAGCGCAAACTGCGCGCGAAGAAATTGTTCGGTGCTCTGGCCGTTCCGTTGATCGAAAACAGCTTCCGTGGACTGCACCGCGCTCTTGAGCTCGTGGGTCAGGAGTTCAGAGCAAATCACGATGCGATTAGCCTCGATGGGATCGATATCCAAACCCTCATTCAACCGTCTGGCGAAGGTATTCGCCGAGGTCCAGGATTCAAATTGTCCAAATTCCTATGCTCCGGTGACAATTAATCAGTTGATAAAAGTAAGTCAATATTGGCGAAGAAAGTAGTCTTTGACAAGAAACAGTCTTGACGCGGCAGAGTCTATATATGTAGACTTACGAATGTGAAATTGCCCCGCCTTTCTCCTCAGACTTTGCGTGTCCTCGAACAGTTTCTCGAGCAGCCAACCAGCTGGCGCTATGGCTACGAACTGAGCCGCGAAACCGGATTGAAATCTGGAACGCTCTATCCAATCCTGATGCGCCTGGCTAAGAATTCTTTGCTCGAGACCAAATGGGTGACCACCGAGGATGGAGTTCCGCCGCGACACACCTACCGATTGACTCCCCAAGGGACGGCACTACTTCGGGCATCTTTGTCGAAGTCTCGGTCGGAAGCAAATATAAAGGTGCGTCGGCCTGCCTTCAGCGGAGGTGGAAGGTCATGAAGGAGTCCTTCCTCCGCCATCTGGCCAGCCGTCTGCTACGTGCCGCGATTCGCATCGCACCGCACCCAACGGTTAGCTGGGCGCAGGCGATGCTGGGCGAGTTAAGTCAGGTGGAAGGGAACTGGACTGCCCTGCTTTGGGCGATAGGTGGGGCGTGGGTCATCGCGAAGCAGGCTCTATTTTCGGTATTCAAACCACGGGACAGTCAGAAAGCGAGTGGGGAAGAAATTCTCGACAAGGAGTCCCCGATGCGAAAAACCACTTTGTCAGTAGTGGGCGCTTGTGTGATCGCGTCGTTGCTTTTTTTCCTTGCGCCGATGTTTCGCCAGGCTTTTCAAGTATCGCTGGCGCAGTGGGACGCGATTGTTAATCTCCCGGAGAATCGGCAGGCTAGTCTGATCGCTCTGGAACGGCGGGCGGAACAGAATCATGATCCAGAAGCGTTGGCTTTTGTTGCGGCACGCCGTCTGACCGCATCCGAAGCCGTGCGATTAGCGGACGAAGCGGTTCGGCTGGATTCCGGGCTGACGTGGTTTTATGCGATAGTGGCCGTCAACCATCCGGATATTCCTGATACTCAGCGTTGGGTTCCCGAACTGACGAAATGGGATCCGGGAAATGCGCTGCCCTATTTAATTACGGCCGAGAGCATTGACATTGATCAAGCGCCACACAGAAGCTTTTTTCTGAGGTCGCAGGCGCAAGATGAGAGTCTCGCCTGGCAGAACGCGCTGGCGGCTGCGTTCGTGTCACCTAAACTCGACACCTACCGTGCACGCCTGAAGGCCCTGGATCGCAGGGTCATTCAGCGCTACGGTTTTACTGATATCTACCAAATCATGGCCAATGAAGGCCAATGCAAAGACGTGCCGTCCTACGCCGACTCGGATTGTTACAAGTACTCGAAGTCTGTCCTCGAGGAGGCTAAATTAGCTGAGTACCGCGGTGATCATCGTGACGCGGTTGCGAAATACCTGGCAGTCGCAAGATTCATTCAAGTCGTGGCAGGACTGGACCGGCCGCCAGGTCCCAGAATGAGCAGAATCGTTCAGGAGGGTGTTTACAGGCAACTTGCCGTTTGGGCCGAACGAGATCGGCAACCGGAGCAGTCTGCGCTCTATACGGCCTTGGCAGACAGCACCGAACAGACGAATAAACGCGAGTTTCGTTTTCTAGCTGGAAGAGTTAGGGCCGAAGGTGCCGGTCATTGGAGCGCTACTCTTGTGAGGATTTCCGGCGCAATAATGTTGTTGTGCGCGATCCTCCTTCTGCTCGGCGTATCGTACTTCCTTATACGAACGAGGTCTTCGCGGCCGAAAGCCAGGTTCTCAAGCGGCCTGTTCCGCTTTCCAATCGTCGGCGGAGCGTTAGGATTATTGCTCTCGACCCTCACGCTTTACCTGAACTACCGTCCCTACGCTGAAATCTTTCAGAGATATCTTCGTACCGGCGAGGAAAGCCGGATGCCGGAACTCAGCGAATTCCTTGGATACACTCAATTCCCATTCGGTGTGATGGGTTTTGATGCGGCGCTTAGAATTATTTTGTATTTTTGGGCGGGCGTGACGCTTCTCTGCCTGATCAGTCTATTATTCGTGCTGACGCGATACTTCCTGAATCGTTCCCGCGTAGCTGCAACTAGCTAGCGATTTCAAGCAGGGCTTTTTCATGCGTACGGTGTGTGCGGATGATCTGAAAGGCGCCCGCCTCAGCCCTTCGATCCTCTCAGGTTAAAAAGGCGGCCGGCACAAAAGCTTGCGCGATTCGTTGCAGCCGCAGCGTGAGAAATGTGGGCTATTTTCTATTTTCGATCGTGCAGGGAATTACCAGCTGTTGTAGGGTGTGCCGTCGCTGCCGACCATGTCGGAGCCGGAATGCACATCGTCGATGCCAGAGCCCGACTGATCCGGCGAGAGCACGGTGTCACTAAAATGCGGCACCCAATCCTTCTGGTGGCTGACTGGATCCACGGGAACCTCGCGCAAATAGTGGCTGTCGACCAGGTCGTCCAGCGATTGAGGCGCTTGCTGCTTGTCCATCGTGAAGTTATCGATGGCGTTTCGCATCACCTGCAGGTCCTGCTTGAGCGTTGCTTCCCGAGCATGCTGAATGGATTTCTGGTACATCCCCGCGGCCATGCCAATCAGGATTAGGATGATGGAAATAACGATCATCAGCTCGATGAGCGTGAAACCGGATTCGCGCGCTGAAACGTCGCGGCGCAGCTTCTGCGGAGTAGCCGGGACTTTGGTTGTGTGATGCCGTGTCATCATCGCTTCACCAGTCCGAATACTTAGTGCCATCCATCGCTGTGCCGATGGATTTGGAGTACACATCGAAAACGTTGTTGCCGCCCCAGCTTGTAGAGTCGGGATCGTCTTGAACGGACCGCATGCCCCATTCTGCGCGGCCGGTCATCGGGTCCACAGGGATGCGGCGCAGAAAGCGCATGTGCTTGCTGGTCGCGGCGCCGAGATCCACACCCTTCACCAGCGTATCGAGATCCGGCGGATAGCCCTCGCTGCCTATCTGTATGCGAATCAAACCGCGATCGGCGACCAGTTTGTAGCGGTCAATGGCGTCGCGCATTTCCTGCAGATCGCGGCGCAATTCGGTTTCCTTCTGCCGCATGATGGTGATGCGGGCAATGGGAAGCGCGGCGGAAGAAAGAATCAGCAAGATGGCACAGGCGATGATCAATTCGAGCAACGTCATGCCCGCTTCTCGTCTGCGTCTTTTTTGTATGCTGCGCTGTTTCATGACTCGCTTCACGGGCGGAAAATTACTGCACGCGGACGGTGGCCTCGCTGGTAACCAGCGGGATGGACTTCTGCTGGGAGTCCTTGGCGTTCACCTGAACGATGGAAATATTGGACGTGCCGGGAGCGAGCGCCTTTACAACGATGCCTAGTAAAGTGCCGCTGCCGTTTACGCCAGGAGTATTTGGCTGGCGGGTCGCGGAAATAATGGCTTGCCCGTGCTCCTTGTCCACACGCTGCACAATGGCAATTTCCTGTGTTCCGCCTGACAGAAAGCCACCGTGGCGAACTTCCTCGACGCTGATGACAGCAGGATTGTATTGCAACAACATGGGCACGGAAAAGAGGTCGTTGACGTTCTCTACCACGACGCCGAGCGTGGCAGTCTGCCCCGGCGCAAGGTTTACCGTACCAGGTTCGAAGCGCATTCGTGGTCCGCTCACTTGTGCGGGCGAGGTTCCTGGAGCCGCGCCTGGAGTCGCTCCCGGGGCAACCACACCGGAAATCGGCACTCCACCGGGAGGAGGAGCTTGCTGAACCGGCGTCGTAGCCGCGCCGGCAGGCGTCATCTGGGGATTCGGGTTCGCCGTCGGCGCCTTGATATCCATCTCGCGCCGCGTGGCGGGCAGGGTATCCGTACCGGAATAAATAGGCCGCAAGTTCGCGCGAGTCCATTCTGGCAGCCGCACGATGCGCGGAATCACTACGATGAGCACTTCGTTTTCCTGCAGCTCTGTGTCGTCGCCGGAAAACAGGTAGCGCATCACCGGAATTTGCGCCAGGCCGGGCCAACCGTTCAATGTTCTGGTATTAATGCGTTCGATCAATCCGCCGAGGATGCTGACTTCGCCTTCCTTGAGCCGAATTTCATGCTCGATGGTGCGCTGGCTGATAATCGGCTGTTGAATACCGCCGATGGTGGAGGTGCCAGTCACCGAGGAAACTTCGACCTTCAACTTGATGCTTACGTCCCGGTTGGGATGCACGTGGGGCGTGAGGTCGATGTTGACGCCGACGTCCTGATACTGGAATTGCGTGTTTACAAGGGGGTTCACGAATCCTGCGCCCGCCGTGGAACCAACACCGACGCCTGCTTGGAAGCTGCCGGTGGCGATTGGTACGCGATCGCCGACCCGTAACTTTGCCTGCTGCCCATCAACAGTACGAATTTCCGGATTGTCGATAATTCTTGTGGTCGTATCCGTCAGGACGAAATTCGCCGTGGCTCCCGGCAAGGTGAATACAACGTCGTTCTGAGTCAGGTGACGAAGTTGCTGGAGTGTAACGGTATTCGGCGTGGTCGTTGAGGTCGTCGAAGTGGTTGTCGAACTCGTCGACGTGCTGCTGTTCGGGTTGATGGCGACGGAGGCCGTTTGCCCAGGAGTTATACCGAGGTTGCGGAGTTTGTCCAGCCGCGCCTGCAGCACCTCTACCTGAATGATCACCTCGGGCTTGGCCTTATCAATATCCTTAATGATCTTGTCCGCCAGCGCCAGCTTGTCCGGGGTGTCGCGAATGATGATGGCGTTCTGCGCGTTAACCTGCTGAATATGCTTTAGTTCCAGAAGCTGTCGAAGGCCGGTAGTGATTTCCGTCAGATCCTGCGCAATCACCACGTTGCTCAAGTAGAAGGTGCGCAGCACTTGCTCTTCATAATCGCGCCGTTTTTGCGTGGAGTCCGGAATCACCATAATGATGTTCTCAGTGATGGGCTTCCAAAAGGTCTTGCTCTCCAGCGAAACGATGTCGAGTGCCTGTTCCAAGGTAACGTTGGTCAAATCCACGGAAATGCGGCGAACCTGAAGATCCGGGTCGTAGATAATGGTCATGCCCGCGAGCTTGCCAATCGTGTCGAAGACGTATTTCGACTCGTTGGTCATCTTTACGTTGATGGGAGCTCGGGACAGCGGCTTAATTTCGGCGGGCCTGGAAGCCAGAACCGGCTCGCCATTCTCCACCAGCGGCTCTTCCGCTTCCGCAGTGGTTCGCGCCTTATCGGCGATCATGTCCAGGGTCTTCTTCAATTCCTGGTCGGCAGTGATGTTGGAGGGATCGAGGATCTGGGCGCGTTGAAATTGGCTTACAGCGCCCTGTAGATCGCCCCTGTCGCGGAGTTTGATCCCCTGAGCGACGTGAACTTGTCCCGCCTCGAAGCGGGCTTGGTCTAACCTAATCTTGACATTGACGTTGTTCGGATCGGCCTTGTTCGCCTGAAGATAGAAGTCTACTGCGGCGTCCCAATCCTTAACTTCCTCGGCCTTACGCCCGGCCTGGTATTCGTGACTAGCTTTGTCTTTGGGGCAGCCCACGGCGAACACCGCGATGGCAACCCAGATGGCGACCTGACTCCCTCGACGCATGAACTCTCCGCGACCCCGACCGGCCGCAAATCTCCTATTTACACGCTGTTGGAGTCTAGCATCCGCGTTAATAGCCGGGCAAGCCAAGCGCTTTAACACGCTTCGAACTCCACACTGTCCCCAGTGCCAGTAAAGGTACAAGTCATGCTGCTCTCCCTAAAGGATGGGTTGCGCCCTGGCGGCTGGGTGTTGCCTGAGGGGGTGCTGCGCGTTCTCTCCATTAGACGTGGCATCAGGTAGAATGAAAGATTGTGATTCATCCGAAAAAGAAACCGGAGAAGGCCAAGGACGCGAAAGCGGCAACCGACAAGATTGTCGCGCAAAACCGCGCGGCCTCCTACAATTATCACATCCTTGAAAAGATGGAGGCAGGGCTCATCCTCCACGGTACCGAAGTGAAGGCCTTGCGGGAAGGCAAAGCCAATATTCGCGATGCCTTTGTGGATTTCAAGCCCAGCGGGCCGTATCTTGTAAACGCGCACATCGCGCAATATTTGCCTGGAGGGCCCTGGAACCACGAGCCCTTGGGCGATCGCAAACTGCTCCTGCATAAGCGGGAGATTCACAAATGGTCGGGACGTACGGAAGCGAAGGGCTTGACGGTTATCCCTTTGCGAATTTATTTCCGCGAAGGCATTGCCAAGGTCGAAATCGCGCTGGCGCAGGGCAAGAAATCTTGGGACCGCCGCCAGGACGAGAAAACCAAGGAAGCCCGCAGGGAAGCAGAACAAGCAATGTATCGCAATCGGAGGCGATGAATTCATTATGCAGATCACACTGGAAACCAAGCCATACGCTGGAGTCGAAACCGAAGCGCTGGTCACCTATGCATTTGAGGAGACCGATCCGATTCAGGGACGCCTTGGTGAGATCGATAAGCTTACCGGCGGGTTGCTTGGCCGCCTGGCAAAAAGCGGCGAACTGACCGGCAAGAATCTCGAAATCACACTCGTTCACGCTCCAGCGGGATTGAAAGCTGCCCGGTTGCTGGTTATCGGGGCAGGGAAGCGCGACTCATTCAACACCGGGACGCTGCGTAAAGTTGCGGGCGCGGCGTTTCGGTATCTCAAGTCACGCAGCGTACATAATTTTGTGTTTCTGGTGCGTGAAAACGAGGTTACGGAAAAAGCAGCGGCTGACGTGCCGCAGGCGCTCGCCGAAGGATCGCTGGCTGCCGATTTCGAGTCGGACAAGTACAAGACCGACAAGAAACAGGACAAATCCATTAAGACCGTGCTTGTTGTTGGATTTGACGATGCGCAGAAAGCTGCGGCGGAGAAGGCGCTGGCGAAGGGGCGCGCTATCGGAGAAGCACAAAACTTTGCGCGCGATCTGGTGAATGAGCCTTCCAACAAACTCACGCCGAAGATTCTTGCCGAAAAAGCCGAAGCCATGGCCAAAGAAGCTGGCCTGGCGGTGGAGATTTTGGATGAAAAGAAAATCGCGGAGTTGAAGATGGGCGCATTGTTGAGCGTCGCGCAAGGGAGCGTCGAGCCGCCGCGCGTGATTGTTATTACGTATACGCCGGCCAATGCGAAGCCGGGCGGACCGGTGATCGGACTGGTCGGTAAGGCGGTTACGTTCGACACCGGTGGAATTTCCATCAAGCCCGCCGACGGCATGGAAAAAATGAAGTACGACATGGCTGGTGGCGCCACCATGATCGGCATCATGCGCGCGCTGGCGGCGCTGAAGCCCAACGTGAAGGTGATTTGCGTTGTGCCGGCAACGGAGAATATGCCCGGCGGCAAGGCTCAGAAGCCCGGTGACATTCAAACAGCCATGTCCGGCAAGACCATCGAGGTGTTGAACACCGACGCGGAAGGACGCTTGATCCTTGCCGATGGCGTGCACTATGCGAAGCAACTCGGCGCGACGCACCTAGTTGATGCCGCGACGCTTACTGGCGCAATTGTCGTGGCGTTGGCGAACGTGAACGTGGGCGTCTTCGGCACCAATCAGGAATGGACTGACAAATTGTTGGCCAGCGCGAAGGCTGCGGGCGAAAAAATGTGGCAGATGCCTATGGATGACGAGTACCGCGAGTTCATCAAGGGCAGCTTCGCGGATATTCAGAATGTCGGCAGCGGCAAGGGCGGCGGCGCCATCACCGGCGCAATGTTTATCCGTGAATTTGCGGGCGACACGCCGTGGATTCACCTCGACATAGCGGGCACGGCCTGGAACGACGACGCAAAGGCGTGGTTAGCGAAAGGCCCGACGGGTGTAGCGCTGCGCACGCTGGTTCACCTGGTCCAGTCGTTCTAATATCCGTGGTGGGTTTTCTTGCCGGGTGACCTACCCTATGTGCCTTTGTTTTTCGCAAAGGGTGGGTTCCTGGGTTCTTCGTTCTTTTGTAGGGACCGCCTTCTGAGGCGGTCCGCAACCTTAACCCCGCGCAACACTCATGCGAACACACCTACATCCGTTCCGGCGCCTCGATCCCCAGCAGCCGCAATGCCGCCGTCAACCGTTTCTCAACAATTTCCACCACTCCGAACAAGAACGCCTGCTTTTCCGCGTCTTCTTCCGAAAGGATATGGTGCCTGTGGTAGAAATTGTTAAACGCCTGCGCCAGTTGAAACGCGAACTTCGCGACAAAGGCGGGCTCCTGGGCTCCAATCGCTGAATCCGCCGCGGAGTCCAGCGATCCCGCCTGCAACAAAACCTCCCACAGGCCGTTTCCTTCTGGCCCTGAGAAAAGCTTTTGCAGAAATTCGTTCGAAACCTGCGGGCGCGCGCCTTCCGTCCTCTTGCGGCGAATTCCGCGGATGCGTACCACCGCGTATTGGCAATACGGCCCGGTTTCTCCTTCAAAACTCAGCGCATCCTTAAAATCGAATGCGATGATCGTGTTGCGCGTAAATTTCAAAAGAAAAAATCGTAGCGCGCCTACGGCGATCGTATGGGCCGTCGCCGTTTGTTCCTCGGTCGACATTTCCGGATGCCGCTGCTGGACTTCGGCAAGTGTAGCGGCTTCAAGCTTGCTGATCAGGTCATCCGCCTTAACCCCTAGTCCCTTGCGCCCGCTGACCTCAACGTAAGTTTTTTTCGATTCGTCGGCAGGAATCTCGTATCCCATTTCGGCCGCGCAACGCGGTGTCAGCGCAACGATCTCGTAATCGAAATGGATGGAGCTTTCTGCTTCTTTCGCATGACCCAGCGCGCGAAGCCCTTCCGCAACCACCTTTTGTAGATAGGACTGCCGCGCGTCAATCACGTTGTAAACGCGAGTGGCGTCGCCAAAGTGCGGCGCGGTGGGATCGCTGGGAGCCGTGGTCGTGGCCCACACGGTCTTCGCATTCGGCGGGTCTGGCCACTTTGCATAGTGAAAATCCTTGCCGAGAAGGCCGAACTTCCAGAGCTGGTAAGCGATGTCTTTGCCCACGTATGTCACCGTGCCATTGGAGCGCACTATGATCTTTGCATGATCGTCTTCGTCGGTGGATTCCTCGTCCGGAGAGCCTCCGTGATTCCACGGCATGATCCAACAGCCGGCGGTTTTGCCACCTGTTGAGTATTGAATGGCACCGCTGGATTTGAGCTTTTCAAAGGCGGCATCCCAGAAATGCAAATGGAGAATTTCGCTTTCCCGCGCCAGCAGTTCGTAAAAGATATCCAGGCGTGCCATGGTGCGCAGATGAAACCCCACCACGGAATCCGCGATGACGGTAGCCATTTCCGCGGTCTCGCCTTGGCCGGATTCTATTTGTCGAAGCGTTTCGCCGCGTAACTTCCCGGCACGGGCCTTGTCTTCCGCGAAAAATTGCGTGGCTTTGGCGTACAGATCCCAGCACAGGTAATCGAAGTTCTTCTCGTGGGCAAGCTTCCGCACTTCGGCAAGCGACCGTTTCTCCATCTGCTGGAAAGCGATCACCACATCGGCCACCTGCACGCCCGTATTGTCGATGTAGTTCTGCACGGCAACTTCGTAACCCGTGTCGCGCAACAAGCGCACCATGGTGTCGCCCAGCACGGCGTTGCGCACGTGCCCGATGTGCGCGGCTTTATTGGGATTAATGCTGGTGTGTTCGACGATGACTCGTGCTTTGGAGATTGCCGCCGTCGGAACGGCCGCCTTCGGCGAAAGAAGGCTCGACCAAAACGTTGCACGGTCGAAAAATGCGTTCAGGTAACCCCCGCCGGCAACTTCCACGCGAGCGATTCCCTCGATTCGCGGCAGGGAATTGGCGATCTCTTGCGCAATTTGCCGGGGAGCTTTTTTCAAGCGCTTGGCCAACTCAAAGCAAACCGGAGACGCTGCTTCGCCGAGTTCCAGCTTCGGCGGCTTCTCCAACACAACGGTGATTTCCTCGCCGTATTTTTCTCGTATATGCGCGGCAAGCGCTTCGCGCAGCCGTTGAATAAGGGTCAGGTACACGTAACCTCAGCCAGTCAAAACATGAATAACGAATTTTTCAGTATAGCAGGAGGCGACGAAGTGGCTGGCCCAAGAGAAAACCCGACCCTTAAAAGCGAAGGGTGCGGCACCCGAAGGCTTAGCGCGGCTGCACTTCCACAGGGTCCGGCAGATGCACCGCCCTCTGCATCAGCGGCCCGATATCCAATGGTTGCCCGTGCTCGGCGTAGCGCGAAAGCACGCCCGGCTTCAGCCACTCAAATCCCCACGCATCTTCTACCGCAACAATCGTGTATGAACCTGGAATTACGCCGCGCACCACAAACGTTCCATCAAAATCGCTCTGATC
>Ga0070765_100001007_pt1 | contig 16824 bp, 16 predicted proteins | sample HubBroMetageWFT5_FD_71516 | JGI IMG/M metagenome (GOLD analysis project Ga0070765, IMG submission 71516) | Warmed and freeze-thawed soil microbial communities from the Hubbard Brook experimental Forest, New Hampshire - Hubbard Brook CCASE Soil... | ecosystem: Environmental > Terrestrial > Soil... | reverse complement strand
TGCGGAGCGCTGCCGACGGGGATCGGACCCGAAGATCAGCGACCTGCGGAAACGCGTGCCGATGTGCTGGTGTTCACGACGCCGGCGTTTTCGCAGGACACGGAGGTGACTGGTCCCGTGACGCTGGATTTGTTCGTGAGCAGTTCGGCGGTAGATACGGATTTTACCGGGATGCTCGTAGACGTTTGGCCGAAAGGATTTGCGCAGAATTTGACGAGCGGAATTTTGCGGATGCGCTACCGGAATTCTCAGGAAAAACCCGAGTTGGCGAATCCGGGCGAGACGTATCACATAACCGTGGATCTGTGGGCGACGAGCAATGTTTTTCTGTCGGGACACAAATTGCGTCTCGAAGTCTCGAGCAGCAACTTTCCGCGGTTCGACCGAAACCTGAACACCGGGGAAATCCAGGCGCGCGGTACGCGCATGATCAAAGCAACGAACGTGATTTATCACGACAAAGCGCATCCTTCGGCATTAATTGTGCCAGTGGTGCCATAGCTTGCGACCAATCGAGCCGCGCGAGCATCCAAGCACCAGTCAGAACGCTGTAACTTGACACTCCGAAAGAGCAGGTCTACACTACGGAGTTTTTAGATGGCCCCGAAAGCAGACAGAGGGGCGGGACTTCCATGGATAAGAAAAGGCTCGATTACTACAAGAAGAAGTTGCAGGTGCGGCGCGAGGAGCTGATGAAGACGATCGCGCGCACGCAAGAAGAGGGACGTACCGCGGACGAAGATCCGACGGTGGACCTCGCGGACAAGGCAGCGAACTCCTACACGAAGGAGTTCCTCTTTGGCATGACCAATACGGACCGCACGATCCTGAACATGATCGATGCGGCCCTGAAGCGTATCAACACCGATGAGTACGGCGTTTGCGCGAATTGCCAGGAGGAGATGCAGCAGAAGCGGCTCGAAGCGGTACCGTGGGCCAAACACTGCATTACCTGCCAGGAGAAGATGGAACAGGGACTGTTGTAGCGCCTGCTGGGTTCGGGCAGGAAGAGCGGCCAGCCTCCGGAGGCTGGCCCTACGCTTTTAAGGGTCTCTTGATCATAAATTACCTTAGCGTACATTCTCTCTTTCATTAAAAAACTGACAGGAGTAGGCTTCTCCGGTGGCTACGGGAGAAAGCTTTTCCTTGCCGTCAACTCGAGCATCGCGGAGAGGTGTGCGCGAGTGGCTGGCAGAGTCTGGCGACGCGATTGTCAGTGTGTTTTTCCCGGCGGGTTGCAGGATTGTGACGAACTGTTGATCCGGTCGAGCCGGGTGCCTTTTTGCGAAGAGTGTCTGGGCTCCTTCAAGGCGCCTTCCGCGAAAAAGTGTGTGGTTTGCGGCCAGTCGCTTGAGTTTGAGTGGATGTCGTCTAGGGAAGGAGAGCCGCTAGCTTGCCGTGCGTGCCAGCAGAAGACGTATGCGTTTGAGCGGGCGAGAAGTTACGGGATCTATGACGGGCCGCTCGTGCGGGCGATCCTCTTGCTGAAGTGGGAGCGCATGGAGCCTCTAGGAGTGTGGTTTGCGCAGAGACTCGCAGAACTGGTCCGGCAGGAGATCGGGCTGTTGGCTGCGGACGTAGTTGCACCGGTACCACTTCACAAGGAGCGCGAACGGGAGCGCGGATACAACCAAGCGGGCCTTATTTCCAAGCCATTGGCTCGAGAGCTTCGCCTTCCTCATCAGGCGGTACTACTCGTGAGGACGCGGCCACGCCCGAACAAGCAGATACTTAGTTTGGAGGAGCGCTGGGAGTCCGTTCGTGGCGCTTTTGCCACACGTCCGGGCAGCCAAGTTGACAATAAACGCGTCTTACTGGTAGATGATGTAATGACCACTGGGGCGGACGCTTGATGCATGTGCGAGGGCGTTGCTGGTGTCGGGAGCCAAGTCCGTACTAGCACTTACGGTAGCACGGGCTGCGAGAAATCCCCTGCCGGCCCCGGATAGTGGTAACCTGTAGCTTAGGTAGTTAAGGGTAGCGCGATGAGCGCAAACCGGCCAAAGTCGGGCGATTTCCGAGGGCGGTATGCCCCCGAAGCGGGTAGCGTCAGTGCGCCCGAGTCCGCGGATCCCGCGGACAGTAGATCCCACAACCCAATATTGCCGAGGCGGGCCTCGTTGATGCAGGAGCCTGTGCTCGTGCTGAATGCGACGTATGAGCCCATCAATGTGACGGCGGTTCGCCGGGCCATGGTGCTGCTCCTTAAGGGAGTTGCGCAGGCGGAGGAAATGCATAGCGCCGAAGTGCATTCGGCGGCGCATGCGCACAAAGTCCCGTCGGTAATTCGGCTGCTTGCCTATCGGCACATTCCGCAGCAGAGCCGCGCGCTTTCGCGGAAAAACATTTTGCTGCGGGACCGGAATACCTGCCAATTCTGTGGGCGGATTTTTCCTAGTTCGGAGTTGACGCTGGACCATGTTGTGCCGAGATCGCGGGGCGGGCGCTCGTCGTGGGAGAACCTGGTCGCGTGCTGTTACCGTTGCAATAACAGCAAGGGCGACCGGACGCCGGAAGAGGCGGGATTTAAATTGGCGCGGCGGCCGCGGCCGTTCACGCTGCATACCTCGAGGCAATTGATGCGGTTGATCGGGCATCGGGACGAGCGGTGGCGTAAGTATCTGTTTTACTAGGGTTTTCGGCGATATAAGAGCACTGAAAACTTTTTTTAGATAATGGAAACCTTTTTCGCTGCCGTGCATCTAAATTAATAACTAACCACTTCGAGGACACACCCCGGGAAGCAGTTAAGGCTCAACGCCTTAACTGCTTCTCTCCTTTTAGCGCCGAATTTTTCCTCTTGTGTTTTTCTACTACGTGTTTCGGGACGATTTACTGGGGCTCGCTCCGGGGAAGCTTTGCAGCGCTGCTTCTTCGTCGGGAAATTCTGCGAAAACCTGGTAGAGGTGTGTAACTTTAAGAATGTCCTCGATATTGCGGGATAGCCCGACAACCTTCATCTCACCGCCGCTTTTGAGCACCATCACATAAATTCGCGCCAGCTCGCCGATTCCGGAGCTATCGACGTATTGCAAGCCGCTTAAGTTGAGGACGATGTATTTGCGGCCTTCGCCGAGAAGGCGGGTGACGTTTTCGCGGAGAACGCCCACTTCAAAAAAGGTGAGGCGGCCGCGAAGGTCGATTAAAGAAGCTTGTTGCGTATGCCGGATGGTTGCGGAAAAGTTCAATATGCACCCCTGAAGACTGTAGAGGTAATTCTACTGTGCCGGGGGGAGTTGGGAATAGGACATTTCGTCTGTAAGAAAGCGTCGAGAAAGCTGAGTAAAACGCAGGGGTCGGAACGCGCATTCCAGCAAGGATGCACTCGCGGCGGCGCCTGCCTACTGGCGCATGACGACGCGCAGACCGCGGCGCCAGCTCTCCGTCAAGCCCACGCGTGTGCTTTCCAGTTCTGGAACGAGATACCGCAGAAGGGTGCCTGTAGAGGGATGGAAACGTAGTGCCGGAGCAACAAGATAGACGAGCGGCGGAGTGGGCTGTAATTCGATTCCGGGAAAATATCCGTAACGAGCAAAATTGCGCTGCTCGAGATGGCGGCGGATACGAAGCCAATAGCCGGCGGCTTGCAACGGGAGATGAATGTGCTCGCTAGCTTTTAGTTCGAGAATGGCCAGGCGGCCGGCGCGCGTCACGGTGAGGAGATCGAGAATGCCATGCTCGCCGCCGGCATGGGCGAACACCTGCGAATAAACGAAGCGCGGGTCGAGAGCGGCATCGACGCGCGCGACATCTTCGCGAACGAGGGCTTCGAGCCAGCGCTCCGGTTGCGCGCGATAAAGAGCGTGGCGCGTTTCGGTGGCGAGCGGATGGCGATAATTTTCAAGCTGCTGGAGCAAGTTCTTCAAAGCGGGTAGAGACGAGCCATTGAGTTCTTCGCGGGTATCGGGACAACCGAAGAAAACGCGACCGTCATCCCAGCGGGCAAACGCGAGACCTCGAAAGCGCAGCAAAACTTCGCGAGATTGAGCGACGGGATGAATGGTCACGGCTCGCGGCGACAGGGCGAGGATGGGATCCAGAGCGGAACGCGAAAGATCGAGGAGCGCTTGGGATTCGCGGCGCGGGAGAAGCCAGGTATCTTGATTTCCAGCACGGCGCGGATCGATCTTTTCGAGGGTCTCACGGACGGGATCGCGTTCGTAGAGTTCGATCGGCAAGTCAGGCGTCAGCGCCGCGGCGCGGTGAGCTACGTGGCGCGCGGCACCTTTCGGCAGAATGAGGCGAAGCGCGACGATGTTGCCGCGGCGATGGGAGTTGCGCGCGTGATCCAGCCACAGAAGAGCAAACGTCAGACTGCTTTCCACGGTGTCGGCAGACTCGCCGTCAGGGACAGCGAAGACGGCAATTTGAGAAGAGCCGCGGCGCAGAAGAGCGCGGGCGTAATTACCGGAGATCGAGTGCTCGAGATCGGGCGAGGCGGTCAAGGATTCGAGAGATTCATCAGGGAATTGTTCCGCTAGGAGATGGCCGCGGAAATCGCAAAATGCCCCGCGGGAAAGATCGCGCATGGTGCGCTCGAACTCGAGGCGAATGAATTCGAGGCGGTCGGGCTTGGCGCGGCCGAATCGCTCAACGGCAAGCGCCAGGCGCTGGTCGGAATGATCAGTGATGGCCAGCACGCGGCGCGTTAGATTGTAATTCTCAGACCAGAGGTGCAGGAGAGGCTTCTCCGCTCCGCCGCGAACTTCCCAAGAGAGTCCGGAGAAGGGGGCAACGCGGCCGCCATTCTCGCGAATCTCGATGACGCCATCGGCGGTGAATTCCTTGAGACACGCTTGCAGTTCGGCGGAGAGGTCCACGCCGAGAAATATAAAGGAAACAATTAGCTTTTGAACTATTCTTTAGCAGGAGTAAACAGAATGCCGGAAACGCGGACGAGGGGCTGCTGAATGTTCCAGGAAGAAGGGATGTGCTCGAAGGAGACTTCGAAGTCGCGCCGTTCGCCCGGAGCAAACGGCGGCGTCTGAGACGCAAAGACGGCACGGGTTTCGCGCAGAACGACTTGGCCGAGCTGGTCGGAGAATTCCACGGTGAGCTCGACATTGGAGAGCGGGAGATTGCCCGCATTCGTGAGGCGTCCCGTAAGTGTGGTGACTTCTTGATTGAGAAAATTCTCCGCGCGGCTGAGCGCGAGGCTTTCAATTTGAAGTTGTGGCGCATAGGCCTGTTCGGCGAGGCCGAAGGGAAGATGCGATTCGCGCGTGCTGGAAGCGGAACGGCGCTCGGCTCCGGGCCACATCAGGATAGCGAGGGCAATGGCGATCGTTGCGGCACCCATCCATGCAATCCACGGCCGGCCGGATTTTGGCTGCGGTTGATCAGGGGATTCGATATGCAACATGTCGTGCATGGAATGCGCTCAGAGAATGATGCTGGGCCGAATGCAGGGCGTCAAGCGCGTGTGACGCTTGGCGACCCACGCTCAACGCTACTTGCTTAGCAAGCACGTTTAGCGGCCGACGATGAGGCGCTGAACCAGAGGTTCAGGAAGGTGCGCGGAGCGCATACGTTCCTGGACGGAAGAAATGTCGTAGGGAACACGCCAGAATTCCACGGTCTGATGTTCGAGATCCGCGATGGCGAAACCTGCGCGCGGATCGCCGTCGCGCGGCTGGCCGACAGAACCGGGGTTGAGGAGATAGCGCCGCGGCTCTTCAATGCGCAGCGCGGAGAATGCTTCCGAAGCGCGCGGCCGAATCTGGAGCACTTCGAGATTGGAATTTTGATAGGAAAAACCGCCCTGGTGGTGAGTGTGTCCGAAAAAAGTGACTTCGGCGGCGGAATCGAGAAGGCCGTCCAGAGCTTGTGCGGGCGTGAAGACGTATTCGTCTTCATCTTGAAACGCGCCGTGCACCAAAACGATGCCGTCGGTGGCGAGCGGTCCATGGGGTAGCGCGGAAAGCCAGGCAAGGTCGTCCGCGTTCAATTGTGCGCGCGTCCAGTCCACCGCGGCTTTCGCAACTGGATTGAAATCGCTGGTGTCCATTAGCCCAGCAACCGCTTTGTCATGATTGCCGCGAATGGTTTGCGTGCCGAGTCCTCGAAGACGGGCGACAACCTCATGCGGATCGGGCCCGTAGCCGACAACATCTCCGAGACACACGGAAACGTCCCAGCGTCCGTCTGCAGAATCGAGAGCAGCGGCGAAAGCTGTAGCGTTTGCGTGCAGATCACTAAGAACAAGAATGCGCATTCATGCCATCCGCAAAATGCCCTTGAGTATAGATGAAGCGGGGAGCCGATGCACGCAAACGCCGGGACGATCGCGCAAAGAGCAACACCTGACGGAGGAGAACGAAAAAGGTCTCGCGGGAAATGCAAAATATTTATGAAAAGTTTACAAAATTTAACAATGAACGCGCGGGGAGAAGAATTACCAAAGCGAAACAATTCAGATAATGGGAAACTGAGCAAAAAATCAGGAAGAATAGAGAAGAAAATCTGATGACAGACGAAACATTCCGAGGGGCGGGCTCGTCTATACAGGTGCAGCCGATAGCGCTGCGCAAGCAAGCCAGAGAAATTACAAGAAAAACCCCGCGGTGGCAGCCGCGGGGCGATGACACGCAGTCTTTCCGGCCGTTAGTCCAGGAAGAACGAGGTGTCTTGCGGGTGAGACTACTCGCCCTAAGCACGCGTGTCAACACTCTGTTCCGCTTGCGGCAGCTGTAGGTAGGCTGACTTGATCCTGACGGAAAGGAAGTTGACACGCATGAAATTCAATTCAATTCTCCGCAGCGTAGCGCTGGCGGCCGCTTTGGCTTCGACAGTGCCACTCCTGGCAAAGCCGTTCACTAAGACCATTAACATCGCCCAATCGGCAAAGATCGGCAAAGCTGATCTACAAGCAGGTGAGTATCGCTTGCTGATCGACGGAAACAAAGCGACCGTCCAGAAAGGGCGGCAGACTATTGCGGAAAGTGAAGGACGCTGGGAAGACCGTGCCACGAAATCTTCGATGGATTCCGTGCTAATCGGCGAGAACGGCCAAGTGAAGGAAGTCCGTTTTTCGGGCCAGACACGCGTTTTCGTGTTCAGCGAGTAAGCGAGGAGTTTTTGTGACTCCTTTCGAATGGACGAGAGGGAGGTTGCTGACGATGGCCGCCTCCCTGCTCGTAAATTTCTCGGAACAAGTTTTGAGATGGCAGGAGCCGGCTTCGGCAATGGCTGAGACGATTCACCGCTTGCCGCGGTTCTGCTGGCGGGCTCAAAAATCTCTTTCTTCTTTCGCAAACACCCAGTAACAAACGTCAGCGAATCAACATGCAGTCTCCATAGCTGTAGAAGCGGTAGCCTGCTTTAACAGCATGGTTGTAAGCCGCGAGGACTTTTTCGCGACCGGCGAATGCGCTTACCAGCGCTAGAAGAGTTGACCGCGGCAGATGGAAGTTAGTGAGCAGGGCGTCTACGACGCGGAAATGAAATCCCGGATAGATGAACAGGCGGGCACTGGCTTTGCCGGGGAGTAATAATTCGGCCGAATCGGATTCTGCCGCGTCAAGAGCCGCGGCTTCGAGGGCGCGGACGACAGTGGTGCCGACGGCGAGAATCGGGCGGCCCGCGGCTCTTGCTTGCTGAATGGCCAGCACGGTTTGAGCGGGAATTTCGCAGGACTCAGCATGCATTACGTGGTCTTCCAACGTTTCGGTGTGAACCGGTTGGAATGTGCCGAGGCCGACGTCTAAAGTGAGCTCGCAGATTTCGATGCCGCGAGCGCGAATTTTTTCCAAAATTTCCAGCGTGAAATGCAGGCCCGCAGTGGGAGCAGCGATGGCGCCGGGCTCCTTGGCGAAAACCGTTTGGTAACGGTCGCGGTCCGAGCCTTCATCGGTGCGATGAATATAAGGCGGTAGGGGAACGTGGCCGAGCCGTTCGAGGTGCTCCGAAACGCCGCGTGTGTCACGTGAAACAAAGCGCATAGTGCGCAGTCCCAGTTCGCCACGGGAAATCACCTCGGCTTCGAGTTCCCCTTCTCCAAATAGGACACGTTCTCCGGTTTGCATCTTGCGACCGGGGCGAACCAGTGCCTCCCACGTCTGAGGATCGATTTGGCGGGTGAGGAAAACCTCCACGCTGCCGGTGAGATGTTCGCTGCGCGTTGAGCGGGACGGAGGCTGGGAATGGACGCCTGCGCGGCGGCCAAAGAGCCGGGCGGGAATCACGCGAGCATTGTTCAGAACGATGAGTTCGTCGCCGCGAAGGAGGTCAGGAAGGTCCGCAAATAGGTGATCAATCGGGCTGCCATCGGATCGTGGTAGCTGGAGTAGGCGGGAAGCGTCTCGGCGGTCAAGGGGCCGCTGGGCAATTTGGCTGTCGGGCAGGCTGTAATCGAGGTCATCAAGGCGCATCAAGTGCGAGTCTACCAGCATCTGAAGCGGAGAGATGAAGGGAAAGCCGACAGGTGGGAGAGGATTAGGTTTAGGAATTCACATGCGAATCGCTTGCAGATGAATCGAATTGAATCCTCGTATTCTATTGTAAAAGCAAGCCTTACTAGATTATGAAGCGAAGAGCAACTTCACTTGACAATCTCAGACTCATATAATATTATTCTCCTGCTGTAAGTCTAACAGGAGATGAGAGATGAGAGTTACACTGAACCGTTGGGAACCCTTTCGCGGGGCTCCTACCCTGCACGAGCAAGTGCATCGTTTGTTTGGTAATGTGCTGGAACACTCCGGTGAGGAGTCAAACCTCACGAGCTGGGCGCCGGCGGTCGACATTTACGAGACCGAGCATGAGTTGGTCGTAAAGGCCGATCTGCCTGAAATCGATCCAAAAGATCTGGACATCCGAGTAGAGAACAATATTCTGACGATTCGCGGTGAGCGCAAGTTCGAGAAGAAAGTGAACGAAGAGAATTATCTGCGCGTGGAGCGCGCATATGGTTCGTTCAGCCGAAGCTTTTCGCTGGCCAACACCGTGAACGCGGAAGCGATCAAGGCCGATTATCAGAATGGCGTGCTGACGCTGGCGGTTCCGAAGCGTGAGGAGGCAAAGCCGAAGCAGATCAAGGTGAACGTTGGGACACCGGCGGTTGCGGCGGCGGCCGCTGGGGCGAAGTAAGCCAGCAAGAGAGTTGTGACAGGGGCTGGCCAGTGCGCCAGCCCCTTTTTGTCGAGAAGCGAGGTAGAGCATGCTGAGATTTGACAAGATGACAGTGAAAGCGCAGGAAGCGCTGCAACAAGCGAACGATGTGGCGGCACGCCACGAGAATCAGCAAATTGAGCCCGTACATTTGCTGGAGGCACTGGTGTCGCAAACAGACGGCGTGGTGCCGCCGCTGCTGGCGCGGCTGGGTATTCGCACGGAAGCGTTGACACAAGAGATTGAGCGCGAGATTGCCCGCTTGCCAAAAGTGCAGGGCTTCGCGCAGCAACACATGGGAAAGCCGCTGAACAGCGTTTTAGAGCGGGCCTTTGATGAAGCGGAGAGATTCAAGGACGAGTACGTCTCGACGGAACATCTTTTTCTGGCACTTGCCGGAGAGGAGCGCGATCCGGCGGGGCAGTTGTTGAAGCGGCAGGGTGCTACGCACGAAGCGATTTTGCAGGCGCTGACGAGTGTGCGCGGAAACCAGCGCGTGACGTCGCAGAATCCGGAAGCGACATACGCTTCGCTCGAAAAATACGCGCGTGACCTGACGGATTTGGCGCGGCGCGGCAAGCTCGATCCAGTGATTGGGCGCGATGAAGAAATCCGGCGCGTGATGCAGATTCTGGCGCGGCGGACAAAGAATAATCCGGTGTTGATTGGCGAGCCGGGTGTGGGCAAGACGGCCATTGTCGAAGGTCTGGCGCAGCGCATCGTCTCTGGCGATGTGCCTGATGTGTTGAAGACCAAGCGGCTCGTGGCGCTAGACTTGGCGGCATTGGTGGCGGGCGCGAAATTCCGCGGCGAATTTGAAGAACGATTGAAGGCAGTGCTGAAAGAGATTACCGAGGCGGAAGGGCAGATTATTCTGTTCATCGACGAGCTCCATACGCTTGTCGGCGCAGGAGCGGCAGAAGGCTCGATGGACGCCTCCAACATATTGAAGCCGGCGCTGGCGCGGGGCGAATTGCGCGCAATTGGCGCAACGACACTGAACGAATACAAAAAGCACATTGAGAAGGATCCGGCGCTTGAGCGGCGGTTCCAGCCGGTGCTGGTGAGCGAGCCTACCGTTGAAGACACGATTGCGATTCTGCGCGGCTTGAAGGAGCGCTACGAAGTTCATCACGGCGTCCGGATTAAAGATGCGGCAATTTTGGCGGCCGCGACGCTGTCGCACCGCTACATTTCCGACCGTTTTCTGCCAGACAAGGCGATCGACTTGATCGACGAGGCAGCGGCGAGCCTGCGCATGCAGATCGACTCCCTGCCGGTGGAGATCGACGAAATCGAACGGCGCATCCTGCAGCTAGAGATCGAACGGCAGTCGCTGCTGAAAGAGAAGGACGCGCATTCCAAGGAACGACGCAATCAAATCGAAAAAGAGCTTGCGAAGTTAAAAGAAGACTCGAGCGGAAGGAAGGCGCGGTGGCAAGCGGAGAAAGAAGCGATCGGGAAAATCCGCAAGCTCAAAGAACAGATCGAGCAGCTCAAAGCGGAAGAACAGAAATTCGAGCGCGCCGGCGAGCTGGCTAAGGTCGCGGAAATACGCTACGGCAAGATCGCAGCAGCCGAGCAGGAACTGAAGAAAGCGGAAGAGCGGTTTGCCTTGGTGCAGAAAGATTCGCCGATGCTGAAGGAAGAAGTGGACGAAGAAGACATCGCGAAGCTGGTGAGCAAATGGACCGGAATTCCGGCGGGCCGTTTGCTCGAAGGCGAAGCGCAAAAGCTCGTGCACATGGAAGAACGGCTCCGGCAGCGCGTAGTTGGCCAAGAAGAAGCGCTGGCGCGAGTCGCGAACGCCGTGCGCCGCAGCCGCGCCGGACTGTCGGATGCGAAACGGCCGATCGGATCGTTTATTTTCCTTGGGCCGACGGGCGTGGGAAAAACCGAACTCGCGAGGGCGCTGGCTGAATTTCTCTTCGACGACGAAAAGATGATGATTCGCATCGACATGAGCGAGTACATGGAGAAACACAGCGTGTCGCGGCTGATCGGCGCGCCTCCTGGCTACGTCGGCTACGATGAGGGCGGGCAACTTACCGAACAGGTACGCAGGCATCCCTACTCGGTGATTTTGTTCGACGAAATCGAGAAGGCGAACCCGGATGTATTCAACATCCTGTTGCAGATTCTCGAGGACGGCCGCTTGACGGACGGCAAGGGCCGGACCGTGGACTTCCGCAACACGGTGATGGTGATGACCAGCAACGTAGGGTCGACAGCCATCTTCGAGCTTTCGAACAAGGATCCGGAGCGCGCGCGCCAGGTAGCGATGGAAGCGTTGCGCGCGGCGTTCCGCCCGGAGTTCCTCAACCGCATCGACGAGATTGTGATTTTCAATCCGCTGGGTAAGGAGCAACTTGGACGCATCGTCAAGCTGCTGCTGAGGAGCGTCGAGAAGTTGCTGGAGGAACGGCAAATCACACTGGAGCTTACGCCGACAGCGGAAGAGCTGCTGCTGCGGGAGGGCTACGACCCGGCGTACGGGGCGCGGCCGCTGCGGCGAACCATTCAACGCCTGATTCAGGATCAGCTCGCCCTGCAGATTCTCGAAGGCAAAGTGTTACCGGGAGATCACATTCGAGTCGATCGGGACGGGCAAAAAGATGCTATGCGGTTTGAACGTACGAAGGCGAAACAACCGGCGGCAGCGGCAAGAATCTAAGAAGAATATGAGGGCGGCAGTCTGGAAAAAGATTTTCGCTCTTGTTCTCCAGTTGCCGATACGTCTTTGCTTCTGCGCGTACAGCGTGTAATGAAGGAACAATATGAGAGCTCTTCGAACAACTTTTGTGCTTGTCTTGCTAACGCTCGGCCTGATGTTGGTAGGCTCAATCGTCGGCGGGCGAAACGGCATGACCATTGGGCTAGGGATCGCGATCTGCACCAATGCATTCGCCTATTTCTTTTCCGATAAGATAGCGCTGGCGTCGAGCGGCGCGAAGCCCGTTACGCGCGAGCAACTGCCGCGGCTGTATGCCGTGATGGAAGGTCTGGCAGCCAAAGCCAATATTCCGGTGCCGAAGCTGTACGTTGTACCAGATGAGGCGCCGAACGCGTTTGCCACGGGAAGAAACCCTCGCCACGCATCCGTGGCGGTGACGCAGGGCTTGCTGGAATTGATGAGTGACGAGGAGTTGGAAGGCGTCATCGCGCACGAACTATCGCACGTGCGTAATTACGATATTTTGATCAGCTCCGTCGCGGCTACGCTCGCGGGAGCCATTACATGGATTGCGCATTGGGGTCCATGGTTCGGCGGGGGAAACGACGACGAGCGAAATCGTGGCAGCGGGATTCTCGGGCTTTTGATGTTCTTTCTTGCGCCGCTGGCAGCCCTGCTCTTGCAATTAGGACTCTCGCGCCAGCGCGAGTACGCGGCAGACGCGACCGGAGCTCAGATGGTCGGCAACCCGTATGGACTGATGAGCGCCCTCCAAAAGCTTGGGGCTTACAATCAACGAATCCCGACGACGGCGATCCCGCCGTCTACGGCAGCCTTGTGCATCGTAAGACCCATGTTTGGCGGGGGCAGTCTATCCTCACTCTTCAGCACCCACCCGCCACTCGAAGAGCGAATAGAGGCTTTGCGAGAGATGACCGTGGTCCCAAGACGGTGAACCACGCCAGAGGAAACCTGCCAACGTTGTAATAGCCGAGTAATCTTTCCCCAAGGGACTCAGACTCTTCATGCGCAGTGCAGTTCATCACTCCGCCAAACCACTGATAATTGGGCAATTAGAATCTCTGCACTCCCACTGGGCTTTGGTGAATCAAATGCACTAGATATAAGCGGGCCGGTTAACGGCGCGGTGCCACGGGGGGACCGCAGTCATGAGTTGTCGAGATACTATCCATTTGATTTGTTGGTACTTAGAGGGAAGACTCTCGCCACCAGTGGCGAGCGAGATCAAGCGGCACTTGGACTCTTGCTCGGATTGCCATATGGTTTTAGACGCCGCGATGAGCACTCTGGACCGGTATTTTACCCCTGTGAAAGACTCCGATGAGGAACCTGCACCCCAAGCCGCCTGAGCTACTCCCCAGTAAGTCTCGATAAAACTATAACTTATGGAAGTCTTAAGTTGGCCAGGTTGGCTTGGCATGGCCAGTTTCTGTCTTGAGTTTCCACTTCGTGGTTCGTACAGCAAAATCCAGCAAAATTTACAGCAGTAACGGCAACAACGTAATCTTTACTGGTACTAGTACGTATAAGACCACGTCCCCCGCGCTTCCTTTTCGCCCACAAGCATATGTATCCGCTCGGCTTACGAAACCCCGCCGCCGCATCCTGCCTTTGGCGCGAAGGATGCACTTTTCCTCTGACGCAGGGGGAAAACCCCAAAGGAGAAGAAGTTTATGAGTGAGTTTCAGGAACCCATCAGCCACACCACAACCGGGACGCCGCGCTGGGTAGGATTGGCGGTCGCCGTGTTGGGTGGAGTTTCGTTGCTCGGACTTGGAATCGGCTTAACCGCGTTGAACCACGCGAACGGCATCGAGCAAACCACGCAAGCGTCTGTGAAACAGGCGAACGATGCCCTGGCCCAGCGGTTGGCCAAAGAGGATGAAGTCAATCAGGCATTGCAGAGCGACTTAAAAGTCGTGACCGATAAGCTGAACTTGACGCAGGGCGAGCTGCTCGCCGCGCGTAAACAGAACAAGAAGGCGACGGCCGCCGTTGACCAGAAGGTCGACGGACTGGCGACCTCCGTGAAGGCTGAGCTCGCGACGAAAGCGAACGCGGGTGACGTGGACAAACTGAACGGCGACGTCTCGGGCGTGAAGAGCGACTTGGACGCTCAGAAGAATAATCTCCAAATGGCCCGCAGCGAAATGGGCACGCTGATCGCGCGGAACCATGACGAAATCGACCAGCTTCGCCGGATGGGCCAGCGCGACTACTTTGAATTCACTGTGACGCGCAAGGGCGGAAACCAGAAGGTGGGCACCATCCAGGTGGAACTGAAAGACACGAACACCAAGAAGAACCAATACACGATCAACGTGTTGGCGGATGACAAGAGCTTCGAGAAGAAGAACCGGTCCGTGAACGAACCGATTTTCTTCTATACGGGCGGAACCCGCGCAGCGCTGGAACTGGTCGTCAACAAGGTTTCCAAGACGACCGCGTCTGGCTACCTGAGCATTCCCAAGGCGCCAGAGACGGCGGCAGCCAGCAATTCAAGCTCGGGTCAATAAAACGGTTCGCGGTACAAGTACAGTTTCGAATGTTTGAGAGGGCAGAGCCGAAGGGAGAGTTCCAAAGAACTCTCCCTCTTTTTTTGCATGAACATTCCTAACGCTTTTCCTCTCTAACAAGCGAGGGAACTGTCTAGACGGAGGACGCGTCTTGTGCCAAGCTAAGGGCAGCCTAGCCAATCTTTAATGGAGTGGACGTTCCTGAGGGGGAAATCTATGAAAATAAGATTTGTATCAGTAATGGCGGCAACGCTTCTTGCGGCTGCGTTCACCATGGCCGCGGACGGCACCTGGACCGGCTATATTTCCGACAGCAAGTGCGGCGTAAAGGGCGCCAACGACAAGGCCGGCGAGTGCACCACGAAATGCGTCAAGGAAGGCGCAAAATATGTGTTCGTCAATGACGCAGACAAGAAAGTCTATGTTGTAGACGCACAGGACAAAGTGGCGGCACACGCTGGACATCACGTTACCGTGAAAGGCACGGTAGATGGCGAGACGCTCAAGCTGGAAAGCATCGAAATGGCACCGGCGAGCGGTAATTAACTATTCTTAGCAATAACGTATTTTTCGACGGGCGGGGCTTCGGCTCCGCCCGTTTTGCTTTTTGCCAATCTTGCTTTCTGCCAGTTTTGCTTTTTGAAAGAACGCGAGATTCCGCTACGATACAGCTGACCTATGACGACGACTCTATTGCATGCCGGACGGATGCTGACTCCGACCGCCGAAATTACCGACGCTGGCATTCTGATCCGCGACGGAGTGATCGAAGAGCTCGGACTCCGCGAAGGAATGCGGCTGCCCGTCGGCGCCGAGGAGATTGCCGCGACGGATAAAACCGCGATTCCCGGATTCGTGGATGTGCATATCCACGGCGCGGGCGGGCGCGACGTCATGGAAGGCACCGCGGAAGCGCTCGTGGGCGTGACTAAGACCGTCGCTCGGCACGGGACCACTTCGTTTGTGGCGACGACGGTGACGGCGAGTCCCGAGGATACGATTCGAAGCGTGGAAGGAATCGCCCACTACATTTCGCAACAACACGAAACGGACGACACGCGGGCGGAAGTGCTGGGGATTCATTTTGAAGGCCCGTTTCTCAGCCCGGCGCGGCGCGGAGTGCATCCGCCTGAATGGCTGAAGCTGCCGTCGGCCGAGCTCCTCGAAAAATTCTTGCAAGCTGCGTCGGGAAACGCGCAGATATTGACGATTGCACCCGAGTTGCTCGGAGCCGTGCCATGCATCGATGCAGCCCGGAAAGCGGGAATGGTTGTAGCGGTGGGCCACACGGATGCGACATACGAGCAGACGCGCGCGGCGATTGCGCACGGAGTTCGGCATGCCGTCCACGTCTACAACGCGATGAGGCCGTTTTCACATCGCGACAGTGGCGTGATTGGAGCGGTGCTCACTTCAACGGAGGTGAGCGCCGAACTTATCGCGGACGGCGTGCATGTGGAAGAAACAGCGATGAAAGTGCTGCTGCAGGCCAAGGGCCCCGAGCACATGATCCTGATCAGTGACGGCATTTCGGCGACGGGGATGCCAGATGGAAAGTACATGCTCGGACAATTGGAAGTTACTGTGAGCGGGGGGATATGCCGCAACTCGGAAGGAAAGCTGGCAGGGAGTACGTTGACGTTGGACAGGGCCTTGAGAAACATCCATGGACTTGGGATTCCGGTGGCGGATGCAGTGCGCATGCTGACTTTGAACCCCGCCGCATTGCTGGGAATTGAATTCAAGAAAGGCGCGCTGCGCGTTGGGGCAGACGCCGATATCGTTTTGCTGGATGAAGGATTGCACCTAACCAATGTTTGGGTGCGCGGGGCGGCGGTGCAATAGGACTCGCCAAGCAGGGCCACCGCGACATTGTGTCCTACAATAAAGCGCCGCGTGAAAATTAGGGGTTTACCGGAATATTGAGATTCGCCGCCAACTCTTCGGCGTCGAAGGGACTGCACGCAAAATAGCGTCCGCCGATTTCCAGAGTCGGAATCTTGCGCTTTCCGTTATTGGCCTTGATGACGATTTCCTCGGCAGACGGGTCTTCCTCGATATTCACCTCACGAAATTCTACGCCCCGCTCTTTCAGGAATGATTTTGCCCGCCGGCAGTCTGGGCACCACGGGGCGCTGTACATCGTCAGGGTTTCCATCGAAGGCTCCAACTACATTAGATGCTGATCAGGGGAGGGCGTCGCAAAAGACGCAGGAAGATGTGTTGCATCCGGCAAGGATCGGCCTGGATCAGCGAGTTTCGACAGGCGCGCCCCGGTATTTGCGCGCCACCTGGATTCGAATAACGGCGCGCTGGAGCGCGATGAAAGCGAGGTCCCAATCAATATTGGGATCACCGGCGGCCAAGTGTTGTTCCGCGCGAGCTTTCGCGGCTTCCGCGCGTGCGAGGTCGATCTCCGCAGCGCGCTCTGCGGTTTCCGCCAGGACGGTGACTCGATCGCCCAAAACTTCGGCAAACCCTTGGATAATGGCAAGCGCACCGCTC
>Ga0070765_100001006_pt1 | contig 16832 bp, 10 predicted proteins | sample HubBroMetageWFT5_FD_71516 | JGI IMG/M metagenome (GOLD analysis project Ga0070765, IMG submission 71516) | Warmed and freeze-thawed soil microbial communities from the Hubbard Brook experimental Forest, New Hampshire - Hubbard Brook CCASE Soil... | ecosystem: Environmental > Terrestrial > Soil... | reverse complement strand
GACAAAGAGCTGTTACTGACGTGAGTAACGGGATGGCTCGACGAGGAGGTAAGACTGAATTGCGGAATGATGTTCAACGGATCACCCGCAGAAGCCGCTCGCACGGGAAGGTATCCGTAGATCGGTCGAACCGCTTTCCCGGCGCTGCTTCCGTGACAACGGAAGCAGTTCTCGTATTGATTAACGGCAGGGTTAAGCACGCTGGTCCCGTCGTTGGCGCTGATCCCGGTGACATCCTTCTGTGAAATGCGGATCAGGGGAGGGATAGGGAACGTTCCCACCTGGGCCGATCCATGCCCGTTGTGGCAATCGACGCAGGTAGCATGCCGATTGTTGTTGAGGATTGCACTCTCAACCGCGTCATGCGGAGTGGTGCTGGTCGGGAAGGGATGGCCGACCTTGGGGGCTGCGTATTCGGCAAAGACGCTGGGAGGCGCGGGCGTAATGTTCGTGCCCCCGTTGTGGCAGGCAAAGCAGTCCTGCTCGTTGGCTCCCCGAAGCAGTCGTGCAGGTCCCTGGGCATTGTGCGGCGTGTGGCAGGAAATGCATGCGTCCTGTGCCACCGTGGTATAGCTTCCCAAATTCGCCTGAGGAGAAATCTTGTTCTGCGCCAGGGCGTGGGCACCCGTGGCCCAATTGCCAAGCGGGTTCACCTTTCCAGCCATTTGCCGGTTTGGATCGTGGCAGGCCAGGCACATCTGGCCGTGCGAACTGTCGCGCACCAGAAAGTTCTGCGAGATCAAATCCTTCGCCTGCACGTGCGCGTTATGACACGATGTGCACTCAACATTCCCATTGATTAGGCGCACCGCACCGGTCGGGTCACCGGTTATTCCTTTCGAGGCCAACGATGCAATCAGATCGACGTTGTCTTTCAAGGGAAGCGCGAAAGCGAAGGGATGCGAGGGCTGCAGATTGCTGCCAAAGATATCGTAGCTGTACATCGATCCCTGCATGGTCACCTGACCAAATACGACCGTGGTTCCTGGGGCCACGGTTCCGTCATGACATGAGAGGCAGAGATTGCTGTCAGCCCCCATAACCGGCTGTGTTCCCCGGTTTTTCTCGGTGTCACTGGTGTACAGACTGTAGCTCTGGACGGTGAGCTTCTGATTCCATAGCGGGGCTCGGCCTCCCAGGCCGAAATGTGGTTCGTGACAGTACATGCAGAAATCGGGGCGAGCACCGGTGATTGGCGATTTGCTTCCCGGACCTAGATCGTGCATGCCGATCACGTCCCCGGTAAACTGGGCCAGCACGGTTCCCGGCAACGTCACCATCAGGCACGCAAGTAAAAGCTTAGCCCTCACAACATTCCTTCCTTGGTCGTCTTCTTCAAGCCGAAATAATGAAATACCTGGATTCGTCGGTTGTAGGAGTCCACAATAAAAATCCGGTCATCGCGGTCGATGAATAACCCTGTTGGCAACTGGAACTGCCCTGCGCCCGTGCCACGTTCGCCGAAGTAATAGAGCAGCTGTCCCTCGCGATTGAATACCTGCACCACGCCCCACAGTCCGTCCACGACGTACAGATCGCCTTCCGAGTCGACGCCAATCCCCTTGGGGCGAAATATGTCTCCACTGCTGTCGCCAAGCTTTCCGATGGTGTAGTGAAAGGCTCCATCCCGGCCCAGGACCTGGACGCGAAAATTCATCGCGTCGACTACGATCAAATCCGGCCCGTTCAGTCGTAGCTCGGTTGGAAAATTAAACTCCAGATCGCCTCCGCCTCGTTTTCCAATGGTCTGCAGGATGTTGCCCTGCATATCCATCATGAAAATCTGGTCGCGCAGGGTGTCGGTGACGTAGATGCGTTGCGTTACGGAATCCACGGCAATTCCCGTGGGCCGCTTGAAATAACCTTCGCCGCCCTTCAAGCTGCCGATCGCCCGCAGATACTTTGCTCCGGAGTTGAACACGAAGATCTTGCCCGTCTCCGAATCCGTCACGTAGATGTTGTCCTGGGAATCGACCGCGACGCATTGCGGCCCCAGCATCGCGTCCTTATCTTTTTCCCGGCGCTCCAGAAACTTGTACTTCTGTTGCACGAAATCGAAGATGTGAACGCCGCCGGCGCCCGGGTCGGTGACGATGATCCGCCCATGCGAATCGGTGGCTATGCTGTACGGCCGGACGAGATTCTTGAAGTCCGGCTCACCCGCGATCACGTCCACCAAGCGGTGCCAGAAGCCTCGGTTGGACCTCACTTCGCGCTCCGAGCCGAAGCTGCGCTCGTAGGTCAGCCTCCGGCCTCCCTCCAGTTCGAGCACAGGAGGCGCGAGTTCATCAGCCTTGGCTTTCGGGTTCCCCGAAGACGACGTCGCTGGAATCCCGCACACCAGCACAAGCAGCGTCAGACCAACCACCATTCGTAAATCAAGAACCGGCTTTACCCGGCGCGGGACCATCTTAGATTCGCTCTCTGCTTGCTCCAGACGGTTAGGGTGGGCTAGAAGAAGTTGAACCATCTGGACACTCCGAAATAGAACGCTGAGATCTTCTCTGGCGGCGTTCCGGACGCACTGAAGCCCTGATCCAGTCTACTGTAACCGCCCGTCACGTACATCTTACGGAATTGATACTGAAAGAGAACATTGATCTGTTCCGTATTGTTTGACGACAGGATCCCGAGCACATTGCTGTTCCCATACGCTCTGGCAAAGCTCGATGCGATGGTCAGCCTGCGCATCGGATTGCTGGCCAGGCCAAACGAATAGCTCTTGCCCCCAAAAAGAATAAGATCATTCGGGAACAGAACTGGCTGTGGCGTTGGCGTGGCAGCCAACCCGTTTGCGGTCTCGATTCCGCTTCCGTTCGACTTCGAGTAGGTTCCGTTGATGTTGATCCAGTTCGAATAGCCTATCGAGGTGTTGTAACTCTCGCCGCTGCTCGCCGTTCCGGCCTGCTCGGTCAAGCCCGTCTTATTGAAGCTGGTACCCGCCGTCCAGCCAAACTTTCCCCACCGGCGCCGGATGTTGCCGCCGTATCCGTAAAACGAGGACATGTAGGTGATCAACAGGGTCTGCACATTTTGCGCATAGTTGGCAAACACGCCCGCCGTCCAGCCATCGAATCTCTTGTTGTAGTTGATGGTGCCGCTGAACCCGAGTTCGCTCGCGCTCGACGTGCTGATTGTGTTCTCAGTAAGGGTCCCGGCAGTGTTCAGGTTCCCGCCAAACAGAACCCGCCCATAGGTGATGCCGCCACCGTACGAATCAGCGGAGTAGTCTTTGCCTAGAAAAGACTGTTGGCGGCGGTCCGCCGAGGCCAGCGCCTGCAAATTCGCCATCACCGAATAGCTGGCATTGCCCTGCACATCAAAGGCGTTCGACGACTGCCCCTGCGTCGGCGGGATGACTAATCCTCCTGCGCCGGTGACGGCTTGGTACAGAGCTCCGGAAAGGTTGTCGGAGTAGTTGGTGCTGACGGAAAAGTGGAATTTTTGCGTCGGCTGAAAGGCCGCGGTTCCGGTATAAGTATCGATCGAGGCGTTGTAGCTGTAGCCCTGAAAATTGGAATCGACATCGGAACGGTTGATGCTTGCCGAAAATCCGCCGTGAAGAGGTAGCGGGTGCCCCACGTTGAATCCATAGTCACGGCTGCTGGAGGTCGCGGTCTCTGCCTGGGTTGAGCCTTGAAGGATTTGTGGTACGTCTGAGTGCGAGTCTCCATCCGAAAAGTATCCGGCAAGATTGAAGCCTTTCAGTATGTATCCGGACCGCAAGCTAAAAGAACGCGAACTGCTACTTCCGGTGTCGTCCGAACCGTAGATGGAATACTGGTTGCTCCCCATCTGGAAACTGGCGGAGAGGCTGGGCCAATCCGGCAGCATCTCTGCCCAGTTGATGCCGAAGGTGTCGCTATTGCCATGCGTTGTATAGTTGGCCAATCCGGGAATCGCGTAGTTGCCCTCGCTGTTGTAGGCCTTGGCATAGTTGATGGAACCGGGAAACTTGCTGCCCGCAAATATCGAGGTGTTAAGGTTGACTCCGCTGGCGTCGGAGATAGATTGAAAGGCTGAATTGTCCCGCGCCTGATTCAGGTAAGGGGAAACCGTGTATGACAGGAAGTTGGGATTGTAGTAAAAACCGGACAGCGTGCCCGTGCCCCCGAAACTCATGCTATGGTCGGAAGGGATCAGATTTCCATAATCCCCGTTGTAGCCGGCCGAGACGGTGCCGTTCAGGGTCATGCTATTGTCCCCGGTCTTGAGCTGAGCCTGAGTCGACACTACCAGCAGGAGCGCGGCTGCCAAAGCCAACCCGGTATTTCGGAAAGTACCCCTCACAGTCACCAACTTTTTCCACTCTCGGCACCGGTTCTTCATCTGCGTTGCCCAGGCCACCCCACAGCGGCGCGACTGCGGTCGATGAATCCCATTTCCGGCTGCTTCAGGCTGGTATGGCGCTTCGGCCAGGTGAAAGGCAACCGGCATTTCTGTTCCTCTAATGACACAAAAGCACGTCCCCAGCCAGAACCGGGATTCTGCTAAACCATTGTCGTGCAATGATTAAGGAGCTGTCAGGGCAAATCGGAGGCCTGATTCTGGGGCATATAACCCAGCTAAACTCAACAAGACAAGCCATTTGGCGCAAGGCGGGTGCGTGGGGAGATTCGTATCAGGGCACGCCTTCAGGCGTGCCGAACGCGAACGCTCGTTGGCTGCGCCTTTAGGCGCTGGCGCTGAGCCATGCCCTCTTACGAATCTCCCTCTTGCAAGAGAAGGGGCCCGCGTTGCCGCAGGCCGGGGGAGAGAACCGAGCAGTCTTAAAGTTCTTCCACCTTCGACGTCTTGCGCAGCCTCTGGTCCAGGGCCGCGCGCACGGAATTCAGCTTCTGCTTTTGCAGTTCTTTCTGCAGCGTATCCTTCACATCGGCAAACTTCGCTTTCCCCGCCGGGATGTGCTGGTTCAACCGCACGATGGTAAGCGCCTGCTCGACCTGGATGATGCCGGTGATTTCGCCATCTTTGATGGCCAGAAGCGCTTCCACCACTTGCGGCGTCAGTTTTGCGCGATCGACCTTTTTGTGGTCGCCCATCATCACCCGGTAGTCGTCTTCCGAAATCTTTTCCGCGAGCATCCCGAATTGCTCGTAGTTGGTGGTCGCCTTGGCCTGCTTCAGCGCATCCTCGGCCCGCTTGCGTTCTTCCTTCAAGGTGTCGGGCGTGGGCTTCGCTGGAGGCAGGAAAGAAATGGTTTGAATAGCGAAGCCTTCCGGATATTCAAAGCGTGCCGGGTTTTTGTCATAGTAGGCCTTGGCTTCGGCCACCGAGACGGTTGACTTAGCATCGACTTCGGCTTTGAGCAGGGCATCGATCAGCATTGAACGCTTTATCTTCTCGTCCAAAGCCTTCTCCGAGCCCTTGAACTCTGCATTCAGAAACTGCTGATACTCAGCCGGGCTCTTGAATTGACCACGAAAGTCATACTCCGCCGTTTTCAGCTTGGCCGGAGGTATCGTCATCTGGCGGCGAACCGCTTCCTGGTATACCAGTTCCTCGAAGACAATCATCTGCAGCGCGCCCTTGCGCAGCTGCGGTTCCATCTCCGGCGGCACCTGGCCGTTATGCTGCGCCGCGTAGGGAAACAAGCTAAACATCTCGCGCTGCAGGTCACGATCGGTCAGCGCTGCTCCGTTCACCCGCGCCACCACTTTTCCCGTCGGTTGAGCACCCAAGCTGGGCGCAGGCTGTGTCGCCGTCGTACTCGGGGTGTGCGAAACCGCCAGTTGTTGCGCCGGAGCCGCCACCGTCATTGTCGCGAAGATCACGGCGACCGCCGCCAGAGTCAGGGTTGGTTTTGAATTTTGCTGCGTCATAACTCTATCCTCACACAGAACTTGGTCAAGAAAAAGGGGAGAGATTTTCCTCTCCCCTGAGTGTACGAACACGACAACTTAGAAAGTCGTCGGAATCGTGTAGCTTCCGTTCGACTCGTTCGCTTCTCCACCGTGGCACTGGCGGCAGAATTGCGCGGTCTGGTTTGATCCAGCCGTGCCGCTGGCCGGGTTGTAGGGGCCGATGACGAAGAACATCGTCGCGTAGTTGCCTGGCGGCAAACCGCTCTTCTTGGCGGTGACGCTGACAACGTTCATCAAGTGCTGGTTGTGGCAGCTCGTGCAGGTCACCACAGCGGTATTGTTGTAGGCGCTGAGGCCGACGAAGAAGCCGTAGTTTTTCACGAACGCGCTGGAATTCGGGCCGGTCATCGCGATGACGCCGTTGGTCTCGACGCAATCCCAATTCCACTGTCCGCCGCAAGAAACGGTGGCGTTTAAGCCCACCGGGTGAGTCGCCAGGTAGCTGTTGGCGCCGTCGCCATTGTTGCCCAGCAAGGTTGGAATCGTATTCCATGTCCCGTAAGTGGGTGGCAGCTTCTCATAGACCGCGTTCTTCATCATGGCGCCAGTAGCATAGTTGCCGTCATGGCAGCTAAGGCAGGTGAGGAGGCCGTTCACATCGGGTGTACCAGCAGCCATGCTGGCCGGCAGAACTTCAGTGTAGCCGGTGCTGCCATTGGTGCTGCCGGTGATGATGGTCTTGCCGAACAGAGCGCCCACATCCTGGCCCCAGAGGATCGAGGTGCCAGCGGAGGTGTCGCCCGACTTGTTGGCGCCGTTGCCCCATGCGCCGCTGTGTGGTGCGTGGCAAGCCGCGCAACCACGGCCGTAGTTGAGGTGGGCGCCGAGTACGTCAGACGTCGGCGCTTGAATCTGGGCAGCGGCGAATGATGCCACGGCCAGAATCATGAACATAATTACCAGACTCTTTTTCATACGTTCTCCTTAAGGAATTTATGATTGAGCGTTTGCATTCCTACTTTGGTACTAGTTACTAAATTCTCGAGGTCCACTTGAACCTCCGATAGCTACATTGCACGGGGACCACCGCACACTTCGGCATGGGAGTTCTCCGCCGTAATTTTGTAAGTAATTGCAAAATCGATAGTTACATGACAGCCCTCGAGGAGGCCGCAGCTTACCAATGGCATACGCCTTCTAAAGATGGGGTTTCTCCCGCAGTGGGACTGGTGAAAAGACCCATGCAACCGACCCGCTAAGGTGTAGCGTTTTGCAGCACTTAACGCGACAACCCTCACAAAAACCGAAGTTTTGTAAGGGCCGTCACGACAGGAGGTGATGCGAAGCTTAGTTCGTCCGAGCCTAGTTTGGCGGTGATCCGGCAGGTTTCTGCGCGGCCGCGTCCGTCGGTTTCGCCGCTGGGGTAACTTCCGCCTTCTGCGCAGGCGCAGCAGCTGGCTTCGGCGTAGTGTCAGCTGGCAGTTGTGCGGCTGAGCTGCGCGCATCTGCTTTTTGCTGCAGGTCGTCTGCCCGGCGCTTTTTTTCAGCATCCGCCTCTGCGTCGGTGATGTAGCGGAACATCTGCATGCGGCCGGGATATTGTTCGGTGGTAAAAACGCGATTTTGCTTGTCAATGGCGATACCGACCAACGCCTTGAACTGCCCCGGACCGTTGGCGTGGGTGTCGCCAATGTAAGTCAGCAATTGCCCTTCGCGGTTGTACACCTGCACCCGGTCCTGGTATTCATCGGCTACCCAGATGTGCCCATCGCAATCGATCGCGATGCCCTTGGGGCGGAAGAAGTATCCCGGGCCATCGCCGGCTTTGCCGAAGGTGCTGATGAAATGGCCTTCCGCATCGAAGATTTCGACGCGGCTGTTCAGCGTGTCGGTGACGTAGACGTTGCCTTCATTGTCGACCGCAACATTGGTCGGGGCGGCAAAGTCGCCCGGCGTCGTGAGGGAGTGTTTCTTGGCGGGAGTCACTGGGCTCCCAATTTTGCGCAGCAGCTTCAGGGTGTCCGCGTCATACACGAAGACCTGATCCTGTTGCTCATCGACCACATACAGAAACCGGTTTTCTGTGTCGATTGCCAGTCCTACGGGATCCACCAGTCCCTCCACGATCTGGCCCTCGACGTCATGTTTAGGGCTGAAGATCAAGATCCGATGCATCTTTCCATCGGAGACGAACATGCGGTCGCTATCGTCGATGGCTATGCCGTTGATCCAGCCAAAATGGGCGTCGGTTCCGTTCTTAATAAGAGTGGCGTCGTGCGTCTCGGTGTCGAAGATGAAGATCGCCCCAACTTTTTGATCGGCCACATACACCAGGCCCTTGGAGTCAATGGCGATGCCGTAGGGTCCGATCAACTGCCAGGGAAAAGTCTTGAGTTTGTCCTGGTTATCTTCCTGCTTGGCGCCTGCGACCCGGTCCATCCAACTCTGCTTTTTCTTCGTGGTTTCCGCCGGAGCGCGGTCGATCTTCATGCCCGCGTAGTAGTTCAGCCAGCGGACGCGCGCGATGTTAGGCGGATTGGGCCAAACCAGCTTCGACGTATCAACGTCCAGCTTCGCAGATTCGGCTGTCTTAGGCGTGGTGTCGGCCTTCTTCTTTTTATCGCCCGCGCGCAGGGAGACGGGTGAAGCCAGGCATAGAGCAAGCAGGAGCGCGATCGCTGCCACTGACTTGGCGTTAGGATTCGATTTGTGAAGAAGGGCCCACATTTTTATTCTCCTGTTTCTAATTCGTCGGTGTCGTAACATCTCGCATATTTGTTCGATTCTTGTGGCAGCTATCGCAGAAAACCATGTTGTTCTGCTGATCCTTCACGAGCAGGTCAGGCTGCGCCGAAGAGTGCGGCTGGTGGCACGATAAGCATGTCAAGCGCGTCTTGACTTCGGATATATTCGCCGGATTCATCACGTCGGACACGGGATGGCCCTGCACCGGATGACCTAACCCGTAGCGCAGGGGCAGAATCGCCACCTTATTCTTCTGGTAGTAGTCTTCGGGCAACTTCACTTTCCCGTCAAAGATGGTCAGCACATGCTCTGCTTCCAGCTTCTGCGGCTGTGAGTCCGGTCCGTGGCACTCGAGGCAGAGCCCGTTCCCCTTGACCCGCAGCAGGTGATCGTTGTTCCCGCCGTGTGGCTCGTGGCAGGTAGCGCAGCCCTGCGTGAATGCCGGCTGGTGATGGACGGGCTTTTTGGCCAGATCGGCAATATCGCTGTGGCAGCCCAGGCAGATCTCGACCGCGTTGGTCTTGGGAAGCCCCGGCTGCCTGCTGGCGTGCGGACTGTGACAATCGGTGCAATCGCCCGCCGCTCCCGGATGCTGCACTTTGGCAGTCTCAATCAATTTGGCTTTGTCGTCGTGGCAAGTCACACACAATGCTTTGACATCGGTTTGCGTCAACACCACTTTCCCGTTCTTCGCTGGCGCATGGCAAACATCGCATTGTTTGTCCGCAAAAGGTGGATGCATGAACTTTGCCATCAGCTTGGGTGCGGCCGACTGGTGCGGGTCGTGACAAGTCAGGCAATCGGCTTTATCGAATGGCTGGTTCTGATGCGCCTTCTGCAAGTCCGCGCTCTTGGCATCATGGCAATTCAAACAAAGTGCCGGTGAGGCGCTGGTCAGATGAAAATCAAATTCCGCCTTGCCAATCTCGCCCGTTTTGTGGGTGAGGTGGCAAGTCTCGCATCCCATATCGAGGGCCGCATGGCGGCTGCCTTTTTCCGGCACGTTCATGCCGGTCTTGTGGCAGCTCAAGCAGAGATTTTCTTTCTCGCCCCCCGAGGTAGCTTTCAATAACTGAAACTTGTTGTCCGATGAGTGCGGATCATGACACTTCAAGCAATCGCGCAGCGCCGGAGGATGGACCGTTCCTTTAATGTCAGCGGCATTCTTATCCGCATGGCAAGTGAAGCACAGTGCGTAAGGTGTGGTCGTGATCAGCTTAACGTAGGTCGCCTCTTTGGTATTGCGAATCTCATGACAGGCTGTGCATCCCATTGCCATCGCGGAGTGCACTGCTTTCCCCTTGGTTTTGTCTTCATGGCATGCAAGGCAGGTGGAGGTGTCGGCTTTCGGGTCCAGTGGGACGGGATGTTTCGCGGCAGACACGCGGCCGGCGCATATAAATACAAAGACCACTGCCACGACGAAGCGACTCATTGCGTTTAGCTTGTAATCTATCCGGGAATTCGATTTGGGTTCCAATGCCACTCCCACCACTGCCTCCTTACATCGCCGTGTGCACGCTTCTCGCCTTCAGGGTCCCGCTCTAACGTCTTCCTGATAGCCCTCGTAAAGCGCTGCAACAAAATCAGTTGGGAATTGCCCCCCACTCTATCGGAATTCGCAACTATTGAAAACTTCATCACCATGGGGCTTCTCCCACACCGCAATGTTCAAAATGACGCAAGTAACCAGATCCCGCCCGATTGATGTTTGGAAGCTAAGAATCCGATTTCAATCCTCAGGTGGATTCGTGTTCTCTGCCTGTGACCTGCCCCACATTCACCTGTGATTTGTGTCACATGCAGGCATCCGAACGGAATTCTTAAGACCATCCGCGCAAATTGAGTCGAGACCCGAATTCCCTTAGCTTGGCTGCCCCAAGTGCCGCCCGCCTGCGTCAAATTCCAGCAGAAGTCCAATCCGCTGTGTGATATGGCTCACGCCCTGTTTCGCGAGTCTCCACCTCAGCCCGGCGGATGCTCTGGAATTTCAGCAACTTCGGGGAATTTCCGGCGATGGCGCGCAACGTGCTTTCCCCGAAAATGGGGTGAAACACATGGCTGCAACCGCCCATTCGGCACTCTGGAAAACCGTGCGCAAATTCTGGCAAAGCCTCGGCGCGATTAAGACAGGCGTCGTTCTGCTCATTCTCGTGGTCATCATTTCGGCCGCGGGCACGGTGATTTTGCAGCGTCCGGCGACCGACGCCGACGAAATGCAGCGCGCTTATTCACCCCAGGTGCTGCGCCTGCTCGACGGCGCGGGACTGACTGACGTTTTCCATGCCCGGTGGTTCGTATTGTTGCTAAGCCTGGTCAGTCTCAGCATCATTGCCGCCTCGCTACAACGCTTCCCCAATTCGTGGAGATTTTTCTCGCGTCCTTATAAGAGCACAGATGAAAGTTTCCGCAACGCCCTCCCGAATCATGTCTTGATTCCGATCAAAGATGAAGAACAAGCTCTGAGCATCACAGAACGCGTGTTCCAAAAAGCAGGCTTCAGGGCGGAGCACATTGTTCGCGAGAGCAGTTTCTCTCTCTTCGGCGAGCGCCATCGCTTTTCAGAGTTGGCAGTTTATATCGTGCATGCGAGTCTACTGCTTATTTTTCTTGGTGGCATCGTCGATGCCTTGTACGGTTGGCGCGGGTTCGTCACTCTGAACCGGGGACAGCAGTCCAGCCAAGTGGAGGCGCAGAACGGCAGCAAACGTAATCTGGGCTTTGCCGTCCGCTGTGACGGCGCTGGCCAGGAGAACTACGCCGACGGTACTCCCAAACGCTGGTGGTCCGACTTGGTGGTTCTGGACAATGGGCGCGAAACCCTGCGCAAGCAGATCGTTGTCAACGACCCCCTGGTTTATCGCGGCATACGTTTTTATCAAGCCAGCTACGGCAGTACGGGAAAACTCGACAAACTGGTGCTCATCGCGACTCCGCGAGATGGCTCGGCGCCTAAGGACGTCGCAATCGCTCTGAACGAGACTGTTCCATTAGATCCTGATACCACCGTTCGCCTGGCAGAATTTATTCCCGACTACGTAGTACGCGACGGCCAGATTTACGCCCGCTCCAGCGACTTGGAAAACCCTGCCGCCCGCCTGGTGGTGGAATCCAGGAAATCGAATCACGCCGTAGACTTCTGGCTGCCCTCGATCCCCGGCTTCGAGCAGAACGCGTCCTCGCCCTACACCTTCGAAGGCAAAGACCTGCAGATGGCCTACTTCACCGGCCTCGAAGTTTCGCATGAGCCCGGGCAATGGTCGGTTTGGGCGGGTGTGCTGGTCATGGGTCTTGGCTTGGCGGTAGTCTTCTATTTCGTCCACATACGAGTCTGGGCTGCGCCCGTACGCGATGCCCGCGGCCAATTGATGCTTTGGATTGGCGGAACTGCCAACAAGAACAAAGATGTGTTTGAGCAACGTTTCCGCGAACTGGTCGAACAAATTAAAACCGAACTCAAAGTTTCGTCGAAGGCAGGCGCGGAGACGCCTGTGACTTCACTCGCCGGAAAATAAATCCGGCACCGGAGGATTGATCTATGGCACGACTTGCAAGAGCCGAACAGCACCCGGCAGCGACGGGCACAACGCTGGTGGTAATGGTGGGGTTAGGAGTCGCCTTCCTGTTGTTCATGGCATTTCTCAACGTGATTAAGAGCGGCAATCTGCTCAACGATTCCAACCTGCTCTACGCAGCGCTGATTTTCTATTCGGGCGCGGGAACGCTTTATCTGGGCTTCGGGGTCACCGGCATTCCTTCTTATGTTCGCTTCGCTTCACTGGCGACGTGGGCGGGCCTAATCGCGAATACCGGCGCAGTCGCGCATCGCTGGTACGAATCTGGACACCCGCCGTTCGCCAGCATCTACGAAATGTTGCTTAGCTTCGTATGGACACTCGCCGTGCTGACATTGATTGCCGAGAAAAAATTCGGAGTCAAAGTCATCGGCACCGTGACCATGCCCGTCGCAATCGTCGGCGTAGTACTGATGCAGTTGCTGCGCACCGAAGTGCACCCGCTCGTGCCCGCGTTGCAATCCACATGGCTCCACGTCCACGTCACCCTGGCCATGCTGGCTTACGCGGCCTGTGCGCTCAGCTTCGCGTTGGCCATGATGTTCCTCATCAAGGACAAGATGAAGACCGAGACTTTCCTCGCCGCGACCAGCCTATTTGGCATCGGCACCTACCTTGGTGTTCTGACCCGCTTCGAAAAATGGGGAGGACTAAGTGTCATAGCCTGGGATCCCGAACGGAAGTCAGAAATGTTTATAGCCAAAGGCGCGCGCCTATTCATCGTAATTCCCGATCTCGGCTGGCTCATGCTGCTTGTGCTGGCAGCCGTCGCCGCGCCCCTCGCCCTGTATCTCGTGTGGCGCAAGACCGGAAAAGAAAATCTCATCGACATCGCCAACCGCGCGGTGTTCGTAAGCATCCTGCTGCAAGTGCTGGCGCTGGTATTCTTTCTGCTGCGCGCCCGCGACGGACGCTACGGTTCGCTCGATGCCGATGGCCTGTTCTCCACCAGTCTGGCTGCCAGTCCGTTCATTCTCTCCGGCCTGGTGGGCGGAATCTTTGTTTCACTGCTGTACCTCTTGCTTCTGTGGCGGCGTCAGGATCTCGAACGCATGTTGCCCAGCGCCGAGGAACTCGACCGCATCACCTACAAAACCATTGCCATCGCATTTCCCTTACTCACCCTGATGATCGCCGCTGGCGCTTATTGGGCTAATCGCACCTGGGGTTCGTATTGGAGCTGGGATCCAAAAGAAACCTGGGCAGCGATTACCTGGCTGGTGTATGCCGGCTACTTGCACATGCGCGTCACTCGCGGGTGGCGTGGACGCCGCGCTGCTTACTTCGCCATCCTCGGCTTTGCCGTAGTGATGTTCACATTTTTTGGGGTGACTTACTTGCTGCCCGGACTGCATGCTTATGCTTAGCCGCCCTCAGTCCGCGGCAGGTGAAATTGGGGAACTGGCAGGAACAATCCACACGGCTGCTGCAACCCGCAATCCTTCGGATTTGCGGGGTGACAGCGCTCTCACAACCTCTGCAGCGCGCTCGCAGGTGGAGGACTTCGGATTGAATTCTGTTCGCGTAAATTGGCAGCTTAAAGCAATCTTGCCGGTAGGGCTCGTACTCCTGGCGGGACTGCTGCTCTTCATTCTGGCGACCGTATCCTTGCGCGATCCAGAACGTCACGCCGTGCTCATCGTAGCGGGCGCGGGAGCAGTCGTCATCTGCGCCGTGTTAATCGCCGTGCTTGCCTATGTGATTCAACGGCCTATGGTCGAATTACAGGAGAAAATCGCGCAGGTGAGCGAAGGCAACCTGGACGTCGCGGTGAGCTTCGCCCATCGCAACGACGAAATCGGAGACCTCGGTCGCAACTTCAATCACATGATGCAGCAATTGCGCGAGAGCCGGGCGGAAATTGAGCGCCTGCATCGCACCCAAATGTCTCGTGCCGAGCACCTGGCAACCCTCGGGGAGTTGGCCGCAGGCTTGGCCCATGAGATTCGCAATCCTCTTGCCGGAATCGCAGGCGTCATCGAAATCGTCGGTCGCGATCTGCCCCAGACCAGTCCAGCCCGCGCCGTCGTAAAAGATGTTCGCCAGGAAATCACCCGTATCAGTCGTACGTTAACCGATCTCCTCGAAACCGCGCGGCCTCGCCGGCCTGAGGTTCGCCGCAGTAATCTCAATATCACCGTGGAACACGCGGTCATGCTGGCCCGCCAGCAGGTGCTCTCAAGACCAATCAAAATTGAATTGCAAAAAGCGCCCGATCTGCCCGAGGTCGAACACGACAGCGACCAGGTTCACCAGGTGCTTCTGAATCTCCTTCTGAACGCAGTCCAAGCCATGGAGGAACCGGGCACGGTCCGCGTCGAAATTGGTTCCCGGGAGGACTACGCGGTTGTGGCAGTAAGCGACACCGGCCGCGGCATTCCTCCGCAGAACCTGCCAAACATTTTCTGGCCTTTCTACACCACCAAAGGCGATGGCACCGGCCTCGGCCTCTCTCTAGCTCACCGTATCGTCGAAGATCATCACGGCCGCATCGAAGTTAACAGTGTGGTAGGCAAGGGCAGCACGTTTACCGTACTGCTGCCATTTCACACGCCGGTGCAGCATGTCGCCAGTTAGAATTCCTCTCGAGCATAAATCCGTTGTAGTTAAATTCTATTCAGACCACTTCCGAGATACTAAGAGTCCGGGCTAAGCATCGTCGTAGTGAAGTCGTTTTTGGATGGCAGTTTCGAGCAGGTCTAACAACGGCCGAATCTTAGCAAGTTCCACCCTCGCATCCGCCAGAAGTCCAGAGCCAGGCGTTTGGCGGTCGATCTCTAGCGCGCCCAACACCGAGCTGATCAGTCTGTCGATCTCCACGAACTGCTTTCGCAGGCCTTCAGTCATGAAGATGCGGTTCATAACAACGAAGTTGTGGAAGTCATTGTGCAACGACTTTGCCTCGATGAGGTCGGTCCAGAATATCCAACGCCGATAGTACTCATCGCGGTCAGCTCCGTTTAGTGATTTCAACTCCTGCTTTCGGAAAGCGGGTAATCTACAAGCTTCAACGAACTCCGCGAAGTGAGAATCGCCCATCCGGTCCAGAGTGACGACTCTCTGCAGCTCTGAGCCCAGATCGAAGCATGCTCCATATGCTTTGTGAAGATTTAGAAATGCTATCGGCAATATCTCGAATTCCTTCTCATGGATCTTGCTAATTCTGGAAAAGAGAGACGTAATTTGATGTCGCAGATGCTCAAGCTCCTTCGCTTCTTCGTGCTTGAACATCTCCAATCGCTTCTCAAACCGATGCTTTAACCAGCGGTCTCCGAATTTCGCGAAGATAGCCCATGCGATGGCCGCTCCGCCACCGCCTGCGGCCAGGATTGCGAGAAGCGTCTTTAGAACCTCGTCAGTCATTGAACCTGTCGCGAATATATCAGGCAGGCGCTTTGAATCGTACCCCTCTCGACGCAAAGGGGGTTACGCACCACCGGGAACGGAGCCGCCCGCTAAGCAAGTCCCGTCCATTTCGTAGTAAATTAATCACTCGATGCCTGCCGAGAAAATCATGATCGTGGACGACGAGCGCCTGGTGCGCTGGTCGCTACGCCAGAAGTGCGAAGAGTGGGGCTTCCGTGTGATCGAAGCCGATGCCGGGGAACCTGCCCTCAAGCTGGCGCAGCAAGAAACCCCTGACTTAGTCCTGCTCGATGTGCGCATGCCGGACCTCAGCGGCATCGAAGTCCTCGATCAACTTAAGAAAAGCGGCGACGCCCGCGCCGTCATCATGATCACCGCCGATCCCCAACTCGACGATGTCAAAGCCGCCCTCAAGCTCGGCGCCTACGACTTCGTAGGCAAGCCGGTCGATTTCGATGAACTGCACATAACCATCAAGAACGCCCTCGAGGCCACCAGCCTGCGCACCGAAGTCCAGTCTCTGCGAAGTGAGGTGCGACGCGGAGTCGGGTATGACAGCGTAATCAGCGTTTCACCCAAGATGACCGAGCTCATGAATTTCATCCGCAAGGTCGCTTCCAGCGAAGCCACCACGATTCTGATTCAAGGCGAAAGCGGCACCGGCAAGGACCTCATCGCCAAAGCCATCCACTACGAAAGCTCGCGTCAGCAGAAACCCTTTGTAGCCATCAACTGCTCGGCAATCCCCGAGACCCTGATGGAAGCCGAACTCTTCGGCCACGAAAAAGGCGCATTCACCGATGCTAAGCAAATGAAGAAAGGCCTGTTCGAGGCCGCCGATGGCGGGACGCTCTTTCTCGATGAAATCGGCGAACTTTCCCCGCTGCTGCAAGCGAAACTGCTGCGCGTGCTGGAAGACCAGGTAATCCGCCGCGTCGGAGGCATTCGCGATATGCAGGTGGATGTACGCGTGATCGCCGCTTCCAACCGCGATCTGGAAAAGGCGGTGCGCGATGGCCAATTTCGTCAGGATCTCTATTACCGCCTGGCGATTATTGCCATCTTCATCCCACCGATACGCGACCGAAAAGAAGATATTCTTCCGCTGGTCGATTTTTTCATCGAGCGCTACAACCGCAGATTCAAGAAGTCAATTCGTGGCATTACCGATGACACCCGCCGCCTTCTGCTCAATCACAACTGGCCAGGCAACGTCCGCGAACTGAAGAACACCATCGAGCGCGGCATGATCCTCGAAGATGAACCGTTTCTGCGTCCGGTCTACCTGCCGTTCTCCGTAGGCGAGTCGGGCGGCCGCACCGTTTTCGAACGAACATCGCCT
>Ga0070765_100001005_pt1 | contig 16837 bp, 13 predicted proteins | sample HubBroMetageWFT5_FD_71516 | JGI IMG/M metagenome (GOLD analysis project Ga0070765, IMG submission 71516) | Warmed and freeze-thawed soil microbial communities from the Hubbard Brook experimental Forest, New Hampshire - Hubbard Brook CCASE Soil... | ecosystem: Environmental > Terrestrial > Soil... | reverse complement strand
GGCTGGCGCAAGGGGCAGATCGTCAACCTCGATCTCGCGGTCAGCTCAATCCGGCGCGCCGTGGAAGAAGCGGAAACAATTGTCGGCGTGCCCGTGGAATCAGCGCTCATCGGCGTTGCCGGCGGGCACGTACGCGGCGTAAATAGTCGCGGCGGCATCACCGTGGGTGCGCGCCCGCGCGACATACAGCGCGACGACGTTCGCCGCGCCATCGAAACCGCTCGCGGCGTCACGCTGCCGGAAGACCGCGAAGTGCTTCACGTGCTGCCGCAGGAATTTTTCCTCGACGCGCAAGACAACATCCGCGACGCGATCGGCATGGTCGGCCAGCGCCTGGAGGCTAACGTTCACATCGTCACCGCCTCCGGCACGGCTACACAAAATATCGTCACTGCCGTAAATCGCGCCGGGGTGCGCGTGGACGACACGGTCCTCGAGCCGCTCGCCTCCGCCGAATGCTGCCTCACGCAAGACGAACGCGAGCTTGGCTGCGTTCTGCTCGATATCGGCGGTGGCACCACCGAGCTCATCGGCTACACCGGCGGAGTGGTGCGCCACACGGCTGCCGTGCCCGTCGGCGGCGATCATTTCACCAACGATCTTGCCGTCGGCCTGCGCACGCCGATTCCCGAAGCCGAAAAAATCAAGCGCGAGCATGCCTGCGCGTACGCCGATCTGCTCTCGCAGGACTTCGCCATCGAAATCGCCAGCGTGGGTGACCGCCCGCCGCGCACCGTTTTCGCGCGCATGCTTTCAGACATCGTCGGCCCGCGCGCTCAGGAATTGCTGATGCTGGTGCGCGACGAACTTCGCCGCGGCGGCCTGGAATCGCAAATCCCCGCTGGTATCGTTCTCACCGGCGGTGGCGCGCAGATGCGCGGCCTGGTCGAATTGGCAGAGCGGATGTTCAACCTGCCGGTGCGCATCGCGTCGCCGCGGGGGCTCGAAGGAATGAGCGAAGAGGTTTCCCGGCCCGAGTATTCCACGGCCGTCGGACTAGTGCTCTACGGGGCGCGTACGCGCCGCCTCGCCGGAGCGCGGCCCGCTGGCTTCATGGGCAAATTGAAAAGCATGTTCGCGGGGGCATAAAAAACTTTCTGAAGTGCGAAATGATCTGAGGGAGGAAGAATGGCCAAAGAATCGAATCTTCGAGTTTCGTTCAGTGAAGAACCGCAGAACGGCGCGAGAATAAAAGTGATCGGCGTGGGCGGCGGGGGTTCCAACGCCGTCAATCGCATGATCCGCGCGAAGGTGGAAGGCGTCGAATTCATTGCCGCCAACACCGATTTGCAGGCGCTGAAACTTTCGCAGGCACCCGTGAAGCTTCAGCTTGGCGCGAAGCTCACCAAAGGACTCGGCGCAGGCGCGAATCCTGAAGTGGGCCGCAAGGCCGCGCTTGAAGACACGGAAAAAATCCTCGAGGCGCTCGATGGCGCGGACATGGTCTTCGTCACCTCGGGTCTCGGCGGCGGCACGGGGAGTGGCGCGGCGCCGGTGGTGGCGAATCTCGCCAGCGAACTCGGCGCGCTCACCGTTGCAGTGGTCACCAAGCCCTTTGCATTCGAAGGCAAGCGCCGCATGCAGCAGGCCGAGCAGGCACTCACCGAATTGATCGGCTGCGTGGACACCGTCATCGTGATTCCCAATGAGCGCCTGATGGAATGCGTGGAGCACGGCACCAGCTTCTTCGAAGCTTTCCGCATCGCCGATGATATTCTCCGGCAGGCCGTTCAGGGAATTTCGGACATCATCACGATTCCCGGCATCATCAATCGTGACTTTGCAGACGTGAAGACGATCATGTCCGGGCAGGGCTACGCCGTGATGGGCACGGCGGTAGCATCGGGCCCGAATCGCGCCATTGACGCCGCGAACCGCGCCATCAACAGCCCTCTGCTGGAAGACAATTGCATCCAGGGCGCGCAAGGCATTCTGATCAACGTCACCGGCTCATCGACCGTCACGCTGCAGGAGGTCCACGAAGCCTCCTCCATCATACAGAAAGCCGCGCACGAAAATGCCAACATCATCTTTGGCGCCGTGCAGGACGATGCCATGAAGGAATCCGTGAAAATCACGGTCATCGCCGCAGGCTTCCGCGAAGTGGCGGGAAAGAAGACGCACACGCGCCCATCGTACCTGCCGAAAACCTGGAAGGCGGGACGCGACCAGACAAATATTCTTCCGCAGCAGACAAACGTGGTGCAACAAGTGGCGCGAAATGTGAATGACGTGATCCACGAGGTGCCGGCCGACGATCTCGACGTCCCCACATTCCTCCGCCGTCAGGCCCAAAAAGCCTGATCGTTCGAAAAGCATCGGGGCGCGGATTCTCGCGCCCCTTTTTTTTCGTAGCGCCCTGCTGCGAACTCCATCTTTTCCGGGTGCCCACAGTGGTGAGCCGTTTTCTATTTCCCACCGCCCAGGTATAAACTCGCTCCGTGCGGAACCGCGTCGAAGTCCGACCTTTCGTAGTCACCGAAATGCTCGCCCATGCCCGCCGCGAAAAAAACCACGAATGCTGTGGTTTTCTTGCAGGTCGCAATGGCGCGATCTCTCGCGTTTTCTCTGCAACAAACGCTGCAATTGATCCCGCGACGTCCTATGAAATTGCGCCGCCTGAATTATTCCAATTGATGCGCGAGATCCGCGCCGCCGGCCTCGATTTCCTCGGCATCTATCATTCGCACCCCAACAGCGCAAATGAACCCTCCCCGCGAGACATCTCTTGGGCGTATTATCCCGACGCGGCATATTTCATTCTTTCGCCGCTTCCGGAGTCGCCGCGCCCCGTTCGCGCCTTTGCCATTCGCAACGCCCGCGCCACGGAATTGGAAATCCAAATTGTCGCGTCAGAGGGAGAGGTTCAATGAATCGTCGCGAATTGTTGAAGACGCTGGGCGCAGGCGCAATCGGATTCGGCATTAACGGTATTCCATCCGCGCGGCTGCTTCGTGCCGATGCCAAGCCGAAAAGAATTCTGATGTTCACGAAGTCCTCGGGCTACGAGCACGCCATGATCAAGCGCACCGATGGCAAACTGGGCCCCGCCGAGCAAATCCTCACCGATCTCGGCAAGCAGAATGCCTTCGATGTGCTCGCCTCAAAGGACGGCCGCATTTTCTCCAGTGCGGACCTTCCCCAATTCGACGCATTTTTCTTTTACACCACCGGCGACCTGACCACCGAAGGAACGGATAAGAATCCGCCCATGACCGCCGAAGGCAAGCAACGTTTTCTCGATCTGATTCACGATGGCAAAGGATTCATTGGCACCCATTCCGCTGCAGACACGTTTCACAGCCCCGGCGACCGATTCGATCCCAAGCCGCAAACCCTCGATCCTTACGTTGAAATGCTCGGCGCCGAATTCATCGCGCACGATGCCCAGCAAACCGCCCATCTGATAGTGGCCGACAAAAAATTTCCCGGCCTCGCGCCGCTTGGTGATGCGCTGGACATGAATGAAGAGTGGTATCCGTTTCGAAGTTATCAGCCGGACCTGCACGTCCTGACCATTCTCGAAACGAAGGGGATGAATGGACCGCACTACCAGCGCCCCGCTTACCCAAACACGTGGGCGCGCATGCACGGGCGCGGCCGCGTGTTTTACACCGCGCTAGGCCATCGCGACGATGTTTGGGCTTCCGCCTCGTTTCAGAGTTTGCTGCTGGGAGGAATCAACTGGTCCCTAAAGAATGTAGATGCCGGGATTGCTCCCAATCTCGCGGAAGTTGCTCCGCATGCGAGCGACATCCCCGCGGCAGCCTTCGCGCACCCGGCTGGTTAAGGGAACCTTCAGCACCACGGCGGTGATGTCGTCGTGATAGCGCCCGCCTTCGGAAAATGCCATCGCTTCTTCCAGCAGAATTTTCAACGACTCGCTTGCGGGCTTTCTCTGGCTCAATTGCCAGATTTCCGAAAGCCGCTCCCAACTGAAATCCGCGCCCTCGCGATTCTGGAGTTCGTGCAATCCATCAGTGGCAAATAGCACCGCGTCTCCCGGAGCCAGTTGGATCGTGTAAAGATCGTAGGACGAGCCGGGAAACAAACCGGACGGAATTCCTCCCAATCCCAGCGGTTTGCATCCCGATGCGGATGCGTGCAATGGATAGGGAAGCCCGGCATTCGAAAATGTCAATTTCAATGTAGCGGGATCGTACAGAGCGTAAAGAGTGGCGGCGTAGCGGCCTGATACAGGCCGTACCAACAATCGCTTATTGAGCAACGCCAGCACCGAGGCCGTGTCTTCACCCGTCTTGTTGATTCCGCGCAGCATCCCCATCACCAGCGCGGAGTACATCGCCGCTGGAAGTCCCTTGCCCACCACGTCGCCCACGTAGATTCCCGCGTGGCCATCCGGCAAATGGAAAAAATCCACAAAATCGCCGCCCACTTCCGCCAGCGGAGCAAACCTGCACGCGATCTCGAAGCCCTCACCATTTAAATCGCCCGCGGGCAGCAGCGAATACTGAATCTGACGCGCTTCGTCCCTCTCCGCGTCAAACGCATTGGCGCCGACATGCGCTTCCACTCCCACTTGCACGCCCATTCGTTATGTACCCTTGAATTCGCTGCGCCTGAACCGGCGCAATTCCGCCATGGCATCCGGCACGCCTGCCGGAGGCTCAAAATCGTGACACGCGTTCCAATTCATCATCGGCTGGACAGGGGCTAAACATAGGCTAAACATGGGCTAAACATGGGCTAGACAAGGCCTAAACGTGCGAATTGCCGCGGGTTTGTTAAGGGAGGGGCCAGGCCTCAGGAAAAGCCGTTTCAAGGTGGCACATCTGCAACGCCAGGAAACGCTCAGAGATGATTCCGATTTAACTATTCGCGTGGTGCGCGTGAACTGCCGCGGCTGCCTCAGCCGCTGCAAGGCGCTTCAGGTACAACGGAAATTTTGCCGCAAGCGCTGCCACTTCGCCGCGCACCCTTTGTTCCGTGGCTGCGTCCTCCAGATGATCGAGCACTTCCGCGATCCATCCAGCGATTTTTTCCATCTCCGGCTCACGCATCCCGCGCGTCGTCACGGCCGGCGTTCCCACGCGAATGCCGCCCGCTTTCATCGGAGGCAGGGGATCGAAAGGAATTGAATTCTTGTTGATGGTGATGCCTGCGCGGTCAAATGCGGGCTGCGCGGCGCTTCCGGTGAGCCCGCGCGAGTGAATGTCCACGAGAAACAGATGATTGTCCGTACCGCCGCTCACGATGCGGAATCCGCGCCGAGCCACGCCCGCTGCAAGGGTTTTCGCATTCGCCACAACCTGGCGCGCGTATTCGCGGAATTCCGGTTCCATCGCTTCCTTCAGGCACACGGCCTTCGCCGCAATTGTATGCATCAGCGGGCCGCCCTGAATTCCAGGAAATACGATCCGGTCGAGATCCTTCGCGTATTTTTCGCGGCAAAGTATCATTCCGCCGCGCGGTCCGCGGAGTGTCTTGTGCGTCGTGGTGGTTACAAAATCCGCATGCGGCACAGGATTTGGATGCGCCCCGCCCGCCACGAGGCCCGCGATGTGCGCCATATCGACGAAGAGCATCGCTCCCACAGACTGCGCGATTTGCGCCATCCGCGCAAAATCAATGATGCGTGAATACGCGCTTGCGCCCACCACCACCATTTTCGGCCTGTGCTCGCGCGCCAGGCCGTCGAGCTCGTCGTAATCAATCGTCTCGGTTTCCTTGGTCACGCCATACGCCACGAATTTGTAGGTTCGCCCCGAATAATTGAGCGGATGCCCGTGGGTCAAGTGGCCGCCGTGCGCGAGATTCATTCCCAGCACCACGTCGCCGGGTTGCAGCGCGCTCATGTACACGGCGATATTGGCCTGCGTGCCCGAATGCGCCTGCACGTTCGCGTGTTCCGCGCCAAACAGGGCCTTCGCGCGATCGATCGCCAGTTGCTCGGCCTGGTTCACGAACTCGCAGCCGCCGTAGTAGCGCTTCGTTCCATAGCCCTCCGCATATTTATTGGTCAGCACGGACCCCATCGCCTCGAGCACCGCTTCGGAAACAAAATTCTCCGAAGGGATCAGCTCAATGCTCGACGTCTGGCGATGAAGCTCGTCACGCAGAATGGCGGCGATTTCCGGATCGGTCTGATCCAGCGTCCGGCTCATTCGCTTGGATTCGGGAGTTTCAGATGTCATCTCATCGCACCTGCGATTTTTCCATTTCGGAGATTTTGTTGATCCGTCTTTGGTGGCGTCCGCCCTCAAATTTCGCGCCCAGGAACACGCGGACGGCTTCGAACGCCTGCGCGTCCGTCATGAGTTTGCTTCCCAGCGAGAGAACGTTGATGCCAATGCGTTCGCGTCCGTCCCGCGCCGCCTGCACATCATGCGCCGCGATCGAGCGGATGCCGGGAACTTTGTTCGCAGCCACGGCCATGCCCAGCCCGTTTCCGCAGGTCAGTATTCCTAGGTGATTCGGGTCGGCCGCCACACGCTCGGCCACTGGCCGCGCGAAATCAGGATAATCCACCGATTCTTCGGAATCCGTGCCGAGATCCTCGACGCTATAGCCGAAGCCCTGCAAAAAACTTTTGATGGACTCTTTTAACTGGAAGCCGGCATGGTCGGCGCCGAGGATGATGAGCGGCTTGGGGGAATCAGGCATCGGAGAATTCCAGAAAGATTCTACCGCGAATTGCGGAATTCTCCACGCACCCGAATCAGGCGCTGCCTTGCGCGGGCGGGGCGCCCCCGAAAACGTCGAGGACGCCCGGCCATGCGTTTAAGTGAAGTTTGCTACGGCGAGTGCCGCTACTTTTTTGGCGAAGTCGAACGTAGCTCGCAGGTTGCCGCCGATGAATCGCACATTGCCATCGACGTCCTGTTCGAACACGCTTTTGCCGCTCTTGTCCACAAACTTGCAATGGACTTTGATCTGCGTGGCTCCGGCAACCGTGGTGACCTGGCGCTTTTCTTCGCTGCCCTGCTTGAAGCCGAAGACGTTGCTCTGAAGGACAAGCAGATCGGAGGCATCCCCGGCAGCCTTATCGCCGTCGCGGTAAATGTGCTGGAACTTGGCGGTCTTGTCCAGCTGCTCGATCAATTGTTCGTAAAGCGAAAGTTGAAACGCGATGGGGAGCTTCACTTCGTCGGACTGCACCATCACAACCTGAATCGAGGAAGCTTTCACTTTCGGCATTGCTGCTGCGGCCGGCGCCTGCGCCGACGCCGCGCTTGCCGTCACGAAGATCACCGCTGCGAGGGACAACAAAGCGATCAATGAGCGGATGCTCTTCATTGTTTCTTCTCCTTGGGTGCAGGTCCCTGGTCGGCTTCGACTTCCACCGGGACGCTCGTCTTCGCGCCCGCATCGAGCAGCGCCTTCTTGGCTCCGAGCGAATTGCCCTCAACCAGAATGAACACCGCGCCGTGAACTCCGCCGGAAGCGTCCACATATTCAAGAGAGAGCGTGTCAATCTTGGTGCGGAACAAGCTTAGAAACCTTCCGCCGCCGTAAGGAGCAAACATCGTGAGCGTGCCAACAGTTCCGCCAATCGTACGCTCGGTGTCCTTCCCGGTCATCACTTCGGTGATCGAACTTGCCGGGATGTCTACTTTCTTTTTGCCTTTCGTGAATTCCAGCGTTCCGTTCTGGACGCTCATAACTCCATCAGCGTTGTGCTTGATGCCGTCGAGCCCGAACACGCACTTCACCTCAGGGAACGACATCGGATTTTGCGCGGCGGCGGGCGTGGCGAGCACTCCGGCACCGATGATTGCCGCGGCGGCAGCGGACAGCAGTGAAACCGCCCGGGGCATCTTCATATTCGATTTCTCCTTGAAATTTTGGAGCCCGCGCAGGTAGGGGCATGCGCGGCGCATACACTACACCGGATTGGCCTTTCTTGCACGCGAAAAGAACTGCTGGCTGTATGCAGATTTTTGTCCGATGGCGTTTGTCGTCACAAGGTTTGATTGCTGTCGTGCAAGAACCTCCAACGTTTCCAATCCACTGTAAACAGCTTCTCGAAAAATGATGTTTACTTCACCGTATATTCGCTCAGGGGAACGCCTCTCAATTCCAGATCGCATCCTCGTCCCACGCGCCATCTTCATTCCAGGGATTCGATTCGCCGATGGGTTGTCCGTCGGGAGGCGTCGCGGGCTTCGTTTGTTCGAACTGTTTCGGATTCGTTTCGAACTGTTTGATTTGTTGCGCGGCATAAAAATAGGCTGCGCGCCAGCCCTCATCGTGCGGAGCCTGCTGCGCGAACCAACTCTTCAGCGTGTCGAGTTTCAGCGCGGCGATTGCGCGGGGCTGCGTGGCGGCAGAGGAATCCGAAGCGAGCGCCATCAGGTCGTAGAGGACCGTCTGGTCCACCACGCGCTCGATTTCGCCCGCGTAGCCAGCATCCGCTTTGCCTTTCCACGTGGCGGCAAGAATGCGGTCTACGATTTCCTCGAAGCCGGGATTTTTCGCATCTCCTGCGTGATATTCCACAAGCCGCTCGGCGCGCTGCGCATTCAGCAGGAACGCCACCACGTGGCTCGCCGCCGCTTCCGCGGGCGCGAGCGCGTCAAACGTGGGAGCCGTGTGGCCGCGGAAGAGCTCGCGCGTGTGCGGATAGGAAGGCGGGCGCGGCGGAATCAACTTCAGCAGGGAATCGGGCAGCTCCAGTGCCTCAGGCGTTAGCGTGGCAAGCACGGCGTCGAGCGCGCGCCGCTGTTCTGGCGCAGCCACCGGCTTCGTCGGCGCAAGGGCGTCGCCGCGGACGGCGAACGTGTAATCCACGCCGCCAACAACCTTTGCCGCTGCTTCCACCTGATATCGATGCAGCATGTAAACGGGGACGAGCACTTCTTCAAGCGTGGCCATCGGTGCGCCCGCGCGAATATTGTTTTCGCCAAAACGCTTCAGCACCGCGGCGCGAACTTTCATGATGCGGTTCAATTCGTCAACGGCGTTCGAGCCCGCGTCCCACAGATGCGCGTAGGGGCTTGCGGCGAACGCCGGGCGCGCGTCCTGATCGGTGAGAAAGCGTTGCCCGCCGCTAAAGGCGTCGTTCAAAATTTTATTGAGCGCAGCGGTTTCCTCCGTGCCCTGGGGAAAATCCTGATAGCCATACGCGATGGACACTTTGTCCCACTCACCGATCCCCGTGGCATACGCGCCGGTGAGATCCGGCGAGCCATCCCCGCCAATCGTGACCACCGGCGGCGGATAGTCCATTACTGAAGCTCGATTCACACTGCTGGCGGCAAAATTGTGTTCCAGACCAAGCGTGTGGCCAACTTCGTGGGCGGAAAGCTGGCGCATCCGCGCGACTACCATCTTCATGAGCTCGGGCGAAGCGGTCTTTCCATCCGCGTAAGGCGCCGTCAGGCCCTCGGCGATCAGGTAATCCTGCCGCGCGCGCAGCGAACCCAGCGTCACGATGCCTTGAATGATTTCACCCGTTCGCGGGTCAACGATGGCCTCGCCGTTGGACCACCCACGTTCGCCGCGATGGACCCACTGGATCACGTTGTAGCGGATGTCCATGGTGTCCGCGCCATCCGGAAGCACGTCCACGCGGAACGCGTCTTTGTAACCAGCCGCAGTGAAGGCCTGATTCCACCAGCGCGCGCCCTCCACCAGCGCGGAACGAATGGGTTCAGGCGTCGCCCGGTCAACGTAATACTGAATCGGCTCGACGGGCTCGCTGACCGCGGCGGATGGGTCTTTTTTCTGCAGGCGATGCCGGGCGATGAAGCGCCTTTCAACGGGCTGATCGACAGGCACGGCGAGGTCCATGAAAGAGACACCGAAAAAGCTGGCGCGCGGGTCATATGCCCGGGGTGTGTAGCCCGGGCCGGGCAGCTCGACGAACGAATAGTGCTCGTGCAGAGTCATCGCCGTGGGTTCAGGCGTCACTTCTCTTACCAGCGGGCCAGGGTCGTCGCCCTTGAAGGTGAGGATGGCTTCCACTTCCGTGTTCTTCGGAAAATTTTTCGTGCGCGGAAGATAGATCGCGCTGCGGTTCGCATCCAGGCTGAACGAGCCTTGTTGCGAGCCGCGCAAGCGCTCGATTACTTCGTGTGCGTCGTGCATGAAAAAAGAAGTTGCGTCCACCAGGACGGCGTCCCCTTCTTCCGCGGAGACATCAAAGCCCCAGATGGCGGAAACCGGGAAAGATTCCTCCACGCTGCGCCGCTCGTAAGCGTTGTCGCTTGTGGCGCGATATTCGTAATTCGATTGAATGAGCAGGACTTTCGGTCCCACGCGCTGGAATTTCACCACGCGCCCTTCGCCTCGCTGCCCGCGATCGAGTCCAACGTCGTTCTGCCCCATGCCGTTGGCGAGAGTATCGAGGTAAAGGAATTCGGCGTTCCACTTATCAATCTGCAGCCAGATTTTTCCCGTGTGCGCGTCCCAGTAAAAAGGGAAAAAGCCGTCGAACTTTTGCATTCCCGCCGTCTTCGTTGCAATCGAGTTCTGCGCCGCTGGCGAAGCTGTAGCAGCCGCAGGCGCGCTGGCAGCTTGAGTTTTCTCCTGCGGCCGAGCCCACCCCGGCGCAGCGCTCAGCATCGCCAGGAAAACAATCCACCCGCTTCGCATAAAGTTTCCTCCCCAGATCAACGAGGAACGCTTTATATCAAACTGCAAGCCGCAATTGTTGAAAACCTCTCGTCCGACATACAAGGCACTGAGTATCGAATCTCACGGAACGGCAACGGCGCTTGGACTTCTCTTGACGGCGCGATATGCTCCCATCGCCTGGAGACATTGTTCGCAAAGCTCAACTGCGGAACGAACTTTTGCGGCTTGCGTCTCTCCGCGTGAACCGAGAGGAGTTGCAATGAACCGACGAGGATTTTTGAAGGCGGGCGGCAGTTTGGGTTTAGTAGCGGGACTGCCCGGCCTGGCCGCGGCCGGCTATATTCCGGAACACAACTGGGAAAAATATGACTGGGGGAATGGGCCCGAAGTAAAGGATCGCCTGTACCAGGGGCCGTTTACGCAATATGAGGCCGATGCGGTAGTTCCCGATAGCGATGTGGTGATGGTGACGACACCCTCGAAAGACATCGTCGGCAATTATGGAATGGGATTGACGGTGTACGTTTCAGGGGACACCGGGCCGCCTCGAATTGCAGGCGAGACCGTGGAGAAATCGCTGGAAGATCTGGTGAAGCTTCCGTTTGCGCAGAAGATTTACATTCGCCCGAATTGGCGGGACGTGCAGAAGCGCGCTGGGCGCCTGGATTTTCCGGATTGGTGGAAGATTACTTTCGAATTGGGGAAGCGTTACAACAAACAAATCGGATTTCGCATCATGCTTGAGAATCCTGACGTCGCAGAACCCGGAATGCCGGAATTCCTGATGGAGAAAGTTCCGTATGTAAAACTCAAGGGCGAGTGGAAAGGCAATCCATCGGAAATTCGTTACAAGAAGGAACACCGGATGCCGCGATACGATCATCCGGCCTACCAGGCAGCGTTTCGCGAATTAAATGAGCTGCTCGCCGCGGAATTGAATGGCAATCCTCAAATCGAATACATGGACACGATGATGTACGGCTTTTGGGGCGAGGGGCACACGTGGCCGTTCGATGGCAATCCGTTTCCAAATAACGTAATCGCGGAGCAAACCTGGGAAAGAATGCTGGAGACGCAGCTTGGGTTTTGGACGAAAGTCCCTCTGGCGACGAACACGCAACCGGACTTCAGTTCCGTTGGCAACTCGGAAGTTCTGGATCGCACGGTGCGCACCCACAACTGGATCCGCACGGACACGATTTTCATTGAGAACACTCAGATTGAAGCGCTGAGTAACCGCCCCCCGTGGATAGCCGCCATCTGCGAGGTCGGCATGACCACCGGCGAAGAGAAGAGCCTGGGGCTGGACGAATATCAAATCACGTACAACGAGAAAATCATTTCACATGTCGCGGACGTGGGCGCGAACTACTGGTCGTTGTGGAACTGGCACAACGAATCCGCCAAAAATATTCAGAGCTACTACGATAAGTATCCCCAGCCGATTGACGAAATCGCGCGAAAGATCGGGTATCGCGTGCGGCCTTCGTTTATCTGGAGTTTCAATCGAGCGGGGACCCCGGGCCTGGTTGTGGGTCTGGCAAATAATGGAATCGCCGGACTTCCCGGAGTTCTGCGAATCACGATTTCGAGCCAGGAGGGCAAGACGCTCGCAAGCGGATGCGTCGATGCCGGATACCCAAAACGCGGCGGCGTACGCCAGGCAATGCTTCTGCTGCCAGAGGGAACGAATTGGGAAGGATTGAACCTGCGGGCAGAGATCGAAGTAAAAAATGTGGTGCGTCCAGTCCAGTGGGCGATTCAGCAGAAAACAAATGCAGATGGTTCGCTGACGCTGAAGCGCAACGTGCGAACCTGAGCTGGAGGTATTTTTTGAAGGCCTAATGGTTTCACGCAACCGGCGGGCAGTTCACGGAAAGTCCCGTCGCTTATGGGGAGACCCTCTTAAAGTAGCGATAAAAGTCCATATTGCACTCGTTTAGCCGCAGCTTCAGGGTCATTTCCGGCTCATTCTCGCTTACCCGTCAAACTTTTTCGTGCAACAAATTCCTCTGTTTAGGGTTTGTATACATAGGCCCACCCAGTCCGGGTTGCCTTTAAAAAGAACGCTATTATTGAATATCTCTACTTAACTTTAGGAGGGCTTTTTTATGTCAGTTCGCTCAGGATTTCTTAAACTGCTCGTCGGCGTCGCGATGACCGCAGCTATGCTGACTGTGCCCGTCGCGCACGCGCAGATTGCTATCGGCATCTCTGTGCATGTTGCTCCCCCGGTTCTGCCCGTATATGAGCAGCCCCCGCTTCCCGCACCCGGCTATCTTTGGACCCCCGGCTACTGGGGCTACGGAGAAGCAGGCTATTACTGGGTTCCTGGCGTTTGGGCGCAACCGCCCCGAGTGGGCGTTCTGTGGACACCCGGATATTGGGGCTTTGTGGGCGGCGCATACGGATGGCACGCGGGGTATTGGGGCCCGCACGTCGGCTTCTATGGTGGCGTCAACTACGGCTTCGGTTTCGGCGGGGTTGGGTTCGTTGGCGGCGAGTGGCGCGGTGGAGCATTCGCATACAACCACGCGGTGGCCAATTTCGGCAGCGTGCATGTGACCAACGTGTATGAGAACCGCACCATTGTGACGCAGAACACCATCGTCAACAACGAACACGTCAGCTTCAACGGCGAAGGCGGCATTTCTGCGCACGCCTCCGCAACTGAAATGCAAGCGGAGCACGAGGAACACATTCAAGCCACCGCGAGCCAGTCGGAGCACGAACACTTTGCCTCGCAGGACCGCTCGCAGCTGGCTTCCGTGAACCACGGCGCTCCGGGCACTACGGCGTCTTCCAGCGCGAGTGCTTATCATCAGGTTGCGCAGCAGCATGCGCAGTCGCAGCCCATTTCCGCGGCTGACCGCACCGCCGGCAAAAGCTACAATCCCAACACGCGCGAAGCCAATCAGGATCAGCGCATTGCCAACGGACTCCGCAGCGGCCAGATGACGTCGGGTGAAGCGGCGAAAGCCGAACGGACCCAGTCCCACATCGATCAGCAGGTCCACAATGACCGCGCGGCGAACGGCGGGAAATTAACGGGCCAGGAAAAACAACAGATCAACGGTGAGCAGAACGCCGCTAGCCGCCAGATCTACGACGAGAAACACAACGGGAACACCATCAAGCCTAACGCTGTGGACGACCGCGAAGCGAACCAGCAACAGCGCACGGCAAACGGCCTACGCAGCGGCCAGATGACTTCTGGCGAAGCGGCCAAGACCAATGCCAACCAAGCCAAGACCGCGCAGCAGGTTCATAACGATCGCACGGCCAATGGCGGCGCGCTGAACGCGGAACAAAAGAAGCAGGTCAACAAGGAACAGAACAAAAACAGCAAGCAAATCCACAACGAGAAGCACAACGACAAGAAGACCAAGCCGGCCAAATAAAAAGGCCGAAACGCAATAGTTGGAATATCAGGCAATCCAAACGTAGGCTCGAACGGCTGGCGATGTTCCCAGCCGTTCGCTTTTTCCTTATAGCTCAATCGCGCTGACTTGTGTTAAAAGTTGGCGTCCTGCCCTAGGGAGTTGACCGCGGCGTCGTTTTTCTTCGCACCACTCTAGTGCACGCCGAATCCGCCCCTTTGTAACTTCTATTCTCGCCGTCTTTTCGCGGCCGCTCGCTCCGCGCAGTGATTAGCGAAACCGACATCGAGCTACAGCCGTCAATCGACCATCAAGCGCAATCAGAGAGCAATTGCGAACGCACTGCAAGAAGCAGTGGCGGCCATGATGGCCTGATGACGCAACCGAGTTTAAGAAACAAGGAGCAAAGAATATGAAAATACTTATGGTGCTGACGTCCCACGATCAGCTCGGCAACGCTGGCCGCCTTTCTCCATCGTTGATGGGCGTCTCATCACCGGCCAGAATCCCGCGTCATCGACGTCCGCGGCTCAAGCTCTTTTGAAGCTGCTCGGCGAAAGAGCCGCTCACGCTTCCGCTTGAGTTGGCCATCACATCGGTTCGTTATCGGTAATAATAGTGGCCGCGAATGTCCTTCGCGATGCAGAGCGAGCGTGGCAACCACAGCGGGTTGCGATTCGTTGTCGACCGAGCAGTACAAGAGACAGGGAGTTTCGGATTCACGAGAGAGTGCGCGAAATCCGCACAATCCAGTACCTGCGAGGCACGATGACGAATACGACCAGCTTTCAAACGGACATTCGCCCGCTTTTTACAGAACGAGACATTCAAGGCATGAGCAAGGCTTTCAACCTGGGAAGTTACGACGACGTCAAAAAGCATGCTGTCGCCATCTATGATCGCATCCGTGGAATCGGCGGCGCGGTAATGCCGCCCCCACCGCCCAGAGGAGAAGGTCCGTGGCCACAATCTCGCATTGAACTATTCGCCAAGTGGATGGCGGACGGGTACCAACCATAGTCGGCCCTCCCAGCGTCCGGGGCTGCTTCTTGACTTACAATTTGCGCGTTGGAGCGAGTCGAGGAATGTGACTTTCGTCGATCGAGCAATCTGTCGCGCGCCCGCTTCGGTCGCGCAAAAAATGCATCATTTTATTCTTCCCGTCTATCCAAGTAGCTGCAAGACAAGCAATCGTCGTTGAAGGAGGACGTATGTCAGATGAGAAAACTGGAAGCGCCGCCAGTGCAACTCGAGCGCCGCAGCCCGCGGAGACAAATCCTCTCGACTTTGTGCCCGACCAAATTCCTTTCGACACTCCGTATGGCCCGCCCATATCGCTGGACCGAGCCATGGCGGTTATTCAAGCGGCCGTGGCAGAGGCAAAGAAGCGGAATTGGAAGATGAACCTGGCTGTTGTAGATTCCGGCGGCAATCTTGTTACCTTTCAACGGATGGACGGGGCGATGCTTGCCTCCATTCAGATTGCCGAACATAAGGCACGAGCAGCCGCGACCTTCCGGCGCCCAACCAAAGTCTTCGAGGTTGGCGTTAATATGATGCATCTCAACTATCTGCTGGCGTTCGACGGAGTGATTGCATCTCGCGGCGGCATTCCACTGATCGAGAACGGCTCGATCATCGGCGCAATCGGTGTTTCGGGAGGCGCGGATTCCCAGGACGAGATTGTGAGCAACGCAGGAGCGGCTTTAATTAACCAACTGCCGGCAACGAACAAATAATCCGGCCTCCAGAGAAACCCCAGGGGGCCATCAGCCATTTTTCGAGTTTTATAAATTCAGAGGAGAATCCTATGACAACTGCAAGCACAGCTATGAAACCCGCACAGCTTCGAGTCACACGGAAGTCGCCCCAGTATTGGCGCGTGACGATCGACAACCCCCCAATCAACGTAATGGGCCCGGAAATGGTCCGGGAGTTTCAGGAAATTATCAGCGCTCTGGAGGCCGACGAGCACGTCAGGGTCGTGGTCTTCGATAGCGCGGTTGACGGCTATTTTCTGAATCACTCCGATTTCGTGGCCAAGCTCGAGGACCTGACCTCAATGCCCAATGGCCCCACAGGATTGCCGCCCTGGCCGGACTTTCTCGTGCGTCTTACGCGTCTGCCAGTCGCCTCCATCGCCCACATCCGCGGTCGGGCGACGGGCAATGGCAGCGAGATCACACTGGCCTGCGATATGAGTTTCGCCAGCCGCGAAAAGACGATCATCTCGCAGTGGGAGGTAGGCGTGGGAATGGTCGCCGGCGGCGGCCCGATGGCCCGCTTGCCCAGACTCATCGGCCGAAACCGCGCTCTCGAGGTGCTCTTGAGTTCGGATGACATCACCGGAGAGCTCGCCGAGGCCTACGGCTACGTGAATCGCGCTCTGCCCGATGCCGAGCTCGACGCTTTCGTGGAGGCGCTCGCCACCCGCATCGCAAAGTTCGACAAATGGGCAATCGCCAATACCAAGCGCCTGGTCAACACCACCCTGCCGCCTGACGTTGAGATCGGCGCCGGGTGGTACGCCTGCATCGGCTCGCTCGGGCGACCCGCAGCTCAGGAAGGAATCAAGGCACTCATGGCGGTCGGCTTCCACAAGCCGGGCGATGTTGAAAATCGGCTCGGATACTATCTGGGCCAAATCGCGCGCTAGGCCGGCGCCCGATGCAATTCTCGACTCCGGGCCGTTGAGGTTGGGGGAGTTCGGATCTGATTTTGACGGCCGCGATTTAAAAGTCTGCTGTAACGTTCAACACTTTCTGCGCACCAGATCGAAAGGAGCCATCAATGAGCGCCGTACAAGTGGAACAGAAGAGCTACGAGATGCCCCCGCGAGAGGGGATCAGCGTCGCGCATTTTCTCACCGTCGCCGACGTCGAGCGATCGGCTCGCTACTACGAAAAGGTCTTCGGCGC
>Ga0070765_100001004_pt1 | contig 16841 bp, 19 predicted proteins | sample HubBroMetageWFT5_FD_71516 | JGI IMG/M metagenome (GOLD analysis project Ga0070765, IMG submission 71516) | Warmed and freeze-thawed soil microbial communities from the Hubbard Brook experimental Forest, New Hampshire - Hubbard Brook CCASE Soil... | ecosystem: Environmental > Terrestrial > Soil... | reverse complement strand
CACGCGCCGCTATTTCGCGGCAGCGTCTTGCATCATGAACACCGTTATTTGTAACGCGCCCCCGGAACGACGGCAATTCGGCTGCTGCGCCGTCCTATCTCGCCAAGCGTCCGCGCATCGACGAGCCCGGCGATCTCGCGAAGCAGCAGATCATTGCCATGAACAATTCGGGCGTCGGCGCATGAAGCTTTCAACCCGCCGATGGCTCGACGATCCCGCGCACTGTGCACTTCACGCCGCGCTTGCTCGTCAACAGCGTGCGCGCGGCGGTCGCCTCGGCTGTCGAAGGGCGTGGCGTGACGCGGCCGCTCTCCTATCAGGTTGCCGAGCATGTACGGGAAAGCCGCCTGCAGACCGTACTGAGGTCGGACAAGTACGCCCCCTTGCCGGTCCATATCGTCACGCCGGAGGGCCTGCTTTCTGTGCCGAAAGTCCGCGTCTTCGTGGACTTCGCCGTACCTCGCCTGCGGGCGCAGTTCGCGTGCCTCGGTGCGGGCGCCGGCGCCTGACCCTTAATCGGTTGAGTGCCACGCCGAAAAGACGGTCGCCGAGAGGTTAGCGGGAGGGGGCGGGCTCGCGGTTCCGCATCAGCACCGCTACCGCCGCCGAATCCGGGTCGCCGCGGGCGTCGAGCGCCGAGATGATGCGCGGCCGATCGCCGGCTGGGCGGTTCTGGCTGAGCTTGAATTTGCCTTCGAGCCTAGCGACGGCGAGCTCGATCCCGATAATGCCCTTCAGCATCGCCTGCACGTATGGCTCAGGCAAATCCTCCATCCGCCACGGCGCGGGCTCGCGCGCTTCGTGGCGCTCCGAGAGACGCCGCACCAATCCGCGCAGCCATTCCGGGTCGTCGATACGCTGGGCCGGGCCATAGGCGTGCACGCTGGCATAGTTCCAGGTCGGGACGGCCGGCCCCGTTTCATACCAGCTGGGCGAGATATAGGCGTGCGGGCCGGCAAACATGACGAGCGCCTCGGCCTCGCCGTCGAAGTCTGCGACCTGCGGGTTCGGGCGTGCGAGATGGCCTTGCAGAAACAGCCTGCCATCGCGGCGCTCGAGCAGGAATGGTATCTGGCTGACAATCGGCGCCTCGGCGCGGCGCGTCACCAGCATGGCGAAATCGTGCTGTTCGATATGCGCGATCAGCGCGTCTTCGCGGGTCTCGGTGAAGGCGGGCGGGAGGTAGACCAATTTGGAACCTCGCTCTGTCTGAACTTCGATTTATCGCGGTGACCATAGCGGGATTGCCTTTCGGGAAGGCTACCGCGATCGGGGCCTAATTCTTCCACCAGAACCGGTTCCGGCGCGCCACCAGCGTGCCGATGACGGCGAGGTTGGTGGCGTTGAACAGGATGCCGGTGGCGAACGCGGCGCCGTAAAACCCGAAATGATCGTAGATGGCCCCGGCGAGCCAGCTGCCGGCAGCCATCTCGGACCCGTTGAACAATAGCAAGGTCGGCACCCGCCAGGACGCTTCGATGGCCGGGAACAGCTCGCGGATCGCGACGACACAGGCCGGCACGAGCCCGGCGAAGCCGAGCCCGAACGCACCTGCGACCGCGAACAGCCCGGCTTCGTCCTGGGTGAGGAGGAAGCCGGCCATTGCGGTGATCCGGCACACCGATCCGGCCAGCACGGTACGCAGCCCGCCGACGCGGTCGACGATCAGGCCCCAAAACTGGCGGGAGAGAAAACGATGGGCATTGATGGTCTTCCTGCGTTGGCGCGAGGAGAGAGGGCGGAGCGCCATCGTTCCGGGGTGGTGTGGCCCGCGCTCTGGCCGCCGTCAACATGGAGGCTATCGCCTGTCACGAAGCCGGCAGATTCCAGGTAGAGGATCGCCTCGACGATGTCAGAGATCTCGCCCATATGGCTAACTGGGTGCAGGGCGCCGAGCTGTGCATGCGTCTCGCCCGGATGCATTGGAGTCTTGACGATGCGGGGCGCCACCGCGCTCACCCGGATGCCGTGTTTTGCCTACTCTATCGAGAGCGATTTGGTCGCGGCAGCCAGACCGCCCTTGGTCAGCGACGCCAGCGCGGCCGGTACGTCGGCGATCTCGTGATCCACCAGGCTCGTCGCGATCTGCACGATATGGCCGCTGCCCTGCTTCTCCATCTCGGCGACGGCGAGTTGCGTGATGTGAAAGAACCCGGCGATGTTGACGCCCAGGATCGCCGCGTAGTCGGCCTCGGTGTACTGAGTGAATGGCTTGGCGATGAAGATGCCTGCGTTGTTGACGAGCGTGTCGATGCGTCCGAACCGGGCCATGCCTCCGGAGATCGCATGCTCGGCCGTCTTGCGAACGGCGTTGTCGCCGGGCACCGCGAGGATGTGATCATCGTTCGACGGCTTGCTTGAGCGCGCCGTTGCAACCACCCGGTGGTTGTGATCGCGGTATGCCTTGACAAGGGCCGCGCCAATGCCTTGTGACGCACCAGTAATGACAGCAACTTTCTGTTCGATGCCCATAGTGACCTCCGTTATGCCTCTAGGCGGCTATTGGAACGAGGGCGATCGGGCTGTGTGGCACCGCTTGATCTAAAGTTATGCAGGGTCGGTACCGGGGGAATATTCGCCGTTCGAGAGACAGCCTTCCACGGCGCGATTGAATGTGGGTCCTCCCATAGCATTCGGGCGCTTGGAACCGTCCGAGCGGCCAAGGGGGTTGAGCGCCAGTCCTTCGAGGCCGCCAGCGCCAGGCCACCCGACGGCAACAAGTAGCACAGCTGGAGCAGGCCGCGTGAAGCGCCGCCCGAATAAAACCTCCATCGCGCAGCCCGCGCGGGGCATCCTCGCTAGGTTTCCTCGCCGAGCGGGCGGTGTTCGGAGCCGTCACCCGTCGAGTTACCGCGTCAGATCGGCCAGGCCGTCCAGCGCCGGCATCACTTCATCTCTGTGCGCGGGAGGCAACGGAAAGCTCACTCGGGCGATGCCGAGATCACGATAGCGCTTCGGCAGATCCGGGTCCTCCGGAGCGCCCGCCACCGTGGCAGATAAAGAGCGCGGATCGCGGCTGGCCTCTTCGGCCACCTGGCGAACACGCGGAGCGTTGTCGAGAGGATCGCCGTCGCCATAGCGGATCGCCTGGCGCGCGGCCATGCAAACGCGCCGCCGACGATGACCGGTGGGTGCGGTTTCTGCACCGGCTTCGGCCAGGTGATCATCGGCGGGAAGTCGACAAACGCGCCATGGTATTCGGGCGTCTCGTTGGTCCAGATCTGTTTCATCGCCTCGACCTGCTCGCCCATCTTCTTGAACCGCGTCGGGTATGCGGTGCCGTGATCCGCCATTTCCTCGGCGTTCCAGCCGCCGCCGATGCCGAACAGGAAACGCCCGCCCGAGACTTGATCGACGGAAGCGACAACTTTGGCCGTTTGGATCGTGTCGCGCTGGATGACGAGGCAAACGCCGGTGCCAACCTTGAGCCGCTTTGTAGCGGCTGCGGCCGCGGTCAATGTCACGAACGGAACTTCGCCGTTTCCGCAGGAAAGGGATGCGGTCTATTTCGCCGGCTACGACGCAAACAAGGTGGGGGCGCACGACACTGCCTGGATTATGCGCTCCACGATCGCCGGAGTGATTGGGATAACATGGCTACATTGATTGTCTTCTCCGGTTTGCCGGCAAGCGGCAAGTCGTCTATAGCGCGCGCATTAGCGCAGAGGACCGGCGCTATCTGGCTACGGATAGACTCGATCGAACAGGCGATCCGAGACTCGGGCGCCGTCCCTGGATTTCTGGATGACGCGGGCTACCGCGCCGCCTATGCCGTTGCGGAAGACAATTTGCGTCTAGGGCATGATGTGATCGGTGATTCCGTGAATCCCTGGATGCTGACCAGAAATGCCTGGCGCACCGTCGGCATGCGAGCCGGCGCCCGCGTAGTGGAAGTCGAGGCGGTATGCTCAGACCAAGACGAGCATCGCCGGCGTGTCGAATCGAGAGCGAACGAGGTGCCTGGCCTGAGATTGCCAGATTGGGAGGCAGTCATCAGCCGAGACTATCATGCTTGGAATCGCGATCACGTGACGGTCGACACGGCCAAACGAGATGTGGCGGCCTGCGTTGAGCTGATCCTCGCGGCAATTTCAGCCAGTCCGAGCATCTAGACGTTAACCGGCGCGAGTGGTGGGCGGCCGCGGATCAGGTCGGCGGCTTTTTCGGCGATCATGATGACGGGCGCGTTGATGTTGCCGCCGACGAGGTCCGGCATGACCGAGGCGTCGACGACGCGCAATCCGTCGACACCCAGAAGCTTGAGTTCTGGGTCGACGACCGCTGTGGGGTCGTTCGGCCGGCCCATTTTGCAGGTGCCCAGCGGGTGGTGCACGGTGATCGCAGTCGCGCGGATATGCGCGTCTATCTCGGTATCGAAGTGGCAGTCCGGGCCCGGTGAGATTTCTCCTGTCGAGAACGAGGCGAGGGGGATCTGTCCGCCGATCTCGCGCACGAGCCGCACGCCGGCGCGCAACGTCGCCCAGTCTTTGTCGGTCGCGAGGAAATTCTGCCGGATACGGACCGGCGCACGCGGGTCGCGAGAGGCGAGCTCGATCCGGCCGCGGCTCTCGGGCCGCAACAGCACGGCGCGGCAGCCGAAGGTGTCCGCATAAGGCCGCACAAAGGGCGAAAAATAAGGGTGCGCCGTCATCGGCGCTGCGGCGAACAGCAGCTGGATGTCGGGAAGGGGGACCCCCGGCGAGCTCTTCAGGAACGCCATCGCCCCGCCCGGCCAATCGGCCGCGATGCCTTCGCCGCGCCAGTAGCCTCGTGCGAGCTCTAAGACGATCCGGTCGGTTCGCATCTTGTGGTGGAGGGGACCCGGGTCCTTGCGGCCATAGGCGACCGTCACCGAGACGTGGTCTTGCAGGTTCTGGCCGACCCCCGGAAGGGGGGCGTTCACCGAGAGGTGGTGGGCCCGCAAGGTTTCGGGATCGCCGATGCCGGACAGCATAAGGAGTTGCGGCGAGTTGATGACACCTCCGGCGAGAATCACCTCGCGCTCGGCACGCGCCGTGCGGCGCTCGCCGCCGACCAGATACTCGACCCCGGCGGCGCGACCGCGTTCGATCAAGACCCGTTCCGCCACGGCATTGACCGTTACATTCAGATTTGGCCGACCCAGCGCGGGCCGCAGATAGGCCACCGCGGCACTGCAGCGACGCCCGTCACGGATCGTCTGCTGCGAACGGCCGAAGCCCTCCTGCTGCGCGCCGTTGTAATCCTCGGTCATCGGGTGTCCGGCCATTTCGGCGGCCGCAAGATAGGCGTCGACGAGCGAGTCGCGGTAGCGCGTCGCTCGCGTCGTCAGCGGTCCGTCGCCGCCGCGATAGGTGCTGCCCCCGCTCTCCCAGGATTCCTGGCGACGGAAGTAGGGCAGCACATGCGCATAGGAGAAGGTGGTCAGCCCCGCCGCCGCCCAGCGCTCGTAATCGCCGCGGTGCCCGCGGACATAGGCCATCGCATTGATCGAGGATGAGCCGCCGATCACCTTGCCGCGCGCGCACTCGACGCGGCGCCCATCCATCGTCGCCTCGGGCTCGGCGAAATATCCCCAATCGTGCTTGCGCTGCTGCAGCATGCGGGCCCAGGCGAGCGGGATGTGGATCCACGGATCGCGGTCCCAGCCGCCCGCCTCCAACAGCAGCACGCGCGCGTCTTTATCCTCGCTCAAGCGATTGGCCAGAGTGCAGCCGGCAGATCCGGCGCCGACGATGATGTAGCTGTATCCTTCGCCCCGCATATCCGCCTCCTGTCACAGGTAACCGGATCGCAACCCGCTGGAGCTATCACCCTCTGAAAAGCGTTACCACATATCGGAAAGCGCTGCCTCAATCGAGGCGAAGTGAACCATTGAGTGTGCAATGCCACCGTTTGAAACCACCGAAGAACTTCCTGCGATTGCCGAGGTGCGGAGGGCACCCCTCCCGCCTGCGGTCGCTCGGTTCGAGATCCGCTACAGCCGTTTTCTCGACCCCAAGGGCAATGCGGTGCGCCCATTGCCGGATTTTGCGCAGAACCGCGACCAACTGGTCGCGCTGTACCGCGCGATGGTACTGGCGCGGCGCTTCGATGCGAAGGCGGTGGCATTGCAGCGCACCGGCCGGCTCGGCACCTTCGCGTCGGCACTGGGCCAGGAAGCAGTCCCGGTTGGCGTTGCCAGTGCGATGCGCGTCGAGGACGTCTTGCTGCCGAGCTTTCGCGAGCACGGCGCGCAATTGTGGCGCGGGGTCAGCCCGCTCGAGCTGCTGCTGTTCTGGGGCGGCGACGAACGCGGCAGCGATTTCGCCGAGACCCGCGAGGACTTTCCGGTGTGCGTGCCGGTCGGGACGCATGCGCCGCACGCGGTCGGCGTCGCATTGGCCTTCAAGCTGCGGCGCGAAAAACGGGTTGCGGCATGTGTATTCGGGGACGGCGCGACATCGAAGGGCGATGTCGCCGAAGCGCTCAATGGCGCCGGCGTTTGGCAATTGCCGGTCGTGTTCGTGATCAACAATAATCGTTGGGCAATCTCGGTGCCTTTGGCCCACCAGTCCGCAGCCGAAACGCTCGCGCAAAAGGCCATCGCCGCCGGCATCGAAGGCGAGCAGGTCGACGGCAACGATGTCGTCGCGGTGCGCGAAGCGATGGCCCGGGCGCTCGCCAAGGCGCGCACCGGCGGCGGTCCGCATCTGATCGAGGCGGTGACATACCGGCTCGGCGACCATACGACCGCCGACGACGCGAGCCGCTACCGAAGCGGCTCCGAGGTCAGCGCGAGCTGGGCGGAAGAGCCGATCGCGCGTCTGCGCAACCATCTCGTCGCGAGGGAGATGTGGGGCAAGGCGGACGAGGAGCGCCTCTTGGCCGAGGTCACGCTAGTAATCGAGCGCGCCGCGGAGGCCTATCTCGCGACGCCGCCGCAGGGAATAGAGACAATGTTCGATTTCACTTACCGGACGTTGCCGAAAAACCTCGCCGAACAGCGCCAAGCGGCCCTCGACCAAACGGCGCTCGATCTGGCGGGGAAGGGAGGCCGAAATGGCTGAGATCACGCTCGTTCAGGCCGTCAATCTGGCGCTCGCCCGCGCGATGGCCGACGATCCTTCGGTGCTCGTCGTCGGCGAGGACGTCGGCACAGAGGGCGGCGTCTTTCGCGCGACCGAAGGGCTGCTCGACCGCTTCGGGGCCGACCGCGTGCTCGACACGCCCCTCGCCGAAGGGCTCATCGCGGGGATGTCGGTCGGCCTCGCCGCGCAAGGCTTCCGCCCGGTGTCCGAAATCCAGTTCACTGGCTTCATCTACCCGACGATCGATCAGCTGGTGAACCACGCCTCGCGGTTGCGCACCCGCACGCGGGGCCGGCTCAGTTGCCCGATGGTCGTGCGCTCGCCCTACGGCACCGGGATCCGCGCCGTCGAGCACCATTCCGAAAGCCCGGAGGCGATGTTCGTTCATGTCCCGGGCCTCAGGGTCGTGATCCCATCCTCGCCGGCCCGCGCCTATGGCCTGCTGCTGGCCGCGATACGCGATCCCGACCCGGTCGTGTTTCTCGAACCGACACGCCTCTACCGCGCCGCGCGCGAGGAGGTCGAGGATGACGGCGCGGCCTTGCCGCTCGACCATTGCTTTGTACTGCGCGAGGGCACCGACATCACCCTCGTGACCTGGGGCGCCATGATCAAGGAGACCCTCGCCGCCGCGGATAGACTAGGGGCCGACGGGGTCAGCGTCGAGGTCATCGACGTCGCGACACTGAAGCCGCTCGACAGCGACGCGCTGCTCGCCTCGGTCGCCAAGACCGGACGGTGCATCATCGTGCACGAGGCGCCGCTCACCGGCGGCGTCGGCGCCGAAATCGCCGCCCGCATCGCCGAGCGGGGTCTGGTCTCGCTGCTCGCCCCAATCGAGCGCGTCGCCGGCTGGGACACGGTCATGCCGCTGCCCCGCCTCGAACAGCAGTACCTGCCGAGCGAAGCCCGCATCCTCGCCGCGGCCCGGCGGGTACTGGCGTATCAATAGTTCACCACGGAGGCATAGAGGACACGGAGATACGTATAGTATTAATCCAAAACTCTGTAATCTTTGTGCCTTCTGCTGAATACTTCTGCTTCAGGATCGTGTTATGACCACGTTCGTGCTGCCGGATCTGGGCGAGGGGTTGCAGGAGGCCGAGCTGGTCGCCTGGCATGTCGGAGAGGGCGACCATGTCGTCGCCGACCAGCCGCTCGTCTCGGTCGAGACTGAGAAGGCTGTCGTCGAGGTGCCGTCGCCGCAAGATGGCAAGATTGCCCGGCTGTGCGTCAAGCCGGGCGACAGGGTCAAGGTCGGCGCGCCGCTGGTCGAATTCGAGGAGGGCCCCCGGACCGACACCGGCACGATTGTCGGTGAGCTTGCTGCCGCCCCGGCGCAACCGGTTCCGCAGGCAGTGCCGCCAACCCCGGCGGTCAAGGCGGCTCCGGCGGTCCGTGCTCTGGCGCAGCGGCTCGGGGTGGATTTGTCCGAAATTGCCGCGAGCGGACCCGGCGGCGCGGTCACCAGCGCCGATGTCGAGCGCGCCGCCCGCGCGCAGACCGCGGCCGCACCTGTCGAGCCGCTCGCCGGGGTGCGCCGCGCGATGGCTGTGAACATGGCCCGTTCGCATTCGGAAATCGTGCCGGCGACGGTGTCCGATGAGGCCGATATCGCGGCCTGGGCCGCGCAATCCGATGTCACGATCCGGCTGATCCGCGCGGTCGCGGCAGGCTGCGCCGCCTCGCCCGGGCTCAACGCCTGGTATGACGGCCGCACGATGGAGCGGCGTCTCTTGAAGCAGATCGATCTCGGGCTGGCCGTCGATACCGAGGACGGGCTTTTTGTGCCGGTATTACGCAATATTGCCGAACGAGGCGCCGCCGATCTGCGCCGCGGGATCGAGGCGATGAAGAAGGACGTGCGGGCCCGCACCGTCCCGGTCGCCGAATTGCGCGGCCAGACCATCACGCTGTCCAATTTCGGCATGTTCGCCGGGCGCTTTGCGGCGCTCGTCATCGTCCCACCGCAGGTCGCGATCCTCGGCGCCGGGCGCATCACCGAGCGGCCGGTCGTTGCCGACGGAAAACTCGTCGCGCACCGCATCCTGCCTTTGTCTCTGACTTTCGACCACCGTGCAGTCACCGGCGGCGAGGCCGCGCGTTTCCTCAAAGCCGCGGTCGAGGACCTCGAACAGCCGCAGTAGCGATGCCTCTACTACGGCTCCTGCTCAATATCCTTTGGAGCGTCACCGGCGGCGTGTGGATGGCAGCGTTGTGGCTGCTCACCGCGGTCATCATGGTGATTACGATCGTCGGCATACCGTGGGCGCGGGCAGCCTTCAACATCGCGCTCTACACGTTGCTGCCGTTCGGCCAGACGGCAGTCAACCGCGCCGACTATACCGGATAGGAAGATATCGGGACGGGCCGCTCGGCACGATCGGCAATCTAATATGGCTCGTGCTGGCGGGATGGTGGCTCGCCTTCGCCCACTTTATCATCGCACCCGCTCTGGCGATCGAAGTCATCGGACTGCCCTTCGCCTGGGCGCAAACCGCGGGCTGCAGCGGAGAGATCGGCTGCGCGCGATCGGCCAAGCGAGCGGGTCAGTTCGTTACCGCTTTTTAACTAAAGGCGAATTAACCTCAAGGCGCAGTTAACGGCTGAGCGCAAATCGGGCCTGGGTCATCGTCAGAGCGAACTCTCGTAATGAAGTTTTTCGCAAGCTTGCGGCAGCATCCCACGTCCAACCGCCGCCTCAACTTGATCGGCCTGGCAGTCGTTTGCATGACCATCCTTGCCGCCGGTCTGACGATTTGGGACCTGCGGCAGGAAGCGATCAAAGTCTATACGGAGCAAATCGAAAATCTCGGTGTCGCGTTCGCCGAACAGACCTCGCGCACCCTGCAGGCGGTCGACCTCGTACTGGATCAAGTCAAGGACCGGGTACTCGGCTCCGGCATAGAAACCCCCGCGCAATTCGAACAGCTGCTCTCCGGCAGGAAGTGGCACCAGTTTCTGGCAGATCGAGCGAGAAATTTGCCTCAAGCCGATGCCCTTGCCCTGATCGATGCGGACGGCAAACTCATAAATGCGTCACGCCGTTGGCTGGTTTCCGCCGCCGACTTTTCGGACCGCGACTTCATCGCGTATTTTCGGCTGCACGACGAGCCGACCAGCTTTTTAGGGATGCCGGTAAAAAACCGCACCAACACTGGCTGGACGATTATTGTTGCCCGCCGTATCAGCGGATCGGGCGGCGAGTTTCTCGGTACCATCATCGCGACGATCCGGACCGAGTATCTCGAAGAATTCTACAAAGCGATCACACTGCCGGAACTGGGGCCGGTCACGGTTGTGCGGCAGGACGGCACCATCTTCGCGCGTCATCCCCGCGTCGAAAAAGACATCATCGGGCAGAAGATGCCGGCCGCATCACCATGGTATCGGCTGGCCGGAAGCGGTGGCACTTTTCGTTCTCAGGAGGATGCCACCCGGACCACCCGGATGGAATCGGTGCGTCCACTGACGGACTATCCGTTGGTTGTCGATGTGACGATCTCAGAGGCGGCCGCTCTCGCGAATTGGCGTCGGCAATCAAGATTGATTGCAATCGGGGCGGTGTGCGCAGTCCTCGGTTTCATGGTCCTGTTTCGAGAGCTTGGCGCTCAATTTCGCGAGCTCGAGCAGAACCGGGCGAGCCTCGAACTCAACACGAAGGAATTGCAGCAGACCGCAGATGCGCTGCGCAAGAGCGAGCGCCGTCTAACCGAAAAATCGCGGCTCCTCGAAACGACCCTCGAACACATGGACCAGGGCATCCTGGTGGTCGACGCGGACCGCATGGTCCCGCTGTGCAACCGCCGCGCCATAGAAATCATGGGTCTGCCGCCGGAGTTGATGGCGGTTCAGCCGCATTTCGACGATGTGCTCGCCTGGCAGTGGCGAAAGCAGGAATATGGGCGCGACGAGACGCTGAAAGAGATCGTCAGGCGAGGCGGGGCTCTCGAAGAGCCACGCGTCCGCGAGCGCCGGCGGCCGAATGGGCGGATGATCGAATTCCGCAATGTTCCGCTTCCCGGCGGCGGGGCTGTCAGGACATTCACCGACATTACCGAGCGCAAGGCTGCCGAGGAGCAGATTGCCGCGGCACGTCGGCAGGCCGAGCAGGCGCGTGAAGCCGCCGAAAAGGCTAACCGCGCCAAATCGGATTTCCTCGCCAATATGTCCCACGAGATTCGGACCCCGATGAACGGCGTCATCGGGATGAACGGCCTGTTGCTGCAGACCGATTTGACACCGGAGCAGCGCGAATGTGCGATCGCAGTGCGCGACAGCGCCGAGTCGCTGCTCGCGCTGATCAACGACATTCTCGATATTTCGAAGCTCGAGGCCGGCAAAGTCGATCTCGAAATCATGGATTTCGAGCTCTCGGACATGGTCGAGGCGGCCGTCGGCCTGTTGGCGCCGAAAGCCCACGAGAAGGGGATCGACCTCGGTATCTTCGTCGATCCGGCGGCCAGGGGCGGCTTTCGCGGAGATGAGACGCGGCTTCGTCAGATCCTGCTGAACTTGGTCGGCAACGCCGTCAAGTTCACCGAACATGGCGGCGTTTCGGTGGAGGTGGTGGTATGCCCCGATCCCGCCCAAGATTTGCGCCGCCTGCGCTTTGAAATTGTCGACACCGGCATCGGAATGTCGGAAGCTGTCCGCGGCAAGCTGTTTGAAAAATTCAGTCAGGCCGATACCTCGATAACCCGTCGCTTTGGCGGAAGCGGTCTCGGATTGGCAATATGCAAACAGCTGATCGAGCTGATGGGCGGCGAGATCGGCGTCGACAGCACGCTGGGCTTCGGCAGTCGCTTCTGGTTTGAGCTGCCGCTGCAGCCGGCGATCAACCCGACTGTCGAACGCCGGGCACTGCCCGGCAAACTGGCGGGTCTTGCTGTCCTGATCGTCGACGATGTCCAGATGAACCGGCGCATTCTGGCGCGCCAGCTGGCTGGCTTCGGCATCGAGGCAGTGTCGGTCGATGATGGTTTCGCCGCGATGGCCGAAATGGAGCGGGCCTTTCATCAAGGCAAACCGTTCGACCTCGTCATCATCGACCAGATGATGCCGGTCTTGTCGGGTGAGGCATTGGCCCAGCGGATCCGTGCGACGGAGGGCCTCGCCGAGACCAAGATTGTGATTGCTTCGTCGGCCGGGCGGCACGGCCTCGCGGAGAGCACGTCCGCGATCATCGATGCGGTGTTGACCAAACCGGTCCGCGAGCAGTCGCTGCTCGACGCCTTCGCACAGCTCTTCGGCTTTGCGAGAATGCGGCGCACGGAACCGCGCCTCGCGCCACCGCCCCTCTCAGGATTGGCAGGATGCTCTCTGCGAATCCTTCTCGCAGAAGACAACAAGATCAACCAGCAGCTTGTCACAATGCTGCTTCGCAAAGCGCAGCACCAGGTCAATGTCGTCGAGAACGGGGAACTGGCGTTCGAGGCCGTGCGCGATGCGGATTACGATGTCGTGCTGATGGATGTACAAATGCCGGTGCTCGATGGGGTCCAGGCGACAAAACGGATTCGCGCTTTGCCACCGCCCAAGAACACCGTGCCGATCATCGCCTTGACCGCTCACGCGATGGCGGGGGCCAAGGAAGAATATCTCGCGGCCGAGATGGACGACTATTTGTCGAAGCCGATCGACAATGGGGAGCTCTTCTCGCGTCTCAACGATGTGGCCGCGGGGCTTGTCGGAAGAGGCGGCGGGCCAGCTTTGGTTGCTCGAGATCGCCTGCCGCCCGTTACGATCGATGTTGCTCGCCTCGAGATGGTCGCGGAGGTCATGGCAGGGGGCGAGCCTTTGGGCGAGTTTGTCGACGTATTTCTCGCCAACACGGCAGAGCGCATCAACCAGGTACGCCGCCTCCTCGATTGCCATGACCTGGACGGAACCGGCCGGGAAGCGCATACCCTGTTTGGGACGGCCGGCAATTTCGGAGCGTTACGGCTCAGCCGGCTTGCCGAAGAGCTGCGGGTGGCCTGCGATGCCGGAAACGCGCGTCGCGCGGAGGATGTCGCCGGGGGGTTGACCGAGGCGTGGGACGCGACATCGGGGGCGATGCGTGCCTGGCTGACTGAGAAGACAGCGCCCCGCGCGGCCTGACAAAACTTCCGAGACTGGCTTCAGCGGTGAGGAATGAGGCGTGTCACGTGGCCCATCTTGCGGCCGGGTTGGATCTCGGTCTTGCCGTAGAGATGCAGTTTGGCCAAAGGATCGTTCAAAGCATCGCGCCAGTTGGCCACGTCGCCCCCTAACAGGTTCTTCATGACGGCATCGGAATGGTGCTCGACCGAGCCGAGTGGGAGCCCGCAAATGGCCCGCACGAGCTGTTCGAATTGGCTGGTCAAGCACGCATCGATCGTCCAATGGCCCGAATTATGCGGGCGCGGCGCGATCTCGTTGACGAGGATGGCACCGCCCTCCGTCACGAACATCTCGACCGCGAGAACCCCGACGAGATCGAGCTTTTCGGCGACGTGACGCGCGATCGCCTCGGCGCGTATCGCGGCGTCTGCCGGAATTCGCGCGGGCGCGATCGTCGTGTCGAGGACATGATTGACATGTTGGTTTTCGACCGGCGGATAGGTCGCCCAAGCGCCGTTTGCGCCGCGCGCAACGATGACCGAGATCTCACAGGCAAAATCGACAAAGCTTTCGAGGATGCCGCTCTCTCCGCCCATTCGCCGCCAAGCTTCCTCGGGCTCGATCTCGGGGGTCAAAGTGACCTGACCCTTGCCGTCATAGCCCAGACGCACCGTCTTCAGCACGGCGGGGTAACCGAAATCGTGCATCGCGCGGAGCAAGGCGGTTGGGTCGGAAATGTTGCGGTAAGCGGCAGTCTCGACGTCGATCGAGCGAAGGAAGTCCTTCTCGTGGAGCCGGTCCTGCGCGATTTCGAGGATTTCAGGCCGCGGCAGCACCGGTTTGAGGGCCGCCACCCAGCGGACTGCCTCCGCCGGAATATTTTCGAATTCGAAGGTTATTATGTCGACAGCGCCCGCGAACCGCTCTAGCGCCCCTCGGTCGGCGAATTCGGCAACGGTGGCCTCGCCGCAAACTTGCGCAGTCGGGCTGTCGGGCTCGTCGGCGAAAACGTGACAGCGGTAGCCGAGCCTGGCGGCGGCGAGCGCCGTCATCCGGCCGAGCTGGCCCCCGCCTAAAATGCCGATCGTAGCGCTGGGAGCTAACATTTCCGGCCGGCGGGGCGGTCTGCCACACCTTGTGTCTGTGTCTCCCGCCAGCTGTCGAGAGCCTGCGCCACGGCAATATCGCCCAGAGCAAGGATCGCCGCGGCAAAGAGCGCCGCATTGACCGCCCCGGCCTGACCGATCGCGAAGGTCGCGACCGGGATCCCCGCCGGCATCTGGACGATCGACAACAGGCTGTCAACGCCCCTCAAAGCTCTGCTTTCGATCGGCACGCCGAGTACCGGGAGCGGGGTCAGGGCTGCAGCCATGCCGGGAAGGTGAGCAGCCCCGCCGGCTCCGGCGATGATCAGACGCAGCCCGCGCGATTTTGCGGTCCGGGCATAATCAAAAAGGCGGTCGGGTGTGCGATGCGCCGAGACGATACGGGTCTCGTAGCCGATCCCCAATCGTTCGAGGACGCTCGCTGCGTGCTGCATCGTTTCCCAGTCGGATTGGCTCCCCATGATGATACCTACCGACCGACTGGCGGCGTCCATTCAACTCCCTTTGGAAGCATCCTCGAGAGCCGCGATTATAGGAGCGGCACACGGTTGCACAAGCCGCCCACCGCCACAGTTCGCCGTCGGCGCCCGGGTGCGACTTCCGGTGATTTTGCCCCTCAGGCAATAATGTCGGGCAACAACTCGCTCTCGATCTTGGTGATCTGGTCCTTGAGCAACAACTTTCGCTTTTTCAGCCGCTGCAGCTCGAGCTGGTCGAGCGGAGCGCGCACGGCAAGGCGCGCGATCACTTCGTCGAGGTCGCGGTGTTCGGTTTTCAGCGCGGCGAGCTTTGCTCTCAGAGCTTCGATGTCGAGATCCATGGCCGTGCCAGGAGAGTTCACCAACATAATAGCACCCCCGACGCGCCGGGCACCATCAGACCCGAACATTCTCGCAAAAGTGCGGTGTCATGCGGCTCTTCCAACACGATCGGCACTCTTTTTGCGGAGCGGAACCTGCTGACGGCGTCGGTTTGGCATTCGGAGTGACGAGTGCGGCCTCTTCGCCGGCTTTCCGGCGTATTATGAATGGCGGCGTCCGTTGCGGAGTTGATCGCGTCATCCGGGCGCTCGATCCCTACGGCGCGCTGGTGCTTACGGCGCGAAGATTGGGGAGATGCCTGGGCGATGGATGAGGATGGGCAAGCATCAGAGGACGAGGCGTTCTGGCGTTTCTCGCTCGCCTTCTACGAGCGGCCGGGCGTCGCCGAGGCTCTAATCACGCTGCAGGACCGCGACGGCTTCGATATCAACCTGATTCTGTTTGCGCTGTGGCTTGGGATCTCTGGGCACGGACCCCTCGGCGGCGATACCCTGGCGGCGGCGGAACGAGTTGCCGCCACGCTCCGAAGCGAAATTGTCGAACCGTTGCGTAGCTTGTGCCGAAAACTCCGGCACCATCCGGACCGCGATGTCCAGCGGTTGCGCGAAAGCGTGAAGGTGCTCGAACTCGCGGGCGAAAAGCTGGTCCAAAAGCGTCTCGCCCGGATCGCGGAGGGTGGGCGCGCGAAGACTGATCCTGGCGGCCGGCGAGCCGCCGCCCATGCCAATCTCGCGCTCTATCTCGGCAGGAAAGGGGTTCGCAGCAAGGAAGCAGCGGTTATCGAGGAAGCCCTCGACGCACCCGAAGATCTGTGAACCGGACCGCCTAATCGCCCGTGTCGCGCGGCTTGGGGCGGTCTTCACCACCGGAGGGTTCGCCCCACCGTTTGACCACTCCGGTGTCGAGCCCGAACAGGTCGAGGACGCGGCCCAAGGTTTGGTCGATCATCTCGGCGATGGTGTCCGGTTTGGCATAAAAGGCGGGCACCGGCGGGGCGATCACCGCGCCCATCTCCGAGAGTGCCGTCAAGGTTCGCAAGTGGCCGGTGTGGAGCGGCGTCTCACGCACTACTAGGACGAGGCGGCGCCGCTCCTTGAGCACGACATCGGCCGCCCGGGTCAGTAAAGTCGTCGTCACCCCGCTGGCGATCTCGGCCATGCTGCGGATCGAGCATGGAGCCACCACCATGCCGATCGTCTTGAACGAGCCGGAGGAGATCGGCGCCGCCAGATCGCCGATCGCGTGGACGACATCGGCACGGCTGCGAACGACCGCGGGTTTCAGGTCGGTCTCCAGCGCAAGTGTCACCTCGGCGGTCCGGCTCATGACGAGATGCGTCTCCACCGGCAGCGGACGCAGCAACTCGAGCAGGCGCGCCCCGTAGATGACTCCGGAGGCGCCGCTGATCCCGACGATCAGACGAGGGCGCCTGGATTTTTCCGCCATACCACCCTCTGTGAATTTTAATCGTTCCGTCATATCTCCGTCCGAGGGTCAACGACCCTATAGCCGGGGTGATGCCACCGGCGTTACCATCGACTGCTGCCATCGTCTAGCAGGAGGACCGTGTATGTCGCTGCAGGATCGCATCGAGGCGCTGAAGGAGAAGCACGCCGCACTCGAACGCGCTCTCGATGAGGAAAACAAGCGTCCTCTTCCCAATCAGGACGCAGTCCACGATCTGAAGCGTCAAAAGCTCCGTATCAAGGACGAAATTTACCAGCTGGAGAGACACTGACCGCAGCCTCTCAAAAAAACCGCTCCTAGAAGCCGGGAGAGTT
>Ga0070765_100001003_pt1 | contig 16842 bp, 17 predicted proteins | sample HubBroMetageWFT5_FD_71516 | JGI IMG/M metagenome (GOLD analysis project Ga0070765, IMG submission 71516) | Warmed and freeze-thawed soil microbial communities from the Hubbard Brook experimental Forest, New Hampshire - Hubbard Brook CCASE Soil... | ecosystem: Environmental > Terrestrial > Soil... | reverse complement strand
GTTCATCCTGGGAGTCGTCCCGCTGGTGATCGCGCAAGGGGCCGGGGCGGCAGGACGCGTGTCCGTCGGCACCACGGTCTTTGGAGGAATGATCGCTGCGACAACACTGAACTTGATTTTTATACCGTTGCTGTTCGTGATCGTCCGAACAATTGTGCCGCGAAAGAAAGCGACCGTCCGCGAAGAATAGCACCGCCTTCTCCATTCTTCGTAGCGGCGCAGGACCCCTGCGCCCCTATGCCTGCTCGCCGCGGGCAAGTCCGCACAATCACCTGAACTTGATCCACGCCTGATGATTTACGAATTGTTCTTGTGGAATCGCGCGATCGCATCCACCACTAAATCCTGCTGAGCGTCGGAAAGCTCCGGGTAAACCGGCAAAGAGAGCACTTCCCTGCTGGTCTGTTCGGCCACCGGGAAGCTACCTGCCGCGTACGCCAGCCATCTAAAAGCCGGTTGCAAATGCATGCACAGCGGGTAATAGATTTCCGATGGAATACCAGCCTGCCGCAGGAATTCCTTCAGTTCATCACGCTTGCCGGTGCGAATAGTGAATTGGTTGTAAACGTGATGAAGGCCCTGTGGCGGCACCGGCGGGCATTTTACGAACGGCGTAAGGTTTCTCGCCTCAAACAACTTACGGTAACGTTCCGCGCGATTTGCGCGTCCCGCAGCCCATTTGTCGAGATGCCGGAGCTTTACTCGCAAGACGGCCGCTTGCACCGTATCCAAGCGGCTGTTGGTGCCAAGCAGTTCGTGAAAATATTTTTGTTTGCTTCCGTGAACTCGGATCATCCGCAACCGCTCAGCCTTAGCCGGATCGTTGGTGGTGATTAGGCCGCCATCTCCAGCGCCACCCAAATTTTTGGAAGGGAAAAAACTGAAACAGCCAAAATCGCCGATGGTGCCAGAAAATTTGTCGTTGTAACGCGAACCAATAGCCTGCGCGGCGTCCTCAATCACCAAAAGATTGTTGTCTTTGGCAATTTTCAGTATGGGGTCAAGATCGGCTGGCAATCCAAATAGGTGAACCGGCATGATAGCAGCGGTCTCCGGTCGGATAGCCCTGTCAATTAAATCGGAATTGATGTTGAACGTGACGGGGTCGATGTCCACAAAAACGGGTCTCGCCCCTACCAGTTCTATAGCATCGGCAGTAGCAATGAAACTGAACGGGCTCGTAATAACTTCATCGCCGGGGCCAATATCGGCGGCCATCAGGGAAAGAATCAGCGCGTCTGTGCCGGAAGCGCAGCCCACCGCAAATCGCGCGCCGAGCTTTGCGGCAATCTCCTCCTCAAGCTCCTTCACATCGGGACCCAGGATGAAATATTGAGATTCGAACACGCGGGTGACTGCGTCCATTACCTCTTCACGGATAGACGCGAACTGGGCTTTCAAATCGAGAAAATCAAAAACCGGCTTTACGGGCGCGGCCGCACTTACCTCGGTGTCTTTTGCGCGGGGCGAGGCAGGCAAATTCTTCGGCATCTCCGCAGGGGAACTCATGCAGGCAACCCTCCGGCTACAAGTTTAAGCGCAAAGTGAACGGGCTGCCGCCGAATTACACTGCCTGGCGCCAATTTGGACCAATTGCTTGGATTTATTTTGCCGGATGATTCCTGAAGTAATCGTCCAGCCCAGCTTCGATTTCCTGGACGCTGCGTTGGACGTTCTTGTCCATGGCGACGACAAGCGAAGGAACGTCCCTGCCGGTGCTAGGCTCATCGTGATTATACGAGTGAGACCAGACTACGTTTCCGGTCTTCAGTTCGCGCAAGTCCACATCATAGCTGAGACGCGCAGCCATATTTGCGCCGGTAATTTCGTTGAAAGCATACAACTGGCTAACCAGCAGATACTCGCCGGTGGAACTGCTCCTCTGGCTCTGCACCGCTCGAAAACGGCCTGAAGCGCGTAGCCCGCGCACCACAGCGCTCTGTAGCATTTCGGCAGGAGGTTCGGCCCAACGGTGGGTATCGTAGGTACCCAACTGGTAGGCGTCGTTCGCGTAAACGATGGGATCCTCGCGATAGATATGGGAGGCCAGTGGCAGCCGAACAATGATGCCAACATTGATAGGTTCACCAGAGGGAGTGGTCGCCGGCGGAGGACTGATTTGATAGTACTTGATAGGCCGCGCGCTGCCGCAGCCGGAAGCAACGACCAGGAACGCCATCGCCGCCACGAGCGCAGCGAAGGACACAATCCTCTCACAAGATTGTTTAGCGTTCAAACCACTTGCAATTCTGCGCACGCAGAAGTTCATGGCTGCTCTCCGGGCTTATGTTCTTTTGGACCACGCGAATTGATCAGCACCGACGGCCGCGATTTGATCGTATCCGTGAACTCCTTGAGATTCTCACTGACATGCCGCAAATTATCGAGGATTTCATCGATGTTTTCAGAGTTTGTGTCCAGCGTCTGATCCAGCCGTTGCGTAAGACTCGCCACGGTATTGAGCGATTGGCGAAGCTTCTGCACCGACGCGCGAATGTCTTCACGATTTTCGCCGATCATCCCGTCCACGTGATTCAGTGTGGCGTTGGCCTGGTCCAGAGTCTTCCGCAACTGCGCGATCACCGGATCGATTTTCTGCGTCAGAGCGTTAGCATTCTGCAGTGTAGATTTGATGATGGGACGATCTTCCGCGAGCATCCCGTGAAGATCGGCGATACTGGCGGAAACATTTTCGCGGTTTCTGTCGTTGAGAAGATCGTTGACACGAGCGATGGTGACGCTCAGTTCCTTAACGCGCAGATTCAAATTAGCAATGAGTTCCTGCGCCTGCGGGGCAAGTTTGTTGATCTGATCGGACAAATCGTTGAAGCCAACATAGGGTCTGGCTTGCAGTAGTGCACCCGGGCGAGCCAGGGGAGCCGTAGCCGTTCCCGGCTTAATCTCCAGATGATTGTCTCCGAGCGGACTGTAACTGAGAATAGCGACGATACTGTCCGTCTTGACGGGTATGTCTTTTTTCACGCTGAAGGTCATATCAATCAGACTCGGGTCCGCGGGGTCGATTACCATTTTTTCCACCCGGCCAACCTTCGGGCCGCCCGCGTAGTGCACCGCCGCGCCGGGCTCGAGACCCGCGGCGTTCGTGAACTTGGCATGAAATTCCCTGTCCGCCTTGGCGAACGCGCCAGTGAGTGCGAATACTGTGACGATCAGCAGCGCCGTGGCGACCAAAACAAATATTCCGACAAAAACTGGTTCTCGTTTTGCTGGCATCGGTTCTGCTCTTCTCCTCTGACCGTCACTTTTCCCTGAACCCTACCTCTTCCGGCAGCGCGTTCGGGTACTTGGTTTCAGGTACTGCGCCGGGGCTGCCCTTCGGTCAGCATCTGCAGATAGTCCAATTCCTCCGCCACTGCTGGCTCTGGAACTCTATCGAGAAACTGCCGAACCTTGGGTTGTGTACTTTTCTGCATCTCCTGGACGGTGCCGGACGCAATCACATCCCCTTTATTGATCAGCACCATGCGATCCGCGATCAAGTACGCGCTGGCAAGCTCGTGAGTGACCACGATAATGGTCATATGAAAGGCCTTTTTCAACTCCAGAATCAGTTGATCGATGCCCGCGGCGATGATCGGATCCAGGCCAGCGGATGGCTCGTCAAAAAAAAGAATTTCCGGGTCCATTGCCAGTGCACGCGCAACAGCCGCGCGCTTCTTCATTCCTCCGCTGAGCTGCGCGGGATAATACTCCTCAAAACCGGACAGACCGACCTGATCGAGTTTAAGGCGCACCATGATCTCGATCGTTGGATCTTCGAGCTTCGTGTGTTCACGCAGTGGCAGAGCCACATTTTCGCCAACGGTCATCGAGCCAAATAGCGCGCCGCCCTGAAAAGACATACCCAGCTTTTTGCGAATCTCGTCGCGCTCGGCATCGGAGATGGCGGCAAAATTCTTGCCGGCGATCCAGACCTCGCCAGAGGTCGGCAGTTCGAGACCGACCAGGGTCCGCAGCAGCGTACTCTTGCCGGAGCCGGATCCGCCGAGAATCACCAAAGTTTCGCCGCGTTGCACGTCGAAATTGATGCCATGCAGGATCTCGCGCCCCGAATACGCGACGCGCAGATTGCGCAGCGAGATCATCGGTCCATCGGGAGGAAAATCTCGCGGATCCACGGCTTCGAGATCGGGCTTGGCGCTCACTTCCCTCCTCCAAGGAAGAAAAACAACGTGGTGAAAATCAAGTCCACAAGAATCACACCGAAGATAGAGACCACTACAGCGCGCGTGGTGGACCGGCCAACCTGCTCGGCACCCCCTCCTGTAAGGAGCCCTTCGAGGCAGCCAACCGCAGTGATGGTCATCCCGAACATCACGCTCTTGACCAGTCCGGTCATGACGTCGCGTAACAACAGCGCATCAAATGTAGCTCGGATGTAGCCGGTAAACGTGAAGTCAGCCTGGAGCACCCCAAATAACGAGCCCCCCATCACGCCCATAAAGTTGGCCCATATCGTAAGGCACGGAAGCATCAAAATCATGGCCACAAATTTTGGTGCCACCAGAAACTGGACCGGATTTATAGCCATCGTCTCGAGGGCGTCAATCTCTTCGGTCACCTTCATGGTGCCGATTTCCGCGGCAAAGGCCGACCCGGACCGCCCGATGACCATGATGGCGGTAATCAGCGGACCCAGTTCACGGGTCACTGAGATGGCCACCGCGCTGGCAACGTAATTGAGAGCGCCGAAGCGCTTCAGCTCGTATGCACTTTGCAGCGCGAGGATAAGCCCGATGAAAAATGTGATCAGCGACAGAATCGGCAGGCACCGAACGCCGACTTCCATCGCCTGAGCGACGGCGCGACCAAAACGCACTGGTTTGCCGACGAAAGGTCCGACAAACGTGAAATAGCCGGCGCGACCCGTCAATGTAGCGAGTTGCCCCACGTAGCTCAAAGAATCGAGCGTAACTTCACCGACTTGTTCAACGAATCCCACTGGGCTGAGTTACCTGTACAGGCGCTCTCTCCTCGTGACTCTATGGCGCCCCTAAGAGGCGAGCGCCTGTTCTTCACTGTCGTAAATCTCGAAAATTTTCTGAAGGCGTGAGAGCTGCATCACTTCGCGCACCGAGGTGCTCAGCCCGAACAGAATCAAGCGCGAGCCGACGTCCCGCGAGGCCTTAAGCCCTTCCACTAGCGATGCAATGCCGGAGCTGTCGATGTAGCGAACGTCACGCAGATTCAGGAAAACCTTGGGAACCTTCTTCTCCTTGATCTCGCCGAGGAGGGCCTTGCGCATCTCGGGGGAATGGGCGAGGTCAATGTCGCCAGACACATCGAAAATGGTACTTCCCTTCGATTCGCGCGCGGCAATCTTCACGATCTATTCTCCTACCGACCGGACCTTATGGGCCGCCGGATATAAATATTTCAATAAGCGAAGCTGATTCTTGCCGTTCTTGCGGCTGAATTCTACTACGTCCATGGACTCCCGAATGAAATGAAGTCCCAAGCCGCCGGGACGTATCTCGTCCAAAGGACGCCCCTTAAGCTTCTTGGGATCGGCTTTAGCCCCCCGGTCATGGAGAAGGATTTCGATGCCCACCGGTTCGCGGCCATTCCCAGGTGAACGCACGCGCCTGCAAATGATTTCAATTGGCCGCCCTGGCGCGCCCTTGTACGCGTGGCGCATGACGTTTGCCAGCGCTTCATCTACGGACCGCACAATGGCGCGTGTTTCCGACTCCTGGAAATGCAGCACCTCCGAGGCGCGTTCGATGGTTGCACGAACAAGGCACAAACATTCCGGATTGCTCTCCATCTCCAGTTTCACAAGGGTGTCGGAATCGAAGCCCTTCGGTAGCCTGCCACCGCTCTTTTTCATTCCGCCTACTCGTCTGAGGACCTACCTTGCGGTGAGCTTGCGCCTGGATAAGAGACTGGGTCAGCCCCGGATGTGAGACGATGCCATTTTCCGGGCTGCCTGACAACTAAAAACTTCTGGTACGACCCGGGAAGTCCCCGCGTACCATGGGTTTAACATGGGGAGGCAAAACTCTCTTTAGGAAGCCGCGTTCTGTTTCGACAAACGCGATTTGACGCCCTAGGAAGGCGTTTGGGCAAGCCATGACGCTAAACAGCGCGGAATGACAGCTAATTAATCATTCGGACGGTGGCGTCGCATGTGCTTGTGATCCGCCACCGGATCAAGCAGCCGAAAGATGTGCTGGCCGCGTCCCGCGTCAAAGCGATAGGAAATCGTGGCGTCGGCAGCGTTGCGCTCGCGTGCCACTTCCAGTTCCGGATTATCCATGATGATCGTTCCATCGCTGTCGACGCGAAGCTCGGAACCTATCTGCAGCGTAATTAGCGTTTCCTCATTCTTTTGCGCCATAAAATGATGCTCCTTTTGAATGTGGATAATCGTGCCCTCTTGCATTTGTAGGAACCGCCTTCTGAGGCGGTCCACCGACTAAACTCACTCCCTGCCCTCAGATGCTGCCGATTCCTTGTAGGGGAGCAACATTGCTGCCCCATGTCCGTACGATCAATGAATCTTGAGACGTTGCCGCCACCGCACCCTAATCCAGCTCAACCTCGTCAACGTAGCACCATTTCCAACTCTCGCCGGGTTCTATTGAACGAATTATTGGATGTTTGGTGGCGTGGAAATGCTTGGTCGCATGTGTATTCTTCGACGAATCGCAGCAGCCGACGTGGCCGCAAAACAGGCACAGGCGCAGATGCACCCAGGTGTCGCCCATTTTCAGGCACTCCTCGCAACCCTTCGTATTGGGATGGACCTTGTGAATTGAACTCAGATGCGAACAAACGCTGGCCATGCGTTATTCTCCTTTCGATTGGGCGGCGGTAGGAATGCGCACTTGAAACTTCGTGTTCCCCGGCACCGATGCAAACGTAATGGTGCCTTGAAGCTTCCGAACGATACGTCGCACGGCATCCAGCCCAAGGCCGGTGCCGTCACCGACCCCTTTTGTCGTGAAGAATGGCTCGAATATGTGCGACTGCACGTCTTTGGGTATGCCCGGACCGCTGTCGATGACTTCCACTAATACCTGATCGCCTTCACGCGCCGCGTTTATGGTGAGTGTTCCTTTGTATTTCATGGCGTCAGCGGCGTTGTCGATCAGATTCGTCCATACCTGGTTCAGTTCGCTGCCATTGGCTTGCACACGCGGGAGATCGGGCGCGAAACCGCGCTTGACGGTGATGCCCTTGCGCAATTTGTGCTCCAGGATGGTAAGCGTAGTTTCGATGCCTTGCACAATGTCCACCGCCTGAACCGGCGACTGGTCCATGTATGAATATTCCTTGATGGCGCGCACCAGGCCCGAAATGCGCTTGGTGCTGTGGCCAATCTGCTGCGCGATTTTCTCCATCTCCAGCATGGTGGCAAAGCGCATGACCTCCGAAGGAAACGCTTTTCCGGCCACTTCTTCCAAACGCTCGAGGTGATGCGTGTCGAGATTTGCCTCCACGAGCTGTGGGGTAAGCTTCCAAGGCTCCGGGACGCCATGTGTTTGCAACCATCCCGAAATGGTTTCTTCGCGATCGCTGCGCTCGAGTTCATCTTTGAAAACGGGCGGCTTCAACTCGCCGCGAATGGTGGCTTCGACAGCGGAGATTTGGTCGCAGTTCGCTTCGTTCAGCGCTGGATCGCGTTCCAGAGTGCGAAGCCGCTCCAGGCAAGCCACCAGCGCCTCGGCGGAACGTGCAGCCGCGGCCGCGGGATTGTTGAGTTCATGCGCGAGGCCCGCGGAGAGCTTGCCAAGCGCCGCCAGTTTGTCTCGCTGTTGCTCGAAGCGCGTGAATTCGCGCACGCGATCCGTAAGCATGCCGACCAGGCGTTCACCAAGAAGCGGAAGGCGATGCACAATGTCTGGAAACGACTTGGAAGACACCATTAGGACGCGGACAGTTGTAATGGCCCGGCTGGTGACCTTGGATTGTTTCATGCGCGAATACGGCAGGAGTCCGGTGATGGCGCCGGCCTTGATGTTAAACACTGGGCTGTCCGGACCAGACGCCTCCACCCGGGCGACGAATTCTCCCTCCAGCACCACAATCATGAATTCAGCGGGCTCACCTTCACGAAGCAGAGTTTCGCCAGGCGCGAACTCACGCTCCATGCAACGTTCCGCGAACCATTGAAGATCCTCGTCCGAAAGACCGGCGAAAGCCTCGAACGGTTTCAATTCGTTGACGATTCGTTGCGTGGCATTGCTTTCCGTTTGAGGAGTCATTGTTCGCCTGAAACTCCCTAGGAGACCTTTGCGAGATACTGGTGGATAAACTGCACCGCTACCGCCCCTTCGCCAACGCCGGAGGCCACGCGCTTCACTGAACCGTGTCGGACGTCGCCGACAACGAAAATGCCAGGGACGCTCGTTTCCAGCAGCCCAGGGTCGCGGTCAAGAGTCCATTCGGGCGGCCGCTTTCCATCCTTCATCAAATCCGGTCCGGACAAAATAAAACCGCGTTCATCGCGATGCACCGTGCTGCCCACCCAGTCCGTGCGCGGCAAGGCGCCGATATAGATGAAAAGGCTGCGTGCAGGGTAGCGCTCGGTAGTGCCGGTACGGGCGCAGCGTATGGAAATCTCAGAGAGTTGCTGCTCGCCGTGAACTTCCACCACTTCCGTCTCTGGCCAAACTTCGATGTTTGCGGTTTTCTGAACTTGATCGATCAAATATTGCGACATCGTGCTGGCGAGCGATTCCCGCCGGATGAGCACCACGACCTTTTCCGCGTATTTGGAAAAGTGCATCGCCGCCTGGCCGGCCGAATTCGCCCCACCAACCACATAAACCGTTTCCCCCTTACACGAGATCGCTTCGGTAAGACCGCCGCCGTAGTAGATGCCCGCTCCTCGCAGAAGCTCCTCGCCGGGCACTCCGAGGCTTCGCCATTGCACGCCCGTCGCCAACAAAAGCGCGTGACACGAAACCTTGCTGCCGTCGGCAAGATCGATGATCCGGTAAGGGCCTTCCACGCGCAGCCCCGTCGCCTCTTGCGGCGAAAGAATCTCCACGCCGAAGCGGCTCGCTTGAACAACCGCGCGATGCGCAAGATCCGATCCGCTAAGCCCCGCCGGGAATCCCAGGTAGTTTTCGATTCGTGAGCTCAGGCCCGCCTGTCCGCCGGGCGCTTCACGCTCGATCATCACCGTGCGCAGACCCTCGGACGCACCATAAACCGCAGCGGCAAGCCCTGCCGGCCCGCCGCCCACGATTGCCAGATCGTAGAACTCCACGTCGGTGTGCGTGCGCAAGCCAATCTTTTGCGCTATGGCCAGTGGCGCCGGGTCCGAAAGGCGTTGCCCGTCTTGGAAAATAATCAGCGGCAGTTGTTCGGGCTCGCCATTCTCCCCCTTCAGCAGCGTCTGAACCGACGTGTCGTTGGTAGTCAGTTCAACGTCGATCCACTGGTACGGCACATGATTGCGCGCCAGAAAATTTCTTAGATCGTATGCGTGCGCCGACCAACGCGTTCCCAAAAGGCGGAGTCCTTCATAGGGCGGGCGATAAGAATCCGCCCACTCGTTGAGCATGTCGTCGATAGCGGGATAGAGATTTTGCTCTGGGGGATCCCACGGCTTCATCAGAAAATAGTGCACGCGGGCTTCGTTAATGGCATTGATGGCGGCCGTGGTGTCAGCGTAAGCGGTAAGCAACGCGCGTTTCGAGGCCGGGAAAAGCTCGGTGGCTTGCGTGAGAAAACCGACGCCATCAAGCTCCGGCATGCGCTGATCCGCGAGAAGAAGCGCGACTACATCGTTGCGGTCGTGGAGTTGGTGTAGAGTCTTGAGGCCTTCGGTCGCCGATTCGGCACGCAAAATGCGGTAGCGGTCAGCATAGCGGCTGCGCAAATCGCGTTCCACGGCTCGCAGGACATCGGGGTCATCGTCAACAGTCAACAACACTGGCTTCGGCATGATGGATGGTTCCCTTCACTGCTGGTGCAGATGGAGCGGAGGGTGCTCGAACTATTCGGGCGAAGTTGAGTATCTCAAACTCCGCGAAAAATGTAACCACCCGCCGCGGGAAAACGGCCGCGAACGCAATTCATAAACCCACGCAGGAATTGTCACGACCGCATCAAACTATATATGACTTGGGCTCTCAGGGGTTGGATGCACGAGGGAACGAAAGGTTAGAGCCCTTTTGCGGCGCGAAACTCTCGGACAACGGTAGCTACGTCGCGCTGATCGCCGTCAACCTCGAAGTTCATTCGGCGCATGTCCTGGACAGAAATCTTCCCACCCAACTGTGCCAGGCAGGCGCGCAGCCCCGGGATGCGTTCAAGGGCGTCGCGACGCACCACCGGCACCGCATCGTATGGCGGGAAATACCGCAGGTTGTCTTCCAACGGAACGAGACGCAGCGATTCGATCAGCCCGTCAGTGGAATTTCCTGCAACAATGTCCACTTTCTTCTCGGCCAGCGCACGATAAAGGAGCCCGAGATCCAACTCGCTGGGTGGCTTGCCGAATTTCAGGCCGTAGCGCTCGGTCCAGCCTTTATAGCCATCCGGACGTTCCAGAAATTCGTAACCCACGCCGGGACGCCACTGCGGGGCGAGCGGCACGATATCCGAAATCTTGGCGAGATGATATTGGTCCGCATCTTCCTTGCGTACCACCATCGCAAAAGTATTCTCGAAGCCAAGTGGCTCGGTCACCTCAAAGTTGAACCGCTTGGCGTACTCGTCGCGAACCCGGCTGTATACGGTCTTGCTATCGCCGGTCGCCGGCTCCCCAAGAACCGCGAGAAGCGCGGTGCCCGTATATTCGACGTACAAGTCCAGATTGCCGTTGAGCATTGCTTTATGCACCAGAAGGGTGCCACCAAGATTGGACTTTCGTTCGACGGGGACGCCAGTACAGGCTTCTATGTGCTGCGCGAGAAGCTCCGCCAGGACAACCTGCTCGGTAAAAAACTTTGACCCGATCACCAGTTTCTTCTGTTCCTGTTTGTGGCAGGAAACCGCACTGAGCGCCGTAAGCAGCAAGCAGACCGCCAAGATATTGCGCACGTCAGCCGACCCTCAGCCGGCGCTCAAGCCAGCCCAGCAGATAATCCGCAGCCAATGCCAGCAGAGCCGCGGGGACAGCCCCGGCGAGAATGACGGCGTTGCTCACCATGGCGACTCCACGAAAAATAAATACTCCCAGGCCCCCCGCACCGATAGCCGCTGCAATTGTGGCCACCCCGATCGTGATCACCGTGGAAGTGCGAATTCCTGCGATCAGGATGCTTCTTGCAAGCGGAACGCGCACACGGAACAGGATCTGCCGCTCGGTCATTCCCATAGCTTCAGCGGCTTCAAGAATGACCGGATCGACACCGCTCAGTCCGACGCAAGTATTGCGCAGGATGGGAAGCAACGCATACAGCACCAGCGCGACGACCGCAGTGCGCGTGCCAATGCCTCCCAAGAACGGAATCGGAATGAGAAACCCAAACAGCGCAAGGCTAGGAATTGTCTGGAAAATATTCGCTAGGCCGAGAGCTATGGACTGCAAACGCGGGCGGCCAACAATGAACATTCCGAGCGGAAGGGCGATGGCAACGGCAATCAACATAGCGATGAAGACCAAAGTCAGATGCTCACGCGTGGCCGCCCATATTTCCTTTTGGTGACTGACGGAAAATTGCCAGAAGTTCATGAGTCTTCCACCGTGGTTTGCTGAGAAGCAACATATTCTTGCACCAACGGTTGCGCGAGACTGGGAAACGATTCCGCCGAAGCATCGGCGACCACGCGGCCTTTATCCATCAGAACGATACGCGAACCGAGCAGAAGCGCTTCCCGCAAATCATGCGTAACCAGCACGATCGTTTTTCCCAGGCGCTCCGCCAGTTCATGGAATTCTTTTTGCAAATCCGCGCGCGTCACCGGATCGAGCGCGCCAAACGGCTCGTCCATCAACAGAATCGGTGGGTCGGCAGCCAGAGCTCGCGCAACGCCCACCCGCTGCCGCTGTCCCCCGGAAAGTTGGTTCGGCAAGCGCTTGCCAAATTCGCGCGGATCCAAACCAACAAGTTGCATCACTTCCGCATATCGCTTCTCTTGGCGATCCTTCGACCATTTTTCAAGACTGGGGACCAGCGTGACGTTGCGCCTCACATTGAAATGCGGAAACAACCCAACGTGCTGGATCACATAGCCGATGCCGCGCCGGAGCCGGATCACATCCCATGTCGCCGTGGCTTGGCCTTCCACGAAAACTTCACCGCTGCTCGGCACCAGCATGCGGTTCACGAGCTTGAGCAACGTAGTCTTCCCGGCCCCACTCTTCCCAAGCAAAACAACCGTTTCGCCGCTGCGAATCGCCAACGAGATCCCGTCCAGGATCGGCTTGGCACCGTTCGAACCCGCGCTGTAGCTGACGCCGCGAAACTCAATGATGGGATCGCCGCTAGCTCCGGCGCCGGCTATGGTCTGTGAACTCATTCCAGAAAGGGGCCATCACGGCCGCGTGAACATACTAACGCACCTGCGACTATTCCAGTTCCCACGGCCCGCCGCCGGAATTCACGGCACAACCTGCAGCACAGCTGCGCCCTGAATAGCGTCATTCTTCAATGCGTTAAGCGCTCGATTCGCTTCGGCCAGCGGGAACAGCTGAACGTGCGTTTCGATAGGAATTTCCGCAGCAATTCGCAGGAACTCCTCTCCATCCTGACGGGTATTATTAGCCACGCTGCGCACCACGCGCTCCTGGTAGAGCAGGTCATAGTCAAACGAGGGTATCGGGCTCATATGGATTCCGCCCAGAACCAAAGTTCCGCCCTTGCGCAAAACCTTCAGCGCCGCCGGCACAATCTCGCCCGCCGGAGCCAAAACGATCGCCGCATCCAGCTTCATCGGCGGCTCCGCTAAAGTTCCACCAGCCCACTTTGCGCCGAGTTCCAGGGCCAACTTTTGGTGCCGCGCGTCTCGCGTCGACGCGTAAACATCCACATTCCAGTGGCGAGCCACTTGGATGGCTATATGCGCCGCCGCGCCAAATCCGTAAAATCCGAGCTTTCCTCCCGCTTGAATTCCCGACAATCGTAAGCAGCGAAATCCGATGATGCCCGCGCACAAGAGCGGCGCGGCTTGCCGGTCCGTGAACTTTTCGGGAATCTCGTAAACAAACTGCTCGGGTGCAACGATGTATTCGGCGTACCCGCCGTCCACCGTATAGCCCGTAAAATCCGGCCGGTCGCACAAATTTTCGGCACCCGCGCGGCAATACGCACAAGTTCCATCCGTCCGGTTCAACCACGCGATACCTACGCGGCCGCCCAGCGAAAATCGAGTTGCCTCTTTTCCAGCTTTTTCGATTATTCCAACAACTTGATGCCCGGGGATGATCGGCGATTTTCTGCGAGGGAGTTCGCCTTCCACCACGTGCAGGTCGGTCCGGCAGATTGCGCAATGACTCACGCGAACGAGTACTTCATCCTTACCCGGTTCGCGCACAGGAACTTCCGTGCACTGAAGGGGATTCGTTTCCACCGGCGCTGGACCCGCTAGCACACAAGCCTTCATAACCACTCCTCGCTTGTATAAATCTGCCGACGCTTCAATTGGAGCGCACGGCTTGCCATTCTCCAGTTCCCGCCCGCGTGTGGAAGGTGCCGCTAATGGTTTTGCCGTCGACTTTCCCACGGAACGTGAGCACCTCACGGGTCTTCGTGCGAAATAGAATGTGATGGACGTTCATACTTCCTTCAAGCCCGCCTGATTGGTGCGGCCCCTTGAAGTGGCCCGTCAGTATGTTCCCTTCCTGCTTGAGTTCGATGTATTGTGTTGCAGTCTCGCCGTTCGCGCCTTTCGAATAAATGGTCCAGTTGCCCGCAACATTATCGGGCGGCTGCGCCTCCTGCGCGATTGCGATGTTTGTAACGGCGACCAAGAGCAAAGCGAAGCAGAATACACTTAGTTTGGTGCCATATTTCTTCATCAGTTCCTCCAGTGAATGCGCGCCGCCTGCCCTTGGAATCTAGCACGCCCAAGGGCGATTGAATCAACCACAGGGCATAGGAGAACAAGCACATGCGGGACACGTCAAGCAGGCGTTCCATGATTCGAAAACTGCTAACCGCCGCCGCAACAGGAGTCATAGCGCCCCACATGCATGCGTTTTCTCCCCAACGGTCTGAGGGTTATGCTCCCGGCGAACGCGCCGCTATGTTTCGTGTAGGGCGCGCATTCATGGAGCAATTCTCTGTGCCGGCGCTCTCCGTCACCATCGCCAGAAACGGCCAGATCGTCTATGAAACTCCTTTCGGCATCGCGGACCGCAAAGAAGCGCTGCAGACGAGCGCATCCAGCCTGTTCCGCATCGCCAGCGTGACCAAGCCCATCACCTCCGTCGCCATCTTCAGCCTCATCGAAAAGGGCCAGCTCAATCTCGCTGACAAAGTCTTCGGGCCCTCGGGCGTGTTGGGCACAAAGTACGGGAATCCACCGTACCTGCAGTACGTGACGGACATCACCGTCGATAACCTGTTGACGCATACCTGCGGAGGCTGGCCCAACGATTCGACGGATCCCATGTTCCAGCATGATTCCTGGGACCACGAGAAGCTTATCTCTTGGACCTTGAAGAATCTTCCGCTGACGTACCCGCCGGGGCAGCACTGGGCTTACTCCAATTTCGGATATTGCATACTTGGCCGCGTCATCGAACAGGTCACCGGCCAACCCTACGCAGCCTACGTGCAAAACAATATTCTTTCGGCCTGCGGCATCAGCGACATGTCGATTGCCGGAAACAAGCTGAGCCAACGCCTTCCGAACGAAGTGGTGTACTTCGGCCAATACGATGAGGACCCTTACAAGATGAACGTCACACGCATGGATTCGCACGGAGGCTGGTTGGCTACACCCACCGACCTCGTCCAATTCCTGAACCACGTGCCCAATCTCCTGAAACCCGAAACGATCCGAATTATGACCACCCCGTCACCCGCGTATCCGCAAGGCTCGCCTGCTAAGTACGCCAGGGGATGGATGGTCCGAAATAACGGCTTGGGAAATTGGTGGCATAGCGGCAGCTTGCCCGGGTCTACGACAATCATGGTCCGCACTTCGACAGGCTTGTCTTGGGCCGCTCTGACCAGCACGCGCACAGAGCCTTCCAACGTTATCGACACCGCCCTGGATGAAATGATGTGGAACATGGTCCGCCAAGTCCCCGCTTGGGGCGCCTGACAGGCAGTGCCAGCGCGTCTTCGCCGCGGATACCCGGCCGCGCAAAATTCGACTTCCCCACGCGCTCATCAGGAGATGCAGCGCCTACCACAAATGAAAATGGAGCCGTTCCTCGTCTCTCTTCAATCGCCCGATAGCGAGCAAAACCAGTCCCAGGACCGCAAGTAGCGCCAGGCCGAAATACACGTCGATGTAGGACAACAGCCTGCTCTGGGTGATCACATCCGCTTGAAATATTTGCAAGGCCCCAAGAGCGGGGTTGCTGCTTGCACCACCATTGCGGTGAATCAAATTCGCGTATCGGTTCAGTGTCGAGGTAACGACGGGATCTAGCCGATTGGCCACGTCCAATAGCCGCGACGAATGCAGCGTCATTCTGTGATCGAACAACACCGTTACCGCGGTCACTCCGAACGTGTTTCCCAGCTGCCGCACGAAGAAGTAGCTCGTCGACAGGTCATTCAGATCGTAGGGTGCCGCCTGCCCAGTGGCTATGTTTGCCACACCGATGAGCATAGGCCCGAGCGAAAAGCCTTGCATGAAAATGGCTGGCGCCAGGATTACCGTTGGCGTCGTTGGTGTCCAGACATAGATAAGCAAGAAGCACATCCCGATAAATATCAGAAACCCCAGTGCAACGGTGCGTGGACCGCCCAGGCGCGGCATGATTACCCGCAGCGAAAGCAGCAGTCCCGCTCCGAGCCCAGTCGTATACATCGAAATAAATCCGCCCGTCTGCATCGCACTGTAGTCTTGCACGTAACGAAGATACTGCGGCAACACGTACAACCCGGCGCCGAGGATCGCACCCACGATCATGAAAACGAAAAACGCAACGCGCAAATATTTCTGTCTCCAGATCATGCGCAAATGAAATACCGGCGAAAGATTGTCGAGGCGGCTGTCCCACCAGAGAAACGCGGCAAAACAAATCGCCGAGGCCAGCAGCACCGGCCCGATCCATGGCGACTCGAACCACAGATCGCGTTCACCGCGGCTGGTCGCAGTCTGCAGGCAGATCAACGAAGCGATCAGCAGTATTGCGCCGCGGACGTCCACCGGGCCATCCAGTCTTCGCCGGAACAGTTTCCCGCGAGGTACCAACTTCCACACGAGGAGAGCGCCGATCGCCAAAAAGGGGAAATCAATCAGAAATGCGTAGTTCCAATGAAACGTATCGTCAATCCATCCCATTGCAACCGGATACGTAATTTGAAAGGTGAACAGAAGACAATATAGCCGAGTGACCGCCCCAAGCCGTGCCTTCCCGGGAAACATCAACCCCGACAGTATGACCGTTCTCACCAGGAAGGCTCCGCCGCCGAATCCCTGGATCAAGCGAGAGGTTAGCAGAAGCTCCAGGCTGTGCGCGCTCAGGAAGCAACCCAAGGCTCCGACCGAATACAAACCGATGCAAATCAGCAGATGGCGTCTTGCCCCGATCACTCGCGTCATCCACGTTGCCACCGCCAATGAGCAGAGAAAACCGAGATTGTAGAGAATCACTACCCAGCTGATTTGGTCCGCATCCGCCGCGACATTCCCCTGCATATCCGGAAGCAGAACATTTACGGACAGCCGGTTCGAGATTTCAATCGCGGTCACCAGGCCGACGGTCAAAAGCAAAGCCATCCTCTGGCCGTGCGT
>Ga0070765_100001001_pt1 | contig 16851 bp, 12 predicted proteins | sample HubBroMetageWFT5_FD_71516 | JGI IMG/M metagenome (GOLD analysis project Ga0070765, IMG submission 71516) | Warmed and freeze-thawed soil microbial communities from the Hubbard Brook experimental Forest, New Hampshire - Hubbard Brook CCASE Soil... | ecosystem: Environmental > Terrestrial > Soil... | reverse complement strand
GAGTTTGGCGGCGTCATCTATACCGAGTCAGCCGAGAAGGCTGCCCGCTTCATCATGGACTGCAACCAGAATCTGATTCCTCTCGTTTTCTTTCACGACGTCAATGGATTCATGGTGGGGCGCGACGCGGAGTGGAGCGGAATTATCAAGGCCGGCGCAAAGCTGGTGAATGCGGTCGCGAATTCAGTCGTCCCGAAAATTACCGTGATCGTTGGCGGCTCGTTTGGCGCGGGACACTATGCGATGTGCGGGAAGGCCTACGATCCGCGCTTTGTGTTTGCCTGGCCGACGGCGCGCTACGCCGTGATGAGCGGGGATTCGGCGGCCGGAACGCTGGTTGAGATCAAGGTGAAGCAACTGGAGCGCGGCGGCAAGAAGTTGAGCGAAGAAGAGAAGAAAGAACTCTACGAATCCGTGAAGCGCACCTACGACGAGCAGACCGATCCGCGCTACGGGGCAGCGCGGCTTTGGATCGACAAGATCATCGATCCGATTGAAACGCGCGAAGCGATCACGCAGGCGCTCGAAGCGGCGGCTCTGAATCCTGATGTCCCGGAGTTCAAAGTGGGAGTGCTGCAAACGTAGGTCAAGTCTTTTCGCCACGGATTCGCGAAGATCGGCACGGTTGGCGAACCGGGTCTTTAGTTTTCAACGTGTTTGATCCGTGAGAATCCGCGCAGATCCGCGGCAGGTTTTTGTTTATGTCTGATTCTGTGAAATTGATCGAGTGTCCGCGCGATGCCTGGCAGGGGCTGAAGGGGACAATTCCTGCCGATCTCAAGACCGACTATCTGAAAGCCCTGATCAGTGTGGGATTCAAGCACATCGACGCGGTCTCGTTCGTGTCTCCGAAGGCCGTGCCGCAGATGGCTGATTCCGAAGACGTGCTGAAGGAGCTCGATCCGCCGGATGACGTGGAGATCATCGCTATAGTCGTGAATGAAAAAGGGTCCGAGCGCGCGATCGTGACCAAAGCCGTCTCGACGCTGGGATTCCCCTACTCTATTTCTGAAACGTTTCTCCGCAAAAATCAGAATCAGTCGCCCGAGGAAGCGCTCGATGAACTGGAAAAGATTCAGAAAAAGGCCGACGACGCCGGACTCGACATCGTGGTCTACATTTCCATGGCATTCGGCAATCCCTACGGCGATGTGTGGAATATAGAAGAAGTTATTGAGGCCATCGCGCTGATGGAAATCGAGAACCTGCGCATGATTTCGCTGGCGGATACGGTCGGCATGGCGAGCGCGCAGCAGATTGGCGATCTCGTAAGCGCAGTGATGGCGAAGTACGGCTATCTCGAGGTGGGGGTGCATTTACACAGCCGGCCCGACGAGGCCGAGGAGAAAATACTCGCTGCATACGATGCGGGCTGCCGCAGGTTCGATTCCGCCCTAGGCGGATTGGGCGGATGTCCCTTTGCCCAGGACGCCCTGGTTGGCAATATCGCTACCGAGAAAGTTATCGAAGCACTGAAGCAGCGGGGAGCGCAATTGCCCCCGCTCAAGCCCCTGGATTCACTTTTGAAGGCGACAAATGGAATCGCCGCGAAGTTTTCCGGTTCGCAGGCGGCCGACTAACGGGTACAACTCCAGCAGCAGGTCTTGGTATGGACTACAAAACGATCCAACTCGCATATGACGACGCCGTCGCGACGATCACTCTGAATCGTCCGGAGAAGCGCAACGCCATTAGTTTCGAATTGATTGATGATTTGCTCCGCGCGCTGGATGAAGTTGCGAAGGCGGACGCGATCGTATTGATTCTGACGGGTGCGGGAAAAGCTTTTTGTTCGGGTATGGATCTGGATGATCTGAAAGGTTTGTTGGGCCGGACTGCCGAGCAGAACCTGAAAGACTCTCAAATCATGGTGAAGCTGTTCCGTTCCCTGTATGAGTTTCCCAAGGTCACAATCGCCGCGGTGAACGGAGCGGCCATCGCGGGAGGCACCGGACTCGCCTTGCTCTGCGACTTCACCCTCGCAGTCCCGGACGCGAAGTTTGGATATACCGAAGTGCGCATCGGATTCGTTCCTGCCATCGTCTCAACCTTTCTTCTGCGACAAGTCGGCGAGAAAAGGGCCCGCGATCTGCTGCTGACCGGCAGGGTCTTCGGAGCCGATGAGGCTGCGACAATGGGGTTGATAACCGAAGTCGTGCCTGCCGACAACCTTATGGCCCGCGCCCGCGGGTTGGCCTCGCTTCTGATCGAAAATAGTCCGGCATCCTTGCGCGCAACCAAGCAACTTCTGACCGACCACGCGCGCGCCGAGATCGGCCACCAGATTGACGCCGCGGTGCGGGAGAACGCCGCCATCCGGACAACGGCCGACTTCCGGGAGGGGATCACCTCATTCCTCGAAAAGCGAAACCCCCAGTGGACGGGAAAGTGAATTCACGCCAGCACGAGGCAGTCAACGAAACCAAGCTTCGCGTGCGCTACGCCGAGACTGACCAGATGGGTGTGGTCTATCACTCCAACCATCTCATATGGTTTGAGGTGGGCCGCGTGGAACTGATGCGGCAGATGGGTTTTCTCTATCGCGACATGGAGCGCGAAGACGGGCGCTTCATCGCGGTTGCCGAAGTCCGGTGCCGCTATCGAGCGCCTGTTTATTACGATGAAGAAGTCGTTGTAAGGACTCGGCTCAAGAGCGTGCGCGAGTCAGTCGTGGTCTTCACTTACGACTTGGTGCGGGCCGACGACGGAAAGCTGCTGGCAGAGGGAGAAACGATTCACGTGGTCACGAACTCGGAAATGAAACTTGCCCCCTTGCCGGAAAAATACTTGAAGGCCTTTCGCGCTGCACTGGGGAAGAACTCTTAGCCGTGAATGAGACGGCCGCACGCGGTTAGTTGGCGCCAAGAGCAGGTTCCTCACCGGCTGAAGCCGGTTCGGAATGACAAACCTTCAAGCTTAATTGACGGACAAAACGGAGAAATCCTTGAACGCGTTGCACATCAACGGAAACGATCTCACGCTCGAAGCAGTTCATGAAGTAGCAAGCATGGGAAGCCGTCGCGCCGTTCTGCTGGCTCCGGACGCGCGCGCTCTGGTCAACCTGGCGCGCTCCGTCGTCGATGAAATTGTGGCCAGCAACAAAGTTGCCTATGCCATCACGACCGGCGTGGGCAAATTGAGCGACGTCCGCATTGCGGGAGAGCAGATTCGCGAGCTGCAAATCAATCTCGTGCGCTCTCACGCGGTCGGCGTTGGAGAGCCGCTTTCTGCGGCTGAAACGCGCGCTCTAATGCTGCTGCGGGCAAACTCGCTCGCTAAAGGACACTCGGGCGTACGTGGCGTTGTGATCGACACGCTCTGCGAAGCGCTCAACCGCGGCGTGACCCCGATCGTTCCTTCACAGGGCAGCGTAGGAGCCAGCGGTGACCTCGCTCCGCTGGCGCATCTTGCGCTGGCATTGATCGGCGAGGGCGAATGTCTTGACACAAATGGCGCCCGCATCCCGAGCGCCGAGGCACTGAAGCGCGCGCAGATCAAGCCGCTCGTTCTGGAAGCCAAAGAAACGATTTCCCTGATCAATGGAACGCAGGCCATGCTTGCGGTCGGAATTCTGGCCCTGCTGGCGGCGGAGACTCTTATCAACACGGCGGACGTTCTCGGCGGACTTTGCTGCGACGCTCTGAAGGGTACGGACGCGGCGTATGACGAGCGCATTCACAGCGCGCGGCCACATCGCGGACAAATGAAGACCGCGGCGAATCTGCGGCTCATGCTCGAGGGCAGCCAGATTCGCGAATCGCATCGCGAGTGCGGCCGCGTGCAGGATGCTTACTCGTTGCGTTGCATCCCGCAGGTGCACGGAGCGGTTCGCGACACGCTCGCCCACTGCCGCGAAGTCTTCGAGATTGAGGCCAACTCAGCAGTCGACAATCCTCTCGTCTTCATTACCGATGCAAAGAACGCTCAGGGCGACGTGATTTCCGGCGGAAATTTTCACGGCGAGCCGCTGGCTTTCGCTCTAGACTTCCTGGCCATCTCTCTCAGCGCGCTGGCCGGCATCAGCGAGCGGCGCATCGAGCGCCTGGTGAATCCGGCGCTCAGCGAGGGCCTGCCGCCATTTCTAGCCTCGGGAGCCGGCCTGAACTCGGGCTTCATGATGCCGCAAGTTACTGCAGCGGCGCTCGTGAGCGAAAACAAAGTGTATTCGCATCCGGCCTCGGTCGATTCGATTACGACTTCCGGGAACAAAGAGGACTACGTTTCCATGGGCATGACGGCGGCGATCAAACTGAAGCGAGTCGTCGAAAACACCCGGACCGTGCTCGCGATCGAAGCCATCGCGGTCGCACAGGCGCTGGATTTCCTCGCTCCGCTCAAGACATCAAAACGTGGCCAAGCTGCCCATGCGGCGATTCGTTCGGTCTGTCCGACGATGGAGAAAGACCGCGTGATGTACAAAGACTTTGCCCGCATCGCAGAACTGATTGCTACCGGCAAGCTTGCGGAGCTCGTGCGGTAGATTACTCGGCAACAAGTGAGACCTGCATCCACCCATGAAAACACTGACTGAGTATCTAGAGTTTCACACGAAGACCCATCGCGCGTACGTGCACATCACTCCGCAAGTTGAGGCAATTGTACGCAGAAGCGGAGTACAGGAAGGCATGGTGCTGGTCTCGGCGATGCACATTACCGCGGGCGTGTACGTGAACGACAACGAGAGCGGCCTGATCGAAGATATCGATCAGTGGCTGGAGCATCTCGCTCCCTTTCGCAAGAACTACAAACATCACGACACGGGCGAGGACAATGGCGATTCGCATCTGAAGGCGCTGCTCATCCATCACGAAGTCATCGTGCCCATTACCGCGGGTAAGCTGGATTTGGGAACCTGGCAGCGAATTTTCTATGCCGAGTTCGACGGGCAGCGCGACAAACGCGTCATTGTCAAAGTCATGGGGGAGTAACTTCTCGCGCACTGACCGGCACGCTGCCGGACGCCGATTCCGGCTTCACGATCAGGAACGATCCAATCGCGAGTACATCCATCCGAGTGCGTTGGAAGCAATCAATCGCTTCTTCCGGCGTGCAAACAATCGGTTCGTTCTCGTTGAAGCTCGTGTTCAAGATGACCGGAATCCCAGTCTTGCGATGAAACGCTGAAATCAGATCGTAATAGAGAGGATTCTCGTCGCGCGCAACGGTTTGCAGCCGACCCGTATCGTCCACATGATTGACGGCGCACAGAGCCTGACGCTTCTCGGGCCTTATCTTGTACACGTGAAGCATGAATGGCGACGGATGATCGCACTCAAAATACTCGTGCTGATATTCGGCAAGAATCGAAGGCGCGAAGGGCCGAAACCATTCCCGGTGCTTAATGCGGGCGTTGAGAACGTCCTTCATGTCGGGCAGACCGGGGTGAGCGACGATCGAGCGATTGCCCAATGCGCGCGGCCCCCATTCCATCCGTCCCTGAAACCAGCCGATGACATTGCCCGCCGCAATCTGATCGGCAACAGCGTCGAGCAGTTCGCCCCTCTCCATTTTGCGACCCTCCAGACCAGCGTTCTGTAGAGACGATCGAATGTGGGAGTCTGAAAACTCCGGGCCCAGGTAAGAACTCCGCAATTCGTAACGACGGGGCTGGTTGAGAATTGAATGATAGCTATGCAGAGCCGCGCCGATCGCCAGGCCCTCGTCTCCGGCAGCGGGCTGGATGTAAGTCTGCCGGAAGGGCGTGCGATCGAAAATCTTCCCGTTGGCCACGCTGTTGAGTGCGCATCCCCCGGCCATCGCAAGGTCGTCGACCGGAACGCGCTCCTGCAACCGATTCAGTAAGTGGAAGAAGATCTCTTCGAAGCGCTGTTGCAAGGCGAAGGCTAGGTCCATGTCCCGCTGCGTAATTTCCGCATGCAGTTGGCGAGGCTGACCGAACAAGTCCTCCATGCGATCGGAGAAATGCCGCGCCAAGCGCACCGTTCCATCAGGCAGGATCTGCATCCCCTGATTGCTGCCCAAAGGCTTGAAGTAACTGAGATCGAGATGGAATCCACCGTTTTTGGGTACGACGATCTTGCAAAGCTGGTCGCGATACTCATCTTTGTTCTTGCCATACGGGGCGAGGCCCATCACTTTGCCCTCGTCGCCGTATTTCGAGTAGCCGATGAATTCGCAGATCATGGTGTAAAGGCTGCCAAGCGAGTGCGGCAGAAACACGCGGTCGAGCACTTCGATTTCGTTGCCCTCACAGCGGGCCATCATGGTGGAGACGAAGTCGCCGGAACCGTCGTAGCTGAACCCCGCCGCCTTCTCCCAAGGTGAGCAGTAGTAAGCGCTCGCGATATGAGCGATGTGGTGCTCGATGTGATGTTCCTGAAAGCGAAGCGCGGCGGAATCGGCATCAAGGGCCTTCGCCAGCAGCGAACGAACATCGCGCATATTCTCTTTCCGCTGCCGCAAACGAATAAAGTTCAGAATCTTCGACGGGTTGGCCAGCGCATATTGCACTTTCTTTGCGAGATTGGCGTCGCTGTCCTGGCCGACAGCGACATGATCAACGTCAGAGATTTTCGCCCCAACCGCGTCGAGGCAGGCTTCGACCGCCAGCGCGGGGAATCCACCGAAGTGCTTGCGGCGGTTGAGGCGCTCCTCGGCAACGGCGAATTTGACTTCACCATCGACTACGATCGCCACCGAGGCATCGGCGTGAAACATATTGAGGCCCAAAATGAGCATGGATTAGCTACGCCTCTTAGAACGCTGCATGATTATCCGAATCATTGGTCAAGGTTGGCGTTCAGACTTGCGCTGATACTTTGACCGCGCTGCGCGGGGCTGAGAAAAGCTGCAGTATCGACTGCAAGCCGCCGCCCGCTTGCCACCGATTCATCGAGACGCAGGGTCGCTAGCGTGGAGCAGACAATTTCTTGAAAGCAGATCGGCGCTTGACCACCCGTCTGCACGCTTCGCGCGAAGGTAGCCCACTCGGACGCGTGTCCTTTGTCCTGACGCCAGCGTGAGCGGACGGTTTGGTTGCGGCCGTTGCGCACAAGTTCGAGACGTCGAAAGTCTTCGAGCACTGCCACGGCGCCGCCACCGAATACTTCGATTCTCTCTTTGGAGAACGCGCGGTCTCCGTTCGCCAGATAGCTGATCGTCCCTTCGGATCCGTTAGCAAAGCGCAGAGAAGCCAACACATTACCACCAGCGTATCGACCACCGTCGGCGGGGGCACGGCCATCGACTTCGATGATTGGCGAAGAGGCGAGAAACATCAGCAGGTCGACGAAGTGGCAGACTTCGCCGAGAATGCGGCCCCCTCCCTGCTCGCCGTCATTGAGCCAATGGTCCGGTGGAAGATAGCCGGCGTTGATGCGATAGTGCAGGGTCAAAGGCTCCGCGATCGGCTCCAGAAACGATTTCATCCGCGCAATCATCGGAGCGAAGCGGCGGTTGAATCCAACCATCAACGCTTGCCCGCCGGACGACTTTGCCCGAACGATCGAACGCAGTTCATTCTCGCTGAGGCAGAGCGGCTTCTCGCAGAAGACATGCTTCCCCGCGGCGAGCGCAGCAAGAACCTGCCTGCAGTGCAGGTGGTTTCGCGTGGCAATCACAACGGTGTTGATTGCGGAGTCGTTGATGAGTTGCGATTCGTCGGTGGTGCAAGCTCGGAAACTGAACTTCCGTGCGGCGTGTTGCGCATGCGATCCGGTGGCCGCGCAAACGCTTATCAACATCGTGTTGGGCGACGCCTTCAGGACAGGAACCAGCGTACCGGTTGCGAAGAGTCCCGAGCCGAGCAGACCGACCGACACACTGCCATCGGAAGCCGTTTGGCTCCCGGTAACAGCAGGTTTGACCAGCGTGAGCGTCCTGGAATCCTCTGCACCCTCGAACTGAATTACCACCCCCAAGAATGACTCGCGCGACTTGCCAATGATCAAATCGTAAGCCGTCTCTGCGGCTTCAATCCGGAAGCGATGCGTGATGAGCGGATTGATGTTCACCTTCCCGTCGGCCACCAGCCGCAGAAACGATTCCATGTTCCGCGTTTCGGTCCAGCGCACGTAGCCGATCGGATAATCGCGTCCTTTCTGTTCGTAAGCGGCGTCGTAACGTCCGGGGCCGTAGGATCGCGAGATGCGGAAGTCGAGTTCCTTTTCGTAATACGCTTTGCGCTCGATATCGAGGCCAACCGTGCCGACGGCAACCACGATCGCCCGATCGCGCGCGATGGCGCCGGCAAGGTTCACGGGATCGCTGCTTGCGGTCTCGGCCGTTATCAGCACGCAGTCGGCGCCCGCTCCACCTGAAACTTCGAGGCAGAGATCGCGAAACCCAGAGGCCGAGCTTGCGACCGCGTCGGCGCCGAGCTCGCGGGCAAGGCTGGCGCGTAACGGATCGATGTCCATGCCGAGAACGCGGCAACCGGCAGCCTTCAGAAGCTGTATTGTGAGTTGACCGATCAGACCGAGGCCGATGACGGCAACCTGATCGCCGAGTTTCGCCTCGGCTGTGCGAATGCCGTGAAGCGCGACGGCGCCCAGGGTCGCGAAGGCAGCTTCATCGAAGGAAACTTCGCCGGTAATCGCGTGGCCGACGGGAATCGGCGCGACCAGCAATCGCGGGATGCATGCGATTTCCGCGTGCACCGCAAATCCTGCGCCCGCGCACGCGACACGGTCCCCGGGTCGCAAATCGGCAATGCCCTCGCCGACTGCTACCACTGTTCCCGCGCTGCTGTAACCGGGACTCTGCGGCTGGTCGAGACGGCTGCGCACGGCCTGAATTGCCGATGCGATTCCGTCGCGCCGTATTTTGCCGACGACTTCGCGCACCAAATCAGGCCGCGACCGGGCCTTGTCGAGCAGACTCTTGCGGGCGAATTCCGCCGATGCGCGCTCCGTTCCTGCCGAGACGACCGAAGCCGCAATGCGAACGAGCACGCATCCGGGAAGCAATTGCGGCGCCGGTACTTCTTCCACGGTGATCTCTCCGGTACGCACGTGTTGAAGAAGCTGTTTCATGCGGTGGCTGCTTGCTGCGGGGTGAACAGTTCGGATTCGAATCGTCGAGCGCCGCCGTCGAGAAACGTTTGCATCCACAGTTCCAGCGTCAGGAACTGCCAGATTTGCATCGACCAGTCAGCCCGTCCGCTGCGATGTTCATCGACCATGCGCCGCACAGCCTCGGGCCGAAACACGCCACGCCGTCGCAGTTGCGCCGGCGAGAGCAGATCGTCGACCATCGGCTTTAGGTCGTGGGCCAGCCAGTAGTCGATCGGAGCGGCGAAACCGGCTTTCGGCTGTTGCAGGACTTCGCGTGGCAGAATATCGCGCATCGCCCGGCGGAGGATGTATTTTGTCGTCGGCCTCATCCGCCCTTTGATCTTCAGCTCGGGAGGCACACTCCAGGCCACGAATTCAGCTAACTCTCGATCGAGAAATGGAACGCGCACCTCGACTGACGAAGCCATACTCATCTTGTCGTTGTAAGTGAGGTTGAGGCTGGCCATGAATATCTTAGTGTCGAGGTAAAGCATCTGGTGCAGGAAATCGGCGTGACCCACGCTATCGAACGCGGCACGGTGGCGGCAGGCGGGATCGGAACCTGCACTCTGTTCGAGAAACTCGGCAGCGTACAGCCCGGCCTTTTGCTCCTCGTTGAGATACGTTGCGTTCGCGATGAAGCGGTCAACGGGATTGAGCGACGCGCTCCGTGCCATTTTCTTCCCCAGTCGGATTCTGCCCTTCAATGGCGTCCCGCGCAAGCTGGGTAACGCGGCAAGAACTCCCTCGGTAAAACTTCGAGCGAATGACGGCACTCTTCGATAGGCCTGGGCCCAGGAGTGCGCCACGTGCTTGCGATATCCCCCAAACAGCTCATCGCCGCCCACTCCCGAGAGCAGAACCGTCGCCTGCTTGCGGGCTTCGCGGCACACCAGATATGCCGCGATGATGGCCGGGTCAGCCGTGGGTTCGTCCATGTGCCAGACGAGTTTCGGCAACAGGTCGGTGACGTCGGGCTCTACCACAATGCGATGATTTTCGCAGCCGAGTTGCCGCGCCAGTCGAGTTGCAACCTCCGGATCGTCGAGCGTGGTCTCGCCTACGCGATATTTTTCCGGAAACGTAATCGTGTAGGTGCGGACCGGCTGGCTGGTCGCACGGCTCATCATCGCCACGATGCTCGAGGAATCGAGGCCCGCGCTAAGAAAAGCTCCGATAGGAACATCGCTGACCATCTGCGCTTCGACCGACCGGCGAAAGCGCCCGCGCACTTCCTCGGCCAGGTCATCTTCCGATCGCGCATAGGTTTGGGTCGCAGGTGGAAACGTCAGATCCCAGTACTGCGTCAGCTTCAGTTCACCGTTGCAAAGCGTCGCACAATGGCCTGCGGGAAGTTTCAGGATGCGGCGGAACATAGTGCTGGGATCCGGAACCCAGAGAAACGTCAGATACTGATGAAGCGACTCGGAAGCGAGTTCCGCCTCGATCTCTGGAACCTGCAGAAGCGCCTTGATCTCTGACGCAAAAGCAAAGCGATTACCGTTGTGAAAATAATAGAACGGCTTCACGCCGAAGTGATCGCGGGCGATAAACAGAAGCGGCGACCGTCCGCGCAGATCGCAGATGGCGAAAGCGAACATGCCGTTCAGCCGCTTCACGCAATCGGCTCCTTCCTGTTCGTAGAGATGCAGGATCACTTCAGTATCGGTGTGAGAGACGAAACGGTGACCTTTGCTTTCAAGTTCGCGACGAAGATCGGCGAAGTTATAGATCTCGCCGTTGTACGTGATCCACACGGAGCGATCTTCGTTGCACATCGGCATGTGGCCGCCGGGAGACAGGTCGAGAATCGCGAGGCGACGGCTGCCCAGGCCGATGTAGGACCCATCGGGAAACTTTCGATCCCAGAGGCCGGAGTCGTCGGGGCCGCGATGCGCCTGGACATGAGTCATCCTCGCCAGCGTCTCCCGATCCCCACAATTAACGAGCCCGCTAATGCCGCACATTTCGTATCAGTTCCTCGTCGAACATTCCTTGCGTACTGATTTCAGTTCGTAGATCTTGGCTTTGGTGTGGAACATCTGCACGGCTTGAAATCCACAGTAAATCAGGCCGGGGACGCCGTCCATAAAGCCCAGGCGGAGAAAATAGCGATACAGAAAAAGTAGCGCGGGCGAACCTGGCAGAGCGAAGAGCTTTTTCTTGAGCCAGCGACGACGCTGAGCCTGCGTGCCGAAAAACGAAGCCGGCAACGCTGAACCCTCCTGTTCCCCCTGCAGAAGCACGCGAGCTTCCCAGTTGGAATACTCGTCATGCTTCTGGATGTAGCGCGAAAGCGATTCCACATTGTCATGAATCAGCGGACTCCTCAAACGTGCCGTGGGACCCTCGACCACAACGTGTTCATGAACCTCCATGTCGGCCATCGATGGGTCCTGATCGCGAAGCCGGCATTCGTAGCGCCCCTTGCCGCGGCGGAATAGAGCAAGCTTCCAGAAACTAGCGTCGCCGTGCCGCAGAACCTTGCCAAGAAAGTGCATGCGCAGCGAAATGAAATAGCCGGATGCTCTTCCCTCCGCAGTGGCGCTACGAATCTCCTCAACCAGCTCGGGCGTGAGAGCCTCGTCGGCGTCCACGAGCAGGATCCAGTCAAACTCAAGCGGCAGAGTGTCGATGGCCCACTGGCGTTTCTTAGGCCAACCGCCCTGGTAGTGGAACTGCACGACCTTCGCTCCAAATGCGCGCGCGATCTCCGGAGTTGCATCGGTGCTTTGCGAATCGATAACGTAGACCTCGCCCGCATCGCGCAACGCTTCCAGGCAGCGAGGCAGATTTTTTTCTTCGTTGCGCGCAGCCACGATCACGCTGACCGGCAACTTGGCGGCCGGCGTCGTGGATTGCGTGCTCATGATTTCGTCGAGCTTTTGCATGCGTGAGCGGACTACAGATGTGATTCACACCAGCGCTGCAGCACGAACAAAGACCACGGCCGGGACCATGACATGGTACCCCGCAAAAAATCGTTCCATACTTTTTGCACTTGCTTCCCGTCCAGAAAGCCACCCAGCGGCCCCTCGCCGATTCTTTTTGCGGACAGCACGGGCTCGACCTCAGCCCGAAGTTCCTGCCGCATCCACTGCTCGAAGGGCAGCGTGAAACCGCGCTTGGGTCGATGAACAATTTCGTCTGGGAGCGACCCGGCCAGGGCTCGAACCAGGAGTTTTTTCGGCGTGCCGTTCACCTTCCAGTCGCCCGGAAGTGCCAGCACCGCCTTTGCCAGCTGATGATCGATCAGAGGAACTCGGACCTCCAGACCCTGGGACATACTCATAAAATCAGCGTCACGTAACAGTGTATTGAGCATATAACAGCGCGACTCGAGATAGGAAACGCGATTGATGCCATCGAGCGTAAGCGCGCGCTGCAGGACTTGGCGCTGAGAATTGGAAGCTGCGGCTTCTGCGCTAGATGAGCGGGACAGGAGATTGCGCTGCTTGGGCGTAAACAACATGCGCGTGAGGAAGTAGGGATGCGGCGCCTGCCCATTGTCGCCCGCCAATGAGAGCAGCTTACGGTTTCGATCGTTCTCGGGCGCAAATCCCGCGAACCCCGAGGACAGCGGGCGCCGAACGAAACCGGGAACGTGATTCCACAGGCGCATAAAGCTCTCCATCCGCGGGACGTCGCGAAAGCTGGAGTAGCCTGCGAAGACTTCGTCGCCTCCCAGTCCGGAGAGAGCGACCTTGACGCCCGCCCGTCGAGTCTCGCGCGAAACGAAATATGTATTGACGCCATCCATTGTTGGCAAGTCCATCGCTCGCAAAGCATCGGGGATGGCAGCGAGCACATCCGACTGCGACACGTTAATTTCGTGATGATCGGTATGAAACTTCGCTGCCACTGCGCGGGAGTGTTGCGCCTCGGAGAACTCGGCCTCGCGGAAGACGATGGAGAACGTACTGGGAGTGACGCCTCCACGGCCGAGAATGCTGACCAGGGCGCTCGAATCGATTCCCCCGGAAAGAAACACTCCCACGGGAACGTCGCTGACTAACTGACGGCGCACGGCCTCTTCCAACGCCGGCTGGAGCTGTTGCACGGCAGAGTCTTCATCACGGGCAGAAAAAACTTCTGTGGAATCGCCGGTATCTTTCCCCTCATTAACGAGATCCCAGTATGGCGACAACCGTAGAGTTCCGTTTTCCCAGAGCAGAGTGTGGCCGGCAGGAAGCGCATGCACTCCTTCGATCAGCGTAATCGGATCGTAGGCGGAGCCGAAGGTGAGATAGTTCAGAAGTCCAGCCGAGTCGATTCGCCGCGGCACAAGCCCGGTCCCGAGCAGAGTGCGCACTTCTGACGCGAAAAGAAAATAAGCTCCGGTCTGAATGTAATAGAGCGGCTTGATCCCCATCGGATCGCGGGCCAGCAGCAGCCGGTGCCGACGAGCGTCCCACAGGGCAAAGGCGAACATTCCGCGAAATTTGGCGAGGCACGCTTCGCCCCAGCGCCCGTATGCCTTCAGCAGCACTTCCGTATCGGAATGGCTCGTGAAGACCGTTCCTGTCTGCTCGAGTTCCCGGCGCACATCTCGGAAGTTGTAGATTTCTCCGTTGTAGACGATCCAGTTGCCGGTCTCGGCGTCCTGCATGGGTTGATGGGCCAGCGGCGAGAGGTCGAGGATGGCAAGGCGCCGGTTGCCCAAGCCGATTTCGGTCAGGCCCACGCCAGTCCCGGGAACTGAATCGCGCACGATGACGGTGCCCGAGTCGTCGGGTCCGCGATGCGCGAGCGACTCGGTCGCGCGCTCGAGCACGTCAGGCGCGACGCGGGCGTTGTGCCCAACCATGCCAAAGATTCCACACATTTCAGAGTGTCGCCACAGACCAGGTGATGAACAGCATCTATTAAACACCATCACGAGCGTCGAGGAATCGCTGCGTTATAATCCGTTCACTGGACGGCGCGAATTTCCCGCTCCGCTCTTGAGTCGAGCCACGACCAATGGCGCTCTCCCAAATGCCCGCTCCGGAAGCCAGTCTTTCCCCGCCGGATTCCGTGACCACGTCCATGAGCGGCCAGGGACCGTCGCAATCTGAACTGGCAGCGCTGGTCTTGCTCAGCTTCGCGTTATTTATTTCGGTAATTGCGGTAGCACGCTCCTACGCCGCAGCCGTCGACAATTTTGGCGACAGTTCGGCCTACATGGCGCTGGCCTCGGCGATCCGCCACTGGGATTTTCGCGCCATCATCATCAAGCAGTTCTGGGGCCTTCCCTATGCCATGGCCGGATTTTCTAAACTGACCGGCCTTTCCGACCGCACGTCCCTGCTGGTGTTCTCAGCCTTGCCCTCTCTTCTCGCGGCCTTGTTCGCCCGACGCCTGTGGGGCGGCTGGATCGCGGCCTATTTTGCAGTGATCAACTTTGACTGGCTGCAGCGCTCCTGCCTCGGAGGGTCGGAGCCGCTTTTTGTGTGCCTCCTATTCGGCGCCTTTTTGAGCGTTCGGCGGGAACGCTGGCTGCTGGCTTCCCTGCTGGCGTCGCTTGCGACCCTGGTGCGTCCCCTGGGATTGTTTGCGCTGATCGGAATCGGAATGGCGCTGCTCTTGAAGCGTGAGTTCCGGACGCTTGTAGCCGCGACTGCTGTGGGATTATTCGTTGGAGTGCTGTACGCCATCCCGCTGGCAACTCAATTCGGAGATCCGCTGGCGACGGTCAACAGCTACCACAGCAAACAGTGGCAGGGCGGCTGGCTCTTCGGCTTTCCTTTTTATGCCATCATCAAGGGAACGTTGATTTACCCTGCGCCGTGGACCAACCTTGTCTTGAGCTTCGCCTGGATTCTTCTGCTGGTCATCGCGGTTGTGGCAATGGTGAGATCCGTCGAATTTCGCGCCTATTGCAAAGATCATTTTGTGGAAGCTGCGTTTCTCATCCCGTATCTTTGGTGTTTGTTCACCTATAATTATCCCTACTGGGCGCGGGGCAATTTTGCCCGCTTTGCGATCCCGATACTGCCCTTCGCGCTGCTGGCCCTTCGCCGTTGGATTCCAAGGGACAGGCGCGTCCTATGGACCGTGGGCGTGATCTGCTCGCTTTTGGCTGCGAGTTCAGCGCTCGGAATCGTGAACGTCGTACACGCGCTCCGCCGAGCCCTCGGCTAAAAAAGGGCACACGGATATTGCTTCAACGATCCGGTTGCAAATGAAGAACAGGTCTTGAATGTCAAACCCACCCGTCAAAGTACCCTATCTCGATTTGAAGGCGCAGTACCGCAGCATCAAGCCCGAGATCGACGACGCCGTATCCAAAGTTCTCGAAAGCAGTGAGTTCGTTCTGGGCAGCGAAGTCGCCGGCTTCGAGCGCGAGTTCGCCGCGTACTGTGAAACGACCGAATGTATTGCGCTCAATTCCGGCACCAGCGCGTTGCACTTGGCGCTGCTGGCTGCGGGAGTCGGTCCGGGCGATGAAGTGATCACAGTCCCGTTCACATTTGTGGCCAGCGTGGCAGCCGTCCTCTACGCTGGAGCAACGCCCGTGTTGGTCGATATTGACCCGCGTTCGTTCAATATGGATCCGGCTGCGGTTGAGGCTGCCATCACTTCTCGCACTAAAGCGATCCTGCCGGTGCATCTCTACGGTCAGCCCGCTGACATGGACCCCATCATGGAAGTAGCGCGGCGGCACGGACTGGTCGTAATCGAGGATGCCGCGCAGGCGCACGGCGCGAAATATAAAGGGCGGCAAGTCGGAAGCATCGGCGACATCGCCTGCTTCAGTTTCTATCCTACGAAGAACCTCGGCGCCTACGGCGAAGGCGGGGCGATCACTACGAGCAATGCCGCTTACGCGCGAAAGATTCGCATGCTGCGCGATTGGGGACAGGATCGAAAATATCACCACGTGCTGCGCGGATATAACTACCGGATGGAGGGCCTGCAGGGTGCAATTCTGCGAGTCAAACTCCGCCATCTGGAGCAATGGACCGAGGCCCGCCGGGCTGTCGTCAGCCAATACAATCACCAGTTGACGGATTGCGATATCGAGCGCCCAGTCGAAATGCCCTGGGCGCGACATGTCTACCACACGTACACGGTGCGAACGGTGGAGCGCGACAGCCTGCAAACTTCATTGGTGGCGCAAGGAATCCAAACTGCGATCCACTACGCTGAACCCGCACATCTGCAGCCCGCGTATGCCGATCTCGGCTACGCGGAAGGAGCCTTTCCGCACGCGGAAGCTGCGGCAAGGCAGGTGTTGTCGCTGCCAATCTATCCCGAACTCACGGCCGAGGCGATCGCCGAAGTTGCCCGCGCCGTGAAAAATGCCGTTGGGAGAAAAGCGGGCGCTCCCATCGCCCAGCCTGTCGTGTGACGAGCCATCCGTAGGCTCTTACTCGGATGCGACCGAAGCTGCCGGCGTTTGTTCTGAAAACACCTCCGACCTGAACATGAAATACAGAAGCAAGAAAGTCAGCAAGATTAAATCCCAGACCTCGTGCGGAAGCACGACTGTATTCCACCACCAACCGTTGACCAGGAACGAAGGAATCCGGCCGGTGCTCGCGAGTTCCGTCAAAACCGCCGGCCCCGGCACAAGAAACGGCGCAATCAGCACCGAGGTCAAGATTGTGGTTGATCGTCTTTCGACCAGCAATAGACTCCAGGCTAAAGGCCAGATCAACACGGCCGCATCGTAAAACCTGTGATAGACAGAAATCAGAGACAGCACTGAGACAGCGCTGATTTCCAGTAGCTCCGATGGCGAGCGCTGGCGGTAGCAAAGCCACGCCCAGAACCCCAGCAAGACCACCCCCAGTAGCTGCGCCAGCCGGTTGGCCAGCGAAGCATTTCCTAGAAGACCGTAGAAAAAAACCTG
>Ga0070765_100001000_pt1 | contig 16854 bp, 21 predicted proteins | sample HubBroMetageWFT5_FD_71516 | JGI IMG/M metagenome (GOLD analysis project Ga0070765, IMG submission 71516) | Warmed and freeze-thawed soil microbial communities from the Hubbard Brook experimental Forest, New Hampshire - Hubbard Brook CCASE Soil... | ecosystem: Environmental > Terrestrial > Soil... | reverse complement strand
TTCGATTGGGAACGATTGTGAATGCCTGAAGTTCTTTTCGAAGAGAACGTCAGCCGTATGTCATTGAATAAAATCAAATATATTCAACAACGTGATAGTATCATACCTCATGAGCGGACTGCAAAACCACTACATCATTCGAAGTAAGCGGCAAATGCGGGCTCTGGCAGCCCCAACGCGGCAGGAAATCATTGACGTATTACCACGGATGGGGACCGTTTCCGTTGCCGAACTCGCAACCGTATTGGCAAGACCTGCGGACTCCCTCTATCACCATCTTCGTATCCTCAAGCGCGTGGGCCTTGTGCGAAGCGCTGGATCTCGCCGGCTAGATGGACGCCGCGAAACCCTCTTTCGCGCCGTTTCTCCAGAGATGAGCCTCCGCTACGAACTCGGGACAAAAGGGAATGGAAGTCAAGTAAATGCGATTATTGCCTCTATGTTGCGCTTGGGTATTCGCGATTTCCGCAACAGCTTTAAAACTACGGACGCATCCGTGTCGGGTCCGAACCGAGAATTGTGGGCGTTGCGCAAAACCGGCTGGCTTTCGAGGGCCCAGATTGCAGAAGTCAATCGCTATATCGAAAAGCTCATGCGTGTAATGGAGGTGCCTGGCCGCAATGGGCGGCTTTATGCCGTGACAATCGTAGTTACACCGTTGTCTCGCCGGTCTCACAGCCGTGATTGAGCAGACGGTATCGCTAACGGGTCGGTAACGCGGGCGCGTCAACTCGCTCTCCGGAGGCTGCGCATGCTGAATGTCGGACGGATTGTCCGCAAACAGAAAGTAATCCAGCCCCCGCCACCCGAGATTAGTACTCGGAAGTCGGCTTGTCGTCAGCAATGCAACGGTTCTTGCTAGCGCGTTTCTCGGTACTAATCTAAAACGGTCAACCGATAACTTCCGGCTTGCTCGTCGTCCGCCCGGAATCGCTGCCAAGCGCGGAGATCACTTCCTACAATCCGACTTGCCGGCACTGATCGGCAGCCTTTTCTTGCGCAACCAACTTCCGGATTGCCTACTCCGCGTCACGTGCTTTGAGCAGAGATTGCCGATCGAGCAGGACACCCCCGAAGATGGCTCTATCGATGTGGTCCAAGGCTGCAAGATCGCTACGAGGATCGGCGCTGAGGATAAGCACGTCGGCGACACGCCCCGGCTCGATGCGCCCGATGTCACGCCAACCATAGATGTCGGCAAAGTTGCTGGTTGCCGCGGCAATTGCTTCGCGCGGCGAGAGGCCGATCCGATGCAGCAGTGCGAGTTCGAGGTGGAGACCGCTGCCGGGCATAATTCCGTAGCTCGTCGCCGAACTTCCGGCCAGATACTTCGCTCCAAGCTGATAGAGGCGAGCATCGAACGCCTCTTTATGCCAGGCACAGTCCCGAACCCGCTTTCTGCGCTCCGGAGTGAGGCTGGCCAGGAAGGGCGCTTCGCCAGTAGATGGGTCAACGGGATTGTCCAGATCGGCGGCCTTGATGAGTTCCGCCGATGGGGCGCTCCACGGATTGGGAACATCTAGTCCGTCGGCGGTAGCCTCCATCGCTAAGGTGGGCATCAGCGCAGTGTTGGACTTTGCAAGCTGCGCTCCATAGTTCGCAACCTCCGTGGACCCTGGATCGATCGCACAGATTGCGTGGAAGGCAGCGGAGCCCGCATTCAGATCATCTGCGCGATCCAGCAGTACCGCGGGAGGAGCTAGCTCCAGGAGATAGTGGTCGTTATGCAGCAACGCACTGACTCCCGCGTGGATCGCATAGGGGTACGTCGCAAATGCAGGTTCGGCAAGCGTTGCCATACCGCGCCGCTTGCTTTCGGCGACGATAACATCCACCTGATCGGGCCAGACATCGTAACTGATGGTCACTCCGCGATAGCCGTGGTCGGCCAACCGATCGACCCTCGCAATCAGCTGCTGGTCGGATAGTCGCCGATCGTGCAGCCGATGGTCCAACATTGGCTTATCGGATGGGTCCGCACCCTGTTCCGAGTAGCCGGTCATCGGCGCTCCCAGGAACAAGCGAGGCCCGGGAGATGCGTCTCGCACAATCTTCAACTCGCCGTCTCCGCCCCCATTGGGCAGTACTGTGGGGACGTAAACTGTCGTGACGCCATCGTACAGATAAGAGTTGCCAAAGGCCTGGGTGCGCAAAGCGCCGAATCCATCGATAAGCCCGGGAACGAGAAACTCTCCGTGGGCATCGATGCGGGTCGCCCCAGAGGGGATGACGATCTGCGCTGCGGAACCAGCCGCGACGATCTTGCCGTCCTCGATCACCACAATGGAGTTTTCGATGTCGTTGGCGGAACGACCGTAGCCGCTCACGTCGATCAAAGTGGCGCCGACAATTGCGATCGTCTCGTGCTGCGGCGTGACCGTTGAGGCTATCGGCGATGCAACTAACGCAGCGACTGCAATGGCAAGGACATTATTTCTTAACATCCGCCAGCTTCTCCTTCTGCCGCTGAACAAGTGCGTCGAGCAGAGGCTGCAACGGCAGCGACCACACATTACTGCTGCCATTGTCCCAAGTGTTGAAACGCTCTATATCCGCGAGAAACTGGGCGCGGGGCCGGTTGATGTCGATGGGCACCGAGCGTGTCGAATCGAAGTACAGGGTCGTCCCATCGGGACTGATCTGAGGTTCACCATCGCCGTTACCGCCGTGGTCAACCCAATCGTCTCCTTCGTAGTGAATCTGAATGGGCGGTCCCCACAATGTTCCTGAGCGGAAGGTGATGAAGAGGTGCTCCTGCCCGAGGGGTGCGTGCAGCCCGTGGCTGCCGAAGATCAGGTACGACTGATCCGGTGCGATGGCTGGGTCATCGGCATCCAAGAGATCGCCGCCAACGAACGAAAGCGGTTCTGCGCGATCATACCGGCCGTCGCGATAGGCCGCTCTATAGAGGCCCCACGTGGGGTCGTGGCCTGGCTGGGTTGTCGGGCAAGTGAAGTAGAGATCTCCATTCGCCGCGATCGATGGGTTGTGCATCCTCTCGGAGATATTGACAGTATCTGGCAAACGCTCGGGCACGGACCAGTTGGATGCCGTGCGCAGAACTCGCCAAAGATTGGTCGCGTAGCGAGACGGTTCGCCGGGGCCCACAGGGAGCTGGCGCCGCGAAACATAGACGAGCACATGGCCGTCGGGTGAGAGCGCGGGCTGCCGATCCGAAGACGGTCCCGAGAACGGCGCGGCAACAGGGTTCGACCACCCGGAACCGATGCGATGGGATTCGAGGATTACGGCCGAGTCGGGCGATGCCCCATACCGGTAGAAGTACAGCGTCTGGCCATCAGGTGAGAAGGTCGGCGTCCCGTCATTACCGGGACCGGAGATTACACCGGGAGCAAAGATCGCTGGCGCAGGCAGGGTGAGTTTCTCAATCGCCATTGTCGCAACATCGTTGTCCCGGGTTGACACTATGGATTGGGCGAACATTGATGCAGGCATAAAGGAAATAGCCGCCAGACAGAGAGGTTTGTAGAACATGAATTCCCCGGCACGGACTAGAACTCTGGCATTGAGATACTAAACTGATGTGTGGCCGCATTTATTCTACCGCTGATTCAATTTCTACGTTCGTTCGCTTCACTCAGCGCGTCGGCTAACCAAAAGTGCCGAGCAAAAACACGTATCACCGGCTACTCGGAACTTGAAGTTAACCGGTGTTAGATGCCGGCAAACGCTAGTGTTGAGTGGCTGCCCACCTTCCGGGTGGTCGGCAAATCGGAAACTATCCAGAAACGGGGTTCGCGGAGATGAGAACACAAGCGACCTCCCATGCCAGGCGTTGGTCGCTAACTTGACAGTTACACTGATAAGCTATACTGTTTAATCATGATCGCTCAGAAAAGCAGCGAAGTCGCGGTTGAAGATTTTGCCATGGCACTGGCTGATTATGCCGGGATGAACGAGGATGTGCGGCGAAGCGAGGCGTAAGGACTTAGTATGGAAATGCGAGAATTTGGGGGCACCGGAATACGGGCGTCGGTCGTCGGGTCGGACTGCAACAACTTTGGTATTTATCAGAATGCTGCGCAGGCTGTGGCCGTCCTTCGCAAGGCGCTCGATGTCGGAATCAATTTTCTCGACACGGTGGCGGACTGGAGGAAAGCCTGACGCGTCTGAAGACCGACTATATCGATCTGTATCAGGTGCATGTCACCGATCCCGAAACGCCGCGCGAAGAAACCTTGCGTGCGCTCGGCGAGGCAGCGACCTTCGCCACCGCAGACGACCTGAACACCTCTCAAGCCATTGCCGCCGCTAATGGCCTTACGCCCTTTGTCACCATGGAGGCCAATTGCAGCATCCTGCTGCGCGACGCTGAGAAGGCGATCATACAATGAACATTGCTCTGTGGGTCTTGCAAATTTTGTTCGCCGCGCTCTTCATGCTGCATGCGGTGCTGCATCTGTTCCCGTCTCCCCGATTGAAGGGGATACTCGCCGAGCAGAACATTCCGGTTAAGCGGACGATCGCCACGTCGGCGGAGGTCGTGGCATCGCTCGGACTGATCCTTCCGGGCGCGGTCAGCATCGCCACATGGCTCACGCCGCTGGCTGCGCTCGGTCTCGCTGTGTTGATGGTCGGGGCGGCAGCGTTCCATGTGTCCCGGAAAGAGACTCTCGCCACGGTCGCCACCGCGTCCATCGCGTTGATCATGATCTTCCTCGCCTACGGCCGCACCTTCGTGGTCCCGCTCCACTAGATGACCAATCCCAAGGGTCACCCGTGGTCGTAGGCGGCGCGGTAGGACGCGCAACTGGCCCCCGCTTCAGCTTCGATAAATCTCACGACGAGCAAAACCGCAAATTTAATTCAGGACTTGATCCCGCCCCGTTTGGTCGCCACCTTACCAGTTAAACTGATAAGTGGTACTGTTAAATCATGATCGCTCAGAAAAACAGTGAAGTCGCGGTTGAAGATTTTGCCATGGCGTTGGGTTTGCTCGTGCGCCGCCTTCTCGCCGACGCGCCGCCGGAATTGCAGGAATTCTCCTGGACACAAAAGGCGGTCCTACGCCGCCTGGAAAAACACGGACCGGCGACCGCCGCGGACCTCGCCCGCGCCGAAGGCGTCAAACCGCAATCCATGGGCACGGCCCTGGGGCTGCTCGAGAAAATGGGGTTGGTCGAGCGCAAGGCCCACCCCACGGACGGCCGCCAGATCAATATCAAACTGACGGCCCGGGGAATCACCCTGCGCAGGAACACCAAGGAGGCGACGCTCGCCTGGCTCTCGCGGGCCATCGCGGGACTCAACAGGCAGGAACAGACAACACTCTTCAAGGCCGGTGAACTCATCAAGCGCATAGCGGAGACGTCATGACAGCTTGCCAACCAAATACAGAAAGGAATAATGCATGAAACTCGATCCCCAAAAAACGGCGTTTCTGACGCTGGATCTTCAAAAAGGAGTCTTCGGTCTCCTGCCAGGTTCCGAACGCGTGATGCCCGTGGCCGCGAAAGCCGTCGCGTTTGCGAGGCAGAATCAGTTCCGCATCATACATGTGGGGGTTGGATTTTCCGAGGGCCACCCGGAGATTCCGGATGTTGAATCCCTGTGGTTGCGGCTCAAACAAAACAATCTTTTCGTCAAGGGCACTCCCTCCGTGGAATTTCACGGCGATATTTTTCATGCGGACGACCTGGTGATCTACAAGCAGAGAGTGGGGGCGTTTTCGGACAACCATCTTGCGCTGGTCCTTCGGTCCCGCGGCATCGAGCACCTCGTCTTTTTCGGTATCGCGACGAGCGGGATTGTTCTCTCCACGCTGAGACGCGCCTTTGATCTGGACTTCCGCAGTGTCGTTCTCAAGGACGCCTGCTTCGATGCCGATCAGGAGGTTCACCGCGTTTTGACCGAGAAGGTTTTTCCCCCGCAGGCCTGGGTCGCCGCGACGGACGAATTCATCGCCACGCAAAAGGGCTAATTCAGAAGGACAGGCATCGCATCATGACCCGTACCCATTCCGAAAGGCTGGCATCTCAGCGGAAACGGACAGGAGATTTGTCATCATCTTGCAAACAGTATCCGACCACCCTTGACGCGAAAACAAGTGGAGGAGGTTTTCGACCAGGCCGATTTCTAATTGGAGCAATCGCGCATTCGAGTGAGCTCATAGGTTCCGCTGGCCGAACGAAGTCACTTTCCCGCCGGCAACAACGGCAATGAATCGACCATCCTGAATAAACTGCATCACCTTCTTGCCCGAGCGAGCCATCTGAGCCCATCGCGACTTGGTTTTGGGATTCTGCTCGATGCCGATAATCGAATTCCCTGCAACGCCGAAAATGACTTGCCGAAGCATCTTGGCCTTGCTTCGGGTGACGAGATGACGCTCTGAACCCAGCTTTACCACGTCAGACTCATCCACGAGTGCTTGGCGCCACACGGCAATCAGCGTTTCCTCGAAGGATGGTTTCATCCGCGAATTGTACCGCTGATTCTGGCACTGATGTAAAATCCAGCCCTATGCCAACGCAAACGAGAACGAAAACAAAAGCGACTCCGCAGGAACTAGTTGAGCTTAAAAATCTGTTGCCCCTGCTTACCCGCTTAATCGGGAACGGGAAAATCTCAGTCCGTCTAGGGCCGGTCGCTGATGTCAAAGACTGGCTCAACAATCATCAAGCGTTCGAGAAAACCCCGATTGTCACGATTGATGCGAACAGCGTTCGGCTGGTGGGGACTGAATTGCAGTTCGACTGTGGGCTCGACGATTAGGCGGCTTGAGCGAGAGAATGCCAGAATCGACAAGCGAGATGCCGGGGTTCCTGCCCACGAGTCCCATGAGCCTGTTGTGCCCGACTTGTATGTCGAAGCCAGGGCGCGACTGCATCACAACTTCGGGCCGATTCGCGGCTATCCACGTCGCGAGGATTAAGGCAGCCGCGTTGGCTGTCAAGGAGAAGAAAAACAACGGAGGGCGCGAGTAGAGCCGTCAACTCGCTGAGTATGATTTCGTCAGGGTATGCGGTCAATACGAATAGACGCGCCTCCAACAGTCAGCTACAACTCCCAGCGTTAGTTCGCTTTCACACAGGCCCTAACAACGTCCATCCGCGAGAGGTGCCCTGTTAAGAGAGCGTCATTCCGAGAGGAGCCAGGAGCTAATCGCGAAATCCCAACCACGAATGTTCCCGGTTCGCTTCTAGTTTGAAACCCCCTGGTATCCGTCGTTTGCAGTCGGCGTGGAATGTAGGCGCCGCTATTCAGCGCGTGCTGCTTGTAACCGCTCAACAAAGACTCGCCGCCGCGTTACGCGGTCCCGGAACGTCGTACAAAGTTCGCAGATCGCGCGCCACCGCCTGCTGACGATGCAAGAACTACGGGTGTTGTGATTCTACGCTTAACGACTCGCAAGGCTTCGGACGCTACAGACATCGTGCTCAGTTCTTCGTTATGCTGAAGACAATTGTATAGCTCTTTTCCCCGCTTAAACATGGCTAACTCGGCTTCCGGCACAAGCTGGGCCAACTTCTCCAGGTCTGTTTCATCCAGAGTCTTCAGGACTATTTCTTCCCAGGATACGAATTTGATGTCGCTCATAGGCTATGAGCATAAATGGGAGGTCATTTTCGAACTGTACGCTTTTAGACGGTCGTGATACGCGGATGCTCAGCACAAACATGCGACCTGAACTCCTTGTCGCGTTGCGCCCGGTAGCTCCGCTTCATTTCTTCGATTGACTTGCCTACAGTCGGTCCCAGACCCCTTGAAGACCCATGCACAAACGGAACAAGCCCAACCGTGAAATTGCTCCCGCTCGATCCACACCATTTCGCGTGCCAAGGGACACCTCCGCCAGGAGAGGTTATGCGGGGGTCGGCATCACAACGCGAGACGGACGCTGAGTCAAGCCACGTGCGCCCTTCATCTTGAAGCACTTCCGTCCCGCATGATAATGTCGCGCGGCGATCCCGGCGGGAGGACTGATGGTCATTGGTGAGCGATTGAAGGCTCTGCGCGAACACAAAAAGATGTCCCAAGGCGACATCGAGAAGCGCACTGGCCTCCTGCGTGTCTACATTTCGAGAGTCGAGAACGGCCACAGCATTCCGTCCATCGAAACGCTCGAAAAAATGGCTCGGGCACTGGAAGTTCCGATGTACCAACTCTTCTACGACGGAGAAAATCCTCCGGCCCCAAAACTTCCGAAGCTTGGTCACGGCGGTTGGGGCAGCTCTGCCCGTGACGCTCGAACATTCGACAAATTCCGCCGCCTGTTTAGTCGAGCCAATGAATCCGACCGCAAGCTGTTACTTGTGATGGCCCATACGATGGCGGCGAATCGCGTACGCACTCGGAGACGGAAATCGTAAGATTAAGTTTCCGGTGTAACCTAATCTCCTCGGTGAGCGTCTTTCGACAGTGGTTCTGCTGCAACGCCAAATCTTGCGTTCAAGCCCACGTTCCTTGGAGGTGCCTATGCATAGCGGTAGCTCCCTTCACTGGAAGGACGTCTTGCTGCAAGCCTTGGATGAATCGGACCGAGAGAGACTGCATAGGCTTGTCCGTGAGGCCGAGGTGGCGATATTCCTTCGTCGGGAGGATCTCGGAGATTCCGTCGAGGCCCGCGAAGAGTTGAGTACGATGGCCGTTGCGACTGAGGCTCTGCGTTCGATCAGGGTCCACCAACTTGGCGGAGTCAAGTCCAGAGCGTCATAGCGTAATAATTGCTGATTTCTGGTGGGGCGGCTACTTGCCGGAAGCCGGAAATCGCGCATCCAGACGCCGCATCAATTCGACGGCATTATCAATCGCATCGCGAAATGCGTTTTCCCGTGCGGGCGATGGCCGGCGATCCAACCCCGCCAATCGCCGAACCAAAAACATTCCAGCTACGAGATAGATCAATTTCTTTCGGCCTTCGTCCATCACGGAGACAAGATATCATCTTCGCTTTATCTTCGCCTATAAAATTTTTGCCTTCGGCCAGCGGCTTTCCACAATTTCTGAAACTGTTCAACCGTCGCCGGAGCAAATCCCGCGTAATGGTTGTTTATGTAGACGTACGTCGAGATTCCACGTCGGACCGTCCGCTGACATACATTCACCCAACTCATTAATTCCTTTGAGCGATCCACGATCACTTTGTCCCAGATCTTCGTCTTCTGCTCGATTCCCTTCCGATCGCCTAACAGCCGGATATACGCAAAGTCGGCCGTGATCGGATCAAGCTTCTCGAAGATCTCGTTTACGCGCGGCATCCAAGCTTGGTCTATGAGCGCGTATGCGACTTTGTGCTCGCGCAATAGATCAAAGAATTCAGCCGTCAGCCATTGCTTGTTGCGGATCTCCACCGCGAAGCGATAACCCTTGGGGAGTTTTTTCAGGAATGGTTCAAGTCGTGCCAGAAATTCCTTCCCGGACTTGAAGGCCGATTTGTTGAAATAGCCGAACTGGAAAAGCAGCGGGCCCAGCTTGTCGCCCATTAAATCCATTGTCTCAAGAAAATGTTTTAGATCGTCGTCACACTCCTGCAAGATCTTCTCGTGAGTGATGATCTGCGGAACCTTGGCGGCGAGAATAAACCCCGCGGGGGTCTTGCGCTCCCACCCGTTCACTGTTGCCGCGGAGGGGGTTCGGTAGAATGTCGAATCCACTTCAACGGTGTCGAATTTCGTGGCGTAGTACGTTAAGTAGTCCGCGGGCTTCATGCCTTCGGGATAGAACGCATTGTCCCAGCCCGCCGCCGTAAATGCCGACGTTCCGATATGAAGATTAGTCATGTCCGCAAGTTTTACACCGAGAGTGGTAGTGATACACTTCCCGTCATGCATACCCTGAAAAAGTTGCCCGTCATTGCAAAGGTACAACGCGCGCTGTCTGTGATCGTTCACGGAAAACATTTGTTCCTGAAAGAGTGCAACAAATGCGGCGGTGATTTCTACGGCGTTGAAAAGCAAACACGCTGTGACGAGTGCTTGGGAAAGAGGAAAAAACGTGCATCTTGAACTTAAGCACCTTGGAAGCGGCTACAGGTCGCGTCCTAGTTAGTTCGTTCTCGACTTTCCGTATAGAGTTACTTTTCCATCGGCGACATCCGCGACGTAGGCGCCATCCTGAATAAACTGCATCACCTTCTTTCCTGCTCGCGCCGTGGCCGCCCAGCGTGATTTGGTCTTGGGGTTTCGCTCGATCCCCACAATCGCGTTTCCAGCAAAGACGAACGCAACTTGTCGAAGGCGTTTTGCTTTGCTTCTGGCGACGGGCTATCTACGAGTGTCGAAACTACCATCAATCCGTGCGAGTATTCGTCATCACCTGCAGAGATATTCGTTCCTATTGTTACGCGATACAAAATTACCCGCCGGGAGCTAACGCCGAATTTCGTCCTTGATAGGAATACTTCCCGACGACAACGTTTCGCCAGCAGGTCGGATCACCCTTTGGGTATCTTCCGTCAATCGAAACCCTCCTCGGCCCAATCTTGTCCGAGATTGCGATTAACCTGTGGAGACGGGATGCGCAATTCCACACAAACACAATCCGGTTAGCAGGTTCGCAACGGAACTGACGTTTCCGCTCTCTGCACTTCCTGGCCAAATTCTGCGCCTGATCCGTCGGCTTCTTCTGTCAAGGCTCTCCGCTGCGCTGCGATGAACGCAAACCCCGCGGCCTTGACAGCGCCGACGGACAGGCGCCTTCCCCGGCCATGAAGGCATTTGCTTTCGGCTGCGCGGCCTTCCGCCGCGCCTCCGAAGAGCAAAGGCAAAATCCGGAAAAGGAGAAATCAACTCATGCAAAGAATTACCAATAAACCCCTGTTCGACCTCGGGCGCCTCGTCGCTACGGCGGGCGCTCTGGCCGCTCTCGAAAAAACGGGGCAGAACGCGGTGGAATTCCTCGCGCGTCACGTCACTGGCGATTGGGGCGAACTCCCCGTAGAAGACAAGGCCGAAAATCATCTCAGCTTGCAGCAGGGCTTCCGTCTTCTCAGCACTTACCGCACCTCGGCGGGCGAGACGACATTATTAACGGCGCTAGGAAAGTTCATTCCCCCGGATGAACGCATTCTGCTCATCGAGGACACCGCGGAGATCCAACTGCACCATGAAAATCTCGTCCGTTTCGAGGCACGCCGGGAGCAGAACGGCACCCCCGCCGTCTCGATTCGCGACCTTCTCAAGGCCGCTCTCCGCCATCGCCCAGACAGGATTCTGTTAGGAGAAATCCGATCCGGCGAAGCATTCGATCTTTTGCAACTCCTGAACACCGGACACTCGGGAACTCTCTCCACGATCCACGCGAGTTCCGCGAAACAGGGACTCGCGCGCTTCACAAACTGCGTCTTGCAGAGCGGTGTTGAATTGCCCTACCGCGCCGTGAAAGCGAATATCGGAGATTCCTTGAACGTGGTTGTACAAATCGAGCGGCGCCCGGGACGCCGTTTCATATCCGAAGTGCTTGAGATTATCAGCTACGACCCCGACGCCGACCTGTTCGACTTCGCCGCAATCTACGTAGCGCCGCGAGACAACCCATGACCAATCCGGGACCGTTCTCCCCACGGACGCTCTCCGCTTCGGAGTACGTCCTGGCGCTCCACTCACCCGAAGATCGCGTCGCGGTTCTCGTACGGAACCGTGTGCGTGGGCACACCATGCAACGCATTCTTGCCGCGGAGGCAATCGCAAGCCCGCCGTTCCTGTACTGGCTCGTCGAGCAGAACGCGGCCGGCGCCGACGTGTTCATGAGCATGAATCCAATTAGGGACGGCGCCTACAGCCGGACGAAGGGAGATATAAAGGATATCCGCCACGTCTATCTTGACCTTGATAGCAAGGGTGACCGAGCCCTCGAAGCGATTCGAAATTCAAGCGAAGTTCCCGCACCGAACTTTGTCCTCGATACCTCTCCCGGCAAGCATCAGGTTGTCTGGAAAGTAAGCGGATTCAATCAGGATGAAGCTGAGTCTCTCCTCCATAATCTCGCAAATAGGTTCGGAGGCGACCTGGCAGCAACCGACTCGACGCGCGTGTTGCGCTTGCCTGGATTCGCCAACCGCAAACTTCCCGAGGAGTTCATTGTTCAAGCGCGTCAGGAAAGCAACGCGGTCTACACGGTCCGCGACTTCACGATTGGCGAAGACTCCCCCGAAGCCCCTCGCCACTTTCGCGAGTACCAACAACGCGAGCGGAGGATGCCCAGTGATCACAAGAGTCAATCCGAACACGATTGGGCTTACGCGAAGCGCGCCCTCGCCCGCGGCGACGATCCCGAAGTCGTGATTCAGCGTATCGCCGACTACCGGGCGGACGCAAAAGACGATCCGAAGTATTACGCTCGGCACACCGTCATGAAGGCTCAAGCTGCACTTGATTCGGCGGCGAAGAAGGCGCCGGACGAGCTGAAATCGAAGAGCGAAGACATTCGAGTCGCGCACGAGCACTGAGACATTAGCCAACGGTCCACGCAAACTGGGACGACTATCGCGCATGGTGTGGAAGGAAAAGACGGCAATGACGCCCTCTTCGGCGTTTCAATTAGACGCTCAATCTGGCATCATCGCCGAAGCGCAACCGAAGCGACGACGGAAAGGACGCAAGTCCATGAGTCGTCGAAGCGGTCAGAACGGAACTGTCGTCATTCAAGCAGGGTGGTATCGAGTGAGATGGCGACAGGATATGGAAGGTCAGGAACAACGTCAGCAAATGAACGAGAAAATCAAGCCGGTCGTGCTCGACAAGGAAGGTAATCCCAAACCACCGTCGCCTGAAGTCCGACGAATGGCTCGGGAAATTGTCGAACGCTCTGGTGCGAATAGTAAAGAGCACTTCGACCACGTCGTACTCGGTGCGGAAACCTTCAAGGAACGTGCGGAAGCATGGCTTCGTGAAGTTCAGCGCCGCCGTTACGACAAGTACAAAACTTCAACGATCCCAACGATCGAGGGTGCTCTTCGCAAGCATGTCTATCCTGTCATCGGCGACTTGCCTTTGGCACAAGTGAACAACAAGAGTTGCAAACCGTTGGTCGAGGCAATGTTCAACGCAGAGTTGAGCATTTGCTCAGTAAACAACTATATGCGGCTCGTCCTGCAACTCGTTCGTTCCGCTAAAGACCCGGAAACGGGCGAGCCAGTCCACCGTCTGAAATGGAATCGCGAATACCTCGGACTTCCCAAGATAGTCAAGGACGAGCAACACGTTCCAGCTGTGACGGTGGGGCAAGTTGAAAAACTCGTGTCGGAAAGCAAGGGCTATGAACAGGCGTTGTATGTGATCGCCGCTGCAACCGGAATGCGGATTGCCGAAATCCTCGGTCTCGAAGCACGGCACATTGTCAACAATGGCCGCACTCTCGCGGTCGAGCAATCGGTTAATCGTTTCGGTCGTCTTTCAGGTCTCAAGACACGGGCAGCAAAGCGCAACGTCGATGTGAGTAAAGCAGTCGGAAATTACTTACTTTCCTTCATCGAGGGCAAAAGCGGTTTGCTGTTCAAGACGAAGAAAGGAGGTCCGCTGCGTGCCGGTAATCTACGCCGTCGGTGGCTGGATAAGCGGCTCGATGATTACGGCTTTCACAGCTTTCGCCGATTCCGTATCACGCATCTGGAGGCAGTGCGAGCGCACGGACATCTGACCAAAATATGGGCAGGGCATTCTCTTGGGAACGACATTACGTCGGAATATGCCAAGTCGCTCAAAGAGAATTTGTCCTTGCGACTCGAAGAAGCGGAGAAGGTTGGCATTGGATTTGCTATACCTGCTCCAAGTTGCTCCAAGATTTCTGGGGCACAAGCGGTTGCGGAGGCGGCGTAAGTGATGGAAAATGATTGGAGTAGCCAACGATGGGCGTGTAGCTCAGCTGGGAGAGCACCTGCTTTGCAAGCAGGGGGTCGCAGGTTCGAACCCTGTCACGTCCACCAACATCTTCCTGCCTTTCAAGCACTTGCTAGTTGGGCCTTTGTCCGACTTCCGAAACTTGGGTCCATTTGGGTCCAATAAGAAGCTTCTCTACTTTTTCGACCGCTCTGCGCTGGTCTTCCGGAATCGCGTGCAAATAAATCTGCCGTGTGACTTCCGGCGACGCGTGGCCTAGAAGAGCCTGCACTGTGCCCAGCGGTGCTCCTACAGCGTCCAGCAACGTCGCGTGGCAATGACGCAAGGCGTGCCACGTTATCGTTGGCAGGCCGAGTTCCTTGCACGTAGGTCGCAGTTGGCGTTGCAGAAGATTTCGTCGGCAGAGTGGACGGCCCGCGTGAGTTGCAAAGACTAAGTGCTCGGGGTCGCTTACGTCTCGGCGCAAAGCGAAAAGTGTTGAAACTGCCTCCTGACCCAATGGAATTGCACGGACACTCCGCTTGGTTTTGGGCCTGTCGAAGTGCCCTTCGTAAACAGTCTCCGTTACGCGAAGCAATCGGTCGTTTAGGTTGACGTTCTTCCATCGAAGCGCGAGAAGCTCGCCGATTCGCAATCCTGTCATCGCTAGAAGCAATGCGATGGATTTGGCGGGCTCTGGCCTATTGGGACGTCACCCAGGAAGGCGGCCACGGAGACTTGCGCCCGTACGTGCTCGTCCAGTTCGGCTCCGTGCTTGTCATACTTTTGCTCGTTGGCCTATTCCCATCGCGCTACACCCGTGGAGTTGACCTGGTCGCCGCGCTAGCAATTTATGTCTTCGCTAAAATCTTCGAAGCCGCTGACGGCTCGATCTTCGCGCTTGGTAACATTGTGAGCGGCCACACTCTCAAGCACATCGCCGCTGCGGTTTCTGTCTACTGGATTCTTCGAATGCTCCGGCACCGGGACGTGCTTTCCGCGCAACAGCGGATAAGGTCAACGAACGAATAAACGCCGTTAAGGTCCCCCAAAGATTCGCCGCAAGCGTTTCGAAACTGTTTCCTTTCGAGCAGCTGGAACAAGATGAACTGGACCCTTGAAATGAGACAGCCAGGATGGGCACGCATGCAGGGAAAGGGGCCGAAAAGTGAAGCGAAAGCGATAGTCCGGAAGTTTCAGCAGATGGCGTTAGAGCGGATGGTGAATTGCGACGGCTGGCCCAGCTTATCCATCGGCTCGCGCCAACGCTGTTAGTGCGTTGTATTTGGCAGTTCGGTGCCACGGTTGAGAATTTCCAGGTAGCGGTGATACGTGAAGAGGCGATGACGCTGCTTGCCAGTGGTTTCGCGAACCATGCCGAGTTTCACCATGTGCTGCAAAGCCTTCGCCACAGTGGGCGCAGAGAGGGAGAGTTGCTCGGCTGTCGCCGGAATCGTGATGATCGGCTTGCGTTGAAGGTGCTGGTGAACGCGGAGAACCGACGCAGCGGGGCGTCCGAGTTCCTCGATCTTCCGGCGGTCTTTTTCGATGAGCGTAAGTATCTCCCTAGATGTATCAGCTGCCTGTTGAGCGGTCTCCTTCACCCCTGTTAGAAAGAATTCTAGCCAGATCTCCCAATCTCCATGGGTGCGAACGCGGTCAAGCAATTCATAGTATTTCTGCCGGTTCGTCTTGAAATAAAGACTGAGGTACAGAATGGGCTCATGTATAGAGCCAGCTACGCACAGCAAGAACGTAATCAGTAATCGGCCCAGTCGTCCATTCCCGTCCAAGAAGGGGTGAATGGTTTCGAACTGCACGTGCACAAGGGCCGTCTTCACCAGAATCGGCAGATCTTCGTGGTCGCGATGAAGGAACTTTTCGAGCGCGGCCATGCATTCCATCAGTTTCTCGGGTGGCGGTGGAACAAACGCTGCGTTTCCGGGCCGCGTGCCCCCAATCCAGTTTTGGGTCTCGCGGAATTCGCCGGGACGTTTCTGGCTGCCGCGCGCTTTGGACAAGAGAATCTTGTGAATCTCGCGAATCAGACGAAGAGACAACGGAAAATCTTCGCGGAGCCTCCGCAGCCCGTGATTCATCGCTGCCACATAATTTGAAACGTCCTGAACATCTTCCAGCGGTACGCTGGGGGCTTCTGCGCTTTCAAACAACATCAGGTCAGAAAACGACGACTGGGTTCCCTCGATCTGCGAAGAAAGCACCGCTTCCTTACGAACGTATAGGTAAATGAAGAGCGAGGGGTCGGGCAGAATGGACGCGAGTCCGTCGAGGCGTCCGAGCGCCTGATTTGCCTGCTCAAGCAGAGGTAAGAGCCGCTGGAGGGTCAGCGGCGGGTCAGGCGGCAACGGCGTCGGCACATACGCCTGGAAAGACTCGTCCTTGAAGGTCTTAAGGACGTAAGTCCCTAGGCGGCTATTGGGTTTGGTTGGTGTCGCCATCACAAAACCATCATTTCGTTAGAAATTTACTAACGAAACTATATGCCATTTTAGTTTCGTTATCCAGAGGAAGGTACTTATCCGCTCGAAGAGGTCACGCCGGATCTCGAATTCCCGCTTCCTAAGAGGTTCTCGGGCCCTCGGCGACGAGGTAGCCAAGCGCTGAGTAACCAGCTAACCGCTTCTTGTACATCCGAGCGAGCATGGGCACCAGCAAATCAGAGTAGTCGTATACGAGCACTTCTTTCTTATTCTCGTGAAGACGATGCAGTCGGCCTACGTACTGCTGGAGTGTTCCTTTCCATGAGATCGGCATCGCAAGAAACAACGTGTCAAGACGGGCACCGAACCGGAAGGACGGGCACCATCCCATCATTTACATGCAGTGCGGTTCCATACGCTTTTATCTCAGCCCCAAGAAAGCTGCCCAGTCTTCGCCGCTTCAACACACGGTGATACCGCGGTTTACCGACTTTGCTTGGGAACGTTCAGAGCACGAGACCATGATCCACGATATTTACAGCGCGCTTGTCATCGACCAGCAGAGAAACGATCTGATCGTCAAGGACATGCAGCAAGTTTTGTCTGATGGGCGATCGCCGCTTGTTTTGACGAGC
>Ga0070765_100000999_pt1 | contig 16865 bp, 16 predicted proteins | sample HubBroMetageWFT5_FD_71516 | JGI IMG/M metagenome (GOLD analysis project Ga0070765, IMG submission 71516) | Warmed and freeze-thawed soil microbial communities from the Hubbard Brook experimental Forest, New Hampshire - Hubbard Brook CCASE Soil... | ecosystem: Environmental > Terrestrial > Soil... | reverse complement strand
AATGGTACGAAGTGCAGAAGCAGATGGCGAATTATTTCGGTTTGCGCAAGAAACTATGGGGCATTGGCGCGGGCGAGCACATGTGGAATTTTTTCTATCACCGGACGATCGAGAACATGGGTGGCATCACCCATCACTTGGTTCCGCAAACCGAATTGGCTGAAATGGCGCATCCTTTCTACAACCAGTTCGCGCGTGGCGGCGAAGGCCACCTCGAAGTGGGCAAGAACGTTTACTACACGGTTCATCGTCTCTGCCATATGGTATTGGCGCTTAAGCCTTTCGGCTGCATGCCTTCTTCGCAGTCCGACGGTGTGCAGTCGGCCGTTGTCAACAAATTCAAAGAGATGATTTTCCTGCCTATCGAAACCTCGGGTGAGGGCGAGGTCAATGCACACAGCCGGGTGCAGATGGCGTTGGGCGAAGCCAAGGTAAAGGCGAAGACCGAGTTCGAGCAATGCCTGAAGTCCACCGGAAAAAGCATGGAGGAAATCAGGGAATACATTGCCGAGCATCCGGAACTGCGCCGGCCCTTCTATCACGTCCCGCACCGTGAAGGCGTCACGGGAACCGCAGCTCAGTTCGTGCTGCATGTGAGCGATCGTATGGGTAAGAGCACACGGCTGTGGAAGCGTGCGCGTGTTCCTGGAATCGCAGTGCCAAACGCCGCGTAATCGTGGTAGGGACCGCCGTCTTGCTTGCAATCCACTTTTGTGGCGAGATGGCGGTCACCACAATCCGAAACGCTTCTTGCCACTGATTGGAGATACGATGCACGAGCATCTGGGCCAACAACCGAAGCCACAGCTATTTCAGATAGCTCCCGCGCCTACGCAACGGGCACACGATCACCACACGGAATTCATGGTCGGACTGGATGTCGGATCGACCACGGTCAAAGCGGTTGTGGTGGACGCGGCCACTGACAAAGCTCTGTGGCAAGACTACCAGCGGCATGAAACCAAGCAGCCCGAGAAGACGCTGGAATTTCTGCGCCGCATCGAGAAAGAAGTCGGCATTAATCGGCATAACACACGCATGTTCATGACCGGCTCCGGCGGCGGAGGGATCGCCGAGCAGATCGGCGCCAAGTTCGTGCAGGAAGTCACAGCGGTGTCGCTCGCGGTCGAGAAGATGCATCCCGAAGTGTATTCGGTGATCGAACTCGGTGGTCAGGACGCGAAGATCATCGTCTTCAAAGACGACGATGAAACAGGGCGCAAGAAGAAGATTCCATCGATGAACGATAAGTGCGCTGGGGGAACCGGCGCGGTTATCGACAAGATCAATGCGAAGCTGAAGATTCCGGTCGCTGAGCTTGCCCTGCAGGGCTACCACGGGATCAAACTGCACAAGGTCGCGGGCAAATGCGGTGTGTTTGCCGAGACCGACATCAACAGTCTGCAGAAAGTGGGAACGCCACCGGATGAATTGATGGCTTCGCTGTTTGAGGCAATCGTGCTGCAGAACCTCAGCGTTCTAACCCGCGGCCATACGCTGCGGCCTCACGTGTTGCTGCTGGGCGGTCCGAACAGCTTCATTAAAGGAATGCGCGAGGCGTGGCAGGCGAACATTCCCCGCATGTGGCAGGAGCGCAAGGTCGCGATTCCGGACGGCGCAAAGCCAGACGAACTCATAAAAGTCCCGCAAAACGCACAGTACTTCGCTGCCTTGGGCGCAATTGAATTCGGCAAGAGCGAGGAAGATTGCGTGGGCTGCTACCAAGGATACGAAAAGCTGGTGCACTACATCGACTTTGGACGCCAGGAAGAAAAAACCAAGTCCGGCGCCAAGGGCCTGACCGCCGGCGAAAAAGAACTCGACGAATTCAAGGTGTCGTATCGCCGCAAAAAGTTTGTACCCGCAACCTTCCCCGCCCATAAAACGGTGGGCGGATTTATCGGCATCGACGGTGGCTCAACTTCCACGAAAGCCGTGCTGCTCGACGAAAACGGTGAAATTCTGTGCAAGTCTTACCAGCTCTCGAACGGGAATCCGATTCAGGACACGATTGAAATGTTCGAGAATTTGCGTGGCCAGGTGGAAGCGCAGAATGCCAAGCTCGAAGTTTTGGGCGTGGCGACGACGGGCTATGCGAAGGACATTCTGAAGGATGTTTTGCACGCGGACGTTGCACTGGTCGAGACTGTCGCGCACACCGAATCAGCGCTCAAGTTTTACGAAGATCCGCACGTCATCGTCGACGTCGGCGGGCAGGACATCAAGATCATCATCCTGCATAACGGCCGGGTCAAAGATTTCAAACTCAACACGCAATGCTCGGCGGGAAACGGCTATTTCTTGCAGTCGACCGCTGAAGGCTTTGGACTGAGCGTGGAGCAATATGCCGATCTGGCTTTCTCAGCCCAATCGATGCCGGTTTTCGGCTATGGTTGCGCCGTGTTCATGCAATCGGACATCGTGAATTTCCAGCGCCAAGGCTGGCGAGCCGAGGAAATTCTGGCAGGGCTGGCGGCCGTGCTTCCCAAGAATGTGTTCCTGTACGTGGCCAGCATCCCGAATCTCGCGGCTCTGGGCACGCGTTTCGTCCTCCAGGGTGGGACTCAGAACAATATGGCGGTCGTGAAAGCAGAAGTGGACTTCATCCACAACAGTTTCCGTGCAGCAGGCAAGAAGCCGGAAATCATAGTCCACGAATTCTGCGGCGAGTCTGGAGCCATCGGAGCTGCGGTTGAGTCTGTCCGCCTGTGGCGCAACGGCCAGCAGACCACATTCGTCGGACTGGACGCAGTGCGGAAAATCCAGTACCGCACCACCCGCAACGAAAGCACCCGCTGCAACTTCTGCAAAAACAATTGTCTGCGCACATTCATTGATATCCGAACCGCTCCCAAGGATGATCTGAGCCTCATCCCAATTCAAAAGGTCACGAAAGTTCCGCTGATGCATGGCGAACAGCGATTGATCATCGCAACCTGCGAAAAAGGATTGGTCGAAGATGTCAATGACATGAAGGAGATCAAAGCCGGTATCGACGAGATCAAAGACAAATATCCCAACTTCGTGGACTTCGCTGCGCACGAGGTCTTCCGGCCGGTAAGCCCGAAGACTGTGGCTGACCCCATTCCGGTAACGAAATTCTGGAACAAGTCGGCCAAAGAGCGCGTTCCGCTCATGGAGAACCGGAAAAAGCTTCGCGTCGGCATTCCCCGCGTGCTGAATATTTACACCTACGCGCCGCTTTTCAACGGATATCTCGAAAGCCTGGGCGTGCAGCCGGAAAACATCATCTATTCCGATTACACCAGCTCTGAGCTCTATCGTGCGGGCGCGAGCCGCGGCGCGATTGACCCCTGCTTCCCGGCGAAGATCGGTATCTCCCACGTCTACAACTTAATCCAGGAAAAACATCGCAAGAAACCATTGGACGTTATTTTCTTCCCGATGTATGACGTGCTGACTTCCCCACTGGTTAAGATTGTCGGCGCCAACGCTTGCCCCACAGTAACCGCAACTCCCGAAACTGTGAAAGCAGCGTTCACCAAAGAGAACGACGTATTCGCCGAAAACAACGTGAAGTACGTCGATCCCATTCTCAATTTTGCCGACCGCAAACTGTTTGCCCATCAAATGCTGCAGGCCTGGCAGCCAATTCTGGGACTGTCGCTCGAAGAAAACGATCGCGCAGTCGAAGTTGGCTTCAAGGCCTTAACCAACTACGAGGCTAGCATTCGCAAGCGCGCGCGTCAGGTGATGGACCAACTGGAGCGTGAAGATCGCATTGGCATCGTGATGCTGGGCCGTCCGTATCATCACGATCCCGGCCTCAATCACGAAATCATGGAGGAGTTCCAGAAGCTCGGCTATCCCATCTTCTCGCAAAACACTCTACCGCTTGACGAAGACCTGCTGGAGCGGCTGTTCGGCGACGAAGTTCGCGCCGGAGTGATCAGCCATGCTCTCGATATTACGGACGCATGGAAGAATTCCTATTCCTGCAGCACGAACCACAAAGTTTGGGCGGCAAAGTTCACCGCCCGCCACCCCAACCTGGTTGCTCTTGAAATCTCGAGTTTCAAGTGCGGCCACGACGCACCCATCTACGGAGTCGTCGAAGGAATCATCGAGCAGTCGGGCACGCCTTATTTCTGCTTCAAAGATCTGGACGAAAACAAGCCCTCCGGCTCGATCCGTATCCGCGTGGAAACCATCGATTACTTCCTGCGCCGCTATCGTGAGGAGATCATCAAGAAGCGCAAAGCGAACGAGGAGATCGAGGCACAATTGGCCGCCATGGAAGAACAGCTTCGCGGACAGCTTGAGCAGGAAGCTCAAGGCATGGCCGCCGACTGAGCGAACGAGAGGATTCGTCGAACAAATAGGTTATCGAACTGCTGGCGTGCGCAACTCGTCCAAGTGGGCGGTCAGTAGTTCCAAGTACTCGTCCATTCCATCGCCGGTCTTGGCGGAGACCTTCAAGACTCGCATCCCCGGGCGAACCGCTTGGATATTGCCGTACGCCAAATTCCAGTCAAACTCAACTGCTAGTGCCAAATCCATCTTGGTGACGACTGCCACATCGGCGCTGTTGAAAATTGTCGGGTACTTAAGCGGCTTATCCTCGCCCTCCGTAACCGAGATGAGCACCAGTCGCAGATTCTCACCCAAATCATACGACGAGGGACAGACCAGGTTCCCGACGTTCTCGATGAACAGAAAATCTAGTTGGTTAAGGTCCCATCCCGCCAGTGCGTGCTGGACCATCGCGGCTTCGAGATGACACAGCGTTCCGGTAGTGATTTGCTTGACTGGAGCCTCACTGCGGGCCAGCCGCATGGCGTCGTTTTCTGTGGCGAGGTCTCCGACAAGGGCAGCAACATTGCAACTTTGACGGAGCAACGTCAGCGTCCTCTCAAGGAAGGCAGTCTTGCCTGAGCCAGGACTCGATACAAGGCTGACGACAAACACACCAGCAGCGCGGAATTGCTCGCGAAGTGCACGAGCCGCCAGGTCATTTTGTCTGAGAACGTTTTTGCGAACTTCGACTAAGCGGGGTTGTGAGCCCATTCTTCTATCTCCAGTGCCACGACTTCGATTTCCTTGCCTTGCACAACTTCAGACGTAGGCGTGCCACATTCAGCACAACAAAACAATTGAACGGAACTGAGAGAGCGCTGCACTTGGCAGCTTGGACAAAAGACCAGGACCGGAACCTCGTCGATGAGTAAGCGTGAACCCTTCAACGGAGTGTCGTCGCAAGCCAATTCATAAGAAGAAAGCAGCGCCTCTTTCACGACGCCCGACAGAGCCCCAAGCCTGAGGTGGACGGCGGTGACTTGAACAACACCACGTTGCTCGGCTTCCTCTTGTGCCATTTCCACGATGCCCATTGCGATAGAAAGTTCGTGCATAGCTCTTAATTCTCGTGATGTTGTTCAAGTCGGCCAAACGCAGCGATCGCTGCCTGTCCCAGGCTGATTCCGCCGTCATTCGCTGGCACCACTTGGTTTGTCCATATCCGCAAGCTCTCGTTTTCAAGCAAAGTCTTCAGGTCCTCCAAGAGCAGCTCATTCTGAAAAACGCCTCCTGAAAAAACCACGATATTAAGATTGTGGGCTTTGCAAATGGCAACCAAAGCGTCGCGCACGCCTTGAGCCAGGCCGCGTTGGAAGGCGCGTGCAATTTCTGCAGGATTCCGTCCACGAAGCCGGTCACGAATTATGGATTCAAGCAACGGCCGGAAATCCAGTTCTCCAGCGACGTACAGAAATAAATATGCGTCCTCCGAGGCGGCGCCACGGGCGAGTTGTTCGAGCCACATCGCTGCCTGCCCTTCAAATGTGACTTCCCAAGTAAAACCAAGGAGCGCGGCCGCTGCGTCAAAAAGCCTCCCGACCGAACTAGTAGCAAACGTGCGCACGTCTTTGCGGATCAATCCCAAAGCATTTTGGTAGCGCACCGGAAATCCAAAAGGCGCGGCCATCAGATCGGGCAAGTCATCTAACTGCGCCACAAAACCAGCCGCCGCCTGAACCGGATATTGCGCCGCAGCGTCGCCGCCCGGGAGCGACGCCGAACGCAAGTGAGCAACCCGCTCGAATCCTGCTTTGACGCTTCCTACGAAGATCTCGCCGCCCCAAATACTCCCGTCATCTCCGTAGCCGGTGCCGTCGAAGCTGACTCCCGCCACGCGTGTTTCCCATTCGCCTCGCTCGGCCAGCACCGAAGCGATGTGTGCCCGATGATGCTGAACCGCTACCGGGTGCGGAGTCCCGAGCGTCAAGGCATGCGCAGTGGAGACGTACTGGGGATGAGAATCGTGCACCACCAGCAATTCCTCTGAACGCACCTTATACATCGAGATCAAATCCTGGATCGTTTCTTGAAATGCGCGCAGCGACTCGTAATGTCCCAAATCGCCGATGTGCTGACTCACGAACGCCTGGCCATCGACGACGAGTGTGATGGCGTTTTTCAGGTCGCCGCCAACTGCCAAAATCGGACACTCGCTCGGAATTGTCGTGACCGAACCCGGGGCATATCCTCGAGCACGACGAAGGATAGCCGTGCCAAACACTCCAACCCGGGCCACTGAGTCATCAACCCGTCGCGCGATCGGACGCTGTCCGATCAGAAACGCGTCGGCAATACCTGAGAGGCGCGAAAGCGCTTCTTCATCTTCATAGGCGATAGGTTCGCTTGAACGATTTGCACTGGTCATTACCAGTGCCTCTGGTGCGCCAGCCGCGAAGAGCAAATGGTGCAAAGGCGTATAGGGCAGCATTACTCCGAGTTTGTTATTTCCGGGAGCTACGCCGTCGAGCTCTGCCTTTCCCGGCGCGAGCACAATGGGCCGCGCACTTGACATAAGGAGCCTTTCGGCTTCCTCGGAGAGTCGGACCAGGTTGCGGGCAACTTCGAGGTCCCTTGCCATGAGAGCAAAAGGTTTTTCCTTGCGGTACTTACGTTCGCGCAAGACCGCAACAGCAGCGGCATTCCTGGCATCGCAAGCGAGATGGTACCCGCCGAGCCCCTTCACTGCGAGAATCCTACCGCCTTTTAGCAACTCGGCCGCTTTGCGAATGCTCGCGTCACTTCCGTGCAGAGCCTCGTCGCGAGAATGAAGGTAGTAGCTCGGTCCACAGACATGGCAGGCAACCGGCTGCGCGTGAAAACGGCGGCTGCCCGCGTCTCGATATTCGGCGTCGCAGTATTCATCCAGAGGCCAGGGCTCCATCGTCGTATTGCGCCGGTCGTAAGGAAGATTACGGACGACGCTAAAACGTGGACCACAGTTCGTGCAGTTTATATAGGCATACCGGTAGCGCCGGTCAGCTGGATCAAAGAGCTCTCTCAAACAAGCATCGCAGACAGGGAGGTCGGGGGAAATGCGAGCCGTAGGCCGCTCGCGCCGTTTGCTCTCTCGGATGGTGAAATCGCTCAGACCGACCGGGGCTGCGGGATGTACTTCGATGTCCGCGATGCTTGCTGCCGGGGGAGGCTGCGTCTTCAGGTCTTGAACAAAAGCCCGCAGTCCTGATTCAGCACCTTCAAGATAAATCTCGACTCCTTCCTCGCCATTCAGAACCCATCCAGCGAGGGTATTGGAACGGGCGAGGCGATACACGAAGGGCCGGAACCCTACGCCCTGCACCACGCCGCGAACTTGAATGGAACAGGCACTGGCCATCGTTATTCCACGTCCACCATGCAACTGCGGCCCTGCCAACCAATTTGAATCACCTTGCCATCTTCGACCAACAGGGGCACACTGCGTTGTCCCGCGGCTAGCACGCGCATGCGATGACGGGCCTCAGGGTCAGCCTCGACGTCGTACTCAACGAAATCGGAGCGCTTCCACTCCAACCACTCCCGCATCTCCTGAGTGTGCGGGCAGCGTGCGGTACCGTAGAGTTCAAGCCTGGCCACGGCGCAATACCTCCAGGGTTTCGCGAATGATGTGGTAGATCGAGGCTTGCACCTCCTGAATGCGCGGTATGTAGTCGCACTCGACAACGATTGGAAAGTCCGCCAGCCCCTGACGCTTAATCTCGCCTCCGTCGTAACCTAGCACTGCCACAGTCAACATCTTTCGCTTGCGAGCTTCTTCGAGCGCCATGATGATGTTGCGCGACCCACCACTGGTGGAAATCCCGATGGCAACATCCTCCGGGCGAGCCTGTGCGATGAGTTGACGAAGGAAAATGACTTCTGTGCCCACGTCGTTGGCTACCGCAGTGATGTTCGCAGGCTCAAGCGAGAGCGAGACTGCAGGAACGGGACGATAGCCCGACGGTGGAAGAACGCAGTCGATGGCCCAATCATTTGCGTCCGTCGCCGACCCGCCGTTGCCGAAGAGAATGAGCTTACCGCCTTTCAATAAGCGATCGTGAATCGCAAGTGCCGCGCTGCTGATCTGCTCGGCTTGCTCACGTGCCACTTGAACGCGCAGCGCCGAATCATCTTGCACCTTCATCCGAATCGAGGCCGCGACTTCCGATACCAAGTCGCCGGTCTCCTGTTTTTCCTGACCAAGGAATGGATACAGAAATCCCGATTCTCCGACTTCATAGCCAAGTTCACGATGTTCCAAGAAGACGTGTACGGTTTCCCACAGCGTGTGGTAAAGGATCTCAATCATCTCCTGGTGAATGAACGGATCTTGGGTAAAAGCTTCGACAGCATAAGAACCTTCCGCCCCGGGAAGAGCGAATGTCAGCGCGTTTCGCGCCTGCGCAAACTTGAGGGCGGATCGAACCTCATCGTCTCCCTCCGGAGGGCCGAATCCCATCACGATATCTTCAGGGTGGAGAATCGTTTCGAGCCAAGGCCGGAACAGCATGGAAATATCCAGCGCCGGCAAGGCGCGCTTTCCCACGATAACAGGATGAACAAATTCTACGGAGACGTGTTGAGCGTCGGTAGCATAGGGACCGCGTCCGAATGCGAGTAACCGACCTCCCTGGACAAAACGCTCAGACATTGAGCGACAAGCTTCAGCGAGGCGAAAGGACTCTCGAGAAACAAACTCTTCGACGATCTGGTTCCGCGCGAGCAGGCGTTCTTCTATTTGAGAAGCCACTCGAGTCGCCAGTCCGAGAACCGTTGCCATGCACTATTCCAAATCAATCTGTTTCTAACAAATGCGGGGCAGCGGATCGCCGACCAGCATATCCACAATCCTGCTGCCGCCGTACCGCGTCGTGACCAAAACCGCGCCGGACGGCTGTTCACGCACTTCGCCAATTATCTGCGCATCCTCACCCCCGGGGGCCAGGCTCAGCGCGTTGAGGGCAGCGTCCGCGTATTCCGGCGACACCACGGCGAGGAACTGACCCTCATTCGCAATGTGCAACGGGTCCAGTCCTAGCAACTCGCAAGCGCCGCGAACCGCATCGTGCAGTGGAATCATCTCTTCCTGGAGGACAACTCCAAATCCGCAGTCGCGGACTAATTCGTTGAGAGATGTGGCGACGCCACCGCGCGTCGGGTCACGCATCCAGCGGATTCCCGGCGCTGCCACCTTTACCAACTCTTCGACCAGTGGAAGTATGGAGCGCGTGTCAGACCGAAGATCAGCCTCAAGGTCGAGTTCGCCGCGCGCCAGAAGGATGGTGATGCCGTGATCGCCGATGGGACCTGAGAGGAGAATTCGGTCACCCGGACGAACAGATCTCGGATCGATATTCAACCGATGCAGAGGCCGACCAATTCCGGTTGTCGTGATGTACATGGAATCAGCTTTGCCGTGCTCGACCACCTTGGTGTCGCCACCTGCGATCGTGACCCCAGCCTTGCGCGCGGCATTCCCCATGGCGCGTACCTCGGCTTCAAGCACAGGACTAGGTAGTCCGGCTTCAAGGACATAAGTGACGACCATGGCCTCCGCCCTCGCACCTGAGACCGCCAGATCGTTCACGGTCCCGTTCACGGCAAGTTCTCCGATGGAGCCGCCAGGAAATGTCAGAGGCTTGACTACAAAACTGTCGGTGGTGATGGCGATTCGGGTACCGCCGAAATCAAGATGCGCCGCATCTCCTAGCGGTTCTGAAGAAGACGAAAAAAGCAGCGGAGCGAATAGACCCTCCACGAGTCTGCGGCTGGCTTTTCCACCGGCTCCGTGAGCCATCTCGATTTGCGGTTCGCGGAAGCGGACAGTGGGTAAGTGATCGCCGGGCGAATCGGCGGCGGCAAGGTTCAAGCCACCGACGCTATGCTGGTCACCATTGCCGTTTTGCGGTGTTCGTAGTTGAAGTACGCTGCGCATGATCCCTCTGATGAAACCATGAGTGCGCCAATCGGATGTTCCGGCGTGCACTCTTTGCTAAAGAGCTTACATTGATGAGGCTTGAGCACACCTTTCAGCACTTCTCCGCATTGCGCAGCTTTGGGATCGGTCACCCGCACGCCCGGAATGTGAAAACGCTGCTCAGCATCCCACTCTGCGTAGCTTTCACGGATGCGCAGGGCTGACTGAGAGATGAAACCAAGTCCTCTCCACTCGAAATAGGGCCGCAACTCAAAAACATCCGCCATGGCACGGAGCGCGGCGCGATTTCCTTCCCAGGGCACCACGCGCTTGTATTGGTTTTCAATCCTGGCCTCATCCGCCTTCAACTGGCGCAGAACCATGACAATCGACTGCAGAATGTCCAGCGGTTCAAAACCGGAGACGGCGACGGGTTTATTTTCGTTCTTGGCGATCCACTCGTAGGGCCGGCAACCGATTACGGTCGATACGTGCCCAGGGCCGATGAATGCGTCAATCCTCATGTCTGGGGAATCCAGAATCGCCCGGATCGCGGGAATAATTGTTACGTGATTACAGAACACGGAAAAATTGTGAATGCCCTGCGTCTTCGCCCGCCCCAGTGTCAGAGCGGTCGAGGGAGCGGTGGTCTCGAATCCGATGGCAAAAAACATTACGTGCTTGTCCGGATTCGTTCGAGCCAGCTTGAGCGCGTCAGAAGGAGAGTAGACGATGCGGACATCCATTCCACGGGCCTTATGTTCGAGAGGACTCCCCTGTGTGCCCGGAACTCGCATCATATCGCCAAAGGCGGCAAAGATAACATCTGGCTGTTGCGCGATGGATAGACCGTCGTCAATTCTTCCCATCGGAAGTACGCAGACCGGACAGCCCGGCCCGTGAATAAGTTCTATGTTGGATGGGAGCAGATCCTTCAAGCCAAAGCGGTAGATGGCGTGGGTATGCCCACCGCACACTTCCATGATCCGGTAATGACGATTGGGATGGGCGAGCCGACGTATTTCTTCTGAAGTCTTGGTGATGACTTCGGGATCGCGGAATTCGTCGACAAACTTCATGCCCAATCCTTTGGTTGCCTCACTGAGTTACTCACGACGCCTTCGTGTTCCTGGTATCTTCCAATCCGTAACCCTCAACTTCTTGCATGGCGGCTTCCGCTTCTCCGAGCATCCGCAGCGTGCGCATTTGGTCGATGGCATCTTCTTCGCTGATCTTGCTCATGGCAAAACCAACATGGATGAGGACCCAGTCTCCCTTCACCGGCAAGTCGTCTTGCAAGAGCCCCAAATCAACCTTGCGCCGGACGCCCACAACGTCGATGAGGGCGGCGGTCGGCTGGTCAGCAAAAAGCTCAACGACCTGTCCGGGTATGGCTAGACACATTGCATTTACTCTTTCTTTCGGGCCAGAATATTAAACGAAAACTTCAATTCGTCTTTCACCTTCAGCGCGCCCCCTGCGGCGGAGGCCAGTTTCAGGTCATAATCCGTCTGCAGGAGGGAAAAATTCCCAAAAGCTCGCAACGAATCCTCGGTCAGGGCCACTCGCGCGGACACAGTGTGGGAGCGAGTGACGCCGTGCAGGGTCAACTCTCCATTGAGTGTGACCGAGTACTGCCCCTCGCCGCTCTTTGTAGCGCTGATGTTTGAGCACTCATAAACGATCTTAGGATAAGTCGAAATCTCAAGAATCTCTTCTCGCATGGCACGCTCCGTCTCGCGCCGATCCTTGTCCGAAATATCGTCCTTGACCGTCAACGACTCTGCCTTGACCGTAACTTGCAGGGATGACCGCTCGAGGTCATCAGGGTTAACTTGCGCGTCGCCCAAAAAATCACGGATGGCTATGGTCGGATTGTGACCGAAAGCCGACAGCAATCCGCCGGCAAATACCTGCACCGTGAACTGGCTGGCTCTCGTGTCTGTAAGGTAACGAACGCTAGTTTCAGTCGTTGATCCCATTGGTCGCCCAGGCCCTCACATGGCCCGCAGTTTCATGTATCGATCAACATCGGGCAAAGCAGCGAGCACAAGATTGCCCACGCCCAGTTGCCCAAGATAACGCCGGACGATGGGATTGGAAAGAATCAATCCTGTCCCAAACAGAATAAGCGCCGCTCCACCGAGCATGTACAAAGTGTCTTTGTCATTTCCGATGTTATTCGTTCCTTCTGAGAATTCCATGGCCACGCAGTCTCCTCTCATTGAGTGTGATTCACGTTTTTTGCGGTTGATTCGTCCCCGTTCAGTATCTTCACAATCAGCGACTCAACCAATTTCACCGCTTCGTCGACACTAGCTTCGACCAGCTCGCTCAGCCCCATCTGACCTTCCTCGGGACCGAACGTGCTCGGCTCACATCCAATCAGCAGCACTTGTTTCAGCGGACCACCCATAGAGGTTGCAAGACGCAACACGTTCATGGGGTTCATGCTATGACCTTCGACCGCACTCTGCTTATCGTCCGAACTAGCTAAGTCGGTCACATCGGGTTCGATCACATAGAGCGTGCCAGCGGGCTCGCCACGCGGACACGCGTCGACGAGTATGGTCGTGTCGTACCCATCGAGGAGCGCGTAGGCAAGGTCGTAACCGCGGATACCAAAATCAGTCACCCGAACATTCCGCGGCAACTCGCGCGTCGACAACCGCCGCACCACCTCGACACCAAAAGCATCATCCCCTAAGAATATATTTCCAATGCCAGCGATGAGGATTCGCGGCACCTTCGCCTGCTCGACATCATCACCGTCACTGCGGGGGAGCGGTTCAACTTCGTCCGAATCGAAGAAGAAACGGTGACCGGGTTGCCGCATCAGGCCGATGTCTCTCCCGGGATCCTCATCGACGACAACACAAACGTGGACCTTGCCCTCATAGTCCTGTTCGATCGACTCGATAACGGCAGTCTTACCCGCGAGCGCGATATCCATGATGTCGCCGCCCGCCCGCGGCCGCAGCCTGACCCGGCTGCCGGGTCGAACTTCGATACCGGAGATCCGCAGGTCCTCTAACGGTTTCTTGGCTTCGAGGAGTTGCCATTCCCATTCGTTCATGGCATGTCCTCTTTTAGCGAACGCGATTCTCTCAGGGTTCCGTGGAGCTTCATCAAGTGCTCCATCGGGAGGTTTTCTGTTCTTTCGAGCATTTTGCGGGCGCGTTCGTCGGTATTACGCATTTCGGACTTTTCGTCATCCGTCATAGTCAGAATGCGCAGAGCGAGGATTTCATCGATTTCCGTCCCGTCGAACAAGTCGCCCGGACTTTCCGGAGCAATCTGCGGGTAATCGTAGAGGATGATGGGTGAGGCAAGCATGGTGTCGCGATCGCCTTCGGCTCCGACCAAAACCGGCCAAGCTCCGACATTCTGGCAGCTCGCGGCGACGCCTTTCAGATCTTCGGGCGGCTCAAGCAAAGATACGAACTGACCATCCACTACGCCCAGCAAGATGTGAGCAGAAACCAGCGACCTCATCAAAGCTGCGTCGCGGCTGGCCTTGGCAGAGCCGTCGTCTGAAGCAGTGAGGTTCTTCAAACGGACCTGGACTTTGAATAGTCCGTCAGCAGCGCGCACCGCAGAGATTTCAGCTATCCCTTGTACCGACTCCTGCTTCCTCGCAATCAAGCCTACGAGCCGGCCACGCACATCACGCAAGAATTCCGTTTCTTCTTTCGCGGGAAAAGCGAATGTCCACTCCAGTGGCGTCGCAGTGAGTGCATCCAGATTGCAAGCCGGCACCGATACATCACACTCGATCGCTTCCTGCCAAGGCGTGAACGCCTTCCCGTCGACTTCGAGCGAAGAAATGAGCTCGAAGCCTGGCGTTCCATCCGGGGATTGCACGAGTTCTGTAAGCTTGCGCACGGAGCGGTCTACCAACTTCAGGAAACGCGCTCTTACCTCGACTGCCGAGAAAGAAGCCCCTTCGACCAGACACTCTGTGTGCACGCTCCAAGCGTCTGACCCCATCTGTTCTTCGCAGTACGACTGCGGATAGAGCACTCCGAAGTTAAAACGCTGGCGATTCTTGACCGACGAAGGACGATAAGGATAGAGCATGTATCCTTCGTAGAGCACGGCATTCGCGATGGCGTCGACCGATTTCGTGTTCATCACTTCACCGCCTCTTCAAGCGCGGGAAGCACGCTCTCCAACGCCTGCTCCCAAGTCGGAATGCCGTGCTCAACTTTGTACTGATACAGTCGCTCGAAAACATCTCGGCGTAAACAAAGCCAAGCGCTGTTGGGATAGTAAATATCCATCATTTCGCGCCAGGATTTCACCGGGAGCCTGAAGCGAGCTTCTTTGTCCCATGGGATAGGAGCTACTTGCAGGGCTCCGCCATCGTCCGCATAGAAAACCGTTCCACTGAACAGGAAACAGAGCGGCACATCACCATCCGCCAGGCCATGGAAATATTTCGTCGCCGCCACATTGAAATCGAAGGTGCACGGCACCGGAAAATCAACCACCGTGGTCTCCTGAAAAGCGGGTGCGACAACGCTGGCATGCGTCCATAGCATGGTTTTCAGCGTCTGGCCCCAGCGTTCCGTCTCGCCAAAAAGGTCGCGTAGCTGATCTTGATCCTCGGAGCTATACTGCCGCCGCGTCACCTCAAGCTGAATCTGGCAGCGCAACGCGACCGAATGGATGGTTTCATTGGCTACCGCGTTGGCGATGCGGAGCTTGAAGAGAAGCGTCGGCGCCACCGTGAAGCGCTGCGGCTCCGACTTCTCTATTTGGAAGCTCAGGTCAGGCATTCGCTTCCTCTCTCACCACCGTGGCACGATGCTTCAACCCATCGAAGAAGTGACCGATCTCCTGCCAGACCTCAACTCCACCGGAAAGGCCCCGCCAGTTGGCGCGAATCAGGCCTACCAACTTGTAACACTCGTCGATTGGGAGAACGTAATATTCGGGAGCCGTAAAACCCCGGACGTGCCCAACGCGGTTGACCAGCAGAGCTTCAACGTCGGCTTCCATCTCCTTCAACAGCGGATTGGCTTCCTCGATGTCTTTCCAGGTTTCTAGTGGAAGCAGTGACTCTGTCGCGCCCGCCGGGCTTGGATAGAAAGCGACCACCCTGGCATCCGGCGTACTGCGAAAAAAGAAAGCCATGCTGATCGGCACCATCAGGCTGTCCCATTGGCCGTCGGAGAGACGGAAATCCGCCAAAGCGAGGACGCGCCGCGGGACACGCTTGTACTTCGTCCCCATCCCGCCAAATAGGATTGCGCAAGCGTTACAGGCGCACAAAAGCTTACGTGTTCCCGGTTCAATCAGGTGCGGATGATCTGCAGCCACTTCGGCGCTGCACAACTCACAACGCTCCACGTCTCGTTTGCGCCGGATGAACTGGCGGAGCGCTCCAAATGGGTTCTCGTATCCCGGCTGAACTTCATTCATCATCGGCTCTCGAACAATTCTCTAATCCGGCGTCAAATTCTGACATCCATTACGACTGTCTATTCACGGACCGCTGCAATCACACCACCCAAGTTGCCCAGTGGCACGAAGCCCGACGAGCCCGACGGTTCTTCGAGCCCTTCTATAATCAAGCGATTCATATCGGGCGCGGCCTCGTACAAAGCATCTTCAACCAACTTCTTAAGCGTCTTGCCGGTGGAACCACAGCCGTGCCCGGTGACTTGAAGCTGCAACCGAACGACCCCAGCCTCGATTCCAAGCAGGTCTAATTCCCCTCCGCCTTTGCGCACTTGGGGACGAACTCGCTCCACCGCTTGCGCGACGCGACTTTCCACATTCAGCGGATGAAGGTCGTACAGGACCAAAAGACTGCTAACCAATGGATCGCGCCCGAGGTCTTCGATGGTGGGTTGCCCGGACTCGTCGTTTTTCGCGACGATCTCCATGACTCGCTCTAAACCAGCGCCGTGCAAGTCCAGCAGCAATTGCACTAACGCTTTTGTGCTTGCCCGAGCCTCCGGCTCTGCGATGTTCTCCAGTTCACCGACTAATTCGCCGATGCGCTGGACCTTTAGCTGAAAATCTCTGTCATCGGCCATAGAGTTTTCGTGTGTAAGTCCCTTGCCCCGCAACCCAAGCAGCGAAGGCAACAATATGCCCCTCACTCCCCAAAATGTCCAGCATGATCAACGTCCAGCATGATCAACGCTGAACGCCGAACATCGGGGAATGGTGAGTTTTCAAGACCTTCCCATCGCCCAGATACATGTGCACGCCGCAAGGCAAGCATGGATCAAAGCTTCGCACCGCGCGCATGATATCGATGCCCTTGAATTTATCCGGCCCGTTCTCCTCGAAGATCGGCGTATTCTGCACCGCATCCTCATACGGCCCTGGAGTCCCGTAAATGTCCCTCGGATTGGCATTCCAAGGCGTGGGAGGATACGGATGGTAGTTAGCGATCTTGCCTTTGCGAATCACCACGTGATGCGATAGCACGCCTCGAACGGCTTCGTGGAAGCCGCAGCCGACGGCCTCTTCCGGCACCTTGAAATCGGACCAGGTTTTGGTATGGCCGGCATGGAGTTCTTCCAACGCCTTCTCCGCGAAATGAAGGGCACACGCGGCCGCATAAGCCTGGAAGTAGGTGCGCGCCCGGTCACGTTCAATGGCGTTGCTCCACTGCGGGATCTTCCACTCGAACTCG
>Ga0070765_100000998_pt1 | contig 16869 bp, 10 predicted proteins | sample HubBroMetageWFT5_FD_71516 | JGI IMG/M metagenome (GOLD analysis project Ga0070765, IMG submission 71516) | Warmed and freeze-thawed soil microbial communities from the Hubbard Brook experimental Forest, New Hampshire - Hubbard Brook CCASE Soil... | ecosystem: Environmental > Terrestrial > Soil... | reverse complement strand
CGGAGCGGTGGAGGAATTTCAGAGCGCCGTGGCGCGCGGGTACGAGCGAGCGACGGGGCGAAAGCCGGACATCTATAGAGTGCGCGCTTCGGACGGAGTGCGCGAGGCGCTGGAATAAGCCGGCGCGGTGGCTGTTGGCCAGGTAAGTTCCTCAAAGCGCACGGCTTATAGATCATTTGCGTTGCATTTCCAATCGCACTAAGCCTTGGAGAATCTATGGACCGACGCGATTTCATGAAGACCGCAACCACGCTGCTTGCTGGTGCCGCGCTGCAGCGCAGCGATTTTGCGCAACAGGCGTCAGGCTCGGAAAACGGGGCGCGTCTGGTGTTGCCCATGAATCGCGGTTGGCGCTACAGCCCGTCGTTCGTCGAAGGCGGTCACGATCTGGACTTCGACGATTCGAAATTGGCGCACGTGGTGGTTCCGCATACGAACGTTGCGCTGCCGTGGCATGGATTCGACGACAAGACCTACGAATTCGTTTCTTCATATCGGCGCCGATTCAAGCTGCCGCCGGAGGCCCGCGGGCAGCACGTATTCGTGGATTTCGAAGGCGTGATGACCGCGTCCACGGTGTGGCTCAACGGCCAGCGGCTGGGTGAATACAAAGGCGGCTACACGCCGTTTTCGTTCGAACTGACGCCGCATCTGAATTTTGCAGGAGATAATTTGTTGGCGGTGGACGTGGATTCTTCCGAGCGCGCGGATATTCCGCCCTTCGGCAATCGCATTGACTACCTGACTTTCGGCGGAATCTATCGCGAAGTTTCGCTGCGCATCGTGCCGGCCATCTACATCGAAAATATTTTCGCGCAGCCCAAGAACGTTTTAAGTGCACATCCATCGCTCGATGTGCAGTGCTTCGTCCAGCGCCTCGAGCCTTCGCAGCACGCTGCTCTCACACTGGAAACAGTTCTCCTGGATGGAGCGAACACGATTGCCAAGACCGCCGAGCCCGTTGCGCCGTCGGGCGCGACTAGCGAGCCGGTGACCTACACATTGAATTTTGCTCCGCTTTCCAATATTCAGCTTTGGGACATTGCGAATCCACATCTCTACTCGGTGCGTGTGCGTTTGCTCGATGGCGAACGCATTCTTGATGAGGACACGCGCCGCATCGGCTTCCGCGAGGCGCAATTCACGGATCATGGTTTCGAGCTGAATGGAAAGATGATCAAGTTGCGCGGCCTGGACCGTCACCAGACTTTTCCCTTTGTCGGACAGGCGATGCCAGCTCGCGTGCAGCGCCAAGACGCCTACATTCTGCGCAAGCAATTGCATTGCAACATGGTGCGCACCTCGCATTACCCGCAGTCGCGCCATTTCCTGGATGCCTGCGACGAATACGGACTACTCGTGCTAGAAGAAATTCCGGGCTGGCAATATATTGGCGATCAGGCGTGGCAAGATCTCTCCGTTGACAATGTGAGCCGCATGATTCGCCGTGACTGGAATCATCCCTCGATCATTCTGTGGGGAGTGCGAATCAATGAATCCCGCGACAATCACGATTTTTATACGCGCACGAATGCGCTGGCGCACAAACTGGACCCCACGCGCCAGACCGGAGGCATTCGCTATTTTCAGGAATCCGAGTTTCTGGAAGATGTCTTCACCATGAACGATTTTGGCTGGCCGTTGAAGCCGCCGAATCATCCGCGCTATCTGAATACGGAGTTTGTGGGCCACACCTACCCGGTGAAAACGATTGACGACAACGTGCGTCACCGGGAACACACCATTCGCCACGCGCGCGCGCACGACCAGCTCGCTTCCAATCCGCAATACGCCGGAGGCATTGGCTGGTGCGCTTTCGATTACAACACTCACTCCGACTTCGGCGCGGGAGATCGCATTTGCTATCACGGCGTGGTGGACATGTTTCGCGAACCGAAACCTGCGGCGGGCTTCTATAAATCGCAATGCGACCCGGAAGAAGAAATTGTGCTGGAGCCGGCGTTCCATTGGGCGGCGGGTGATGAAGCCCTGCGTTTTACGGTCGCAATGATTTGCTCGAACTGCGATCATCTGAAGCTTTATGTGAAAACGAAAGACGCGTGGGACCTAATCGCAGAAGCGGATCCGGATCGCGAGCAGTTCACGCATCTGAAATACGCACCGTTCAGCATTGATCTCACCAAATCGCGCCACGAGTGGGGTGATCTGCGGGTGGACGGTTATCTTAAGGGCCAGGAAGTAATTTCGAAGACTTACTCGGGCCGCGGCGTCGATCAGAAATTCTCAGTTCATGCCGATGACACCGAGCTTAGAGCCGACGGAGCCGATAGCACGCGTGTGGTGTTCCGTGTTACCGATGAATTCGGCGCGATTCGTCCCTATGCGAACGATCCCATCAAACTGAGCCTGGAAGGGCCCGCGGAAATCATTGGAGACAATCCATTCGGGCTGATAGGCGGCACCGGCGCCGTTTGGATCCGCGCTAAGGAAGAAGCCGGAACGGTCCGTCTGACAGCGAAACATCCTCGCCTGGGGAGTCAGGCGATAACACTCTCAGTGCATGACGCGCCCGCCGAGCGCATCTAATCCCAGATTTGCCCATTTAGAATTGTTAACGAAGTTCCGTCCGGCACGGAACACCCAGGGTTTTCAGCGCCGCAGCTTCAGAAATAAAACTTCAGAGCAAACTGGACCAGCCGCGGCGCCAGGGACGCGGTAGCAAATCCGAATTGCGAAGTACCGCGCTCGGTGGAGAAGTTTTCGTTGGTCGTCGTGGGATCCGCGAATTGCAGGTTCGGGTGATTCCAGATATTGAAGAACTCGGCGCGGAATTCGAAATGCATTTGTTCTTTGACCGGAAATTGCTTGATAAAAGATAGGTCCCAGTTCTGCAGTCCGGGGCCGCGAATGATGTTTCGTCCGGCGTCTCCGAACGTGCCGAGCTGCGTGTTGGCGACAAAGGCGCAAGTATTAAACAGCGTTCCCGGCACGCACGGTGCTGCGTTCGGATTTCCGACCACGTTGGGACGCGCGCAATTGAAAACCTCGCCTCCGCAATCGGAATTGGAGATGTTCACCAAGTCGTCGGTCGGCGTGAACCAATTGCCCGTCTGCGCCGAGACAATTCCGGTGACCTGCCAGTTGCCTACAATCTGGTTGGCAACTCCGGTGAGATTCGAGCCAAAGTGCTGGCCGTTGCCGAAGGGCAAGTTATACACAAAATTGACGACAAACCGGTGGCGCACGTCGAAATCGGCGTTGCCGTACTCCAAGAAGGGCTCCGTTTGCAGCCGGAAGTCACCTTGATTCTGCGAACCCAGGCTCGCCGAAGACGCGTCATCGAGCGCGTGGCTGTAGGTGTAGGCGGCTTGAAACTCCAAGCCATTAGAAAATCGCTTTTCCAGGCGAAGTTGTAATCCGTTGTAGTTTGAAAATAAATTCGAGCGCAACGTTTCAATCCCTGCATCAATATTGGGATCGGGACGACGTGGGGCGGTTGGAATGGTGGGATCCGCGGTAGGGACCGCCTGGTTTCCATTAAACATGCCGAAGAGATTGGCGCCGTGCGAGCCGACGTAGGAAACCTGAGCCACCATGTTCGACGGCAGTGCGTACTGGAAACCCAGGAACCATTGCTGCATGAATGGCGTGGTGATATTCGGGCTAATCGAAAAAAGCAGCGGAGTATTTGGATCAATCAGGGAATTTGCGGGGAAGCCTTGCTGCAGCGAATTGAACCCCGGGATCGAACAGTCAATTTGTCCGGGATTGGGGTTCGCGGAATTCGTCAAGCAGGGCTGGTTAAATGACTGGGTCACGAAGAATGGCGGATTGAATCCGGGGCTTGGATTGGAGTATGGCCCGTTTTCCTGGCCGCCATAAAAAATCCCGTAAGAACTGCGCAGCACGAGTTTGTCGTTGATTTTGAAGGCCAGGCCGACGCGCGGCGCAAAATTATGATAATCCGGGTTGACCAGCCCGGTCGAGCCAGTGCGGTCAATGGAGATTTGCGTGGCTAACGTGGGAGTCAGCTCGGCGGTTTGCCCCGTGGGAACAATCAGGCACCCGCAGGCGAAATTAAAATTGGCTTGCTCGTTGCCGGCGGCTTTCACTGGTGAATAATATTCGTAGCGCAAGCCAAGATTCAGGGTCAGGCGCGATGATGCCTTGAAATCATCCTGAATAAAGCCCGCGTAGATTTGCCGGTGATAGTTAACGTTGTGCAGGTTCACGATGGAGCCGCCGTCGGAAATGCCCAGCAGAAAGCTGGCAAAACCATATCCGCCGGAACCTGGCGCAGCTGGATTGTCGGTGAAACCCGAACTGAAGTCCGCCGTGCCCCGCGAGGCCGACGGTTGAAACAGGGTGAACTGTTCGAAGCGCAGCTCGGTGCCAATCTTGATCGAATGGCGGCCTTTCACCCACGTGAAATTGTCGGTGATGACGTAGCTGTTCTGTTTCTCGATCGAAGGCAAAAAGCCGGAGCTGCCCAGCTCCGGTGCTGAGCCGTCGCCGAACGTAAGCGCGGGAAGCCCACCGTTAAACGTGCCCGGCTGGAAAGGAACGCCAGGATAATCCAGATTGGCCGAGACATTTGTGTCGAAATTGTTTTGAAAGCGATGCGCGTTGATGCGGTTGTAGCCGAAACGGAATTCGTTCACGTGAGTGGAATCGAAAACGTGCGTTTCACTTAATGCGACGCTGCGGTAGGAGAAATCTTCGTTGCCGTCGAAAAAGCCGCCGCCATCCAGCACGTTATTGAAAGGCGAGGGAATAAAACTGGGCTGGTTTTCGTAACTGAACCTCCCGAACAGAGAATCCTTGTTCGAGATGTTGTGATCCAGGCGCACGTCGAAATTGTTGCGATTTTCGCTACGCACCGGCACCGCAATGTAATTGAACGCCGGGTTGCTCGAGTTCGGAGCCGGAATCAGCGCCGCCAGCCGAGAAGCCAGCGGGTCGGTTGTTCCCGTCGGAAAGATGTTAGTAGGAACTCCTCCGCTCACGCCGATCGGCGTTCCGCACAAGCCGCCGGGATTGGCGGGCGTTATTGGAACCACCTGTGTTTGCCTGGCGTTGAAGATTTCACCCACGAAAGTCTGGTTACCACTGCAATCTAGCGCCACTGCACCTGTTGGATTGCCGCTGTTCGGGTCGATGGCCATCGCGGGAGTGTTGGTGAGCAATTCAGAAAAGTCGCCGTTCACCATGCTCTGATCGGGAATCGTCGCGGTCTGCGGAATTCCCTGGCGCAAGCGGAATCCCTCGTAATCGGCGAAGAAAAAAGTCTTATCCTTCTTAATCGGGCCGCCAAATGTGCCGCCGAACTGGTTCTGCTTGTAGGCTGGCTTCTGGTCAACGATAAAGAAAGGCGAAGCGTCGAGCACATCGTTGCGAAAATATTCGAAAACATCTCCGTGGAAAGCGTTGGTGCCCGATTTGATCACGGCGTTCAGGATCGCGCCGTTGCCTCTACCGAACTCCGCGCTGTAGTCGTTGGTTTGAACTTTAAATTCCTCGATGGCGTCAATGGGCGGCTGGATGACGTACGACGCCTCATTGAACGCGTCGCCCAAATTCGAATTGTTATCAATCCCGTCGAGCAGAAAATTGTTTTGCAGCGAGCGCGCGCCGTCCACGCTGAACCCAAAATTTCCGCTGATGCGTGAGCCCGGCTCGCTGGGGACCACACCTGCGCCAAGTTGGGCGAGCTGCGCGAAATTCCGCCCATTGAGCGGTAGCGTTTCGATGCGCGTCTTGTCCATCACTTCGCCCATGGTGCTGGTTTCGGTTTCAAGTAACGGGTTCTGTACCGTTACCTCCACCTTCTGCGTAACCTGTCCGACCTCGAGCTTAACGTCAGCTTCGATGCGCCCCTGCACGTCGAGCTGCACGGGCCCCGCCACGGCGGTCTTAAAGCCAGGCTTCTCGACCGTGACCGTGTAGCGGCCAACTTTCAGCGGACCGGCGACGTACTCTCCATTAGCTTCCGAAGTGGTATCGAATTCGGTTCCGTGATCCACATCAATCACGGTGACTTTCGCGCCTGCGACAACTCCGCCCGACGCATCTTTTACCGTTCCGGCGATTACCCCAGTGTCCTTTTGGGCCCACGAGCTTCCACAGGAAAAAGCGATCGCCAAGACGAGGGCCAGGAAGCGCAAACTCGTGGTGATTCTGCCGCCAGAATGTTCGAGTAGGCTTTTGGCACATGCTCGACCGGATAGAATGAAGCGCACGAGTTTGTTCACCGATAACCCTCCCCCGCAAAGTTGGGCCCGAGTTTCCCGAATTGGAGTTGGCTGCGGAGCACCCCACGCCGCAGGACTATAAGAAACAGAGCTTAATCGCTCACGTAATTAGCCCTATTGTGCACATTTGTCAACTTTTTTTATCGAATATGATGTATTTTGTATTTTTGCGATCATTTTTCAGCGACTTGTGGCACAATCGGCTGCTTTTGGACCGCGACACTGGACGGAGAAGTTTGATGAGCCTGCTGGCCGAGGAACGGAGATTTCGCATCCGCGAAGTGCTATCTCGCGAGCGAACCGTCACCGCAGCCGAACTGATTCACACACTCGGCGTCACCGCAGCCACCATCCGTCGCGACCTGGAAGCCTTGGAGAAGGAAGGAGTGCTGGTCCGCTCGCATGGCGGCGCGGTTTCGCGCACCTCGAGCAGGAGTTTTCAGCCATCCTACGAAACTCTGGGCCGCAGCAATCGCGCCGAAAAACAGGCGATCGCGCGGGAAGCAGAACGATTGATATTGGATGGCGAGACAGTTTTTCTGGAAGGAAGCACCACGGTTTATGAATTGGCGCGACGCCTACTGCATCGCAACCGCCTCACTGTGATCACCAATTCCCCACCGATTGTGGATGAATTTCAGCGTAGCCAGCACGTTTCGGTGATTTCCACCGGCGGCGAACTTCAGAAAGATGTGTTCTATCTTTCCGGAGTTTGGGCGCAGCGAGCTCTTTCGGAGATACGGGTGGACAAAGCGGTGCTGGGCGTCAGCGCGATTGATCCCGCTTATGGTATTTCCACGGCCAGCCAAGCGGAAGCGCAAATCAAGAAGATGATTCTGAAATCCGCGCGCGTGAGCATCGCCCTGGCGGACCACAGTAAATTCGGCAATCAGGGCTTTGCTTACGTAGGCCCGACGACCGACATCGACATCCTGGTGACAGATTCCGGCACCGACCCGCAATATCTGCGTCCGCTCCGCGAGGCGGGAGTGGAGCTGATCATTGCCGACGTGCGCGAACCGTCGGTCGAGCCGGACAGAAATGAATCGCCGAAAGGCCGCACGCGTTCAGGAGGCGCCAAGCATTGATCGAACGTATGCGCGCGCAGTTCAGGAAAGTTTTCTTACTACTGTTGATCGCGGCTACGCTAGCTGCGCTGGCTTTTCATGCGAGCTGGATCGTAGGCCGACCGGTATCGTCGGCCGCGGCAGCCGAACCAGCGCCCACCGCTAATAATGATAATGATGATGATGCGCTGCGGGCTTTCGCGGTGATAGATCCGGTGGACACGCATGTTCACGCGTTCAAAAGCGATCCGGCGTTCACGGAACTGATGACGCGCTTGCAATTGCACGTACTGGATATTTGCGTTGCCGATACTCAAGGTATCTACGGCGAATTGGCCGCTCAACTGGCGCGCGCGAAGGGTTTCGTCGCAGCGAATGCCGGTCACGCCAGGCTGTGCGTCACGTTTAATCCGTTCACGTTCCAGCGGAAGGATTTTGCGCAGAGTACCGTGAAGCAGTTGCACGAGGAATTTGCCGAAGGCGCGGTAGCGGTGAAAATCTGGAAAAATATCGGAATGGAAATGACGACGCCGGACGGAAAGTACGTCATGCCCGACGATCCGGCCTTCGCGCCCATCTATCGGGAAATCGCGGCGGAAAACAAAACGCTTGTCGCGCATGTTGCCGAGCCTTCCTCCTGCTGGCAGCCGCCCAATCCAGACAGTCCGGATTACGATTACTACAAGGAAAATCCTGAGTGGTACATGTACCTTCATCCTGATCATCCGCGCAAGGAAGTTATCCTGGCCGCGCGCGATCACCTGCTCGAGGAAAATCCTAGACTGCGCGTCGTCGGCGCGCACCTGGGAAGCATGGAAACCGACGTGGACGAAATCGCCAGGCACTTTGACCGCTATCCCAATTTCGCGGTGGATACGGCGGCGCGCATGGAATATCTAATGATTCAGCCGCGCGAAAAAGTTCGGAACTTCCTCATCAAATATCAGGATCGCGTGGTGTACGGGACGGACCTGGAGTTTCTCGCGAAAGACGCAACGACGGATGCTGTGAAAGATTGGCAAGATACGTACGCGCGAGATTGGAAATTCTTGGCTACGGATCAAATGCTGCCGCTCAGGGGGCGTGAAATCGAAGGATTGAACTTGCCTGAGCCGGTTCTGCGCCGAATCTTTCACGACAATGCCGTGCGTTGGATTCCCGGGATCGCGGACTCCGCGAAGTAAATCGGTCGCGAGCGAGCACGCACGGCTGACTTTCCTCTAGAACGCATCTACAAAAGCTCCTAGAAAGTTAATCGCTGGATTTCGATCTGTGGCAGCAACGCACGCACCGTCGCAAGTTCGATTCTGCCCGGCGCTGACCCCACGCAATTGGCAGCGCCGCAAGCCGCCGCCAGGCGGAGCGCCTCTTCGTCGACGATCCCCTGCGCAGCGGAATAGGCAAAACCTCCCAACGTCGCGTCGCCGGATCCGACAGCCGAAATCACATCCATGTGCGGCGGCGTGGCCTTCCACACCGGTCCGCCTTTGCGCTCCATCCAGAGTAAGCCCTCGCGTCCCAAAGTAATCGCGCAGCTTTCCACTCCACGTTCAACGATTTCCCTGGCGGCACGAGCTACCTCCTCGATCGTCGCGAGCGACCGGCCCACCAGCGTTGCCGCCTCGGCGCGATTTACCTTCACAAAATCCGGGCGCGCGTTCGCGCTCGCGCGCAAGGCTTCGCCGCTGCTATCAACAAACACTCTGGCGCCTCCGGTTCGCACGGCTGCGATCAGCGCAACGTAAAAGTCAGGCCCAAGGCCCCGGGGCAAACTTCCGGAGATCACCAGCACCGCGTTCTTCCACTCGTCGCGAAGTCCCCGTGCACACGCTTGCAAAAAGTTTTCGCGTTCCTGAGCGGTCGGTTCGGCGCCCGGTTCAAGAATCTCGGTCACACGCCCCGCTGCGTCGATAATTTCCAGGTTCACGCGCGTTGCGGCCTGCGTGGGAATCGCAACCACGCGAATTCCCAGAGTTTCCATCTGCCGCGCGCATTCCTGCCCGATTGCTCCGCCTAGAAATCCCACCCAAACGGGATTGGACTCAAGTGCGAGTGTGGCCATCGCGACGTGCGCGGCCTTACCCCCTACAAGACCCTTCGCACTCGTGGCGCGATTGATCTCGCCGACGGCCAACGATTCCATCCGCAAGCGGCGATCCATGGCCGGGTTGGCGCTCACGCAAACGATGGTTGGACCGGGCATAAAACCTTGCTCCTGGCTGGCATTTGTGCCAAGCTATCACCCTCTGGTGCGAAATAGTAACAAAAAGTAAGAAATCGAAAGCAGGCTATTATCCATGCTCGCGGAAGAGCGGCGGCGAAAAATCCTCGAATTGACGCAGCGCGACGGCCGCGTTGTGGTCAAGGACTTGGCGCGCCGTTTTTCCACTTCGCTGATCACCATCCGCAAGGATTTGGAATCGCTCCATCAAATGGGCCGCCTGCAGCGCGCGCATGGCGGCGCACTGCCGCTAGACGCAACCGCGCTGCGCGATCCCACGCTGCACGAAAAAGAACAATTGCATCGCCGCGAAAAGCTTAAGATCGCCACCGCTGCAGCGCGCCTGGTTCGCCCCGGCCAGGTGGTGATTCTGGATTCGGGCACCACCACCACGGCCATCGCGCGCGCCATCAAACATGTGCGCGACCTCACCGTGATCACCAATGCCGTGAATATCGCCGCCGAACTGGCCGGCACGGATGTGGAAGTCATTCTAACGGGCGGCGTGCTGCGAAGGAATTCGTTTTCGCTGGTGGGACCGCTCACGGAAGATTCGCTGAGGCATGTTACCGCTGACCTTCTGTTTCTCGCCGTGGATGGATTCGATGTTGAGTATGGTCTGACGACGCCCAACCTGCTAGAAGCGCGCGCGAATCGCGTGATGATGGAAAACGCCAAGACCACGATCATCGTCTGCGATTCCAGCAAATTCGGCCGGCGCAGTCTGTCGTTCATCGCGCCCACTTCGGCCGTCCATCACACCATCACGGACCGCAAGATTTCCGCCCGGCACCTGCGCGGGCTGCGCGCGGCGCATATTAAAGTTGTCGTAGTGTAAATTCTCATTTCGCAGTTATTGCGGAGGAACAGTTGGTAGATTTGAAAGCACCAGTGGGCGCTCACACCATCGCGGAGATACTTTCGGAACCAGCCACATGGAAATCGTGCCTGCAGGCCATGGAGCAGACCGCCGCGCTGCAATCGCTGAGTGAGAAACTTCCGAGAACTGTAGAATGGGTTTTCATCGGTTGCGGATCGAGTTTTTATCTGGCCCAGGCCGCGTCGGCGAGTTGGTCCATTTTGACAGGCGAAAAATCCCGCGCGCTTCCCGCATCCGAAATCACGCTGTTTCCGCAATTATTTCCGGCGGGGTGCCAGGCCGTGCTGATTACGCGTTCCGGCTACACTTCGGAGGTCTTGCAGGCCGCCGAATATCTGGAAGCGAAACTCCGCTTGCAAACTTTGGCGATCACTTGCGGCACCGGTACTCCGATTGAAAAGATCGCGTCGCACTGCATCAAACTGCCCGCAGCGGATGAAAAGAGCACCGTGATGACGCGGTCCTTCACGTCGATGCTAATCACGCTGCAGTCGCTCGCGGCAATCCGCGGAGATCGCCGCGACGTTCTGAAGTCGCTGGGCGAACTTCCTGATCAGGTCGCGTTCCGGCTGAACGCAATCCACAGCACCATCAAGTCGCTGGCAGTCTCGCGCGCCTTCGCGGATTATGTATTTCTGGGGCAGGGTCCATTTTTCGGAATCGCGCAGGAATGCATGCTCAAAGTGAAGGAGATGTCCTGTTCCTATGCGCAGTGCTTTCACACGCTCGAATTCCGGCACGGTCCCAAAGCGATCGTCAGCCCCGAGACGCTAATTACCTTCATTATCAGCGAATCGGGATTTGCAGCAGAAGTAGCGGTCCTCGAGGAAATCAAAAAGCTAGGCGGGACCACGCTGGTGGTCTCCAACGCCGGCGATTCCATCATTCGTCGCGCCGCCGATTACTTCGTCGAATTGTCGCTCGATGTGCCGGAAATAGCCCGCGCAGCCGCCAGCGTGATTCCCGGACAGCTGCTCGGCTTTTATACCGGAATCAAGAAGGGTTTGAATCCTGACGAGCCTCGCAATTTGTCCCGCGTGGTAATGCTGGAAACCAAATAACAGGGGCCGCCAGAATGTCGCTCGATGTCTGCGTGGTCGGCGAAATTAACCCGGACTTGATTCTTTACGGCCTGCCGGCACAACTGAAACCGGAAGAGGAATCGTTGATCAATGGATTCCGGCTTACGCTGGGAAGTTCGTCCGCGATTTTCGCGCACAATCTCGCGGTTCTCGGGACAGGCGTCGGCATGGTGTCAAAAATCGGCCCGGATGCGCTGGGCAAAATGGCTTTCGAGTGGCTTGCGAATGCCGGCGTGGATTTATCGCGCGTGCGAGTTGCGTCCGCCGGCCCTGCCACTGGCCTCACCGTGATTCTCGCGCAGCCCTCGCATCGCTTTATCCTGACGTATCCCGGCACCATGTTTGAATTCCGCCACGCCGATTTGGATCTCGACTATATTTTTTCCGCGCGGCATCTGCATCTCTCGTCGTATTTCCTGCACCGCGCCCTGCGGCCACGCATCGCTGAATTGTTTCGCGATGCCAAGTCCAAAGGTCTTTCCACTTCGCTCGACACCAACGACGACCCGGAAGGCAAGTGGGGCGACGATCTGCTGGACGTGCTTCCGTTCGTTGACATATTTTTCCCGAACGAGCGCGAAGCAAAAAAAGTCGCGGGCACTGATGATTTGCAACAAGCGATCGATAGACTGGCGCAGCTCTGCAAATTTGTCGTGGTAAAACTCGGTTTGCACGGCGCAGTCGCGCGGAAAGGTTCTGAGGAATGGCGTCGCGCTGGCCTACGCGTCGCGTCAGTGGACCCGGTCGGCGCGGGCGACAGTTTCGACGCTGGCTTCATTCATCGTTACTTGCAAGGCGCCAGCCCGCAGGAATGTCTCGACTACGCGGACGTGGCTGGGGCATTTTCAACCACGTGCGAAGGCGGCACGGAAGCTTTTAGGGACCGGCAAAAGGTCGAAGCATTTCTTCGCGAGCACTTAGCCCGGCGTTAAGCATGATTCGCTTGCAATCTGCAGCGGAGCGTCACTCCTTCGTGGCTTTTAACAATAGATGGTCGGAAAAGGTCGCGTTCAGTTTTGCGTCCGGCGCAGTCACTTCTCCAAAATCCTTGCCGTTAACGTAATCCACCACGCGGTATTTTCCCGCAGCCAGTCCGCGCAGTTCGATTTCTCCGGACCACGGTGTGTGCTGCCCGGCCTTGGCAGCACGCGCCGCAGGCTGAGGGGCGAAGAACGCATAATACATCGCCCCATCTTTTTCGATCGCGTATCCTTCGGGAAAATCGTAGCCGTAAACGTAAAGATCGCGGAAGGTGCCACGCGAAAGCATGTTCTCGTTATAGAGGCCGATCCATTTCTTCCAGTACTCCTCTTTTTGCGGCGTCAGATAAACGTCCGCCAACTTCGGTCCGTAATTCGGCCACGCGAATTTTGTGCCCACCACGCCGCCCGTGCCAATCGTGGAAGCGAAATCAGAGCCCAGATCCTTCTCATTCCCGTTGGGATTCGCGATACGCGTCAATTCCACATGATCTCCATACACCGCGGAATTCGGGCCCAGCAGCGCCTTGTACATCTTCACGCGCTGCCGCACCTGCACCGAACCAACGGGATCAGCCGTCACCGCCTGATCCAGATAACGCAGCCACGCAATGCTCGGCGGCGTGCCGCACGGGCAGCTCTGCGTCACGCTGTCTGGCTTCAGCGCGCGCGTGGTGTCGAAAATCGTCTTGTAGATATCGCCCATCGCGTAAACCGAATCGTACGGAGTCTTGTGATGGTGTTTTGGGTTGTAGCAGGCCGGGACGCTATAAATGTTGTCGAGCTTGTGGCCGTCGAAATCCCAGTCGTGAATGAATTTTTCGGTCAGCTGCTTGTAATACGCGCGCACTTCCGGAACGGCCGGACACAGCGTCGCCAGATTCCGCGTCATACGCGCCGGTTTGCCCTGCTTATCCAGAATCAGCCAGTCCGGATGCTCCTTCACCACGTCCGATACGCCGTAGGAGTGCGATTCGTATCCCGGGCCGCCATCTTCCACGGCCAGCGGCAACCACCACAGTTGCACTTTGATTCCTTGCTGATGAAATTGCTGCACCATCTTTTGAATTTCACCATCGGGAAAAGTGTCGCTGCGCGGCTGCCAATCGCCGTAGTTGTTGAACCAGCGGTCATCCAGAGTCGCCCAGTGAATTCCGAATTCCTTGAGTTTGGGAATAGTCCCCAGCATTTGCGCCGGAGTCACATTGGCCAGATAGCCCCATCCGCACCAGCTCACCGCGTAGTCTTCACTATTGGTGGTGGGCCTCTTCAAACCTTCGCCGTCAATCACGTCGGAATAAATTCGCAGCGGCTGGTAATAATCGCCGGAATAGACTGCGATGAAGGTTTCAGGGCTGGAATAACTTTCGCCCGGCTGCAAGGAGTTGTCGGGGGTCAGATGGACACTGGCATCCACATGCCCGTCGGCTTCCGTTTTCACCGGGACTGAAAGCACCAAGGGCAGCGTCTCGACGTGGCCGATCGCAGCGCCCACGGTCTTTGTCCAGAACGCTACGACGGGTATTCCGCCGCCAACGCGTCCCAGGTCTCCCTTCACGTCCACCACCGAACCCATTTGATTCTGTTGCGAAAATTTCCGCGGGATTTCAAATACGTTTTCTCGGCCCCACTCGATGCTTGCTCCGTGGAAGGACCACATGTCGTTCGGTGCAGCCGCCGGATCGGCTAGCGAAGCATTGAAACGATGGCGATCCAGGTCAACCGAGTCCAGCTTCACTTCCTGCTCGCCTGCGTTGCGAATCGAAACGGAAACCAGCGCGACGCTTGGAAATTCGTCGTACACTTCCACTACCAGCGTTTCTTCCAGGTCAGTCGCGGGATTGTTGCCACTCAGCTGGATGCGTTTTCCCCTTGTTCCCAGGCGTCCGTGAGGCGCGGAAATCTGCGGATGCGCAACATCGAAAACCACATCGGGCAATTCTTTGGCCGCAGCCGTCACGGCGACGCCAGAACCGCCCGCCGCGTCGTCCAGCGAAAGTTTTCGCCCGTCGCTCACCAGGCTCGCGGCCACGTATCCACTGGGCGCGATTGAAAATTCGGCCGCGGGAGAATCCACCAGCACGCCGGTCGCGCTCGCGGTTACTTTCATCTCTGATTCCGGCGCCTGGGCCGGGGGGGTGCTCACCGTCGCTTGTTTGCCGCATCCGTTCGCAAATAGGAAAAGCGCAGCCGCGGCGAGCGGCATCATCGCGACGCCCAAAATATTCTGCAGCTGTGGGCACTTTCCGAAGCGCGGCAGGATCATGTTGCCCTCGTTACAAAAAGAAGTAAAAAGCTATATTTCGTAACATAACGATACCTGCGCAATATCTCACATCAAGAACGCACACGCCACTAAAAATGGCGCAACACAAAGAACCGCGCCCGCCGCCCATCCAACATTTAGCCCTGCCTTTCATTCCGCCGCTTTTGTATTATCCAAGTTGCTCAAATCGTCACAAGGATATCAATCGTTGAAAAATCGCAGCCGTGCCGGCAGTTCGCAGAAACTCGTTCTGGGCGTTGATATCGGCGGCACGAAAGTGGCCGTCGGCCTGGTGAATTCCCGCGGCCAGATTCTGCACGCCGGGCGCGCTCCGATGATCGCACACGGCAGCGCCGAACAAGGATTTCGCGCCGTACTTCAAGCGATGGATGGCGTGATGCCGCAAGCGCGCGCCGCCCGGGTGCGTGCCATCGGCGTGTGCGCCCCTGGATGGGTGGAAAGCGAGAACGGAATCTTGCTCAGCGCCACGAACTTGCCGTGCTGGGAAAACTTCCCGCTGGCGCGAAAGCTCGAAAGGCATTACGGCTTGCGCACGCGGATCACCAACGACGCTAGTGCCGCCGGTCTCGCCGAAGCCAAATGGGGCGCCGGTGTCGCGCACGAAAGCATCTTTTACGTGAGCTTGGGAACCGGCATCGGCACAGCGATCGTCCGCGAAGGAGAGATCTACCACGGGCGACCCGGCGGCGGCTGCGAAGGCGGCCACATGAGCATCAACTTCAACGGGCCGCTGTGCGGTTGCGGCAAGCGCGGCTGCGTGGAGATGTATGCCTCCGGCAGCGCAATTTCCAGACGCGCCCGTAGCCTGCTCCGCCAGCGCCATAACAATCGTTCGCAAATCCTGAAAATGTCCGGCGGGAATATTTCCAATGTAACCGCGGAGACGGTGAACAAGGCCGCACGAAACGGCGATCAGCTAGCCACGGAAATTCTGCAAGCAGCCGCCGACCATCTGGCCATCTGGCTTGGCAATATGATTGACCTGCTGGAGCCGGAAGTAATCATCATAGGAGGCGGAATCGGGCGAGTGATGATGACTTTTCGCAGCCGCATCCACCGGGGTCTAAATACCTGGGCCATCAATCCCGGAGCGCATCGCGTGCCCATTCTGAACGCCCGCTACGGCTCCCAATCGGCTCTGGCGGGCGCCGCCGCGCAGTGGCTCGTGCCAACGCACCGCCGCACGGACTGACCGCCCGGTCCAACCTGGCACATCGCCAGAAACGAGACATCCTAAGTTCCTGATTCGCCAAGGGATTCACGACCAGCCCAGATCGCCAGCAAACAGCGCCCAATGAAATCCACCCGAAACACATTGAAACCAAACCTGCCTCTCTCTCGTCGGAATATAATGCGTGTTAAATTTACGCTTAGGTGGTTGTCCCTAGAGGCTATCCACGCGTCGCTGAGCTAACCGCTGGTCGAAAACATACGTCGTTTTGGCCGATGCCGTCAGTGTAGAAAGACGCGGCGCGCGCAACGTTGAATCATCGAATGAGGGAGCAAAGTGCCAGATAATATTTCGAAGAGTGGAACTCACAGCGACACCACAACCACAGCCGCGCCCTCCACAGGTTCCGCAGCGAAACCGCGACCGGCCGGGCCTGAATTCGAACAAAGTGGCAAGAGCGGCAGTCACGCCTGGATCTGGGTCGTTCTGATCCTCATTCTCGGCATCGGTGGCCTGGTTTACTACCGCAAGCAGCAAGCAGCCGAAGCCGCCGCGAAAACCAAAGCGGCGCTCGCCAATCGCAGCGTTCCCATCACCACCGCGACCGTCACCACCGGTCCCATCGGAATTTACATTAACGCGCTCGGAACCGTCACCTCCGTTTATACCGCCACCATGACCACGCGCGTGGATGGACTGATCGTCAGCGTCAATTACGCCGAAGGTCAAATGGTTCACAAGGGCGACGTGCTCGTGCAGATCGATCCGCGCCCCTATCAAGCGGCGTTGACCCAAGCCGAAGGAACTCTGGCGCACGATGAGGCCTTGCTCGGCGAAGCGCGCATTGACCTGGACCGTTACCAGTTGGCTTTCAACCGCAACGCCATCGCCAAGCAGCAACTCGACGATCAGATCCAGACCGTGAAGCAAGACGAAGGCTCGGTCAAGAACGACCAGGGCACGGTTGCC
>Ga0070765_100000997_pt1 | contig 16875 bp, 18 predicted proteins | sample HubBroMetageWFT5_FD_71516 | JGI IMG/M metagenome (GOLD analysis project Ga0070765, IMG submission 71516) | Warmed and freeze-thawed soil microbial communities from the Hubbard Brook experimental Forest, New Hampshire - Hubbard Brook CCASE Soil... | ecosystem: Environmental > Terrestrial > Soil... | reverse complement strand
ACGACCGGCGCCCAGTACAGATTCGCAGTACCCCTGAAGTCGGCAACGCTCGCCGGACGGGGGATAGTCACGATGTCAGCGATGTTCTGCGCCGGGACGCTGTCGTCGAGCAGACCTTGTAGAAGTGGATATCCGGTGTTGTTCGGGACGTGAGGGCTTTGTTGAATCACCAGGCAACTGACAGTCTGCGGGATGTAAGTCGCAGACGCCGCTTCCGCGCTCGAAGTTACGACCAGACCCCCTGCGAAGGTCAGAGATGTCGCGACGAAGAGGAACCACCGCGGACCGAAACGGCCAAGCATCCTTGTGCTGCGCATGACTCTCCTTTCCGTCCGGCGCGGATCGCCGGGAACGGAGGCAATCCTCGAGCCGCGCCCGCTCCCGGACAACCCACCCCAGGTATCCGGTCCCACACCTGATTCCGGTGCGGTAGCGACCCGGGCAACCGGCGGCCCCCAAATCGAGGCCCGGCAGCTAGCTTGACTATCCTTTGACGCAGGCGATGAAGCTCGCCTTTGACCGCGCCTCGGGCGCTGATGGCTTCTACGGCTAGCCGGACCGGCTGGCCGGTGTCAGCGACCAGAGGAGGCGATCACGAGGCGACGACGGCGAACAGCATCGCGACCCGTGCCGGGCCGGGACAGACGCGAGCTGGGAGCGATCTTCGCCGGCGGAGTGGTCGGTGCGCTCCTGCGTGTCGCGTTACTGCAAACGCACGCCGGCGCGGCGCCCGGATGGCCATGGGTCACCTTTGGAGAGAACGTCCTGGGTACGGTCCTGCTCGGTTATTTCGCCACCCGGCTGCAGGAGCGCCTCCCGCTGTCGGCCTACCGGCGCCCACTCCTCGGTACCGGGTTCTGCGGAGCGTTCACGACCTTCTCGACGATGCAGCTCGAGCTGCTCGAGCTGCTCGACGCGCACCGCTATAGGCTCGCGTTGGCGTATGCCGCGTCGAGCATCGTCGTCGGATACGTCAGCGTTCACCTGGCGACTCTGTATGTCAGGAGAGCAAGGATGGTGGTATGAGCCTCGGCGTCTGGATCGGTGTCGGCTTGCTCGGCGGGGTGGGCGCGCTGTTGCGCTTCTTTGTCGACGGCGTGGTGGCTGTCCGTCTCACCCGCGACTTTCCGTTGGGCACGTTCGTGGTCAACATGAGCGGAGCGGCGATTCTGGGCTTGCTGGTCGGCCTTGGGTTGAGTGGCGACGGACTGCTGCTCGCCGGCACCGCGACGCTCGGCTCGTACACCACGTTCTCCACCTGGATGCTCGAGAGCCAGCGACTGGTCGAGGACGGCGAACTCGCGATCGCGGCCGGCAACGTGCTGCTCAGCCTTCTCGCGGGGCTCGGCGCGGTCGCGCTCGGCCGGTTCATCGGAGGCCATCTGTGAACGACGACTGCCTCAAGCTCACCACTTACTTCGGCGAACGCCACCGAACCGACGACCAGTTCGTCGCCGATGCCCTCCTCGACGTCTACGGGCGCGAGGAGATCGAGGTCAGCGTGATGCTTCGCGGCGCGGAGGGGTTCGGACTCAAGCACCATCTCCGCACCGACCGCCTGCTCACGCTTTCGGAGGACCTTCCCCTGGTCTCGGTCGCGGTAGACACCCGAGCCCGGATAGAGAACGTCCTCGACGAGGTCATTCAGATCAAGCGTCACGGCCTCATCACGCTCGAGCGGGCGAGAATGCTGACCGGCGAAGTCGGGCCGGTTGCGCTACCCGAGGAATTGCACGAGGCGACCAAGCTCACGATCTACGTCGGCCGCCAGGAGCAGGTCGGGGGCTCCCCCGCCTTCGTCGCGGTTTGCGACCTGCTACACCGGCGCGGTATCGCCGGCGCGACCGCGCTGCTCGGCGTGGACGGCACGGCTCACGGCGTCCGACAGCGGGCGCGGTTCTTTGGACGTAACGCGGAGGTGCCGATGATGATCATCGCGATTGGCGCGGGCGAGGAGATCGCGCGACTGCTGCCGGAGCTCGGTGGCCTCCTGTCGCGCCCGCTGCTCACGCTCGAGCGGGTTCGCGTGTGCAAGCGAGACGGCCACCTCCTGTCGCCGCCCAGCGCGCTCCCGGCCACCGATGAGCAGGGCCTGGCGATGTGGCAGAAGCTGATGGTTTACGCCTCCGAGCAGGCGCGCGATGGCCGCAGTCCGTTGCATGTCGGGCTCGTCCGTCGGCTGCGCGAGGGCGGAGCGAGCGGAGCAACCTGCCTGCGCGGAGTCTGGGGATTCCATGGTGATCACGCGCCGCACGGCGACCGCCTGCTCCAGCTGCGCCGCCATGTCCCGGTAGTGACGATCATCGTGGACACCCCAAACCGCATCGCGGAGTCATTCAAGATCGTCGACGAGCTCACCGACGAAGCGGGGCTGGTGACAAGCGAGATGGTGCCGGCGATGGCCTCGCTCAGCGAGGGAGAGCGGCAACGCGGCGGTCTCCGTCTCGCCCGGCGTCGCGCTATCTAGTGGCCGATGATCCGTGTGCCGCGGCTGAGGCCCGACCTCGCACCGCGGCGGGGCCACCAGTGCGCGCTTCTCGGTGTTCTCGGGCGGTGTGCTGTGCGTGATCGGGGTCGCGGCGGTGGTCGTCGCGTTCCCGGCGCTGCTCCGGTATGACGCCGACGACTGGGTCGCCGCCCCGGTTGCCAGCTCGACGTGACGTGCCATGCCCGCCGGGCGGACGCCCGGCGGAACGCCCCTCATCCGATCCGAGGAACGATCGCGATGCCCGCCTTGCGCAGCGCGGGCTCGATGTCGGCGAGCGTGCAGATCTCGTCCGGGTCGAAGCATCCGCCGGTTCGCCGCCGGCCGAGCAGCAGCTCGGCGAACACGACCGCGCTCTTGGCAGCGTGTAGATAGTCGCCACGGCACTCGACGGTTCGCGCGCCCAGACGGCGGCCGCGGCCGATCGCGGCGATCCAGTGAGCGACCGGTTCACTGCTCGCGGCACCGCCTGGAGACGGCTTCCGCGGCCCGATCACAAACCGCGACGGCGTGTTGATGCCGCCGGCGCGGTTCAGGTCGAGCAGCCGCTCGTGAACGCCGAGTTCGTTGAGGCAGATGTACTGCCGAACGATCCGGCCTTCGGCGACGCCGCCGAGCCAGCCGGCATCGCCCTCGCCAAAGCCGAGGCAGACGCGCTCGCCGAACGGGCCGGGCAGTGGAACCCGCGTGGTGCGATGGTCGGCGACGCCCGTGAGGCCGCGGTGGATGAAGTCCGTGCTGGCCGGTCCGCGGGGGCTCTCGCTCGAGAGCGTGAAGACGAGCTCGAGCTCGTCGGCGTCTGGATGGAGCCTCAGCAGATCCGTGGCGACCACCGTTGTCACCCCAGGCGCGAGCCCCGCGTTCATCAGCACGGTCCCGGTCGCGCCTGCCGCGACGCCACGGAGCGCGCGACCAGCGGCCGCGGGCTGCGCTGAGATGTTGATCAGGGTCCCGCCCCGGTCGAGAATGTGGCGCTCGGCGAGCAGGTCCGCGTGTGGCACGGTGTTCACCACGAGCAGGTGCCCGTCGCAGGCGGCCGCAATCGAGTCCGGGTCGTCGAGGTCGATCTCGGTCTGTCCGGACCGCGGACGCCGCGCCGCGCCACTGACGTCCCAACCCGCCGACGCGAACGTTCGGACCGTGAGTGCTCCGAGCACTCCTCGAGCCCCGATGACGAGTGCGCGATTGGTCCCTCGGACTTCCATGATGAGATCCCGCCTGCCGTGGCTGCGCTGCGGACAGCGATCGTACGGTCAACCGCTTGGTTTGGGGAGGACCAACCAGGCCGTATGTGGCCGGACCAAGCCCCTAGTAATCGACCGCGATCGCCAGTTGTTCGGCAGCGCGTGGGATCGCGGTCTCGCCGATCAATCCGTAGCCGAGAAGGAGCGCCGGCCCAAGCTGCCTTGTGACCGAGCAATCCCCGTGAAGCGTGTGGACGGCGACGCCGCGATCGGCTGCCGCGTCGGCGACCCGGTTCTCGTCGGCCCCCTCGGGCAGCCAGGCGATCAGGTGGAGGCCGGCAGCCGCCCCCCTGACGGACACCGCGGGCAACTGTTCGGCGAGCGAGTCGATGAGCACATTCCTGCGAGCGTGGTAATGGCGGCGCGTGCGGCGGAGGTGTCGGTCGATATCTCCGCGCTCGAGGAGCGTCGCGTAGGCGGCCTGGATCAGCACGCTCGGCACCGCCCTGGCAACGCCGTGCTGGACCGCCATCTCGCCGACCAGGTGGCTCGGGACGAGCACCCATCCGAGGCGCACCCCGGGAGCGAGGGTCTTGGTGGCAGTCCCCACGTAGGCGACGCATTCCGGAGCCAGTCCCTGCAGCGCCGCGATCGGATCGCGGTCGTAGCGATACTCGGCGTCGTAGTCGTCTTCGACGATCAGCGTCCCGCGACGGCGCGCCCACGCGATCAGCTCCGCTCGCCGCTCGGGCGCCAGCACGGCCCCCGTCGGGTACTGGTGGGCGGGTGACAGGACCACGGCGTCGACGTCGAGGTTGCCAAGCTGCGCCACGTCGAGGCCATGGTCGTCGACCGGGACCGGGACCGCCTCGAGCCCGGCATGGGCGACCGTGGCGGACAGTGCGCGCCACACCGGGTCCTCGAGCGCGATCCGCTTGGCCCCGCGCTGGCGGAGCGTGTGCCACAGGATCTCCATCGCGTGCGACGCACCGGCGGCGATGAACAACCGCTCGGGGTCCGCGACCACCGCCCGCACGCGTCCCAGATAGTCGGCCAAGGCGATCCGAAGCTGGCGCAGCCCTCGCCGCGATCCGTACGAGAGAGCCGCGTCCGGCAGTTCCCGCAGAGCGGTGCTGGTCGCCGACTGCCACTCTCGCCGCGGGAAGAAGGAAAGGTCCGGCACTCCGCTGCGCAAGTCATAACGGACACGGCGAGGCTGACCGGAGGGGGCGCGGGGAGCAGGAGGTTGGTGCGCGAGCCCCTCGGCGATGCTCGTTCCCCTTCCCGCGCCGGCCACCAGGTACCCCTCGGCGATCAACTGCGAGTACGCCTCGACGACCACACCGCGAGATACCTGCAGCTCGGCCGCGAGCACCCGAGTCGGAGGCAGTTTGGCGCCGGCGCGGAGCCGGCCTGTGCGAATCGCCGCGCGCAGCTCGTGCTCCAGTTGAGCGCGCAGCGGCGCCTCCCGGTCAAGCGTCAGTTGCATGTCCACCGCCTAAGCGAACCAGATCACCATCTCGACCGCCAGGCTTCGAAGTTGGTCCGTCCGTGCGACTGGGGATTGGTCCTTCTCAGGAGTCCAAGGACGGCCTACCTTTGGCTGGCAGCAATGCGAGTCCGTGAGGTGTGAACGTGCGAATTTTTCTTGCCGGCGCCAGTGGCGTGATCGGCGTCCGGTTGATTCCTTTGCTGGTCTCTCAGGGTCACGTCGTGGCCGGGATGACTCGATCTCCCGAAAAGGTGGCGTCCCTGCGCGAGCTCGGGGCCGAGCCGGTGCTGTGCGATGTGTTCGACGAGCGTGGGCTGCACGCCGCCGTCAAGTGTTTTGAGCCTGATCTGGTCATGCACCAACTCACCGACCTGCCTGACGAGGTCGAGCGGATTCAAGAGTTCGCCGAGGGCAACAATCGGATCCGGACTGAGGGAACGCTGAACCTGCTGTCGGCCAAGTGGGAAATAGGAGTGAGGCGATTCGTCGCCCAAAGCATCGCCTGGATGCCGCCGGCTGGCGGCGAGGCCGTCGCCGAACACGAGAGCATGGTGCTCGACGCCCGCGGCCTGGTGATCCGGTACGGAACGTTCTACGGCCCGGGGACCTACTCCGGAAACGGCCGGATTCCCCCGGCGCCACGGATCCATGTCGACGAAGCCGCCCGCAGAACCGTGCAGTTGCTCGACGCGCCGCCCGGGGTTGTCGTGGTGGCGGACGAAGCACCATGAGGGTCGAAGAGCTGCTCGTCGACCGCCTGATCGAGCTGTACTGCGAATGGCGGACGGCATGCGGAGAGGTGAGGGCGGCCTATGAGCGGTTCTGCCGGGCCTGTGCATCCGATCGAGAGCTCGCGTTCGCCGCCTACGCCGCCGCCCTCGATCGTGAGCAGTCGGCTTGCGAGGACTACGCCGGCCAGATCCACGTGATCGAATCGCGCCGTGGCAATACACGCGACCTAGCGCGCCTACGTCAGGCGTATGGCTGCTGACTAGGCCAGCCGCAGCGTCTCAGCCACGTCGGCGATCGTCTTAGCGGGGACACATGCGCGCCGGAACCTGCAACTTGTGTATCTCGCGGCGAGTGACTGACTCTTTAGGCGCAGAGGGTTTTACGCGCCATGCAGATCCTGTTCCTCGTATCAGCCCACAACAGCTTGAGCCAGCGCGCCCAGATCGCGCTGAACGAGCTCGGTCACGACGTCGCAGTCGCTGTTGTTGACTCGACGTCCGCGATGGAGGCGGCCGTTCGGGTGCACGCTCCGGACTTGATCGTGTGTCCGTTCCTCAAGACCATGATCCCCGAATCGATTTGGGCGCGGCATTGCTGCCTGATCGTCCATCCCGGGCCGCGGGGTGATCGTGGTCCGTCATCGCTCGATTGGGCAATCGAGCTGGACAAGGAGGACTGGGGCGTGACCGTGCTGCAGGCCAATGGCGAGTTCGATGCCGGAGAAGTATGGGCGAGCGGCAAGTTCAGGATGCGCAACGCGGCAAAGAGCAGCCTCTACCGGCACGAGGTCCGGCGCGCCGCGACGGAGGCGGTCGTCGACGCGATCGACCGACTCGTGTTGGTCGGAGGGCCGCCATCGGCACAGTCCGAAGCGTCGCGTGTGGCGATGGGGCCGTGCCTGCCGCTGATGACGCAGGAGGTCCGCGCGATCGACTGGAAGTCGGACCGGACAGAGCAGGTACTGCGGAAGGTACGCGCGGCCGACGGATCGCCCGGCGTGCTCGACACGATCGATGGAAAGGCCTTTCACCTCTTCGGCGCTCACCCCGAACGTTCGCTTCGTGGCCACCCCGGAGAGCTACTCGCCCAGCGCGACGGCGCGATCTGCCGAGCCACGGTCGACGGCGCGGTGTGGATTACACACCTCAAGCGCCAGGGCACGGCGCGCGAAAGGTACTTCAAGCTCCCGGCCGCCCACGCGCTCGAGCTGACCGGGGCCAAGCTCGACGTGCCGGAAATCGGGATCGCGGTCGATGCGCAGGTTCCCGAGGGCCACACCTTTCGCGAGATCGCCTACCACGAGCACGCCGGAGTGGGTTATCTGCGGTTTGCGTTCTACAACGGCGCGATGAGCACCGAACAGTGCCTCCGGCTCCGCGAGGCGTACGCGCACGCCCGCGCGCGGCAGACCAAGGCGATCGTGCTGCTCGGCGGCGACGACTACTTCTCAAACGGCATCCATCTCAACGAGATCGAGGCCGCCGACGACCCCGGCGAGGAGTCCTGGCGCAACCTTCGGGCGATCGACGATCTAGTCGAGGACATCGTCACGACCGATTCCCATCTCGTGATCTCGGCGCTTGCCGGAGACGCCGGCGCGGGCGGCGTTCCTTTCGCGCTCGCGGCCGACTACGTCCTCGCGCGCGACGACGTCGTTCTGAATCCGTACTACCAGCACATGGGCGGCCTGTATGGATCGGAATACTGGACCTACCTGTTGCCACGACGGGTTGGACCGGCCACGACGGCGCGGCTGACCGGGGCGCCATTCCGCGCGGTCGGTACACCCGAGGCGGTCCGAATCGGATTGATCGACGTCGCCTTCGACGCGGACGTGGTGGACTTTCGGGCGCGCGCGACCGACTTTGCCGAACGAATCGCACACGACGGCATGTACCAGGTGCGCTTGCAGGACAAACGACGCCGGCGGGCGCACGACGAGCGCGTCAAGCCACTCCACGCCTACCGCCGCGAGGAACTGGCCCGCTGCCACGAAACCTTCTTCGGGTCCGAAACCGCCTACCACGACGCCAGAAAGCGCTTCGTGTACAAGCTCGCTCCGGCCGACAGGGCGAGCGACAAGCCAGCCCGCGTGGCGGCCCGGACGCGGTCCGCTTAACCGCGCCGTAGCGGCGGCGCCTACGTTGTTGCGACGGCGCGGAGGACCGCCAGGGCGGCATCGCGCACGCGGCCGTCCCTGTCGTAGGCCGGGTCGTAGGCGGAGAGGGTAAGCGCCGCGAGCTCGCCGTCGCGGGCGACGGCGGCGACGGCACCGGTCAGCTGGTCCGGGGTGATGCCGGGTGCCACCGCATATTCGTTCGCGCGGCCGTAGGCCGGATCGAGGACGTCGAGGTCGACGTGCAGACTGACGCGCTCGACGTGCAACTGAGCGAGGTGGTCCGCAATGGCCCCGATGTCCGGCGCGTCGAGGCGGCGAATCGCACTGCGGTCGAGGCGCTCTCGTTCGCCGGCCTCGACGTCTCGCACCCCGGCAAGGAGGACACGGTCGTCGCGGAGCGGGACGAAGCCGGGCACGGTCGCGCAGAGCGTCTGCCAGCAGTCGCCGACAACCATCGCGAGCCCGTAGCCGTCAAAGAATCCGGTCTCGGTGGTCTCGGGGGTGTTGAAGTCCCCGTGGCAGTCGAGCCACACCAGCCCGAGACCGTCGGTGCCAAGCCCCGCCACAACCGCCTGCTGGCTGTGACAGTTGCCCGTGATCACGACAGGAAAGAGCCCGTCCGCCCGAGCGGCCGCCACCTCACCCGCGAGCTGCCGGTTGAGGTCAAAGCAAGCGGCGACTTCGGTGGTCCTCGGCTCTGAGAGCGAGATCCGGCGCACATCGTCGGTCACGAGCAGCGTCGCCGCCGGGTCCGCCAGCGCAACCGGACCCGCACCCATCCCGTACGCCCGGCGCCCGACGACATAAGGAACGCAGAGAATGCGAGCCGCACCTCGCGCGGGGGTACCGACCGCGGGCACCTCGCGTGCCTCAGTCGCCAGACGCGAGGACGTCCTCTCGGTGGAAGTCGATCCCAAAATCGTCCTCGGACAGGCTGACTGCCCCGCCGTCGTTGTCGATGAACTGGAGCGCGGTCGGCTCGATCTTGTGGAAGGCGATGTTGGTCGTAGAGGCGCCCGATGTCGGCGATGGGAACTTGTCGGCGAACAGGCCTACGGCCTTGGCCATCTCGTCTCCACCGGCGACGGGTTCGCACCGTCCGTCGCCCTGGATGCCCTTCGCCTTGTTCCAATCCTGCACGTACTCGTCGATGGCGAACGAGACCCGAGGATTGCTCCGGATGTGCTCGGAGGTCGTCGAGCTCGGGCGAGCCCAGAAGTACAGCGTCGCACCGTCGTTCACGTACATGAACGTGCTGGCGTGCGGCAGGCCATCGGCGGATGCAGTCGCGAGCGTGACCGTCTTCTGTGAACCCAGATAGTCGAGCACTGGTTGCGGCAACTGTTGCGCCATCGGTTCCTCTCTTTCAGCAGTAGAGCTCGGGAGCGAAGTCCGCGCGGATCAGGTCGTTTCAGTCGGCTGGTCCGTGAGCCATTATCTCCTAGCGTGATCCGGGCCGGGTCGCGTCGGCATCGAACCCGAACGCGCGACCGCATACCATCCGGGCCGATGGCCGCATTTCCGGCTCCCGCACCCCGCGATGCGGAGCACGACGTCCGTGAACGCCCTGCGCGGCTTGGAGATCTCCCGCGGTTATCGAGACCGAACCCCAGAGGCCGGACGCCGCGCCCACCTAGGAGGTAACGATGGCGCAAGTGGAAGCGATGCCCACCCACTTCGAGAAGCGCACGCCGTTCACCGGCGACGAATACCTCGAGAGCCTCCGCGACGGTCGCGAGATCTGGATCTACGGAGAACGCGTCAAGGACGTGACCACACACCCGGCCTTCCGCAACACCGTACGAATGATCGCGCGGCTCTATGACGCGCTCCACGACCCGGATCGGCGCGGCTCGCTCACAACGGAGACCGACACCGGCAACGGGAACGTCACGCATCCGTTCTACAAGGCCCCGCGCTCGGCCGAGGACCTCATCGCATCGCGCGATGCGATCGCCGAATGGGCCAGGATCACCTATGGGTGGATGGGCCGCGCGCCGGACTACAAGGCCTCGTTCCTCGCCACGCTCGGCGCCAACCCCGACTACTACGCCCCATACACCGAGAACGCGAACAACTGGTACCGGCATTGCCAGGAGTCGGTGGCCTTCGTGAACCACGCGATCGTCAACCCTCCGGTTGACCGGCAGCGCCCGCTCGATGACGTCAAGGATGTGTACATGCACGTCGAGAAGGAGACCGACGGCGGGCTGATTGTGAGCGGCGCGAAAGTGGTCGCGACGACCTCAACTCTTACCCACTACAACTTCATCGCCAACAACGGTGCGCTGCCGATCAAGACGGAGCCGTTTGCGTTCGTCTGCATCGTTCCGACCGACGCTCCCGGAGTGAAATTGATCTGCCGGCCGTCCTATGAGATGACTGCCAGCGTCATGGGCAGCCCGTTCGACTATCCACTCTCGAGCCGGATGGATGAGAACGACTCGATCATCATCTTCGACAAAGTGTTCGTTCCATGGGAGCAGGTATTCGCCTATGGCGACATCGAAAAGGTCAATAACTTCTTCCCCAAGTCCGGCTTCCTGCCGCGCTTCATGTTCCATGGCTGTACGCGCCTCGCGGTGAAGCTGGACTTCCTCGCGGGACTGATGCTGAAGGCAGTCGACTCGACCGGAGTCAAGGACTTCCGCGGAGTCCAGGCCCAGATTGGTGAGTTGCTTGCGTTCCGCAATCTGTTCTGGGGTCTTACCGACGCGATGGCCAGGACGGTTGAGCCATGGACCCCGGGTTACGTCTCGCCGAACCTCTCCTATGCCCTCTCTTACCGGGTGATGTCGAGCATCGCCATGACCCGGATCAAAGAGATGGTCGACAACACGATGGCCAGCGCGCTGATCTACCTCCCCTCGCACGCGGTCGACTTCAAGTCCGAGGAGGTCCGGCCGTTGCTCGATCAGTACGTGCGCGGGTCTCACGGCCAGTCTTCGGTCGACCGTGTAAAGCTGATGAAGCTGCTCTGGGATGCAACCGGCACGGAGTTCGGCGGGCGCCACCTGCTATACGAGCGGAACTACTTCGGCAACCACGAGAGCATTCGCTTCGAGACCCTGCTCGCCGCCGAGGGAACGGGCCAGACCCAGCAGTACAAGGCGTTTGCCGAGCAGTGCATGGCCGAATACGACCTCGACGGGTGGACCGTCGACGACCTCATCAACCCGGACGACGTGAATCAGATCATGAAGCGAGGCGCGTAAGCGACCACGGGATCCGCTCGCCGAGGCAAGGCTAATGTGACTCCGGATGGTTCGCCTGATCACCTGGAATGTTGCGGCTCGGACCAAGCGATTGGTCGACCAGGCCGGCGCGCTGGCAGCGCGGGAGCCGGACATCGTTGCCTTACAAGAGGTCACCCGGCGGACTCGCCCGCTGTGGGATCGCGCGTTTGAGTTGATGGGGTTGACGCACGTTTTTGCCTCCGCGGTCGATAGCGGGCTGTCCCGCGCAACCGGCGGGCGGCGAACGGCCGTGATGATCGCGGCCCGGGGCGAGCTTGAGGGGGTGCAGAAGCCGCTGGCAGTCCCCCGACGCGAAAGCGCGCTCAGCGTGCTTGCGTGGTTGTCCTCGGGACCGCTGGAGATTCACTGTGTTCATGTTCCCAACGCCGCAAACGGGTGGGTGAAGGTCGAGACGCTCCAGGCGCTGCGTCGCGGGCTTGAGACCGCGAACCGCGGGCCGCGCGTGCTGTGCGGTGATCTGAACACTCCGCGGCGCGAGTTGCCCGACGGCACGACGATCTCCTTCGCGCGCGACTCGCGCGGCCGGTTGCGTCCGGAGCGGGGACCTGCGTGGGACGCCGCCGAGCTCGGCATTGTCCCGGGTCTCCGCGATCTGGGCTTTCGCGACGCGTTCCGAACATGCCACGGGTACGCATCGCGGTCGCCGAGCTGGACGTGGAAGACGATCGCGGGGCACGACGGCGGGTGGCGTCTGGACCACACCTTCCTGTCCGCCGGGCTCAGCCCGCTCGCCTGCCAGTACCACCACCAATGGCGCGAGCAAGGGCTAAGCGATCATTCTGCGCTCGAGACCGACCTCGACTACTTGTCGTAGCTGACGGGGGTGGCGGGACCCGGTCGAACGTGTTCGCCGAATTTATCTGAGGCCGGAGTGGGTAGAACCGTGGCATCCCAAAGTTTGGATCGGAGGCTGAATGGTTCGCGACCTGCTGATTGCCGCACTTATCGTCGTCATCGCCGTAGTTCTCGGGATCGTGGTTCATCCGGTGCTACTGCTGCTGCTGATCCTCGCCGCTTTCTGGGTGTTCGGGCGACGCAGAGCCTGGTAGACCAGCCAACTCCTAGAGGTCGAGGTCTGGACCGCCTTTCGCCCACGCGGCCGTCCCGCGGGACGTGTGCAACGATCCCCCGGGTTCAAGATGAGGGCAAGCGTTGCCTGATCGCGATAAGGGTCGAGAGCGGGTTCAGCGGGTTCTGGGCCGGGCTCGGCGAGTGGCTGAGCAGGGCGCCAAGGACATCAGCGAGGCCGTCACGCGCGGCCTCCAGGACGCGTCTGAGCGCGTGGGCATTTCCGGCGGTAAGGGCGCCGGCGCCGGCGGGGACGAGCCGGGCAGCTCAAAGGTCGACGAAGCGGTGGCGGATCCGGGGGCGTACTTCAGCGCTGAGCAGCAGAAGGCGAACGAGCGGCTCGGTCACGCCAACATCCTGATCAGTGGACAGACCGGGGTCGGGAAGAGCACGCTCATCAACGCCGTGTTCAGGGTCCCGCTCGCCGAGGAGGGCACGGGCAAGCCGGTGACCAAAAACGTCCAGCGCTACGACGTGGCCGGCGTGCCGGTGACGATCTACGATACGCCTGGTATCGAGCTCGGGCACGCGAAGAAGGATGTCATCCGCGATTACCTCAAGACGATCGCCGACTCCCGAAAGGGCGGTCCGGACAAGGTCATACACGTCGCCTGGTATTGCATCGACGCTGGGCAGACTCGAGTGCAGGACTACGACGTCGGGATTGTCGATGCGTTGGCCGCCGAGGTGCCGGTGATTCTGGTCCTGACGCAGTGCATCGACGACGACCGAGCAGCCTCACTGGAACGGGCCATTGCCGCCGAGAAACTGCCCATCGAAGGCAGCCCGATCCGAACGCTCGCGCGCGAGCGCAGGGTTGCCGGACACACAATCCCGCCACGGGGCCTGGAGGAACTGGTGGAACGGACCAACGACATCCTCCCCGAGGCGGTGAGGCGGGCGTTTACAAACGCCCAAGGGGTAGTCGTCCGCCTCAAAGCCAACCAGGCGCGAGCGATCGTTGGTGCATCGAGCGTTACCGCGGCCGGCATCGGTGCAGTCCCGATTCCGGTCCCGGACGCCGTGGTGCTGATGCCGGTTCAGCTCGGCATGCTCGCGAGCATCAACGCCATCTTCGGCATCGACATGGGGAGCGACCGTGCCGTCAACCTGATCCGCGGGCTAGTCGGCCAGGGCGGAGTCACGGTCGTCGGTAGACAAATCGCCGCGAACCTCCTGAAGGTCATTCCCGGCGTGTCGGTCATCAACGCGTCGGTTGCCGCAGCGCTGACGGCCGCGCTCGGCGAGGCGTACATCCAACTGTGCAGCGAGATGCTCCGCCGACAGGCCGCAGGTAAGCCGATGCCCGAGCCGGACATGCTGCCCTTTCTCCTCGACGCCTACCAGAAGGTGTTCAAAAAGCCAGGCGACCGGAAGAGCAAGACGACCGGATCGGAAGCCTCGAGATCCAGCTGAGGTCGCCACACGCCCGGGGTCGACCACGCCGCGGTCCGCGAACGTCGCTGTGGTGGCGAGGATCGAGGCGGCAGTTCTGGACCGCTAGGCGCTGGCGCCGGCGAGACCGGAACTGTTTGTGGCGATCCCGGGCGGCGCTTGCCGTCACTGAGGATTCGCCGTAACGAGCCTCGGGTCAGGCATTCGCGACCGGCAACGGGACGGCCGTTGGTGGTCACTTCGCGTTCTCCTGAAGGTGGCGGCGGGCTGCGGGTACGCCGAGACTGATGTCCTCGCCCCCCCGCGCCGGCCAGGGGCCCTCACTGATGTGGCGATGCCTCGGTGGTGGCGCTCTCGTGGCTTTGGAGCCATCGGCGGCGTTCGTTACCGCCGACGAACGTCGTCGGGATATCCACGCCGCGGGTGACGCGATGGCAGGGAGCAACGATCGGTATGGGGTTGGCGCCCATGATCCAGCCGAGGTCTCGAGCCGAGCCGGCGTTGGGGAGGTCGATGTAGGAGCGGTGGCCGGCGTAGGGGATTGATTCGGTGGATCTCAGCGCGGGCGCGCCGGACGACTCCAGAAACGCCCAGTCGATGGCCCACTGGACCCGGTCGCTGTTGCCGGCGAAGTACTCGAGAAGTTTGGCCGCGGCTTCGGCGAGGTGGCGGCGAGCGGCCTGGCTGCCGCGGCGGCTGGCGGCGTGAGCCCGGAGCGCGTCGAAATCGCCGTGTCCTTCGAACGCGACCCGGGTGAGGCCTTGGGGGGTGGCGGCCAGCAGCAGCGGTCCGAGGGGGCCGTCGAGCCTCGCGGTGGCGACGCCGGGGGCGGCGAGAGTCTCGGCGCTCGGTCCGGATCGGGAGATGGCGCGAGCTCCGGCTTTGAGACCGGCGGCGTAGTCGTTGCATTCGGCGCAGATCCCTTCGGCGCGAGTGTCGACCCGCTCGACCGAGAAGCCAGGATCGGTGATCGCCTCGGGACTCTGCAAACCGCTGAGAAGATCGAATACGCGCAGGCACAGGCGACAGCGAAAGTGCGAATGGTGGGTGGTGTTCGTCTCATACCGCACCGGCTCGGGCGCGCCGGAGGCGGACAGGAGCCCCACCTCGCTGAACTCCGCCAGCGTGGCGTAGACCGTGCCGCGGCTCAGATCGGGCACCGACTCCGCTGCCCGGGCGTAGACCTCGTCGGCGGAGAGATGCTCGGCAGGGCCACCCCGGAATGCCGCGAGGATGGCGCGACGCTGGGGCGTGCTGCGCAGCCCGCGGGCACGCAGCAGTCCACCGGCCTTATCTGATCGCGAACTCATCGCTGCATTCTGGCGCGCGCGACCGATGTTTGCCGCGGCTGAACCGTGGTAGAGGGTCCTAGAACGGACAATGTCCTACCTAGAAATCTATTCCGCCCGTTTCCTTTCTTATCGAGGAGTTGCCCCGTGATATTGCGCATCGACCTACTCCAGACCGAGCTACCGCCCCCGTCCGACCCAGATCCCATCGGCGCTTCCGCGGTCCAGGAACTTTTAGGCGGCAAGTACGGCGAGATGTCGACGTTCATGAACTACACGTATCAGTCGTTCAACTTCCGCAACCGCCAGGGCGCCCGCCCGTTCTACGACCTGGTGGCGAGCATCGCCGCCGAGGAGTTCGGGCACATCGAACTCGTCTCGACCGCGATCAACACGATTCTGACCGGCGCGACCGACGGCGAGCCCGGCGAATTGGGGGATCTGACCGACGTCAAGGACGTGCGCAACACGCAGCATTTCATCGCCGGCGGCGCCGGGACGCTCGTTCAGGACTCGAACGCCAAGCCGTGGAGCGGCGACTACGTTTTCGCGTCCGGCGATCTGATTGAGGATCTGACGCATAACTTCTTCCTGGAGACCGGAGCGCGTAACAACAAGCTCAAGGTCTACGAGATGGTCGAGCATCCAGCCGCGCGTGCCCTGACCGGCTATCTGCTGGTCCGCGGCGGTGTCCATCAGGTTGCCTACGCGCGGGCGTTGGAGAAGTTGACCGGCGCTGATCTGATGAAGCTGTTCCCCTCGCCGCGGATCCCGACCGACCTGATCCCGGAGTGCCAGCCGCACATCAAGCGCGGGGAGCATCTCAAGCTCTACCGCTTCTCCCCTGAGGACTTCCAGGAGATCAAGGCGGTGTTCAACGGCCCTCATCCCGAGACCGGGGAGGACCTTGTGATCGCCGAAGAGATCTCACCCGCGGGCACGCCGCCGTTTGACCTGCCCGCCCAACCCGCGGTGTTCGCACCCGGACCGGATCCCGAGATGCTGGCGGAGGTCTCGGCCAAACTGCGCCAGTCCGCCGGGCTGCCCAAGAATCCGACGGGAGTGGTCGCCAACAACAGCAACGGTAAAGGCGTCGTGGACAAGGTCAAGGACGCCGTCAGTTAGGGGCGCGGTTCCGTTGGGTGGCGCCCCGCCAGGCGGGGCGCCACCCAACCCTCAGCCTCGCCCGATACCACGAACTCGGAGATGCAATGGCAGAACTAACCCACCTCGACGAGAAGCTCGCCGAAGTCCTCGGACTCGCCCAAGCCGCCCAAGCCGCCACCAAGAAGGTCGCGACCCTCGCCCGCCAGGAGAAGGACACCGATTTGGTCGAGTTGATGACCCGCATGGGCGACGACGCAGCGAAGGTCGAGCAGCGCTGCGACGACGCCGCCGATACCCATGAGGGCATGAAGACCGCCATCGCCAAGAAGGCGCGCCAGACCAAAGCCGAGGTCACGGGATTCATGAAGACCTACCTCCAAGACGCCGAGACTCTCGATGGCCTCGAGTTCCTCAGCATGGCCGAAGCCGGTGAGCTCGCGCACTGGGAAATCCTCGCCAAACTCAACGAGACCGCCAACGACCGGGACGTCGCCGATGTCGTGAAGTTCGCCCTCCCACTCCAGCAGGCACACGTCGACGCCGTCAGAGAACACTCGCTGCGGCTTGCCGCCAAAGAAGACCCGAACGAGGCGGCATAACGACTCCGATGACGCTCCGGGCAACCGGAGATCCGACAGACGCGCCGGCGCCTTCGCTTGGCGGCGCACGACGGGAGAGCGACCCGATGACTCAACGACCAATCGACGTCTACCTCAATGATCACCTCGCCGGAGCGACTTTCGGGGC